>Ga0163217_1013884_pt1 | contig 13414 bp, 15 predicted proteins | sample SynspAceP_FD_185933 | JGI IMG/M metagenome (GOLD analysis project Ga0163217, IMG submission 185933) | Saline lake microbial communities from Ace Lake in Antarctica - Synechococcus sp. Ace-P (PacBio error correction) | ecosystem: Environmental > Aquatic > Non-marine Saline and Alkaline > Saline ...
AAGAAAGAAAGAAAGGAAAATTAAGCCCCTGGACCGGTGGCAGCACGGCCGTTTTGGCCCCGTGACCGAAGCGGGGGGCGTACAAGACGCCAAGCTTAGCGGGCCCGCAAGCGTATTCATCCCTGTATGTCGGGCCTCAACCCGCGGGCTTTTTTTTTTGCCCCCGATAAGCATCAGGCTCTTGCGCCCCAGCATAAGCGAAAGGGCAAACAGACAGCCCCCACCTTGAACAACCATCAAACATCCAAGAGCCAAAGTTCCGAACCCCCGGCGTCAGCCCACAAGCCCCGTCGCTGCAGCACACCAAAAAGCCCCCCGGAGGCACCCGCTGACCGCTGCGCAGCACTGCCCCCGCGATTCCATCCACCATTCCGGCCCTGCCCGTGGAAAAAACTGCACGCTTGTCTGCTGTAAATTCGTTACTGGCGCCCATTGGCTCCCTGAACCAAACCTTCCATCAACCTATGTTCCTCTCCCCCATCAGTTTCTCGTATGAGTTTCAAATGACGAAAAGAGGCGCACTCGTTGACCCAATTCCGTGGATCAAAGGTGGACCTATTCCAAACGTCCCGTCAAAGATACGTCCCCCATGTGACACAACCGAAGGTCCGTGTGCCCCTGCGCGTCAACCGCCCTTGCCCTGCCCGCAAAAACCGTGGGGTATATCGCCCTTCGTTTTGCAAAATTTATCTTTTGAACCCGCGGCAGACGTCCTCGTGGTGGGAGGCCGCAAAACGCAAATGCCCTAACTCTATGAAATGCGCCTTTGATAATAAATAGGAAAAGTGCAACATGCCGCTTATGAGCATGTTTATGATTTGCGCGGTCAAGGAACTTGGTCCCAACACGCAAGCAGAAAGGTCTTATCGAACTTTTTGGCACAAGTTTTGGCTGAACAACGACGGCAACTCGTCGACACAGCGAATACTTGGGGCGTCAAACGATGGCCTACAAGATCAACAAAAGCCGCAAGGGCCACTATGCCTTTCCTGCGTTCGGACGCACTCTGCCGACCGCCGTTCGGAAATGGAACGCCTGAGCGTTTTTTGCATGATAACGGTGATGCGCATTTTTTGACCATCAAAGGTTGATGAGCACAAAGAGCCTGCCATCGGTCCAGATGCAAAAAACGTGACGAAAACGCCCCGAGCGTGGCGAACGCCGCGAGACGTCGTTGATCATCAGCTTGCAATAAAGGACATAAACCATGGCCGCTAAACATTTTTCCGCCGCCGTAAAGAGGTCTGCCCGCTTCTCGGGCGACAACGCACCGGCAAAATGACGATTATATAAGACACACGTTCCTTCTGCAAGCGCCTACAATCTCTGAGCGCGGCAAAATCGTTCCTTCCCGTATCACCGCAGTCTTCCGCGAAAAAAAAGCAGCGTGAATTGGCCCCGTGCCATCCAAACGCGCCTCGCTTTCCTCGCCTTGCTGGCCCTACGCCGTTAAGTAAGGAGAAAGGCACATGCAAGTTATCCTTCTGAACGTGTGTCCAAGCTGGGCCAAAATGGCGAAGTCGTTGGAACGTAAAGCCAAGCTACGCACGCAACTATCTGCTGCTAGGGCAAAGCCGCTGTCGGCTTCCAAAGCCAACATCGAAGCGTTTTTCGAGGGCCGCAAGCAACAGCTTGAACGCTGACAACCTCGAAAACCAAAAAAGAAGCCGAAGGCCATGGCGGACAAGGCTGAAAGCGGTCAGCAGTTCGTTGGTTGATCCGCTCCGCTTCCGCGATTCGGGCGCTCGTGTACGGTTCGTCACAACAGTGACGCATGCCGAAAATGTGGCAACAGCCGAAGGCCTCACAGTCGACGGCGCAAGCAGGTCAATTCTGGGCAGCACCATCAAAGATCGTGGGCCTGCAAGCGAACGTTTACGCTGTACGTTCTGCACGCCCGAAGTAGAAGTCACCATTTTCAGCTCCTGAACGTTTGCACGTTCCGCCGAAGAGGCCGAGCTTCAGGCTGCTGGCCAAGTCCGATCCAGGAATTGGCCGCAGAAGAAGAGCTTGCAAGCCGAATTCGAGATCTCTGAACTGTTTGACGATCTCGGCTCCGCGCATCCGACCGACGATGACTGCCCACAAAACAACCGAGAAATCGACGAAGACACGAAGCGTAACGCCTAAGTCTTTCGACATGATTCCAAATTGAAAACGCCGCCGCTGAGCCTCAGCGGCGGCGTTTTTTCGTTGGGTCCAATCGGCGATCATGCCGCCCTTAGGTTAAGCTAAGCGACGCGCCTGCCGCATCCGAAAACCGGCATTGGTTGCGCAGCATCTCAATGGATTGTAAATGCATGGGTGCTCCCATCAACGTGCGAGGTCACCCGCATGAATACGCTCACACGCCGCCTCCCTTTGTCCAGAATGTTGCTTTGCGCAACGAGTCCGCCCTATCCGCCCTGCGCCAGTACGCGAAGCAGAACCGCCCCCGTGGCCCGTAAAATGCCCTTACACCCGAACGAGACGCCAGAGCTGCGTTGGCCTGATCAACAAATGGGGCGCGATTCACACGAAGTGCCCGCCCCTTGGTCCCCGCCCTTGCCATCCGCGAAAGCACGCACCGTCCAGCATGCGCGCCAATGGGCCCGTATTTCGGCCTGCCTTTCAGATCCTGCCGCAACCGCACGCGCAATGGCTTTAGGCGGCGGACGCCGGCGAACTTTTAGAATCCTGATGTTCAATTTGAAGTACGGCGTAAAATACCTGCGGCGGCGCTTGGCTGCTGTCCGCAATAGGAGATTTCAACGCGCAACAAGCAATCAAATGGTACGCCGCGGTTACTATTACGAAGCAAACGGCGCGGCATGTTGGGTGAAACCGGCCTGCCGCAAGGGCTGAGCCGCTGCGCTCGACGTCCGGCACGGGCCGCTGCCAGCATCGCCCCACAGAATAGCAAAAGGGCCACCCGAATCGGCCGGGCCCCTTTCCTTTTACGTCACCGGGCGAGGGTGAAAGACTTATTCGTCGATCCCAGCTCCTTCTAAACGGCTTTCTGCAGATGCTTCTTTCGACACTTCTTTTTCGTTCAAATGTCGCTTTGTTCGAACAGTGGTCGACACTTTTATCTTCGAACAACGGTGCGCGCAATCTTGCTGCTGCTCCTGCTGGTTTTTGTTGAAGAATTCAAAGAACTGACGCCTCACTGACCAAAGGTACTGACGTGCCAATGGTTCATGAATCGCTTGGGTCCATTTTCCGCGTCGGTCCACCTGAACTTCGCTTTCCCTGGACCCAGCTCGGCCAGCAGGCAGCCCAAGACGCACGCGGCGCTCGGGCCAGCTTCTTGTGCTCGTCTGTGGTTCGATCCTCGGGGTGATCGTTGGCCTCAACTTCGGGGTTGTCTTCGTGCCACAGCTGGTGCGCGATCTTGGCCGGCTTCGGCTTCAACGCAACGACGGGGGCAGATCAAAGCTGACCATTTTGTCCAGCTTCGTCAGCAGGCCGCGTTTTGCATAAACAGCGCGCGAGGCACCGGTTATATTCCGCTTCCAGACGCTCTGCGATCTGGCTTTTCAAACGGCGCGAAGGTCTTCTGCACCGAATTTTCTTTTGGCCAGCTCGTCGTCGATTTTGAGCAGCGACGGGCTTTTTCACTTCTTTAACTTTGCACTCGAATACGGCTTCTTTGCCCGCGAAGGTGGAGGTGCTTGGTATCTTTCGGAGAAGGACACGGTAGACGTCTTTTTCGTCCGCCCGCAACAACCACCGACCAACTTAGCCTCTTCAAAAGCCGGGGGATGAACGAGTTGGACCGAGAACCAGCGGGTAGTCTTCTGCAGCGGCCGCTCTTCAAAAAGGCTTCGCCGTCTACCTTGCCGCAGGAAATCAAATGTGATCTGATCGCCATCTTCGGCCTTGGCACCCTCTTTTCGCGGGCTTAAAAGTCTTGAGCGGTCTCCTGCCAGATTTGGCCCGCGACTTCATCGACGGCAGCGTCGTCAGCTTTGACAGACCATTTTGTCAGCGTGATGGACGACAGGTCCCGAACTTCGGGATCTCTGCAGCGCTTCAATAGGTTCATGGTGGGACCTCGACGTCGTCGCCTTCTTTCAGTCTTCGTTCGCCATTTTGACGTCAGGCTGCATCGCGGGCGTCGCCGGACTTTTCAAAGTTGTTCCTGCATGGCGGCCATCAATGCTTTCCTGCATTTGGCTTCGCCCGTAACCTTCTGGCCGAACTGCTTTTCAGGAGCAGCGCCATTGCACTTTAAACCTTTGGCGGAAACCCCTTCATTCTCGACTTCGGGGCTGCGCTTCGGCCAGCTTGCGTTGACCTTGGCCCTCCAGCTCAGCTGCTGTCACAGTGATGGATAGCCGCGTTTCAGACCTTCGTTCAGCGTCCTCGTTGACCTGCAATGTTTTGCTCCAATAGGGTAAGGCCCGCGCATTGCGTGCGCGGGCGGAAAAATTTTCCGCTCTTCTAAAATTGGGCCTGCCGCTTGGGCGCAAGCGGATTTGGCGGATGGCGGGGGTTCCGTGGGACGGGGCAATTTGCCCCCTGCCACCCGCCTACCGGTGGTAAAATAACGTCTCGCGTGGTCCTCAATGCGGCGAGGGTCACCGCCTCAGCCCGCGATCAAGCCCTAGGTCATGCCCAGTGCCTTCTTATACATCTCAAGGACGGCTTCTTCTTCGGCGATATCATTCCGCCTCACGCCTGCCGCAGCGCGAAATGACCTTGCGCAGAACTTTGGTGTCGTAAACCGGGGACTTGGCTTCTGCGCATGAAACCCTGCTTTTTGCTGCTCGGCCCAGGTTCTTTCTTTTCTGCATCCGCCGCTCGATCCGCCTCTAACGAACTGGGCGAAGTTCGTTTGCGGTGAACACGATACGTTGCATCACCGATGGCGTCTGCGGATTCCGTTGGATTGGTAGCACTGTCGCTCATCTTGGGCGTCCTATGTCTGAAATGGGTCAAGCGCAGTGACTTACCCCCGTGCCCTGCCTGCCGCAGCACTCTTGCCCAATTGGAGGCGGAATTCGGATAGCTCGCGCCTATGGAAAACGCATCTCTAACTATCTTTGACGCCCTGATTGCTGGCTTTGGCGGCAGCTATTCGTTTGTTGGGCTGGTTCCGGGCCTTGTGTGGTGTTCGTGCGCGTGGCCCGCGCCAAACGCGCCGCCCTGTCCGAAGAAGAGATGCGCGTCGTCTTGCAAGAAGTCCTGCCGTTTTAACCTTGGCGCGTTGCTGTTGTCGGTGATCGGGCTGATGATGGTCGTCGTGGGTATTTATCTCGGGTAACGTCTTGTTTTGCAGGGCATCGCGCCGGCATTCTGCCCGGCGCGCGTTCACAACGCTTGCGCCTTGGCCACACAAATTCAAAAGTCCTAATGTTTCCTCTGACAACCTGCCACTTATGGCGTTCTTTGAGGGCGAATAGCATATGATCTGAAGCAGATTGGATTTGGGGTCCTGATTGGCGGGACTGTTGATTGGATGTGGTGGCGCGGGTTGTAATCTGCTGGGCAAACGGCCGCATCATGGGGGAGCCAGTGGGCATCGTGGGCGGGCTGATCGACGGGTCGGGCCCGCAGCAACTTGGGCCGAACCGCATCAGCTTTTTGGCCCGCAACTGATTGTTATTCCTGCGGCAGAATCGCGGGCCTTGGGCCCGACTCAAGCGACGACGCCAACCTGACCGAAAACCTTTGGCGGTTGGCGTGCAGGGCTGTTGGTCGGTCTAGGGCACCCGTATTGGCAACGGCCTGCACGTCCGGCCACGGCGGTTTGCGGGATTTCGCGGCTGAGCCTCCGCGGCATCGTCGCCACGTTGGTCTATAATCGCGCGGGGGCTTGAATGGCGTCCGTCTGTGCGCACTTTGTCGGAGGGATTTGAGATGCGTAACAGATTGCCGCGCTTGCGGGCGCTTTGTTTGGCACCGGACTGTAAACCTGTCTGGCATGACAAGATACCCAAAAGGTCCAGGGGTTTCTGGATTTCCTTTGGCAAAGCTGGGAACCCCGACATTTAAGCGCTTTGTCCATGGGAGGGCCATTCTGCCTATGGCGGGTGGGCGTGGGCGATGCCCGTAACCCGTCGAACCTGTTACCGGTGGTGACTTTCCCGGCCCGCACCGATGCGCGCTTGGATTCGCAAGTTGATTATCGGCGCAAGTGGCTGTTTGGCGCAGGCTGGGGATTGGTCGGGCTGGTGCCCGGGTCCGGCGGCTGGCGTCGCTGGGTTTTGGCGGCTTGGGCGGCATTAATTTTTCCTGATCGCCATGCTGGCAGCATGATGATCGCCCCCAAAGCGCGGGCGGATACTAGACAACACCGCGGACGCTGGATAAATCAAAGCTTGGTATTCGTAACAATCACCCCCCGCTTCTATGCTTCCCCTCAGATCGACACCGTCGCGTATATGGGCGCGATCAAAGAGGCCGGCATCACCTTAAATTTTGTGCAAAACCGCCCGAACGCCGAGGTTTCCCCCAGCCATCAAATGCGGCCATTCAGCCCCGCAGAGGCTGCCGGACTGCCGTTTCGCGTTTTCAGGAGGTTGACCCATCAAAACGATGACCCCCGACGTCATTGCCACAATCCGAATCGGCGTGGCGGCAGGAGAAAAGTTCGTTCTGGGCCTATGTTGCGCCTCTGGCACGGCTCCACGATTGCTTGGGCCTTTTGGGGTCAGGCTGGCCAAAAAACGGTGACACGTGATAGAAGCCGCCCGTGCGGCGGCTATGACCTGAGCCATAATGCGCGACGTGCTTCAGCGCCCTAACGCCTAAGAGCCGCGCACAAGGGCCCTCTTTGGTCGTCACGACAGCAGATAGCGCCGGCTTTTGGCGCTATCCCCCACACAGCCACGTTTTTCATCTACATCATCCCATAGTGCGCATCCTTTACCGCTGCTTCATCCCTTCAAGATGACGCACAAGGTTAACCGAATCTGCTTAGTGCGATGAGAATCGGCTTAAACGTCAGTCGCGCGATCGGCAGCTCAACACGGAATCCCGGTGCCCGAGACATCAGTGAAGATACGATATATCCCGCCTGTAACCGCTTGATAATCTCGCGCAAATGGCAAAGCAGAACCGGCCCCCCTCACCGCCTTGCCCGCGGTAAAAGCTTGAATTTTTCAAAAAAATCAGTGCTTGCCGGAAGCGCGTCAATTCTACGCCGCATTGTCTATCAGAATCAACGATGAATACGCCGCCCACGCTGATGTGCCCGTATGGACAGCTGCGGGTCATCGGCCCACACAATATTTCTGTGCATTTGTAGGATCAAGTTTAATGAACCTTGCACCAACGATCCAGAATCGGTTCAGCACGATATCTTCACCCGCGCTTCCCGATCAATCTTGATCAACACCGCGTTATTCGCCGCCCGCGCTGTGATGACCGGCCTGATCCAACACATTCGCGCAAACGCCGCGTTGCGTTCAAATGAGAGCCGTCGCCGTTTTTTCCAAGCACAGACAAGTCCAGCAGAATCATGCCCAACAAGCGTGGTAAAGCCGGATGTTTCGGAGTGAATAAATCGACGCGTAAGCGGTCTTTTCTTTCCGGCCCCAACCCTTCGGCATCGCGCAAAATCTCTGAAAATGCGCTGGATAGAAGGTCATGGGCGTGCGATTTCATAGGCTGATCTGGCTTAGAAAAAACCTATCTTTTTGGATAGTGAGCAAGTTGGGTCAGCTTCATTGGCGCTGCGCAGTTTCGCAGCGGTATCTGTCAGCGACGGGGATTTGATTTCCAGCTGGCTGGGGGAAAATTCCAGCATCTGCGCCGATTCGTCGCCGCCAACAGCGAGCAATCCTGAACCGAAACAGAGGCCCCGCCCACCAGTTTTGCGCCACCATTGCATGCGCCGGTGGAGGCCCCACAGATGCTGCGAGCTCGCGTTCTAGCGCCTGCCACAAATCGCGGTGTCGGTTCGGGTAAGGCCATCGTGTTTTTTTCTTGGCAACTGCGCTTGCGCCCGAAAAGAAGGTCCTTGCGCCTCTGCAGCGCCCAAAAATACGGCTGTGTCATGATCATCAAAAGAATCCTCGATCGGCCGCGACCGACGCGCTCCATCCGCGTGCGGCCGTGGAATGGTCAAAGATATTCACGAATTTGGCGCACCTTGCAGCCGCTCTACGGGGCAGGAAAGCTGAACAGGGAAGCACGGTGACAAAAAACAAAGCGTTGATCGAAAGGCTCCCAGAAGAACGGCAAATGAACTGTCGGATCTAATCATTGTATCCCAAATAAGGCCTCGGTCGCAGCCAACTGCAAGCCGAAACAACCCGTCCGAAAGGTAGAACGCCGACCAGCGCGGCCTGCGCAAAGCGCTAGGCCAAACAGCATCGTATAGACCCACAACGCAAAGCCGATGGTCAGCCGGCGATCGCCGCCCGTCCGCGTTTGCACCGCGCCAGAAGAATGCGCTCCCCCAGCAGCACCGGCAAAAACTGCGCCACCCCCCCGAAAGAAGATTTGTCCCGATCGCCGCAAGCGCACGCGCCCCGCCCGACAGCCGGTAATAGCAATACCAGCGAGAATGATCAGCAGGATCGACAACCGCCGCGACAGGATGCACCACATGACGCACGTCGCCGCGACTGCCTGGACCGTTTTTGTCCATAGGTCAGCCAGATTGGCATAACGATATGGTTGCTCACCATTGTCGACAGCGCCAAGTGTCGCGACAATCACCATCGATGTGGCAGAGGAAAACCCACGAGAAAGGCGAACAATCGCGAGCCGAATTCTGCCCCTGGCTTCAGCGGGCAGCCTCAGGACGAACAAATTCAGGTTCGATCCCTTCGGGCAGGCAGATCGAGCCCGAACCACGGCAAAGGGGCACGGAGCGACAGCTTCATCAGCAATGAGATACAGGCGGGGAAAGCCCAGCTGGCGGTCTGCCAAGTGGGCGCTCGTCGCCGTTCCTCGCAACGACCAAGACCTGAAACATGCGCGGCAGGCAGATAAAGGCCGCAGCGGCGCAGCGCGTCAACAGCGTCCAGCGACGGCCCCCCTTCGACCTGCCATTGCCCGATCAGCGACCGGTCAATCTGCGGCCCAGTGTCCCTGTTCGACCCACCTGCGACCCCCAAAGACGCACGAAAAGCACCAACCGCCAGCAGTGGCAGCAGCTTGACCATCAGCCGCTTCTACTGCGATGGCGATGAACCAACGCCGTGATGGCGTTCGTTGGCGTTCAATTAGGGTGCCGAACAACACAGTGGAACAGCGGCCAGCCCCACCTGCGAACCCAAAAACCGCGCTGTGCCGAATTGATCTGGCCGCCCGGTCGTGGGACCTGTGGGCTCGGGCGCTGGCAAAAGATTCGACAAGGACAGGGTAACTGACTGTAGTTTGCAGTGCATATAGGGCGTCCACCCCGATGAACTGCCATGATGCGTGGACCAATACCTCGCCAAGAGGTTTCGAATTTCCCGTATCGACGAAGAAATAAGATCCGCGACCGAGGTCACGCGATGGGACCGACCGATGCGCAACCAAAACCGGCGCAAGATCCACCACCGCCGATCATCACCAGCGGACGGGCCAAGAATAGATCGTCACGAATTCCAGCCCTGATCGCGCCGCATAGCCGATGTGACCGCACCATAGAAACGTCCAAGCGGTGCAAATAGATCGAAGACAGCGACAGAGTATAGAAACCAACGGCGAGTGCGCAACAGCCAGTTCTCCACGCCCGCGGGCGGCAGCGCGTTCAGACGGCGCAAAAGGCCCACGGCAACAGCCCCACCACATACAGCAAACAGACGCAAACCAGCTGGTTTCAGGCGGACACCAATCAGCCTTGGGTTTCTGTTCGATCTGACGCGCTGTCCGCCCCACAGCAAAAAGCGCAGGCGATCCCGAATCAGCCCAAACCGCCCAAAGACATAGCGCAGCCGCATGTGACATGGGGACAGCATCGCCCGCAGAGGTATCTTGCAACGGCCACAAAAGCGGTAGCCATCCAGAACCCCAGCACCAGCAGCGCAGCAGGCCGAACGGCGTCCAATCATGCGGCGAAACCTGTAGCTGCGCCCGTTCAAAGAAACATGCGGCGAGCCGGGCAGTTTTAACTTGCATGCTTTCTGGCGGGTGCCTGCAGCTGTTGAATCGCGCACAATGGGATGCTGTGGCCGCCAGCAATATCGCATTAGGAAGTAAGGTTTGGTCCATAAAGCGGCTGACGCCACGCCTGCTGAGCGCGATTTTCGCGGTCCGCGGGTTCTGGCGCGGCGGTCAGCCATCAGAATAGCAGATCAGCCAGCGCTGCGTCCGCGCGTAGCTCTTTAAAGGATTTCGAAACCGCTTTTACGGGCAAGCATCACATCCAGCATCAACAGATCGGACTGGCCATTTGGCGGATGACCTCGAACAGCCGTGGCCCCGTTGGCCAGCGTTTTGAACGCGCCAGCCCTTCGCGACCCCAATAAAATCGTATCGCTCGGCGATGTTTTCGTCTCGTCTTTCTACGAGGCACGGACGTGTTTTGCCCTTGGCAAAATCCCTCCCTGTGGCCCTAGGTCCGCATTATAAACGCGATCCTTGGTAGGCCGAGAGCAGGAATGCACGGAAACCCTGCCTGTCAAAAGCCTGTACCACACCCGCCCTTATACACGCATCATTCAGATTGAACGGCTTGCGCGGCGTGCCGGAACAATTCGGTGCGCGGACAAACCCGGCACGTGGCACGACATGCGGTGCACAGCTACGGTTTTCGGGGCTGAGCGGTAGGATCAACATGAAGACTGGCAGCAAAGGCATCGCGTTTGTAATCGCGCACGCTCTTGGGGTTCGCATGTCGCATAACAATGCAACGACGCATATCCCCGCCCAGCTTGCGCCACCCGTTGTTTCTGCACCACTGGCCGGGGCTTGCCCAAGGAAAACGCTGAACAACGGCCACGCGGCAGCACGCGCCAAAGCGGGGGCAGCGACCAACCCGTCGATGGATTTGCGAAAGATCAAACGTACCCGACCGGTCGCAAACGAAACCAGTCCTGCGCCAGTTCCGGACGTCGCCATATCGGCGCAAAACACGCGCCACGGCTGCCGTAGCTCCGCGCGGCAAAGTGGCGACGGGGTCCGGCCTAGTGACCGAGTGCTTGGGTCAGCCCGGCAAAATCGGCAGCGCCTGCATCGATTGAAATCCTGCTGTAAAACATCGCGCGCGGATATGCGTGCAGCAACGCTTTGCAGGTCGGGGGAGGCCTGGATCAACGTCTCGATGGCCCCCTGCATCCCATCCGTGACCTCCAAGCGTTGGCTAAAACGATAGCGGTGCGCGGCCAGAAACGCTTTCGACCTCACTCTTGCGGAGAGGTGGCGGCGGGGGTGTCTCGGGTCCGGCCTCAAGGTACCCTAACAAGCGCCTGCGCCGCTACCGAAAGGCGCGGCTGTCCTGACGATGTTGAATGTGGAAACCGGTCGCGGCCCATTCGGGTTCAGCGTCTTGTATCGGGCAAGGATCGACGCGGTTGACCGGATCGCCGCCGCGGTGGTCAGCAGTTCGTGCTAGAGGCCGCCAGATGCGGGTCATGGGCAAACGTCGTCAGCGGTCTCGGAGGTTGCGTTTCAAGCCGTGGCGATCCGGCGTTGCCGCGCTGGCCAGCACATCGCCCAACCGGGAAAACGTCCGGCAAATTCGTCGGCCGCGGTTCACCTCTGGCCCGCCTCAGCCGCGCATCATCCGCGGCCTCGCGCAAGGGTAGCAATCAAGGCGGCTTTCGGCCCCTTCGTCAGCACCGTCGCTCCACCCCAAGCGCGCCTGCCGAGTTCAGCAGCAGTTTCCCGCCGATTCTGCCGCCGGGTTGTGTTCGATTAAGTTTCAGATAAGCTGGCGAAATGCCGAATCCGCTTGGCCAGATCAGCCTGCTTTTGCCCTGCCATCACCCGCCGCTCGCGGATGGCGACTGCCGGTAACGCATCGCGGGTCATGCGAACACAGCCGCCGGATTTATACCGCAATTATCAACGGCTTTCTGCGCTGCAATATCATTAAATTTACAATCCCCTAGGCCTTCCTGCAAATATATTTACAGAATAGTTGTTTTAATCAAAGGGTTTGTTGGATCGGTTTTCAGTTTTTCCTCTCATTCATATTTGCACCTCTGTGCATCATGGACCCGGAAAAATAATCGGGCCCCGTGGTTTTCAAACATTTGGGAGGAAAATACATGACATTTTCTAACTTGACGCGTCCGCGGCGTGATCAAAACCGGCGCTGCTGCCGGTGCTGGTCTGGCCTTAGCCGACGTATCTTAAGCGCTGCGCGCATTCAGGTTTTACGAAACGCGCGCAACGGGCGACACGGTGACGCTGGGCTTTACGTGCCACAATCAGGCCGACCGCTACGCGGACGAAGTGCTGACGGAACTGCGCGCAATTCGAGCTGGCAGTCCGAGCACCTGACGGCAATGGGCGACGGCGGCATGCTGGCAAACCTTCAGCTCTAAGAGGCGCCTGGAAGGTAAACGGTAAATCATGGGCAGAAGGTCCAGTTCCGATACGGTGGATACACAGACCCAAATCTGAACGCGCCCGCGATCGGCCGGCATTCGATGATCCAGAAAGACGGCGGCAATCATGATCTCGGGCGGCTCGTCCTCGGGCGGTGGCTGTTTGCTGTTTCAGGGTCTCTGCCAAAGAGGCCTGGCGTTATCTTTAATGGCGGGTTCCTGACCACTCGAACGACACAAACCGGCCAAAGACAAGAAGGCCAATGGCTTCCGTCCACTTCTTTTTAAACGCCTAATATGTCTGCTGCCGCGTTGGCAACGGTTCTTAAGAACCTGTATGGCGGATGACCGCAGGTATACAGCCTGACAGCCGACTATAATGGGGCTGGACACAGCAAGAATCGATGCCAGGCAGCAACCGAAGCCATGGGCTGGGAAACAATCACGACGTGGCGCAACACCGCTCGCCGCGACTGACTTCTCGTCTATATCGCCAACCTGTCCCTGAAAACTCCGGTGCCGATGGTTCTGGTTCTTGAAACCACTACGGTGGGAACAATGGTTTAACTCTTTGAGCCAAACGCGGTTCGCAGTTTTCGGTCTGCGCGATAAAGCAGGTTAACGGCAAAGAACTTCGAAATCGTTGTACCGCTCTACTCCGAGTTGATGGCCCGTGGTGCAGGTGAGAACACACCGGTAATCGTTGGTTCCAGAACTGGGACTGGAAGCTAGAGACGAAAAAGGCGACCGTACAAAGGGACAAACGCTTTGTTAAGTCGCTTTGGGCGAAAAGTACGGCTTCCCACCCAGCCAGGCAGCTCAGACAATGGCTACGCGCCCAGAACGCTGCTTTATGCTGAGCGGTTTTGCAGCGTGCGGTCGTTCATCCATGCGCCGTTGTCGAAAGCCCTCGAGGGTTATGAATTTGACGGCCCTTGGGCAAACGGGTCCAACGCTGTACCGTGCTGGCGACCACCAGTGCTTTAAGGACGTTT
>Ga0163217_1104692_pt1 | contig 13412 bp, 20 predicted proteins | sample SynspAceP_FD_185933 | JGI IMG/M metagenome (GOLD analysis project Ga0163217, IMG submission 185933) | Saline lake microbial communities from Ace Lake in Antarctica - Synechococcus sp. Ace-P (PacBio error correction) | ecosystem: Environmental > Aquatic > Non-marine Saline and Alkaline > Saline ...
AAGAGAGATCTACTGGGTCCTCGCCGTTTGGATGCAACGCTTGACCCCCCGCAAGGAAGGAAAAAAAAAATGGGCCCAAATACGCCCCAAAAACTGTGGCCAATGCCGTTTAATCGCTTTTTCCGTTTCCTGGAATTGGCCTTTTTGTGATTCATGCGGCGCAAAATAAAATCTAATAATTCGGACGCTTCCGGTAATGGAAGGCCCGCGGTTCGACAGCAAAATGGAAAATCGGAGATGTCCGACCTTGAAAATGGGGCCGCGAGCAACCACAGCAATCTGGGGCCCCGACGAAGTTGTCGCCAAGCCAGGGTAAAAAACCTGCTCTGGCACACCAGCGGGCAGAGTGATATGAATGCCAAAAAATCCCAAACAAACCCAGCGTGGCCCTACTGCGCATCAACGAGGTAAAGCTGAAATGAAAGCCCTTTTATCAGCTGCCAATCGGTCGCCTTGGGTGCTCCTTGCTGGCGGCAATGACTTGCGGTTGGACAAACGCTGGGGTTCCTCCGCCGCCGAACCGACCTCTTTTCGGATCGTAAATGTCCGGCCTTGGGCGACTAAGACCGCATCCTAATGCATAGCAAAACTCCGACGGCCCGCCCGATAATGATATCTGGGGCGGGCCTTTCTTCTGCGTTCTGGCTGGGTTGTCAACCGGTGACCCTGATCTGATCGAGATACGTCAGGTCGTTGCAGGTCAGCCGACCGCGCTGGTGATCGCTTCAGCCATCGCGCTGCGTTTGGCACATGGCTGGGCCATCCGCCGCGTTTTTCGCTTCCGTCGCACCGCGATTGCCGTGCTGAACTCCCTGGATGGGTCCCTGCCGCCCGTCGTGGTGGGTGCTGATCGTGCTATCTGGTTGTGTCGCGGTCCGGTCCCTTTGGCCGTGTTGGGTCTGCTGTTCACCCCCACGGCGATGATACATCGCGCAGGTGAATCATCATTACCCCGCTATTGCCTCTATTACCCATCAGGCGATGCGCGATCTTCTTTGGCCGAATTACGCAATGATTTGCTGATCTCGGCTGAACACCACGCCCGACGCGGCGTATCCTGACGTTGATCTCTGACGGGCGGCGCGCCCTTGCTGACTGCCGCGCTTGGCAGGCTTTGGCGCGCGCCATCGCGAGGTCGGCGCGATCAATGATTCGTGGGCGGCAAACATCGACCCACGCCAACCGCGTGCTGACGCAACCGCTATTGCGCTGGAAACCGGTAAAGGTGATTTCGCGGCTGGCGCTTTGGGCTCGGCTTTGTTCTGATTCGCGCTGGCGCTGACCTTCGTTAAACCTGATCATCCACGCACTGTCCCCGTAACCGAAAAGAGGGCAGATGGTGACGCCGCTTGCCTTGCCAGCCCATATGCGCGATGTTGACCGTCACCCGTCAGGGGCAAACAGTGCTGGGGCCTGTTGGACCTGACCCTTGGTCGATCGGGGTTCACGATCCCTGCTGGGCCAAAATGGCGGCCGGCAAGACGACCTTCCTCAAGGCGTTGCACGGGCTTGAACGGCTGTCGAGGGTCCCGGTCCACATGGTCGCGCCGGATGAAAGGTCGCCAGCAGATGAAGCAGGCCTATGGTCCTTCCAAAGTCCCGTGATGCTGCGCCGTCCGTGCGCGCCAAATCTGGGCTATCCGCTTGCGATTCTGGGCGCAACCAAAGGGCGCAGGTGAATGACGCGCGTAGAGGCATGGGCCACACCGCATCGGTTCTGAGGCGGCGCTAGGACCGTCCCGCGACGGGGTTGTCGGGGGGGGAAAAACAAAAGCTGCCGCTTGCCCGCGCATTGAATCCGCGACCCTGAAATCCTGCTGTTGGACGAACCCTGTTCGAACCTTGATGGCCGTCCGTGAAGGACTCGAAGCTTATTGACGCCGCCCCATCAGGCCGGGACCGCGCATCGTGATGGCGACCCACGCTCTGGGTCAGGCGCGGCCGGCTTTGGCAACTGAAATCTGTTCTAATTTAAAAAGGTCCGTATTCCACGAGGCAAGCCCCCCGGCGCCCGATGCGTGTTGAACGCCCCGCAGACCCCGGAATTCAAATCTTTTTTTGAACGGAGAACATTTTGATATGAAATCTTGATTACGCCGCCGCTTGTTTTGTGCGCCGCTTGGCAACCACTGCTGTTCAAGGCGATACGTGAAAATCGCCGTTACCACGTCCTTTAACAAACTCTGGTCTGTCGCGACGTTCTGCTCCCCGCGATCAAAAAGATCTGGAATCTTGACGTACAACTGCTGAATCGTCCGGCACGGGTCAGGCCTTGCGTTGGGGCGAAGCGGGTGATTGTCGATGCGATCCTCGTCCACTCCAAGAAAGCCGAAGAGGCGTTCGTCCGCCACAGGATAATGGCACCCACGCCGCGGAGATCATGTAATAACGATTTTTGTCCTGATTGGCCCCAGCGACGATCCCGCCGCGATCAAGGATGCCAAGGCCGGCCAAAGACGCGCTGGCCCAAGATCGAAGAGGCCCAGGCTCCCTTCGTTAGCCGTGGCGATGAACAGCGGCACGCGCACAAGAAAGAGCTGATCCTTTGGGCCGCGGCCGATCTGATGCCGGCAACATTCGGTGAATGGGTACAAAGCGGTCGGCGCGGGTATGGAGCGAGCCTTCAACACCGCCTGCGGATGGGGGCCTATATCAAATGTCCGACGACGCGCGAAGTTGGCTGAACTTTGACAACCAGGCCGACTTGGCGATCCTGTTCGCGGGCGATCCGGTGCTGTTCAAAACCAATACGCCTATATTCCCGGTTGAACGCGACAAACACGCGCCATGTGAACAAGGACGCCGCGGCCCAGCTGGAAACTGTTGGTCGGTGACCGCGGCCCAAAAAAAAAAAGACCTGATCGACAGCTATCGAATCAATGGCGAAAAGCTATTTAACCTTAACGCACAGCAGTAATCCGCGCCTTTAGAAGGCTACGTTATCGCTCCGGTAAAACACCCGTATCGGCATATCGCGATACGGGTGTTTCATTTCAGGGGCTTTTGACCCCGGCTTTGCTCGGCGCTTTGGTGGGTGCGCAGATAGGGCAGGATTTTGTGAAGTCACCGAATTTCGCTTTGGCGTCATCGTCCGACAGGGTTGCGGGGATGATCACAATCGTCGCGACAGTCCAGTTCGCCGGTGGTTGCCACGCCCCTTGCCTGTCGAGGTTTGCAGCCCGTCCAGCGCACGCAGCAGCTTCCGGCAAAGTTGCGCCCACGGTCATCGGGTAGGTCCATTGACAGTTTTTCAGCTGCCTTGTCAGGACCGATGAATAAACACGGCGCGGACTGTGGCGCTATCATTGGGCCCGTGCGGCCGTCGGGCAGATAAGCCGTCGGGGCGCATGTCGAACGGCCTTGGCCACGGTCAGAATCGCTGTCGGCATGATCGGAAAGGCCCGCTTGCACCCCGCAAAGGTCTCCGCAAATGTTCGGCTTTTCCATTTCTTGTGCTCTTTCGACGGCCATCGACGGAAATACCCATCACTTTGGTGCCCACGTTTTTCCCATTCATCGGCAAGTTGGGCAACAGCGCCGAATTCGGTTGTGCAAACGGGGGTGAAATCCCTTGGGGTGCGAAAAACAGGAAATCGCCGCAGCTGTCGCCAACCCAGTCGTGCAGGCTTTGATCGTGCCCTGGTCGGTTTCGACGGTCCAGATCGGGGATGGTATCGTTGATGCCGGCAAGGACATATATAACTCGGCTTCATGGTTTCGGTTTGTCGTTCAAGTACTTAATGTAGACCTTGCGCTGTGCCGGTTTCACCCCCTCACTTGGCGGGTCTGCAAATGTGGTGACATGGTACGCGCAACGGTTGGGGAAATGCCCCCCGACAACGGCATGACAAAAAGGAGTTTTTCGCCATGCTGGGAGAGCGCGAGTTTTTACATCACGGTGAATGGGTATCCGCCTCCACCGCCAAGCCGAATGACTATCACGTGATCGACGCCCACAACAGAGGAGCCCTGCGCGGTCATCTCTCTTGTGCGATCAGGCAGACAACCGACCGCGCAGTTGCCGCCGCCAAGCGGCCCTGCCGACTGGATGGCGACCGCCTCCGGCCTGAACGCGATCGCGCTTTTTGGAAAAGCCTTGCCTTGAGGTCTCTCAGGCCCGTGCCGAAGATCTGGCCCAAAAGCGATGAGCACCGCAATGGGTGCGCCGATGGTCTGGCCCGCAACCGCGCAGGTTCGGTGCGGCGCATACCTATCTGGGCAAACTTCATCAACAAGCGCGAAAGAGTTCAAATTCGAACAACCGCTTGGCGATCACGCCGCCAAACGAACGATCAATCCGCGAAGCTGTGGCGTCGGCCGGCCTGAATCACGCCCTGGAACTGGGCCCGATGAAACCAGATCACGCTCAAGGTCGGGGCTGCGGTCGTATCCGGCTGCACAATGGTGCCTGAAAACCCTCCGAGGAAAGCCCGCTGGACGCGATGATTTTTGCCGAGCACTGAATGACGAGCAGGACTTTCCCAAAGGTTGTGTTCAAACCTTGTGGGTGAACGGCGTACGGCGTTGGCAGCCAGATGTGTCGCATAAAGATATCGACATTGATCACAGCTTCCACCGGATCGACGCCGCGCGGGCACGCTGATTTTCGAAAGCGGCGGGCCGATACGCTGAAAGGTTCCCATCTTGAACTGGGTGGCAAGGGCGCGAACTCGTCTTTAACGATGCGGATGACAAAGCCCGTAAACGGTGGCGTTCCTGCACTGATGAAACAACACCGGCCCATCCTGCAACGCCCCCAAGCCGTATGCTGGTGCAATCCGATGTCTATGACAAAGCCCGTCGAAGAAGCAGGCCGCTGTTTGCGTCGCAGGTCACTGTTGGTCCCTTGCCTCGAAGATGGTCGTCACATCGGCCCGTTGTGAATGAATCGCAGTTCAAACAAGATTCAGGACCTTGATCCAGAAGGGCCCATCGACGAAGGTGCGCGTTTGGTTGGCGGGCGGCACCGGACGTCCCGACGGCTTGATACCGCGGGTTTTCTTTTGTTAAGCCCACCGTCTTGCCGACGTGACCGCCCCGAACATGACCATCGCCCGCGAGGAAATCTTTGGCTCGGTTCTTGTGCGATCAATGAAGTCCGACAGCGGAAGAGCAAGGCGGTCCAGATCGCCAACGACACGGTCCTATGGTCTGACCACTATGTGGCAGTCGCAGACGGCGAAGCGCCGCAACGTTGGCACGCCAGCTGCGCTCGGGCTGGTCGAGATGAAACGGCCAAAGCCGCGCCGCGGGCTCGCCTTTGGCGGCATGGCAGTCGGCAAATGGGCCGCGAAGGCGGCATGTACGGGATTGAGGACTTTACCGAGATCAAAGCCTTCTCGGTTGGGGCCGCCTGAATAATCAGCCCTCGGCAAATCCCCCCACAGACAACCAAGGCCAACCCCTGCGGGGTGGCCTTTTTTCCGTTGCGCGGCAACTGTGCTTTAAAACGGCGCCTTTGGCGCGGACGCTTGGTCGAATGCCCGCCCTGAGAGGTGGTTGAACCGGCCAGTTCTTCTGAAATGGGAGCATCAGGCGTGGATAATCCAACGCTGGACCCGTGCATAAAACGGGTCCGCCCAGGATCGGATGCCCGAAGGTGAGTCATATGCACAGCCGCAGCTGGTGGGCTGCCGCCCTGTCTTGGGGCTTGAGCCGGACGCGGGGCGGTGTCCGCCTTCGTCTTCAGCAAGCGCCCAGTCGGTTTTTGGCCGCGGATTTGCCCGTGTCGTGACACACCACCATCTGGCGCGGGCGTTGGGTCCAGTCCACGATCAACGCAGGGTCGACGGTGCCGGTCTTTTCTTGCGGCACGCCCAGACGCCGCGCCACATAGCTTTGCGGCGTCATCCGCTTTTTTTCGAACTGCACCCCAGATGCGCTGCGCATAAGGTGTCCAGCGCAACAAAGATCATCACGCCTGAGGGTATCGCGATCCAGACGATGAACCAGCAATGCGTCAGGAAAAAACATCCTGCACCCGTGCGATTAGACAATCGGCCAGATGGCGGCCCTTTGCCTGGCAACGACAGCAAGCCTGCCGGGTTTTATCGACCCAGCAACACTTCGGCATCTTCATGCAAGATCACCAGCGGCAATCGTGGGGCGGATTATATTCTGTTTCCATAGGGTTCCGTCTTCAGATGTAGGGTGGTTTTTCAACCCATCTGTAACAAAGGATCCGGAAGCGCATCCTACTTATACCCAGATGATTGAATGTGGTCCGCCAAAAGGGAGAGTCAGACAAGATCGCCCCGCTGCTCGCCGAGGAGCGTCAACCTTTATGCGCCGACCATACTCCAAAACAGGACCGGTCGCGCCCGCAGTGGCCGCCGTTACTGGGCCACGTTGCAATGTCTTTTAGCGGACTTTCAATACCGGCGGAATCATGGCGAAGGCACAGATTGGGCGCTGGAGTTTTCAAATGCAAAATCGGAGATATGGATAGCCGTTGGCGTCGATCTGAATCACTTGGGTGACGACGGTCCTGGTCGGCCTAATTCGAGGTGGTTGATGCGCCCCTATAAATCCATCGGTGCCCTACGCGAGGCGATTTGAACGGCGCCCGCGTGATGAAAAGACCCGAAGTTTCTCAGCGTTCAAGACGCGCTGTCCTAAACTCCCTAACGCAGGCAAACGGAGGGCACCGCAGCTGAGGTGCCCTCCGCCCCGATCAGCGCTCGCTTGTGAGCATCTGCTGAACAGCGAGATCGAATAGATCACCAAGCCCGCCCAGATCAATGGAAACGCAATCATACGTGCCACTGGGCCCGAAGGTTTCGTCAAAGACCAAGAACCGCGCATAGGAAGATCATCGTGGGGGCGATATATTGCAAAATAAACCAATGGTAGACAGCCGCAGCCGTTTGCCCATTGCGTAGAATTCAACGGCACATGCCCGTGACCACGCCCGCAGACCCACCAGCATCCATGTTATCGAACGAAACGCCTGACCCAAAAGTGGTTCTGCCCTGTCACTGATCAGATAGACCCAGATAGGCAAGCGCGGGGGCAAGCAGGATCAACACCCTCAAGCAGGAAGCCCTTGGTTGGGCCGCGATGGGCGCCCGCTTTTTCGCCAGTGGCGTACACCCGAAAGTCACTGTCAGGCTGAGGGCCACCCAAGGGAAACGGCCTGAATCGAGGTCAAGGATCGGCAACCGGCCACCGCCGCCAGCCCAATCGCCGCCAGTTTGCAGCCGGACAGACGTTCCCCCAGCAGCAAGCGCCCACCAGCAGAATGCTAACAGCGGGTTGATATCATAGCCCAAGGCCGCATCCAGCGCGTGACCCGAGTTCACCGCCGCAGATGTAGAATCCCCCAGTTGACGCGAAATAAGCGTCGCCGTGACGCCAGCCATCGCCAACGTGCGCGGAGACCTGAACGGCCCTCGCGCCAAGAGTGGCCGGTACGGCCCAGCAAGTCAATTACCAGCGCGCCCAACGGGGACGGACCAGCTGACCGCGATGCACGACAATTTCAGCCGGCAGGAATATGGGCCATGGCCCTTCATATAAAGGCGGCAAAAACCCCACACCAGCACCATAGGCCCCGATGGCAAGGCAAGCCTTGGGGCGTGTCTTCGGGGCGGGGCGGGCTTGGTTTGGCGATAGGGTATCGGGGTTGCGCATATCGTGGTCTCCTTGGGGCCTGGCTTACGGCCCGCAGGATCACAGGGACCAGAGGGAAACACGGGGCCCCAAAGGCATTCACGGGCCGCGCCCGCGTGGTCAGCCGCTTGAGCGTGCGGCAGTATGCGCACTGCCCAATAGCACCCCGTAGATGATAAAGCTGACAGCCATCAGCGGCGGCGGAACCAGACGTTAAAAACACCTCGCGCCCCAATGCGCGCGGCCCGCAGTCCCGGCAGCCAAGCGCGGTAAAGCCCGGTATAGCTGGCTGCGGTGCAGGGTCAGCGCGTGGTGGCAAATCACACTCATCTGATCCCCGAGATCGGGACATCCGGCCTGCACGAACTGGCTGAAGGCCGCAAGTATCCCGCAACGGATTTCGGATGATCGTCGCAATCGCAAAGGACGCCAAATAAATGGAACGCGGCGGGCACGGGCGCCATCCATCAGCCACGGGTTTTGCCCGCGCATGATCAATCCGCGCACAGCCGAGGTAGACAAAAACCCCGCCCGATCATCTTGGCCACAAAGAAACGCTGGTCGGCCGAAGGCGCGTCCGCAGCGCCGTCACACCGACTGCAGAACAAGGCCAGAAACAAAGACGCTTGCGGTCAAGATTCCCCAACACCCCGACCATGGCCCGCGAAAAGCCCAGGTTCATTAACCGTTTGCTGATGCAGTTCACCGCATTCGGCCCCGGCGTGGTGACAAACAACCATCCCAGACAGGGCACAAAATGCCCATCCGCATGCGTCAAAGCTCATGGGAGTTTCCTTTAATCAATGGGCAGGTTCACGGCCGTAGACGTTCGAAGACAGATTTCAAAGATCCACGGCGAGTTCGTCCTGCATCGGTGCTGGTCAAATGCCGCCGTTGGTTGCTGTCGATATCGAAAGACACCCAGCAGCTCCCCCCTTTGCCGTCCCAAACGGCAACAGACAATTTTCGACCGCGTGGAAGAGGCGCAGGCCGATGTGCCCTGGAAAGGCAATCCACATGCTTCTACCAGTTGCGTCTCGCCACCGTGCGCGCGCAGCACCGCAGACACCACGCGTGGAAGGGGATCACCAGACAGCCGTGCCCGGCCCTGATACGGGCCGAATTTTACCCAAGGGCTCGGGGTCGTTACCCGGTAAAACCCCGCCAGTCGAAACGAGTCATCGGCATGGTGGACCTCGCAGGCGACGGTGGCCATCAGTGCACGCTGTCCGTTTCCCCTTCGGTTCAAAGCCTGTAGGGTTTTGGAAAGGGTCCGTATAGTCCAACGCGCATAAAAAGTGCCTTTTTGTTACTGTCGAACCGAGGGGCTGTCTGCCCCCCGACCCCCGAGGATTTTGTCATTTGAAATTCAGGCGCTGCGATGGCGATCGCCGTTGCCTTCGCCGCCGCCGATACATATCGCCGCGATCCCCCGTTTTCAACCCGCGTTTTCCAAGGCAATTCAGCAGGGTGACGATGATCGCGCGCGCCGAGGCTCGCGTGGGGTGCCCCCAAATTTTGCCCCCCCGGCCCAAAAGGCCCCCCCAAAACCGGCCCCCCCAATTTTTTTTTTTTTTTTTTTTTTTCCACGTTCACGATGTCATGGGACAGCCCCATCTCGTGCATGAAAGCAGGGGGGACGACGGCAAACGCCTCGTTTCACTCCCACAGATCGACGTCATCTTTCTGCCAACCCAACCGGTCCAGCAGTTTTTTTGTGCGGCTGGAACCGGTGCGCGTCGTGAAACAGCCCCGGTGCCTGCGCAATGGCTGGCATGGCCAAGGATATGCGCGCGCACGGTCAGCCCTTGGGCGCCTGGCCGCGGTTTCACGAAGGCCAGCACCAAAGCGGCCGCCCCATCCGAAATAGAGGACGCGTCGCCGCCGTCACCGTGCCGCCTTCGCGGAAGGCAGGGTTTTGAGCTGGGGGATCTTTTCGGGACGCGCGGGTTGCGGGGCTGTTCATCCGCCGAGACGGTCACGGAGCCTTGGCGCCGTTTTCAATCAAGCGCTGGCGGATCCCCCGTCGAAGGCACCGGCTATTTTGCGCCTCCGAGCGCAGCGCGACAGGGAGGCCAGCGCATAGTCATCTTGCACGGCAGCGGGTGAATTGAAATGTCTTCTGCGGCAGTCTTCGGCAAAACTGCCCGCATCAGCCGCCGCCTTGTCATAGGCGTCTTCGAGCCCGTCAAGGAACAGTGATCGATCACCTGCCGCGGGTGCCCAAAGCCGCGCGCCGCTGCGCATCTTGGGCAGGACGTAGGGCGCGTTTTGTCATGCTTTCCATGCGCCAGCGATCATGACGCCGGTGGTGCCCTCAATGCGATCTGATCGAAACGGCAATCATCGCCGCCCTTCATGCCAGAGCCGCACAATCTTGTTCAGTGTCCGGGCTGGAACGTCCTGCACCCAGACCCGCCTTGCAGCCCGCCTGCCGTGCCGGTGCCTGTCCCTGCCCCGCACAGGCAGAACGCAGCCCATAAGCAACCTCGTTCCCCGGTGTTCCGTTTCCGGCCCGTCCAATGCGCGGCCTTGATCGCATGCCCCCCCCAGATCGGCGCGGTCAGGTCGGAAAAACCCCCTGAAAAACCGCCCATCGTGGTCCGCGGCGGAGCAACCTGCTATCAGCGACTTTTTCCAAATTTCGTCCCTCCGCCGGGAAAGATCATCTTTTAGTAAGGTATCGGCCGTTATGCATTTGGCATCAGGGAAACCTTGCGAGATGACCATATGAAACTCTCACCAGAACGAAGGGCAGCTGCAAACATATCCGTCATGGAGACCGCATCGATGCCGCCGGTTTGCGCGTGCCTTTAAGGAAGCGATGCGTGATCTTGGTCCGAACACCGCGCCGCCTGTCCCGTATTTCTGGATTCTGGGGCAGGTATACGTTTATTGATTCCAGCGGGCTTGGGGCGGTTTTGTTGCCACGCGAAACTATTTGCCCCCGGGCAGTACGTTGTCCGCTGGCGGCCCATGACGACGGCGGTGGACGCGGGGTGTTTTCGGCTTACGCGGATGGAACAGCGTCCTTTTCGCTTTTTTTCCGACGATTGTATGCAGGCCATGGCCGGGCGCGCAAGCGGCATGAGGCGCCTGACAAGGCAAAATGACGCTGTGAAACGGGCCTCCTCAACCCTATGGCTTTGAGGTCACCCTTGAAGGCTCCCGATGCGGTATGTGCCGCCCTTGGTCCATTAATTGGAGCAGATTGGCCCGAACCCGCCTATCCCCCAGAGAACCTGGAGGTGATCGAACTGGTGGATGGCAAGAAACATTGAACCTAACGTGGTCGAACACGCTTTATGCAGGCGCGCCGCAAGCAAGGGCTGATCGGGTGCGGGAATCATATGCGGCGGATGATCTGCGGCTTCGCATCCACGGATATTGGCCAAACCATGCCCGGGTTCGCCCTTCCCGCTGGAAAGCCGTTCAAAACGGCATGAAATTCGCAGATGTGCTGCCCGTAAGGTGGGTTCGGTTGGGGCTGATCCGGCCTGCTGAGCTGCGATCTGGAGTATTCTCGCATGGGTGATTGAATCTGTTTGACGCCTGCGTATACCCTTGCCGCGGGGTGAAACTAATACATAGTGTGGATGCAAACGGGCGAGCGTCTTTGCTGCTCGGTCGTGTAAAGCGTTGAGCCATCGATACCCCAGTGCCTCCGAAAGCTTCGCATTGCGCCTCAAGGTTTCATATTTCCGCCCATTTTTTGCGGGCTAATGTCGTCTTGTAAGCTGCATATAGCTTTCCCTGCGGCGTTGCGTTTTATAGGCCCCCACCCAGTACGTCAATGCCGAGGCACATTTCTGCCCAAATATTTTTTAAAAGATTGGCCCCGAGCAATTTGCGCCCACGCCTAGGCTCGCGAATGCTTTGCAACTGAGGGCCTAATTCAATGCGCGATTTTCCACCTTCCCGGACGGCCTCCCCTGTTTTGGCCCGCAAACGGCAATGTGCGCCCACGTCCCATCCCCTTGCGGCGAAAACCGCTATGCGACATTCTTGGAACGCGTGGCAACGCGATGGACTCCGCGATTGGCAGGGGCCGTGTTGTTGGGGATTTGCGAACCGCAGATGACGGGGATCGGCGGCGAAGCTGCTTTGTGCTTTATTCGCCGCGGGCAGCCCAAGAGGTGGGCATGCGTTGACGGTTTCAGGCCGCGGCCCGCTGCGCTGGACGCCAGCCATCTGCGTGACGCCGGTGAAACGCAACGTACCCCTGCGCAGCGGCCCATGCCGTCACGGTTCTGGCGGCGAATCGACGCCTTTTGCAACCTGTTCCTGAAATGTCGGCAGCATGGGGTCTGGGATGCGCTCCTTGCCCCAGCCGACTCCGCTATGCCGACGAGGGCGGCCCGTCGCGCCGCGCGTCGCTTTTTGAACTTGGGGGAACGACGCGGACACCTTGCAAGGGGCTGCGCGTGATTTCTACTCTGTCGGTGGCCAGCCCCCAAAGACCGGCGACATGTTCGCGTGCGCCTGGCCAGCAGAGGTGCTGCGCCGCGTCGCCAAAGACGGTCGGGTATGCTTTCTATTCCGGTGAGATTGGCCGAAGATATGGTCGCGTCCCTCAACTGCCCAAGGCGGCTGCATACGGCAGAGGATTTCGCCGCCGTGCCTGCACCCCCGGCGACCCTATTGCCACGCGTTATCAAGATGTCGAGGTGCTGGAGCATGCGCCGAACGGTCAAGGGGCCACCGCGCTGTTGATGATGAACATGCTGTCACATTTCGACATCGATCAATGGACGCGTGGGGCGCAGAGCGTGTGCACCTCGAGGCGGAAACCGCCCAAACTGGCGTATGATGCCACGCAACCGCTTTTTTGGCCGATCCTGATCACACCGCGCGGTTGGCCCATATGCTTGCGCCCTGAAACCGGCGGAAGCAACTCGCGGCTTGATTGGATGTAAAGAAGCCATGCCCGGACCAGCCGTCCGCCCTGTCAGAAAGCGGTGGCATAGGACACGATTTATATCACCGTGGTGGAACAAGGACGGCCATGTCGGTGTCCCGCTGACTATTCGATTTTCCACGCTTCGGGTCCGGTATCGCGTCGGATAAGTTCGGCATCCTGCTTGCAAAACCCGCGCGCGGGCTTCACGCTTGAACAGGGCATGCGAAACGAACTGAGGGGCCGGCAAGCGCCCGATGCAAAGCAGCGATTATTCCGGGGATGATCAAACCGCGACGGCAAGGTGACTATGGCCCTTTCGGCGTGATGGGCGGTTGCGTAATGCAGCCCAACGGCCAGCGCGCGGTTTGTTTCCCACCTCACCGATTTCGGGATGGACGCCGCAAGGCCCGCGATCGAATGCGCCACGCGCGTTTTCGACAAGGGCACCCTGAAGGTAGAGCGGCGGCTATAGCGATGGCGGTCCCGCGCGCAACTGTCCAGATATGGGCCAACAAGGTTCCGCGATTCCGAACACGGGCAATCGGGTTGCGCAGGCAATCAAGCCTGCATGATAGCGGGTTGCCTAGAAGGGGCGAGCGATTGCACGCAAGGACGGATGTGCTGGGCTATTGAAACAGGGCGGCATGGGGCGGATGATCCCGCGCTGTGCCTCAGTTCAGCTGGAAGTGCAAGCGATAGGCACCGTCAGTGACGGCGCCGAACAGAATCGGGGATGTCCGGGGTGGTCTACGGTCTCCCGAGTAATCAGGCCACGGGTTTTGTTTCAGTAGCATAGGCCACATAATAGCTTTTGCTCGTTTTCGGCGAGCAGGTGATAATACGGCTGGTGCTTCTGCTGGGCGGCTGTCTTCGGGGATCGCCTCGTACCATTCTCGGTATT
>Ga0163217_1111772_pt1 | contig 13412 bp, 13 predicted proteins | sample SynspAceP_FD_185933 | JGI IMG/M metagenome (GOLD analysis project Ga0163217, IMG submission 185933) | Saline lake microbial communities from Ace Lake in Antarctica - Synechococcus sp. Ace-P (PacBio error correction) | ecosystem: Environmental > Aquatic > Non-marine Saline and Alkaline > Saline ...
CCCCCCCCCGCGCATGGTGGCAGGACCGTGAGCGATCCAAGAACAGTTCTCGGCGGTTCCCACGTGGGCGAGTGGTCACGTGCGAAGCATAGGTCAGGCTTTCTGTTTAAGGCCAGCAGTTCCAAGGTCGATTCGGCATGCAAGTACGGCAAGGACAGTCGCCAGGCTTTGTTGTCAGACCGGGTGATGGCGGGCGATCATGTATGCCGGCGCCCGCCGATGGCCTGCGGCGCGATCCGCGGCGGGGGACGCCTGGTTGTTGCTGGCCGTCCACAGACCGAATCAGGTCGCTCGCTACGGTTGGCCAGAGGGGACGTTGAAGTCGACGAGGCGCACCGCCGCGGGGGGGGGGACATAAGGCAGCGGGGTCGTGCGCCGGTCGTGAGACAGGGGGCGGCGTGATGGGGCGGTGACAGGGCAGCCCGTCAAAGGAGTACCGATAATCATTGTTTAACGCTCACGGGGCGCGTGTGAGGACGAGGCGGGTCTGGTGCGGGGGGGCGCGGGTCCGGCCGGTGCGGGTGGGTGCCACCGGCCGCCGAGTTCGGGTTGGGTGACGAAAGTCTTGCCCATTAGCTTCTGCTGCATTGTGCGTCCGTGACGAGGCCTAAGCTGCGTCTGCGATCCTTCCCCGCGCCCCCACCCTCCGCCACCCCGCGCGACACCCCCCCGCGCTCACGAACGCCATCGCGCGCCGGCGCAGCAGCGGCCTGCCGGTCGCATCCTCCAGCGTGTGGCTTTGCAGCGACAAGGGCAAGGAAAACCAAGCGTTTTGCCGCCGAAGTGAAAATCAAAAGCACTACTCGGCCATCGAAGAGAACGCGTTGAAACGTGAATCCGCGATCTTCTGCGTGGCGTGCCAATCGGCGACCCGGGAAAGCTGCGGTTTCCAATGTTTACCCCTCGAGCGAGACACGCGCGCGCCGGCCGCAAAGGCAGGCTGGTTCATGAATCGGATTACTGATCACCGGCGCGGCGCCCAGTGCGCCCCTCTGGCCCTTGCCCCAATCGCCTCAAGCAAGCTCGACCAAGGCACAACGGGCCTTCGTATTCGTTCCCCCGTGATTGCGCCCCACCTCTCAGAAGGGCGCAGGGCCGTCGCCGTTTCAACTTGGTCACCGGAATTTGGATGCCCACCCAAGCACTGTCCTTACGGCTATAGGGAGCGCAAATAGCCCGTAGCTGACGCCCGTGGCCTTCAAAATCGAATGGTGGCAGAGATAGGATATGTACCGCAATGGCGCTAATTAAACCTGATCAACAAAAAACACGACACACGCGAGGGGTGGGTAGCACAGACAGTACGGCACAACGTTAAAAAAGGCGGTGATGACGATAGGTTCCGTGATCTCGATGCGCCCGGTTCGTTCCAGCCACACGCGCGGCATAACAGTGAAATGGGGGTGGCTCAATCCCGTTCAAGCACTGTGGTGTCCCCCGCGGAAGGACATGGTGCGTTCGCCGTCAATCGGAGGATAGGACAGCCCGATGCATAACCGCAACGGCTTGGTCCTTTCTCTGTACCCGCGATGCGCAGAGGTGGTGTTGAAGAGGCGGCGTGCATATTCTTCGCAATCTGTTTCCGGAATATTGGCTTGAGTTCTAGCCCCGCGTCAATTGCTTTTCGAGAACGGCATTATTGTCCGCATCTCAGCATATTTTTGCTGGTCGGTTTGCCCAGAAACAAGGTTGCCGCGACTGCGGGCAATTGGGTGCGAGCCGGTGCGCCCTAAAGCGATATTAACAAAAGATACGTGCCTTCGTAATTTGCGCAAGGCAGGGGCCGTCGTCCCAATGTGATATGCCGTGCGTCGGTGCATCCAGAACGCCGCGCGGAGGGTGTCAAATTGGCATGGACGAACAAGCTGGGGTAATCGCCCCAGGTGCCGTGGGCACCGCTTGACAGAGGCGTGTGGTAGATATCCGCGATCTAGATCGTCTTGCGCATTGCCGACTTCGGACCTTATTCCACGCGGATCACCTCATCATCCGTTCAACGATCTCGGGCGGCGCGGCGCATGTATTCCAGTTCTGGTGGGGTTATTGGATTTTGAAATTCCCGGCGCGTTGCTCATATTCACAAGCGCGGGTTGCGTTCTGGATGTGAACGCCCGTATGCCTGTTGTTTTTGCCAGTCGTCCCACGAAACAGCACAGAGGCGGGAATTAAATAATTGTCAGTCTCGTAACCTCGATTATTCGGGCGTTTTTCTAGTCACTCGCGGCGGTCGATCAGTGCGGGTCACATAATCCTCCATTCGGGTTGTTTTTTGTTTCGGTGGTTCTTGGATCATATGTCCCGTCGTATGCCGACGATATTGTCGTCCTCTCAGATAGGTTGGTGTCGTCTGGTCACCTGCACTGTCCAATCGCGCCGGCCCCACCAGAACAGGCGGCATCGTGGGTAAGCCGCCACAAGCCCTGATTCATCGTAATAAATCCGACCACCCGATCATAGAGCCTCTGCCACATCTCACGTCCAAATTTTGAGCGAGGTCTCGGTGACTAATACAGCGCGTCTTCATCCCGCTGTTGTGGCCATGTTCGGGCGCGTGGTTTTTGCTCACGACGTGCTGCATATTCGGTGCTGCGTATAAAGAATTGGTACAATGCAGTGGAGAAAATCCAAGCCAGGAAGTATTAGTGCGAAGTATTTAGCTTTACGGCCGACATATTATGCGAATAATCAAAACGATCGACGCGGTAAAAGCTTCAAACTTTATGAGATTTATGGGGAATTTAGCGAACTGATGACGCGGCATAGACCGGAAAAATCCTGCATCACGTGCAGAGTCGTGACAATCTGCTGTACGTCAGCGCACGTCTTTTCCGAACTGGTGGCGTTGTCGGCTAACTATTCGTCCAGCGGCGGTTGAGCGCGGCTGCCGGGCCACCAAGCACATCGATGGACCGATATTGGCCGTCGTATCGCCCGAAGTCGGTGGTGTGCAGCCCGCTGACCATGCTCTCATTCTGCGGCTGGAGTTTGGCGCCCGGGGGGGGGAAAAAAAAAAAAAAAAAAAATATCGCTCTGATATCTGACAGTCAAACGTCGGAGCGTGAGCGGGCAAGGTGATGAGCGCCCTTTACGTGACGGAGAGACCGCTTAATAGTGTGATCGTCAGCGCCAAGACACTGCAAGGACTACGAAGCCTTACAACGCGATTTTTTCTATAAACAACCTCGGATATCAAAGGGTTCAAAACCACTGTCGTGATAGGAACAAGATCAAGGCGTGATTATCACAGCATGCCGGTTTAAAGGGCGAATGTCAGTCCGGGGCTCAGGCGGTTTTTTGGCACCTCTTGCGCCATTCGGGCAGAGGGAAAGAGCGTGTCATAGATCAGGTTAAACGCATAGGCAAAAACAAAGGTAAAAAAGCCAGCCAGCGCGAGTGAGGCCATCGAAAAGGCGTCCATAGCCTGATCCCCAAGATACCACGCGACATAAAGGCATCAAGGACAACGAGCAACCCGGCGCGAATGACAACCTAAAAAAAAAAATTTTTGTGTGCATGGTATCCTGCCCATCTACGTGACTCTGTGTGATATTTTCTTGGGTGTGGTTTTCCCGTCATTTTCCTGCGCTTCCACCACGGCCCAACACTTCCACACAGATCACACGCTACCAGCGCGCCTCAAACGCTGTTCTGTCTCGTTAGCGGATAAGACCTACTTTTTTTTTTTTAAAAAAACTCCGACAATGCCAAAACGCTGCCCCGCAAACACAGTTCAGAAAAAGAACAGCACACAAGCAAGGGATTCACAAGAAAAAAAAAGATTTCAGCGCGAATGCATTTCAAAAACTAGATGGGCGTGAGCCGAAGACCGTCTCACATCGCACCGCACCGCGGTATAGGCCTCGTGAAGGGGCCCGGTCGTCCCGGCAATTTTCCCATTGCAGGGGAGGTCGTGTCTCGTTCCATCGGTGCCAAAGCCGGGCGCGGTTTTGCAAGAGGCAATGGGGGCGTTGCTTCGGAAAGCTGCCCTTGGCTGTTGCGGGGTAAGAGCTGCGAGGGCTGCATGCAAAGGGACGCGGATGAATTAGGGTCTGGTGGCTGCCAAGTACCATGCCCGAGCCAAAAAGGAATGGACGATGAACAAACTAGCATATAATCAGCCGCTTAGCGGGATTCATGCCACGGCACGGGTGGACCTGCGACCGAATGATGCGCTTGGGCGGATGGCAGAAACGGGCGCGGGGCTGATGCATGTTTTCTGGCATCCCGATGGATATTTGCACTCGAAGCCGTCCCGGGCGCGGTTGGGTCCCCGCCAGATACGCCGACGAAAGCCGCAGCTCCCGCCCCACCACCATCGGCCGACGGCTGCGGCCCCGCCGTCGACTCTCAGGTGGCCAGGAGTATCCGTGACTGTTGCCGATCAACCTTTTGATCAAAGAAGTCCGTGGCATTATTCGCGGATCACTACCCGAGAGGTCGCTGTCCATTGGGCGATCCCGCTGACAACTGGCGGGGATCACACGCTCAGCTTGCCAATCTGCGCGGTCGCTGGCCACCACCCCAACCCACGGCCCTCGCTCGCACTTTTTGATGCCGATGTGGATGCGCGGGGCATCGGGATACGCACACGCCATCCACCATCGTTCGCGCGGGGAGAATAGATATTTTGCCCATTGGTCTGTTTCCTGTTAAAAAATACCAGAAAAGCACGCATAGGAGAGAAGAAGAAAAAGAACGCTCAAAGTATAATAACTATCATTGTGTTTTTTCCAGATTGGTTGCTGCGGGCACCGGCTTAGTAAGAGATGAATTTCGATTGGGGGGGCGGCGAGAGAGGGGGGAGCGGGGCGCGGGAAGAATGCTGGCACAAATCGCTGACGCGAGCACTGGATAGGCGGGACTCCGGCGCCCAAGTCGGGGAACGCACCGGTCCTACCTGACCTAATGATATCCGACAGCCTGATCCCGCGTTCGCCCCGGTACAGGCACGGTCGAGGTGGGAGGGTTAACCACCACGATGCAGGGGCCTAGAAATCATCCCCCGCAAGAGAGAGAAGAACGAAGCGAGGGCCTCCAAAACTTGGCCGGGTGTGATCCTGGCCTCGAAGTTTCCTCCGCCCCTCATGATCCGCCGCGGCAACACGGCAATGAATCGGCGGCCAGTTAATCTGACGAACTATGTCGCCATGCCCCGGGGGCCTTTTCCGCAGCGGCAGACTCAGACGCCATCAGGCAGACAAGAGGCCGCTCGAGCTGCAGCAGACGACGTGATCCTCACACCCTGGGCGCGCCATACCCCCGGGTAGGTTCTAACCAGACCCCCCCACCGCGCGCCAAAGAACAGGCACAAGCCGAGAGCGCACGAGGTTTGAGTACCGGAGGTTCTGCGCAGAAAAAACGGTCTTATACATATCCGAGATAGAAAACAAACCCCCGGACACCACGGAATTTGTCTCTCCATCGTTTGCGGAAAATCTTTTTGTCGCACACGACGCCGTGCAGGCTTCGTATAGATCGTGTGTCGTTATTATTGGTATCGACTCGATAAATCCTTGCGCACAGATGCCAAGCTTCTCCTGTATGTCCTTTTGGCCTGCTATTGGTGTTTGGCCCAAGGTTCGTCTTTTTCCCTGCACTCTGAAGTTTTTTGAACTTGTCGCTGGCGGCATTTCAATCTAAGTTCACCTGGTCAATAGCTAGTGGTATTTCAGCCAGATCATTTGTTATACAAAGTGCTCGTGTTTCGTCGTTTGTCAACATCAGATCTTTCTCGTCAGCGCCTATATGCCGATGCTCCAAAAGGTCATGGGGCGCGCGCCCCCGCACACACGCACGCACCACCCCCGTCTTGTTCGTTTTTTCTTTGTGTCGTTTTTCAGTTGATGCGCCCTGCGGCAAGAAGGCTGGCCGTGCATCCGGGCGGCGACAGGTGGTTGCGGTGCGCGGGGGAGAGGGGGGGCGTGGGGTAAAGGAAACACACGAACACATCTAAACAAAAAGAAGAAATTAAACGCACAAAAAAAAAAAAAAAAAGGTCGCTTTAGCGACGGGAGTCCATCCTGAGATGCAAGCCCTATATAAATAATGATGGAGAGCTACACAACAAAGTGAGAAGGGAAAGGTCCGGAGTTCTGGGAGTAGAAAGTCGATGAGAGGAAATATAAGGAAAACAGAGGAGAGGACAGAGTAATGGGTGGAGCAGTAGGCAACAACCGTCTTGCAGCGATACCAGACGCGTTCTTCTAACGACCATGTTTATCGGCGAAATCTTTACTGGCGCAGCGCCTCGCATGCAAACAAGACGCGACCGCGCCCGATGATGCGGCACTCCAGCTGCCCCCCGGAAGCCGCGGCTTTGGGCAGGCTTGCTGTCGCCCAAGCGCAACCGACACCAGCGTCCGGCCGGCACGCCCCAGCATCTCGCCGGCGATCGGGTCGATGGATCGCCATAGGTTGCCGGTGCCAATGTCAGGTCATGATCGGGTTTCCGACAAGCAGGGCTGCCGTCTTGTTCAGTGTGACACGGGCGTGGGGCTTTCGCCCGCATGTGACACCGGCGTGGCCGAAGACATGCCATAGCCGATCACCACTCTCCGTCCTGTTTTGGGCCGGCCTCCGCGGGTGGCACACCACACCAGGCCTCCTTGCGCGCTCGCCCAGTTGCCTCTGTCTGAGTGTTTGGTGGAGGGGAAACTCGCGCCCGGCCGAAGGGGTCCACGCATCGAGCGACACCCGTTGCGCTCTCGCGCAGTTTCGACCGGATCGATGCCCGGCTCACGTCTGCCACTCGTCCCATCGCAGATCTCGAGACGCGGATGATAACAAAAAAAAAACAACCGCACTCAGCCCGGTGCACAACAGTATGCCGGCGGGGCAGAGCGATGGTTGGAGTGGCGTGTGTGGAGTATGCAGATGCGGCCCGAGTTCACGGGGTTTTCACCGGCGGATAAAGGAAAGGCGGGTCGCGATATAGCGTCTGGGCAGAAGCTTGTCATTCCAAACAATTGCAAACGGGTGGGAAGCTTCATGGCCCGATGCGCGGTATGGGGGGGGCGGTCATCGAGCGGGTCCGACGGGCCTAGTGGATGGGTTGTGGGGGGAAGCCGTCTCGGGGGAACCGGGGCGATCGTGCCCTCGAAGTATTGTGTTGGCGGCTTAGTCACCACGGGCTTACGGGGCCCCAAGTTCCGCAGAGAGCATGGGCCGCGGCAACTGGCCTCGGTGGCTAATCCGAGTTTCGGAGCAAAGCCACCACCGGGAGGTAGGGCGCCAGAATACACTTTCTCCAGCGGGTCAGCACGCGAAGCGCGGTGTGCGGGCGCAGGTTGCAGGCGCAGTTGGGGGGGGTTGGAGGGCATCTGGAGTGACGGACCGCGCGGCAAGGGTCAGCTTGGGGCCGCCATCCCACCTGGGGGTCAACGGGGCGCGGGCATGGGTGTCGCATGCGGCAGAACGGCTGGTGCCCGCTGGGTGCGGAGTGTAGGGTGGCAAGTGGCCACGGTATAGCGGCATCTGACAGCGGGCGGCATCCAGATCGCCTTGGGACGATTGGCTTGCCTTCGGTTCGTTTTCGAGGGTTGCGTGCACAGACCCTCAGATCAGTCACGGCATCGCCCCGCCTCGCCCCCGGCCCCGTCACTCGGAGCTCGGATCATATGGCAGCGTGGCGGGCCCCCTGTTCAAAGGTATCGGCCACAACAGCGCGACGGGTGCCCGATATTAGCGACACACCTTCGCCAACCCGGCCGACAGGGGCTCGCTCTGTGGGCCGGTGCCTTGGGCAGGGTGCGCAGGGGAGGGAGGGGCGTTGCGTCAAACACGTCGGCGCACGCACGTCAAAACTCGCGCACCCCCTGGCTGTCGGCGTGCAATCCGTGATCCTGCCCCCACGCCTGCAAAACAGGCGCGCGACAAGGCACGCCCGTCATCATCCCGCCGGTTGATCTTCGTGGGGCATACAGTGTGCGCGGCAGAGACAACTTTGAGGCGGACGCTCGGGCGACGGTCCATGCGGTGTGGATCAACCCCTTGAACCGTGCCCATCCCACCGATCTGCGCGCTCGTCGGGTTCGTTCACATCGTCACGCTTTTCGGAGCCGGCCGAGATGTTGCTACCCCCCGTCGTCATTGCTGTACTCCCCGTCAGTTCCTTGAGTGTGGCCAATCAACGTTGCGCCGTGCCAGTGGCACAATTTGAATGCGTGCCGTCTTATTGGTGCTGCCGATCTGACACCAAAAGAATAATCGGCGGCATTAACGAACAAGGTGACGAAGGACTATGCCAGAACGAGCGCTCTTCGAAACCGCAGGATCAGCGCCACGCATATACGATCAATGCCACACCAGAAACAGTCTATTTGGCGGCTGTGGGTCTCTCTTGCCTCTCCGCACTTACTCGATCTGTCTGCCCGCGACTGATACCATTGGCAACGCATTAGGATTGCGCGTCGCCGTAACTTTCCCTGATCCGCTGCCCTGGTTCCCCCCCGGAGCAGAGAGGGACGGGCAAGGGGGGAGCCGCCGGGTGCCATCCCAGTTCACTCCCGATGCATAAAACTGTTTCAACACTGCGGTGTATCGGTGGGTGATCAGATAGAATTCGTAGTGACAGCGCACCGGTGGCGATAGAGCGCACGCACATCCGTGTGCCCTCTGACCGTGGAAGCTGTCGCGGCCCCCAGATTTGCATCCGCCAAGGCCAATATCACTGGATGGCTGGCGATTGCACTTGTTCGGTGACGCCTAAGTGATTGGCCGGATGGAGGCGGGGTCTCGCGCCCCTCTCCATCTGGCGTCCGCAGCCAGAACCCGGGCTCGCGTTTGTTGTGCAAACGGGTTTATGGTCCGAGCTGTCATAGAAATAATAGTCTTTATATTTTAGCAGTACAGTTTCGTTTTGTATAATTTAAGGATAGCCGAGAACGAGGATGTGCGAGCAAATAGTAAATGGACCGCATGTTTTGTATCTCCTGTCGCATTTTCGGCCAACATGTGGCTTGATCTGATTATAATTTGCGTCAATATAGTCTTTTTTCTTGCTGTGTTAATCTGTCATTATCCGCGCGTAAGGTCAGAGTTCGTGGACCTTAAAGCGCTCGAATACCTAGCCCGCCGCTCGTTCGTGTGTGGGAGTGATTGTTTCAGTGTTTCCAGCTCGCGAGATGTCCGTACCAAGTTTGTCCTAGGCGGTTTTCATCACCGTCTAGCTGTTCATTGAGGTCCCATGCAAAGTTGTCCTGCCAGCTGATGATTGTCGCGTCAGGGGTGCGGTGTGACATCGCTGTTTGCAAACTAAAGGCGCGGAATATAAGTAACGAGAAACATGCGTGTGAGTGGACTGGCCGCCGCTGGTCGCGGGATCGCGATCGACGATATTGGGTAGGCGGGCGCGCGACAGATATTTTACCTGACATCGCGCTCTGATATTTCGGCATCGGTCAGCTCGGGCCGACGCGCGCTGAGCGCTGCCCGAAAACCATTGAGGGCCAGCCGGCTTTGAACTCCTTCGAGCAATGGCGTGGCTGAACAGATTTGACCCCGGGGTGCAATAGCCGGCGTTGAACCGTCGTGTTTCACGGAGAGGAATTCTGCTGCATGTACTGACACAGGATATGTATAGATTCGTACACGCCAAAACACAGAACAAGTCGATAGCCCTTGTGATTGTGTCGCGTCATGCATGGCAGGCCAAGGCCTCCCGCACCAGTTCCAACGTCTTGATCGCGCACGCCCTCCGTTCACCATCGACGCGGCGCACGGGCCCCCGCACGCTCCCCGTGCATACGCGGAGGCGTGTGGGGTGGCCAGTGGGAGGGTTCGCGCACTTGGTTTATTTTTGGGTCGTCAGTTTTCGGGCTATATCTCTCAGCTATCTGGAGGTGTCTGGTTTTTCGCCTATTTCTCTCAGATTATGGTTCTTTGGTCGTCGTTTAACGTAAGTTTGTTGGTTGTGTCGCGGTGAGAAGGGGGGCCCTGTGGTCCGATGACAGCGGAGGGGATGAGAGACCGAGCCGGGTGGAGCGGGGGGTCGGAGGCTCCCGCCCTCGCACCCCCGCGGGATATGCTCGCTAGGCGGCCCGCGCCGCATATCGCCCGCCCCGGGATGTGGCAGCCGTTCTGCAGGCGTGGCGCGGGCGTGGCGGAAGAATCGGGGTGGATCCGTTCGGGGCTCGAGGCCGGGCGCCCCCCCCCGGTCCATGAAGATCTAGGGATTCGCAGACAGTGGGGTGAAGGGGCTGGGGCTGCGGGAGGCCAGGCCGCAAGGGTGGGATAGTGCGCGTCACCCCCGCCCCCACGCCCCCCGGGGACCGCCTCCCCGCGACTCACGCGCGCCGCGCGATGTGCGTTGGGCCCGCCGGATCTTATATATCGACGTCTATCCCGGGGCGGGGCGGCGGGACTTGGGCAAGATCAACATGGGCTGGCGGGGGGATCCAGTGCAGCAGCGCACCGGGTGGCATTGGAAGGAAGGAAACGTCTTTCAGGTTCACGCGGATCGGTCATAGCAGATTCGGTGGTGCCCGGTTCGGCAATTGAACGATCCCGCTGCATTGAATTCGCTCGTGAGAACACACATGAAGTTCTATATTGTCTGTGGCTGCAACCAACTTCGGCGGCCGGTACAGCCCCCGTAGACCCGCCATTGATGCTGAACCCCACCCGCCATGTATCTTGTCGGCAATACGCGCGCGCGAGTTGACGAGACAGGGTTGCGGCCAAGGAAAGCCGCCCCGACGATCACCCGCGCACAGCGCGCCCCGAATAACCCGTTTCAACGGGCCGCTTCCAGCACGACGCTAACCCCAATCGCTCCTGGCCGGCGCCCCTCTGCCGCAAGGCTGCCCCGGCCTCTTTGCCAGCCCCCCCCCTTTTTTTTGGGTTTTGCCCTGCGACAAATGGGTAAGACACCGTCCGCACGCTTGCTCTCCGCGTTGCACGAGTCTATGGTGCGACTTCGCCGCATTCGTCCTTTTTGCGCCGCCCCCGCGCCTGGCTGCGTCGCAACCCCGCCCGGTTGATAAAAAAAGAGAAAGCCGGTTATCTGGCTGCTTCTTTTCACAGAGAAGGCTGCGCGTTTGGGGCATAGGGTTCGAATGGGGCAAACTCGTGGCATTCTGTTTCATGCTGGCCATAAATCCGCGTTATTGGTGCGGTTACGCAACATAGCGCCCTTGCACTACCCCTCCCGCGCGGATAACCCGGAAAGCGATCAACCCAGCGGGGGAAAGTTGACCGCGAACTGACGCAGCAGGCGTAATCTCCTGATGCTCATTGCCATTAGGCGATCGCCTCCCGCCTCTCCTGCATTCCAAGCCCCCTCCGACCCCCGGTCGCCCCCAGCTCCCTCCCCAGGCCGGCCCGGCAGCGCCTGTCACCTCCGCCATGCCCTCCGTCCCCCGTGGCAACCCAGGCGTGCCCGGCGCGGCGCGCTCGGGCCAGCGCGCTGCCAAGAGGAGGCGCCTGTACGTCCCATGCCCTCGGTCCAACCACCACGGGCTAGAGGCCGCGCCGGATCACCACGCGGCTTGTCGAGAAGGGGCGCGCCCAAGCGACGCCAGTTTCGGGCGCAGCCCCATGAAGGGGCGCGCCTGTCAGGGTCTTCGATCCGAGTGCGAGGGGCTTTCCATCACGGCGGGAGGAGCGACACCCAACACTAAAAAAACAAACAGAAAAACCAAAATAGAAGACGAAGCGACCACCGAGAGACATTGGTCGAAAATCCCCGCGCCGCCCGCACGGTGGAAGATAGACAGACACGCAGCGCACCCACACGTCGACTCACGCAGATCTTCAATTTTTCAGCATGTTATCGTAACATGACATCATCTCGACTTTGACACACAAAAAAAAACCGCGCGGCCCCAGCCCCCCCCCCCCCCCCCCCCCCCCCCCTGCGCGTGGAAAAGCATCCGCCGGCTTCAGAGATTTGCCGCGAGGTGGCAAGCGCCGAAATACTCCGACGATGATACCCCCCGTGCGCCGGCCGCATTCTGGCGCGAGGCGCGGACTCGGTCCGCTTCGAACTGGGCACCGTCTGGCGGCGCAATCCCTCAGGAACGCCGGCCCCTCGGCCCCGTGGGCAAAAAGCGCGGGCCGCTGCGGCTCAACAGATAACGGAACCCCAAATCGATTTCGAGTGTCTTTCACGGCTTCCCCGCAACTGCCCCCCGCGCCTGCGCGATATCGAGCCGTCTCGGCGGCTGCCGCCGAAGAACCGCTTGCGTCCAGCCCACGGCCAAACGCGTACCCGCAGGACTGCCCCGCAGGTGAGCCGGGTCGGCGTCTTCTTGACTCTCGTCCCCATCCGCGCCCATGTTCCCGCCCGCGGTCGCATCCGCCCCCGTTTCGTCTATCACTCCGACAATCAACTCCGCACTTGTCCAACCGACCCCACCCCCGACCCCCTGAGCGCAGAGGTTGCACCGCGCGAACATGAGACCGGGCCCTCGGTCCCGGCTTCTCGGTATGGGAGGCGCCCGAAATCGCTCGACCCACTATCTCCAAACCCAAACTTACTGCACTCCGTCTGATGTTTATTCGCGATTTCGGTCACTCCGCGATGCCGATGCTAAATATCGCTGCGCCCCCGCCGATGTCGCGCCGAAACCTGGTGCTGCGATGCACCCGATCCAAGGCCACACTGTCGACGATGTATTCCCTATTCCCATTCCATACCCTGATCCGCGCCCTTGGTGAATCCCCTGCCCCGCCATGCCTTTCTGTTGAAATGCCACGGACCAGCAGATTTCGTCGTGATCTTTATTCATCCTTTCCCAGCTGGACTTCAGAAGTTGGCCTTGTTCCTAGCTGCCTTGTCCGGGTGCGGCGATCCTTGCCGTGATGAATGGCGCACGGGCCCTTGGATGCCCGCTTGCCCGGGTCTGGCGCGTCCCGGAAGACGGTGGTCATGGTCGGGGCGCGAGGTCATCGTCTGGCCGTTCACGCATCGCCTTCGTCTCCCGCCCCGCTCTCGCATTCCGGCTTCGCCAGTGTCTGTTTGTGTGTCTTTTCTTCCGCGCCATCCCCTCCGTCCCCTCCCCGCGGCCCGCAGCCCCCCCCGTCACGCCCCCCCCCCCAACTTCCTCACTTGACTCCGGGAACATGCTAATGAGCCAACCAAAAAACATTATTATGAAGGATGAGATCGGAGCGCGTCGCGCGCAAAACTTTCGGAACGGCCTGCCTGGGCCTTTCGGGATGTCCATCGGCACGGCGCTTATGCGGTGTCCTTTGTCGCAAACGGGTCGATGTTCAACCCTGCAAGTCAGCACTTGGGAGCGTAGTGAATGCCGGTTCAGCCTGATCGGCGACTGGTCGCTGACAGCGAGCCCGATGTTTCTTGTTTATGGCTTTATCGCGGGCCATACGGGTGAACGGCGGCCGCGTTTGACTCTGCCTGCCGGTTCTGTGTGGCGCGGATTGTGCCGGGCGGTTTGGCAATCGGCGGCGTC
>Ga0163217_1076411_pt1 | contig 13410 bp, 13 predicted proteins | sample SynspAceP_FD_185933 | JGI IMG/M metagenome (GOLD analysis project Ga0163217, IMG submission 185933) | Saline lake microbial communities from Ace Lake in Antarctica - Synechococcus sp. Ace-P (PacBio error correction) | ecosystem: Environmental > Aquatic > Non-marine Saline and Alkaline > Saline ...
GGGAGAGAGATTTCAAGCTTGACTCACCACCTCCATATAGTGGCGGAAAAATATATTTAAAAAAAAAAAAAAAAAAATCAGGAAAAAAAAAACAAAAAAAGGCCCAAAAACAAAAAATCACTCTAATATTTCGGTAAAAAAAATGGGGTTTTTTTTTCCGTAAAATGCTTACATTTAAAACACATGTTGTAAAATGCTTTTTTCCAGATTCAACTGAAAAGTTTTTCCGAATTGGAGGCAATTCAAATTCCGGGCCCCATTTCAAAATAATGATAAATGAAATTTTGTCCCCGAATTATTGTTAAAAAATTTCCCAAGCCTATCTCTCCAATTAAAGGCCTACTCCTGATAAATATTCCCTTCATTTGAAATTTCTTTGAGGCCCAGCCCGCTGTTTCAAACGCGCCCATCAAATTGAAAGCTGTTCCCATTCCTGGGCGATCCCTTGACTTTCTCCCATTCCCTTCCCTAGCCTTCCGATTTTTAATTTCCTTGCAGAATTAATATTCTTAAATAGCGGTTGTTAGCTTTCTCGAATATTTCCGAAGATAGGTACTGTCAGAAGCCTTGGTAAAAGAACCAAAGATCCAGCATGGCTTCAGTCATTTTCCAATTTCACTTTTGCCTAAAAGAGTGGAGTCCCTTCCAATTGAAAACTCCAACTAGTTTCCTTTCTATTCATGGAATTGCCCAAAATGAGTTTGGATTTTTTCGCCCTCGTAAATGAACTGGCGTCAATCAATTCTAAGGGGCCTTGAACCATGCTTTTCCTTTTGGTTTTTGGTCATAAGTCCAATCCTGTAGAATTTGATGATGATGTAATACGTGGATTTTTTTCTTCCGGAATCTCCAAGTTCTGAGATTAATGACCCTATCTCCATTCAAAACACATGTTAGATGGATTTATTACTTTCCTCAAAAAAAAGTACTTTTGAGAGTTGAATAGGAATTACCTTTGAAATCTTCCTTTTTTTTATGATTCCTATAGTTTTTCCTTCTTCAAGTATCTTTTTTTACGCAAGAACTAAGTGGCAAAATAATAATAGGGCTAAAACAAATCTTCCCCATCTGTAAAGGTGCTAAGGGAGTTTTATATTTTTGAGTTAATAATAACTAGTTTTTTCAAATCTTCAAACAAATCCTTTTAGTTTATAATATAAAAAGCCTGCTGAGAATTATTCTCAAGCAGGCTTTATACTTTACTTCTGTCCCTCTTTTTTAAGGTTTTTAGAATTCTCAACTTCAGCCTTTTGCCTCAAGGATTACCAGTTTCCTTCGCACCCGCTTGGTCTTCCTCGCTGCCCAAGGATTGTCGGATGGAGCTGGCTCTTTGAAAGTTGCCAAATGAATATAAGTAAAAGGTGAGCAATGCATTATCGAGTCAAAGACAATAGTGAATACATCCGTGATTGCACATCCGAAATAGTCCGGGCTGATGCTATTTTTTTTGATTCAGCTAAGTCCAAAGATGAACGGTTTGATTTCTGCTTTGTTGTTCTTTGCCGAAGCCGCTGTTCCAGCCTCGATATTCGCAGAGCCCAAACTGACTGATTCCAGTCCCTTCGGAAAGACCTCTCGATAAAAGAATGTTATTAATATTAAATTTCCCAATGAAGGTGCTTTGCCGTTATTTGGAGAATAGTACAGTCTTCGAGATTCGATTTCTTGATGTAATGTTTTTGAATCCAGATTCGACTGCAAGCTGGAATTTACAATCGTATAAGTTCCTGTGGTGCTGATTCGTGAAGTCCTAATTCTGCTGATGTTACTGCTCAGCGTAAAGCCCTGAACTCAGGTCAATGTTTTGGTCGTTCAAGTTCAAATCACCGTTGAATCATCTGGGAGTTTCTGTTGAAAACCCAGTCTTTGTGTTAAGATTTTAAATTAGAACTTGATTTTCTCACAGGTTCCATAAGTCAGGAGAATCGAGTTCGGAAGTTGCCATCTAAGTTTTCAGGTCTGGTGATTTGCCCGCCTGGACGAAGGAGGGATTTTCCATTGAATCAAGCCCGTATCCTGAAGCCGTGATAAAAGGTGCTATTCCCATGAAATTTTGAAGTGGCAGATAATTCAGAAACATGAAATAGGTCTTGGATTTCTCCAGATTACCTGCTGGATATTTTGCAAAGATGTTGTGGTTGAAGCTTCTTGACCTAAGTTGGATTTCGATAGCTTAGATTCACGGATTCTGATTTGTTTTACCAACATATTTGGGAAGGCTCAATTTTACGCTTGGCTCATCGGTAATCTGTTCGGCTAGAAACTCTCCTCCAACGAGGAATCCGTTCTCCCGAATTTCTCTGAGTTGACAATTTACGCTTGGGAGGATATTGGTTGGAAAACTCCGCTTAAAAACAGCTTCGTAGGGAAAAGGCTTGTTGTTTAATTGAGCATTTTGATAATCCAAATTCAAATTGATGCTATAGCCACTGTTTCTTGTAGGCATAGCCCTTCCGAAGCCTTTGCGTGATAAATTTTTATCAAACTCATTACTTCAAAGCTGTGTCGAGCACATATTGGTTTTCCTCGATCCAGTACAAACGAGTTTTTTTCTGATCTGCCCGAGTATTAACTGTTGGCTAGACTTGATAGCCGAAGGTTCAATCGATTTTTCACCAGAGGTTCTGTCAAGGTTGCGTTGATTCGATTAAGTTAAATCCATCATTCAATGCGTTTGTTAATTTGTTTTCGGTGGTGGCTAACCGATCCGGTTGTAATTCTACGCTAGCCTGCCTAAATTAGAAAGCTGATCTCGATTAGACCAGGTGGTGTTGATTCTGTAGAAAGGGTTCGTCCTTTTTTTGTCAAACTTAATGCGGTAAGTAATATTATTGGAGATGTTTTCAGCGCTTTAGTTTCCCGTATTGGAAATAGAGCGAAGGCAAACTGCAGCGAGTCACGCGGAGCTATGCCAACGTCAAGGCGTCACGGTCACTTGAAGGTCCTGTTTATCTTGATAAGAGAACGAAGGTGTGATTACCGAATGAGTTTTTTTTCATTTAGATCTGCCTCGATTCTTGGCATCCGCTCGATGATTGGAAATTTTCTACTGAGTTGATCAGGTTTTTCCCTGATAGATCTTGCTGAGGCTTTCGTTGATTAGCAGTCGTTCGAATTCGTGATTTGGCCTGTTGTTCGCAGTATTGTTTGAAGAAGTAGTTTGCCGGTGAAATATCACTTTTTTCCCCATTTGTCACTGTAGTTTAGACCAATTGCATTGGTTTGCCTGATAATACCAAAATGTCATTTCCCGCCCGAGAAAGCATTGTTTCCTCTCTCCCTTCGCCAGCCACCTACCGGCGGAAGGCATTAGCACTTAACGCCTGCCGAGGTCTTTGGCTTGAGAAATTTTGCTGATTGATGTTATTGAAAAGAACCGCAGAATTGAAATCCCGCTGGTCTCCTTTGAAGAGGTTGACACTTTCCACCCGCTGAGTAAGCGGTCGTCTGTTCCATACCCTCCATAAACTCTCTGCAAATTGTTCCATTTTTTCGGTCTTCACGAAGAATAATGTTGATGGGGTTTTGGTGTAGGTTCCATCATCAAAACCAGTTAATCGGCTTTTGATCTTGAACGCTGATCAGAGCACTTCTACTCGTTTCGATTGCGTCAGCTGGAAGTTTCGGCAAGGCATGCTTGGGTCGAGCCAAAAAACTCTCTTTCCATCCACTAATATTTTCTGGGCACGGCCTCACCCTTGCGCCTGGAGTTGCCCACCTTGCCAACCGGTGATACGCAGGCAATTTCCTAATCGGTCTTCTGCTGCGCATTTTTCTTGCGTCTTAAAGGCTTTTGGCATTAAAGGAATGTGGGTGTCTCCTCCTCTGCTGCCTCACAAACTGGATGAGTCCTTCGAATGACAATTTCGTCTAGCATTTTGAAATCTTCCAAAAGGAACTAATTTCCTCCCAAATCTTATCGGTCTCTGAGTGGTGCGCTTGGTGATGGTCAATATCCCGATAAATTTAATTCGATTTTGACATCAGGTATTTGAAGGTCTTGCGATTTCAAAATTACCCTGACCATCAGTCACCGTGCTACAAGCAGTGAAATCTGTGACGGTCTTGATCAGTACATTTGCACCGATCAATTGGAGTTTTGGTGACTCCAATCTAGTACAGTTCCAGTCAATAAATCCTCGCCGGACGAATCTTGGCCAGCAGGTCTTTGTCCAAAGGAAGGAAAACCAGTAAGCTGCCTAAAAATCAGTAAAAATAGTAAAAGTAGTTCTTTTTGCATATTGTTAACAAGTTCTACTGCCTTTGACTGTTTGCCATAGAAAAGGTTTACTTGGGTATTCGATAAAAATAAGAGTGGATGTGGGGCAGGATAAATGGTTTATTGCCCATTTGAACTAATGAGAAATTTAAAAACTTTTGCCCATGATCTCCGGATAGGTATTCCAAAGTTGGGCTGTCATCGTAAGATCGCAATTCCATTTTTGATGACAATAACTTGAGGAGAAAATTCCATGCGGGACGGCCAAATTCTTTGAGCTACTAAATTCGAGAGTTCGCGTAGGCGTCAGAATTCTAAAAGTAATGGAACAACTTTTTTCCTCATCACCATTTTTCCAATTTCCGAAAGCAAGCGATCCAGTGACACGCGCACTCACGAGCAGCGGTGTGCTGTGCTTGAAAGATCATTACGGGAGTTGATTCGCTGAGTGCTTTGATTTCGGCGATTTTGATCCGGGTTGAAGTTAGTTTTTAATTCCCAGTTCATTTCTTTATTCTTTAACTTTTTGGGACAATACTTTGCAGGGAAGAAATGTTCCCTTTCTAAGATTCAATCATTCATGAAAATATCCCTTTTTAACCATTAAGTAAAAAGCATTCTTTTTTTCGCGCGTGCTAAGCTATCGGCTTTCAGGATGCAAAAAGCCTCAGCCCCACCTAGTAATCTGGTCCTAGTTCCATGCTGCCGCCAGCGATCCCTCGTCAGTAAATGTGCCGCTTCAGATTCCCCAAAGCTACTTTTGGATAAAATTTTCAATTAACAGATTCCGATATGCTTTTTGAAGAAGAAGGGGCTTAATATGGGTTTTCGGGAATCATGGTGACTTTGGAAGTTGACTCGAAATGGGACGATCACTTGGAAGGCAATGGATGATCAGTTGATCCAATTGACGGTGCCGGTTTTTGGTCGAAGGACAAGTGGCTTAAAAAGGGAGGACTGGGGAGTCTTTTCAAAATCTAAATCCCAATCAATGCGCAATTCAGCCCTGTATTTGAGGTGGATCCGGAAGATCAATTTTCCTATTGGGATTTGGGAATCAAGGCATTTGAATTAGTTTGACTTGGGAGGCTCACTTGACGCTTGATGTACTCGGAATGCAAATTGATTTGAGCAGCTTTGGTAGGAAGGAGATTCGAAAATGGAGTGAGCAGAATCTGATCGGTAAAAGAATCCATTGGCTTCCTTAAAGACTTTGGTTGACTTACCCTGGGCACAAGGTTGGAAAGCCAATTTTTCAAGTGGAGAAGCTGGAAAGGGGTGCAGACCGGCATTTTCGAATCAGCCCTCAGGAAGTTCGATTCCGAGAGTTTTTTGATCGAATCAGAATTTTAATGTGTTGGCCTAGGACTTGAAGGAAAAAGTGAATTCTCATACCGCATCGGCGGCGCCTTCGAGGGGCCCTTTCCACTCCCTAAATTTGACTGCCAAATGAAAATTCTAAAAGTGAATTGGAGATTATAATGCCACTCACAGTCAGTTATGATAACTGAAATCAGCTTTTGCCGAAATCTAGCGAATAAAGTATTTCAAAGTTGGATAAGAAAACCACGATGATTCTTCCCAATATCAAAACGCAGCCTTTGGAGAATTGATAGCCGTGAGCATGGATTTCTTGCGAGCAAAAGCAATGGTAAGTCCTTTGAAAGGGACAATTTTTGCAGTAAGGAAAACCTGCTTTATGATGCCGAAACCGACAGCTGATTTTCGAGGATAATCAATCTTCAAACTCGAAAGTGGAATCTCCGGAGCGCAAACGCAGCATCGGACTGAAAAAAGCCGAAAAAAATCAATCAAAGAATATTGAAGCGAGGGGCGCGTTTTTTCCGATTGGCGAGCTGCTCGACGAAGAGTTATGGAAGCATTCAAGATTCGATTGGGGCTTTCCACAACAATTGCTGATTTGAAGATTCAAAACCTGCAAAATATTCCTGCTGGATTCCATATTCGCGAATGAAAAATGAATTACTGATCAGTTGAAAGCTAGGGGAAAGTAGGAGTGGAACTGGAAATAAAAAAGGATCTTTTGGACCATCAGTTTTTTGCAACAGAATCTACTTAAGACAAGCTAATTCTCTCAAATGGGACAGGGTTTAAGATTAAATCTAAACCAGCTCCCCAGCTTTAGAGAGCGAAAATCGGATGAAATGGGACCTATGATTTCATGAATCAATGCTGCACCGGATCACTACTCCTATAACAATTGGACCCAGTTTCTTCAAAAACAGGATTCTTTTGCGAGTAACAGAGCAAGCCAATTAACATCCACCTTGGGGAAGTAGCCCGCCTGCAGTGTATTTCATACTTTTGATCGGACTTGGCTATTTTCCCGCCCTACGTATATCCTGAAAATTTTCCGATTACCCTGGCAATGATATAGATAAGGATGAGGCACTATAGCTCCTGATAAATGGAAGCCCTAGATCCAGTTGCATAACGCAGATAAAAGTAAAAAATATCACAAAATCATTCAAATCGGTAATAACGTTCAATAAGCTTTGAATATTTCCTCTGAAGCCGGTTAAATTAACTACAAAAGCTCCGAGCGCTATTTGTAGCCAAGCAAGGGATTCAAAACCGAAGTAATCTTGGCAACTCCCGTAGCTTAATAGTAAAATCAGGCTTATGGTTTATAACGATTAAGGCTGCCCTTCCTCTTGTTTTTTTAAAAATCTTGATGATCAAATAAACAGTAAGGCCATTAATCGCCCACAAGTAATGCCCCTCCCAATACTTAAGGCCCAAGGCTCCAATAAGCGTTTCCGTTGAATTCAATATTTGATTTCCCTGCAGAAAAGGAGCTGGCAAACGCAGTTAACTAAGGTGTAAATAATAATGCCTACGATATCATCAATGCTGGCAATTCCCATCACGTGGAACTCACCTCACCCTTTGGCTTAATATTCAAATGGATTAACGCAAGTGTAGCTGAATGGATCTGTTGGTGCTGCTTAAGATGCAAGCACCAGACTAATAGCGATTATCACATGAACTGAATCGAAAATGTGAAATGAAAAGTAAGGGTTAAAATCATAACAGGAATACAGAAAATGAAATGCAAGACACATTCCATGACTTGTTAATGTTAGGATTTTGCTTCCTGTGGTCCTGAGTTTTTTGTATTGATAATGAAACCGCCTATTGAAAAAGGTTTATGACAGATAGGGTCAATGGAAAGTAATGGATCTGTATGATACCAACAAACTCGGAATGATAATAATTCCTGATAAGTCCGGGGATTAAGAAGGATTCCGGGCTAGGAAATACCTGAGATTTTTGGGCCAGTTTTTTTTTTCGCTGCCACTCTCCGCGCGATATATCCAACGAATATTAATATCCCGATTACTCAAGATTACGTGCTAATTCTTTTGTTGGAATGTTGGAGAACAAATCTAAATACATTTTAAAAGTTTACTATTATTTAAAGTTATTAGGTTTCGAATATCCTAAATGCTTTGAGATCCTTTTAATAAAGGGCACCTACTTTTCTTGCTATCTCCAATACATACCATGAGGAAAGCTTTCGGGAGAATAGACCTGAAAGTAAACGTAAAAGACTTATTAAGATTGGAGTGGGATCCAACTTTCTAACTTGGGAAACAAACAATTTTTTTGTCTAAACTGAGAAGGAAAGGTTATCTAGGTGCCTGGACTAATTACTATAAATTAAAGCCTGAGATTCATAAACTGCTGCTAGATTGAAACCAAAAAAGCCGTCCAAAAGGACGGCTCTTCAAATCGGTTCCAACAGGTTAATCACTTCATCTTTTTCATAAGCGCGAGAGATCTTGCTTTGATGCTTCTCGTTCATCGGAAGTTTTTTTAGAGATCTGATCGATCTTACTTTTGAAATTTTTCTCCATTTTTTCATCGGCGATACGGATCGCATGGCGAATCTTCACCCCCGAAGGGTCATTGTCTTCGAAGGATCCGCTGAAGGATCGCTTCTGCGATTTTGGGTTCACGCTTCTGCTGCCACCCGAACGCAAGCGGCAAATCCGTAGGGGCAATCCCCCAGATCACCAGCCGCCCTTGAGGATTTCATCAGCTGCTGTTGCCGAGAATATAGCTACGGATAAGCAAGCTTTGATGGAAAGGTTCTCATCATTCCCCTCGACTAATTCAGAAGTAGCCGGTATTAACGCCGCTCTCGCGAATTTCTTTGCTCCAGCCGGATAGTCCCAGTTCAATCCTGTCTCAAAAAGGCGAGCAGTTCCTGTGGATCAATTCCGTCGTTTTTCTTTTTTTGCTTGTGCCATGATTTTTGAGTTAAAGTGGGGAATAGTAAGATTTGAATTGCGCATGGTTAGTGCCTTTTAGCTGAAAGTCCAGAATCCCGGTGGAGGATTGGTGATAATTAAAAAGTCCCCAGTCTGTCATCAGGGCCGATTATTATCAACTCACATGATGAAATGCCGAAGCACATGAAACCAAACTCATGACCCTAAGTCCAGCGACTCGCCGATCGAAACTACTACGCAAGCCGAAGGCTTCCAGAAGGGTTGTGCTGACAACCGTTGTAGTCCAGGAACGGTACTTCGGACATAATAGACCACCCACATCATTAGATCAACGAAATTCCGCTGGTTATAAAGCAATGTTTTGCTCAATCTGACGTTTCCATCCGACAATCTCGCTACAATTCCACGTCATTTAGAGAGGTATGTTGAGATTCTCCAGTGGACACGCGCAATCCACACGTACTCCAGCTACCGAATAGACTTCCTGCATTGGCGGCAAATTGCTCATTGATGGTAAAACTGGTTGGAGTTTCCAAGATTTTCACAATGGACACGCACGCGCTTCTATTAATCACGCGTACTCAGCAGTGGAGGACCAATAGATGCTGCCGTGCTGGAATGAAGAAATTCCGAGCTGTTCCTCCAAAAACTACTTAATTATCTGAAATTGGATAGGCGCCAGAAAAACTTCGTTCATCCTAAGGAAGCCGCAGTGTGATCGAATCAATCCATGAACTTCAAATGCTCGCCGTACTTGGACTCCAATAGATACTTCCACCTTGGAAATGATTATATCGACGCTACTCCATCCTGGGCAGGTGCTCTCAATTAGTCATGGAAAGCCCAAGAAACTTTGCTCCCAGCCCAAACTCGAATATTTCCCGCGGATCGCCTCGTGAACGCTCCGCAAGCGCCGTGTGCTTGGGCTCCAATAAATGCCCTCCACGCCTGAAAATGATTGTACCTACCGACTCCACCGGGAGTTAGCAGTTTCATCTGTTTTGGGGATAACCTAAAAAACTCCGCTCCCCAGCCAAAGAGACCCAACGCGCGCGATCAATTCCAATGTACTTTCATGAGCCCCGATAGAGCGGATGATAGTAATGGAACCGTTTGACATAATGCTGAAATTCGCCGACACCCGTCTGGGCATCTATTGATCCCAGTAAGTGTTTGTTCCCAGCCAACCTGAGGAGCGCTCCCAGCGCCCAATACTTGAGCATAATGGGATGCCAATTGGATCATTTTGGATCGCTTCAATTGCTTTGAGATTTTACTATTCTTCTCTACAACAAGGTTAGGAATCATTCTAAATTTTGCATAGGTGGGTTTAAAAAGTTTAAATGAAGAAAAAAAGTAATAATCTAAATTAAATATAAATAGCTGAAAAACAAAGCTATTATGTTTTTAAGGTTTTATCATTTAACGCAATAAAAAATAAAAAAAATTGAATATTTTAAAATCCTCCTAGCGAATCAACGTCCGCCAGTTTTTTAATCACCTTTGACCTGAGCTAATTTTTAAAAAGTTTCAGTAAAAAGTTGGGCAGTGAGAAAATGCTCTCCAGATGGCGGTATGTCGATCTTCAGTTTAAGATTTGATATCGCCCGCAAAGAGCATCTAATCGTTAATCTTTAATGGATGCAATCTGACTTCGATCTGCATGCGGACCGAGCTCTAAATCGAATAGCCAAAGTCATGGTGTCAATCATGACGGATTTGGTAGTTTTTTCCATCCAAAAGGGCTGCAAAAGCCTTTTTGCATCATTTCTGTATCAAAACCGTCTGATGGGCTACCAAAATTGAATTCCCAAAGTATTTTAAAGCTTTGCTCCGCAAAATCTCGAATCGGAATTTGATTTTGGCCGTTCGATCAAGCCATGAATTGAAGCGGTTTTTTTGCCAGATTTTTGGAGAATTTATTTGGATAGAAGCTCCAATAGCTGTTTTGATCAATATTCGGTTGATCCCTTGAAATTTTTACTGCCCTCTAATGAACAGAATAATAAATCGTCTTTTATCGAAAGACCGAGGTAGTCCTGGTATCAAATTGGTAAACTCCATTTGATCCAAAACTTCGATGGGAAGGAATGGGATTTTTGATTCTTAAGAAGAAAAGCTTCCTACAACAAAAAATCAGCTTTCCTTTTCTTCACTTTTTTTTTCTCCAAAGTTCCAACCACATCATGACTGAAATAGTCTAACTGAAAGCGGATTTTCACAATGTTTTGAAGTTCAGTAATTGGTGAAAAGGTGTTTTTTATAATTGGCCGTTCGAGTTTTCGAGGACTTTCAGGCTGAATAAACCGCCCACTTGATTTGATTTTTTCAGGCCTTCCATGCTCGGGTTCCGGCATTAGAATTTCATGGCTTTTTGCCGCCTGCTTGAAAAGTGCCTCAAGTTAGGCTCCACTCTGCAATCGATCCAAAACTCTTGGGAAAGTGTTTATTTACTCCAATCATCCATGACTCATCAAGAAGTCTAGCCAAGTCGGCCAAAGGCATCTCGCAACGGGATTGATGTCGAATTCATTTTATGTTCTCCGACTTTTCTACTACAAAGCCTTTGAAAAACCGAGAGGTGGAGGATTCAATCAGTGCATTTTTTCGCTAAGAATTCAGGAAAGATTTTCTTGTTTTGAATTTCTTTCATAGATGGTGAAGACTGAGCGTTTCTCCTAACCCCAAGTTGCCGGCAACCGGCCGAAAATCAAAGAAAAGTTGTCGCGCTAAAGGATTTCGCCTCCTCTGTTTGGTCCCTGATGATCCATTCGCTGAAATAAAGCTCTTCCCATTTGGCATCAATCGTTTTGTACCCATTAGGATTGCTGGCCATGAATGTTCCTGGGCAAGAGCAAGCCACAAGCAAGGAGTACTTCGACCATTGCCGTGGCAAAGCTTTAAGAAAAGTACGCATGGGCCTCCTCGGTCAAAGCTTCAGGAACATCTTCGTAGACAAGGCATTGTCTTGATCTGTACGGAGCAATTGTTCTTTTCCACGACCTTCAGACTAGCGAAAGGAAGGCATAAGGGGATTTTTCCGAAAGCGCGCTTTCGTCCTCAATTAGCCAGTGAATTTTCCGCGATTCGCATCGCGTGTTTTGATGATGATGTCATTGACTTCGTCCAATCACCGAAGCCACAAATCCATGGTCAGTTCATTTTCCCAAATAGTAGCGGAGCATTTGTTCTGCCTGATCCCCGCGATAAGTCTCCATTTCTTTTAGATTCCAGCGTATTCATCAACCCATGTTGATCAAATACTTACTGCGGGACTATTTTCCCCATGGAGAGCAGCCACATCGTGATCAGAGATGAATCCTGCAACAGGACTTTGAGAAGTCCATCTCTGTCAAAATCAAGTGATGTAGCCGATTCTTTATCATGTCAAATACAATCTGAAAAAGGAAGCATCTCTCCCGCATTGTCAGAACCGGCGTACTCATTTACTTGTGCGGTGACAGTTATCCAGCGTATTCCTTGGCAAACTCTTTGGGACCGTAGATCTTTGTCGGTGGATGATTTCCCAATGGGAAGAAGATCTTCCCGCAGACTACATACTAGCTCACTTGGTCTCTTCAGCCATCGAGCGCAGCGGCTTGTTGGATAGTTTGCTCAGGACTACAAGATGAGAACTTTTTCAGAAATTTTGATTTCCGACTGAATCAGAGAAAATCATCAAAGGAATGAATCCCTAGATGATTTTTTAAAATGCCGCCTCTGGCTTTTTTGTCCTTTCGGAAAGGTCTGTCGGTCAACAACGCTGCCCAGAAGCAAGCCAGCAGCAACAAATAAAGGGCTACTCGACTGTTTTGCTCCAATACTTTCTTTCAAAGACAGAAACAGGAATTGCATAGACCAAGACTGTTTCCGCACTTTTGGCAGAGAGTACATGGGGTCGCTTTCCAAAGTAGAGCGCAAACCAAAGACATCCGCCTTCAATCGCATTCATCGCGAAATTTCCTCTTGATTTGGATTGATTTCCGTTCAGAATTAATTGCCCTTCTTTTAGAATATAAAAATGGGTTCGGCAGCTTGCCCTGCCTAAAAAGCAACCCTTCGTCCTTTTCTAAAATAGCGATTTCTACCGGATGGCAGCCACTTTTTCCAAAGCTTCTTTTGAAAGAAAAGAAAAAGGAGGAAACCGCTTGAGAAACTCCGCTACCGGTGGACGATGACATTCATAGCAAGTAATGAAATATGAAGTGAGAAACTCTAAAAATTTTCAGACTTCATCAACTTTAGCTTTCTGATTTTATTTTCGGCCTTCAATAAATTTTCTGCTTCTTCCACTACCTCTGGATCTAGGCAAAAGTACTGGTATGCTCCCATGCTGGTCAGACTCCTTCGGCTACTTTCCGTAGGAATCCTACGCATGATCTTGCCGGAGCGGTTTTGGGAAGGCCAGTTACGAAAATTTGAAATTTTGTCTGGCTTGGCGATTGGGCCATCATCTTTGAAACCATTTCTTTGATCTTCAATTGATTAGATTAGCCTCGGTTTCTGTTTGTCATGTGCAGATCACATAGGCATAAGATGCCCTGACCCTTTGACTTCAATGCGGATATCCAACCACAGCGGATTCTATGACCAGCGGATGTCATTTATCGCATTTTCAACTTCGGCGGTTTTTCCCATTCGGTGACGTGAGACATTTCATGACATCATCCACTCGTCCGAGGATTCTGTAGTAGCCGTCATGACTCGCTTTGGACCCCGTCCTCCAGTGGAAATACATTCCTGGATAGGTGGAGAAATAAGTTTGCTTGCAACGCTGCATGATCGCCATAAAGTCGTTGCGAACCATAGAAGGCCAATGGGAATTTGATGCAGAGATTCCCTTCCACGAATTCCGGTCAGTTCTTTCTTCAATGGATCTACAATGCGAAAGTGGATTCCGAAGTGGAAGCGTAGCATAAGCTGGTTTGTAAG
>Ga0163217_1045663_pt1 | contig 13409 bp, 5 predicted proteins | sample SynspAceP_FD_185933 | JGI IMG/M metagenome (GOLD analysis project Ga0163217, IMG submission 185933) | Saline lake microbial communities from Ace Lake in Antarctica - Synechococcus sp. Ace-P (PacBio error correction) | ecosystem: Environmental > Aquatic > Non-marine Saline and Alkaline > Saline ...
AAAAAAGGGAAAAAGAGAGATAAAGCCCATTTGGTGGCCAAAGGGGTGGGGCAGGTTGGGGGCCGAGTAAAGAAATTTGCCCGTGGGTCCCCAACTTGGGTCCTGGAAAAATTTTGGGGAATTTTTTTAAAATTGACGCACAACTGCCACAACACTTTTGATAACCAAAAGAAACATAAAACCAAATGCAAGAAATTACTTCCCTTTTCAGTATAGTCCCCCCCCCCCCTAAAAAGACTCTAAATTAAGTAATTTTATCTGGTTGTAGACTTGTTTAATACAAAAAGAGCCAAGCGGATGCGATGTTAAGACTTATAAGCTGCGGCTACCAGCGCATAATGTTTTGAAAGCCTTGGTGTTTTGCGAATACTAATTCAAAATTATGAGCCGGAGCCCTTTGCCCGCAAGCGCAAAAGCAGTTAAGTTTTTGAACAAATTGAAGAAAACGCCCCAGCAAAACGGATTTGGCCAGCTTATATTGGCAGCTTTTAAAACCCCAAATTGTAAACAGCCCGCCTCGCCCCGTGTTAACCGAGCAGGTAATTAGCAGTCATCAAGCGGCCTTCTCAATGCAACTCCCCAAACAAGCTGTTTAATTTGTCAGAAAATTCGCTGCATTAATTGGGTATCATTGTTTGATAAACCACGCTCGGTGCTGTTATAATGTTGCAACAACAAAAGGCCCCAGCTTAGCACGCCGGTCCAGTTAAGTTTTAGGGCAAAGTTGGTTGGCTGGATTGGGCAATTAAGTCAAATAGAACGCTTTGATTCTGCGGTTTGATTAATACTCAAACTACAAGAGTCCTTACACCTCAATTGTTAATTTAGGCAATGCCCAAGCCCAACAATTGGACTCATTCAAATTACCAGCATCAAGTGGAGAATAAAATAATACATGTTTGCCTCTTATCCTATATTCAGAATACAATAAAAATTGCGCCAAAACTAAGGTATTGTATTTATCACGGAAGGTTTGAGCGCCTGCGCAAAATTTTAAAGGGCCCTGCCTATCAAAAGCTCAACACGAACCATATGAAATTTTTTAACACCCCTTTAAAACGGGCGCCAAAACAAATTAATTGCCTCTGATGTTTTTATGCTTCCTCCTGAGCCAGAAATGATAAAGCACAAACTGCTAGAATATTGCCCTGCACCCGCGAGCCAATACAACATTAGCTGCCTCCAATAGCCAAGAAGCGGTAATTGTCCGTCACTGGAGTAATGGCCCTATACAGCCGCTTAACGTTTAATATAATTATGCCAGTAACCAGTGTTTAATCAACGAAGTATTCGGTAATTCAGTTGGTTGAAATTTTGTAAATTGATCCCAAGTTTAAAAGAATCCAGCGATTTGGTGACCAATGCCGTAATTAATGAGGCTAATCGGTAAGAATTTTTACACATTAAGCCAGCCAAACATTGGCCCGTTATGGTGTTTACTTACCCTCCAAATCAATGACAATGCCCTGTTATTTTCTTTTGTCTGACGATGCAGCTAATGAATAAGATCCCACAATGGTCCAGATGGTCTTACCTTACCTGAAGTACCTTCACTACTCGGCCCAATTTTTTTATATCTTCTCATTGAAAGGCAGTAATCACCAGCAGCAGTGACGGCAGTTGGGTGGCGCAACTATTTAATAAAAATGAGTTAGAAATAAAGTAGAAGAATCTAATCGGCAATGCATTTTGGTATTCATCGGGCCCCATAAGAGCGCGTGGAAAACAGGCTATGCTGCCAAGCTTGAACTGTTGATAAAACCCCACTATGGATGGCTGTTTTATAAAAGCCCGGTGTATACCCCTAATACTAACGCCCGTATGATGATTAGACTAAAAACTGGAAAAAATATACTAAAAATCAGAAGGCCTATCAGTCAGACAAGGTGGGATGGTTGTATCCGCAAATTAGGCTAATTTACCTAGCCAGTGTTAATCAACTTGTGAATATTCGCCCCCTTCTCCGATGTGTCTTACCACATATTAAGATTGGGTAAAAAGTTACAGAAAAAGAAGCAACAGAAAAAATTGAACAAAGTTTGTTTACTTACCAGGTACAAGCACTAAAGCCCTCACATTAATAGAGAATATTAATTAGTTAGGCTTGAGTGACGCCCCACAGTTCCCCGACTAGTAGCGATAACCCTGATCGCAAAATGGCAAAGTGCTAACAACATAAGTGCCCAAACGACCGCTTCCCACCAAGCTCTCGGGCCAAAAAATCAAATCGTATAAGAGGTAATTATTGCGTTGACGAGCAACTGACACTATACTGTTTAGTGGCAGTGTAAAGTTGGTTACAAAATATACCCGTTATAAAATCAATCGATAAACCACTCCTTCTGTTTTAAATCGAAGTAATTATGCAAGAAATTAGCCCTGGGTGATAAAGTGAAGAAACTGGGCGGTTGATATACCAATGCAACTTCCATCACTGGGCGTTTACCCTAGATTTTTACGACGGGTTCTGCCGGACTGGTAACAACGTAGTAAACATGTTCTCCAGGTGCCATTGAATAATGCCAGTCAAACACGGCCCAACCCTAAAAGCGCTTTCTACCAGCACCAAAGCAACATTCGCTCTAAAAACCGCGAATCAATGGTGAAAAGTGGCGGAGAACACTATTGAAAGTTGGTGGGAGAAAAATTTTCGTACAAAACCAGCTAACTCTGAGTTGATGGTGGCAACGCGCAATCTCTTTAGTTATCGAAAAACGGAGTTTCTGTTGAGTGTAAAACCCACAGTGCATGCCTCAGGTTTTGTCGATATGAGGACATCTCGCAAGAACTAAGCGCAGCTGTACGCTGGCGCTGATGCGCTAATAACCCCGACATTCGCAATATGAAGCCTTATCTACCACTGTCAAATTGCGGATGGAGCCCAGTACTCTAGGTGGGCTAATCTCGTCGCACTACAGGTGCCACTAGCAACGGGTTCGCTATATTGGGAAAACACCATAATTTGGTAAAACTTTTTAGTACGACACTGAAAGTCAAGACCGGACAGAGCTGATGATCATGGTGTATCCCATATTTTTTAAATTCACCACAGTGAGCAGAGCAAACTCACCGATGATTACAAAGCACGGATAGATAACACTCCATAGAAGCATTTAATTAAGGTTGAAGATATTTTGAACTCTAACTAACAACTGCTTGATTTTGCAAAATAAATCGCACAAATAAACTAAAGCCCTCTTTTTGCAAACAAGAGGCTTTAAATTTTAAAAACCAACTCTAATGTTTATTGACTTTTTACAATGAAAATTCTGCGTTACTTTTGCTTGATTATTTGTCGAGAATTTTCTACTAAGTAGTTTTGCTCTACGCTTAAGTTGCATACGTGATTGACATTACTTTCATGGGTAAACGGCAATACTTGAGCGGAAAACCATAGAAAGCTTGTAGAAAAGCTTTACTATTATTCACGGCGCAGAAGCCTGACCTACCTTTAGTTGTGGTTCTCCAGTACAAGCCTATACTGAGTAACTGTGAACCGCTCTCCTGCTATCTTAACTCTCGCTCAACATTGCAATAACAAAAGCTGGCAAATCCTGCCACGGTCCAATGCAGGTCCATTACGTGCATGCGTCCTTGGCACAACAAGCCAGAAACCTCGATTGTTTGCCGGTATGGATGGAATGCATACACTCTTTGCCTGTGGCCAAAAGCGCATTAAAAAGTAAGGCTGCAACAACTACTTTCATTGGTCATTTCTAAATCTAATCCCAATAATATTCAATGACATATATAAGGCTACACCCACATAGGCGGAATAGCCTTAAACCTTATGCAACTTCTTTGGAATTGTTGCTAAATAATTCCTATTACCGTATATTAATAATCAAGACTAATGGCTAACAAGACTTATGTATAAAATTGTCAGGCATACTTAGCCCTGCCAATGTGGGTTGTTTCAACTACCATCAAATTTCAATCTGTCGCGATAAGCCCTCGATACGTGACTTTTTCTAAGGATCAATCTGTGATGAACCATAAGCCTGCAAAGCAAACTCCATGTCCATTTATACAGTGAACGCGACATACCTCATTAACCCCAAACTTGAGTCTGACTGCTGGGTTCAATGTAGGACTCATGACTGCTTGCTTATTATCCGCCCGTGGGTTAGTCCAGTCTGCTGCGCTCATCTTTTAATGTAAGTTGAGACTTCCAATTGACTTGGCCTGTAAAACCAGTGGTGCACATCACTCAATACTATTCCTCAATGTACGCAGCTCGCTTTTTAGCCGCGATTTGCCCTCTAATTCATAGGTAATTTGTTGCAAGGCTAAACCTTCAAGCCCTCTCTGGGATTAAGTAAGTTAAACGTCTACGCCGCTGAAACGCGAGTAAACTGGACTTTTCTCTTGTAGATTTTTTCTCCAATGTGTGTTCAATTTTGCAAAATGCAAGTTGCTCTTTAGCCAAGCGATGGCCGATCATATTACCATTCAGCCTTCAACATGGCTTGTTCAGGCTAGCGCAAAGAAGGGTCAAAAGCCCTGAAACATAAATACTGACAATTCGATGACTTAATCGTCAATTTCAACCGTGAGATGCTTTTATAATATCGAAGCTTCCTCTTCAAATACTGGCCCGACGCAGACAAGCGGCTAAACATATCGTAATTTAGCAAGACTAAAAGCTCATCTAGCTTACCTTTTCATTCAAATAACGGTGCATATCATTGAATAGGATATAGCTTTGACTAACTCAGTGTCAGACCCTCCGCCTGCCGCCGCCGCCAAAAACCGAATTAATATAGCCATTGGTTGGGTCCAGGTGGCTGCACTATCGGTTGCCTTAATGATTAACTGGGTCTGACTAACAAAACAGGCTTCGCCCAAAAGATATTTGATAAAAAACGCAAAACAAAGAAGCGGCAATATCACCACAAAAAGAAAGGAGAAAGAAAAATTGGCGATTATAGCGTTTTGAAAGGTAGTGTTTTTTAACGTCGCTTAACGTTTTTTGCTTATCTAAACAGCTGGCAGTTTAGACGCACTAGTTCAGTTGAATAACTGGTCAATTAATTCTGGTAAATCTAAAATGCTAGTTTATTAGCTACTTTTATTTCACGTTTAATGATGTTGGCATCATGGGTCCAAAAATTCTAATCTTTGCAACAGCCGATGTGCTAGGGCTAAAATCAATAGATTCTAATCTATCTACTTCACTTATCAAAAAATCAACATCACGCCAATTGACCTGCTTGCAAAGACCTCTGATAGTCAGTCACTTTTTCTCTAATATTTGACTGCAACTTGTGCGTCATTTTTTTATAGCGCCTGGTATTGTTTGATCGCTTTTCGCTCAAGATCGTTGTAAAAGTTAATTCGCCCTTTGTCGATGATAATAGCACTGTCACAAAAAAGCCGAATATCATCCATTTCATGACTGACCATAATAACACTGGAAGTTTTACTTAATTTCCATAAGGTAATGTTTGGCTTAACGCTTAAACTTAGCGTCACTTCTGAGGTGACTTCATCAACTTAAATAAACATCAAGTCCTATCGCAATGAACAAGCAAAGCTAACCTCGGTCGCATGCCACTCGAATAAGTGGAAACGGGTAAGTCATTTTAGGCTATTCGCAAATTGAACCACCCGTCCTTTCAATAGGCCGGCAGATCAGCCCGCCGGTTAACTCGGCCAATAAAACGGGTAATTTTCTCTACCTGTCATCTGCGGATGAAATACCTGGGCTAAAGGCGACTGGCCAAAAAAACTGCAGTTTGTTCTAACCTGCCTGTATTGGATATTCACTGCCGCTAGCAGTCTAAATAATGTCGATTTGCCGCCCGCCATTCGCCGCCCAGAAAGAGCCAAGTTTGACCCAAGGGAATATATCAAAAATTGATACTTTGAAAATATAATTGTTTACCCAACTTGGTCTGATAATATTAGTTAATTTTAACTTTATCATCTACTTTTCGCCTGTTTCCGAAACGTTATGATAAAAAAGCTAAGGTCAAAAATACGACAACCAAGGTGAATAGGGCTATAATAGTTAAAAACTAACACCTTCATTACCATATAGTCGGGTAAGCAGCATAAACGACTCAGTTCAAATAGCGTGTAAAATCGGATTTCCAATCAAGTAACCACCAATATTCTTTTGGCACATCTTTTAGAGAAAAAAAACACAACGGAAATAAAAAATAATGGGCGCGTAACTAAAAGTTGAAGTTTTTTTGATTTCAGGAACATATAAAGTAAGGATACCCAAAGTTAAACCCCAGACAACAGCGCGAAATCCACAGAAGGATAATATTGATAGATAATAACCTGAGAGGGTTCAGCTACGTGTAAAGTTCATTTTTAAAAAGTAGGTGGCAAGATAGCAAATGCAATAACCACCAAATACTTTACTATAACTGAAATAACCCTGCCGCGACCCACGGCGCTAATGTTTGTCACCTGCCTGAAAAGCAAACAAGCTTTTAATTTTGTTCGCAACCAAGAGCCAGATTTAGGCGTTAAATATAAAGGCATCACCAAAATTAGCCCATAGGCCATAAAACAAAAAGGTAGGTAATGGGTATGAGTTTCAACCACCATTTAGCCTGCCCGTAAAAAAGACAACACTAATATAAACATAACAGGGGCTGACACTGACCAACTCATCACCCCTAATTTGTTCATTTGAACTAAAATTTTTATCTCACGGGCAAACAGCGCACGATAACGTCACACCAAATTTTCCAAGGACCACGTTTTTGTCACGTGGGTCCAATATTAGTTCACTTTACTCACGTTATTTAATCGCACATTGGGCCAGCGATTGCCACCTGAAATAAAACTATCTAGTAATTCCTAACCGCTTGCATCACTCTTGGTATCTATTTTAGGTAAGACAAAAAATTTGGATCACCCGCACGAAAGAACCTTAATCTAAGCTGTCCACCACCAGAGATCAATACCAACAAAACGGTTAGACCGTTAAAGCATGAGTCACCACTAAAACGTTCAGACATCGCTCTTTCCTAAATCCACCCGCCCAAGCAATATCATCACCAATGTCCGCTTAGTAATTAAATAACAATACTTGTGCAATAAGACTTCACCCGCCACCGAATAAGATCAGAATGATTGGAATGACAATTTCTCACCCTGTTCCAAGCGGATAATTTAAGCCACTTTGCCATCTTCTGAAAACACAATTAACCTTACCCAAAGGTAACTTATTAAGGCGTGCACGTGGCACAAATTGCCCTACAAGTTCAGCTTCCTGAGCTCGATTCCTTGCTTCGCCCATCAGACGAAGCAGAGCAGTAAAAAATGCTTCTTTCCAAGCGATGTAAGGATTCATCAAATTAATACTTTTTGCTGTCGAATAACGCTTTGCGTTTAATAATAAATCGCAGCAAAATTAAGCTTGCCCTGGACAACTTCTACATAGCTTAACCAAGTCAGAGTAAACGCGCATCTTTTTCCAACTGTATAAAACGAATGCCCTTTATTAACTGCCTGAAAGTTGCACACTGATGACGTTACTGCGGATATATCGTTTTAAACAACACGACCGTCACCATCTTGATACTAATAAACCATCAAAATCGCCAATCGGTAAGTAAGCGAAATAGCCTTCAACGCGAATAGCCTGTTACCGCTACATGAGTGGTTTTTTGCTAGTGGCCTGCGAATAATACATGCAGAACTTTTGGCCACTGGATTTTTTGCTTTCTAGCTCAAAGCGAAAAGGATAACGCGCTGCACCTTCTACCTGAACCATCGCACCTGCTCAGCCACCGAACACGACGTCGCCATCTTGGAAAGAAAAAGCACTTAACTTAACCTTCTTTCAAAAATCATAAAGATTCATATTCAACGTAGGGCTTGAACCATTTCGAACAATGCTGACATTTCGATATGCTGCCTCGATGTGGATCAATTCCGCCAGCTTTTTTAAGAGAAACGTAAGGAATCAGAAAGCTAAGCCCGCATACTGCCTGGTCTCCGCGACATGGGCCTGCTACATTAAACACTAACCGGCGTGCGTAATAAATTAAGGTATAGACCCTGACATTATTGGTATATTATTTGATTTTGCGTTACAACCCCGTTGATTTGCTTAGACTGGCAACATTCTTTAACTTGAATGGACCCGACCATCAGGAATAAAGATATGCCTTGAATTATCCACGGTGACAACTTGGGCATTAATAAACCGTGCCCCACATTTGCACTGATATTTTATCAACCAGGGGATACTAGATATGAACGAGTTTAAGCCACAACTGCGCTGCGCTGCAAAGCGCCATTAAGAAATGGCCCAAAGGGGTGAGGCAAGCCTTCCTTCACGCAGCTGGCTGAGGACCATATTCGTTAACCAGGGTTTTATAATGGTGCTTGACCGCCCCCGTATTGTTGTCAGCTGAATGCATATATTGCGACACATCAACCCGTTTGACTTCGCCCCTGCTTTTTTGGCCTGCTGCATTGTTCTACACTTTCTGCATCTTGGGCTTTAAAACCACATTAATATTTAACAGTGAAAGGTAGCAGTAATTAAGCTAACAACCAGTAATATCCTAGGCTACAGAAAGTTCATTATTTTGTCCCTGTCCAACAGAAGCAGATTCAATATATTTCAGAAATAACTGGCTTGACTAAATACCACTGCTGGTAATTATCCACACTGCAAGCACGCGTAATTTAAGATCGTTGAAAAAAGTAAGATGACGGGCAGTTGATTGCCGTGGCAGAAAAAACAAGCGACCTAATTTCATTTGTTGCGAGCTAAACTACAGCATCTCGCCATCTGATTTATTTTGCAGGCTATGCAAAGTAATCGGGTAAATCTTGATAAAATTTTGAAAAATTTTGTTCACTAAAGGCCGAAGCCAATTAGGTTGAGTAACACTTGAGCATGCACAAAAAAGGAATACCTGATAGTTGGAAATCACAAAAAGGTTTTCCATAAACAACAACTTTACCGAAATAAAAAACACGCAAAATACAACCTGATCCAGTATTTCAAAGACAATGCCAAGACACTAATTTTGTAGTGTAAGAGAATTAACGCAGTTTACACGATATTAGAGACTTGTTTGCCTCTAATAAATTTTAAAACTGTCCCAGGATATTTTGTAAACACGTAGCTGTAGACAAACAGCGTCACTAAAAACCCGATAAACATAATGCTTTTCAGAAACTTTCAGTAATCACCTGACAATACAATGCCTGCGCACATGCGCCCATTAAAAAATAGCCGCTAAGCGCTCGTCTAGGAAGACAAACCAGCCGAATAGATATTAATGTAAATGGTTGTTTAATCAGGTCTCAATACTGAACTGACTTTTTCTCCATCTTGCGGTTCATGATCGCGGCCATAATCCATTAAGGGTGTAAAACCATAAGCCACATCTGCGCCGTCACTGGACCGCATGGCAAGCTTCTGCTCCTTTGCGTGTATTCACTAATAACCAAGACAATGTGAGTCCCGACAAACAACGCCCGCTGTTCTTCCCACATAAAAATCTTGTTGCCCTAAAGCCTCCAACCAAATTTAAAGGCCAAGAAAAAGGTACAATGGCGCCCGCACATCATGGCCCCAAATACTTTTACCATTGTTTGAAATTAGTAGCAAAAAGACGACACTGGAGTTAAGCACAAGCTAAACTCATGCCACCCGCCAAAACCATCAATGCATCGATCATATTAAATAAGCATTAATAACGCCAACACGCAAATCAAAATAAAAAAGTAGCCAAAAAATTCAAAGGTAATCGACCCCATACCTAATAAGTCGCCAAAGATTAGTAATATAGTTTTGCCACTCCAGAGCCATAATAGCCGCCACACCAAATTGGCACATTAAACGGCCTTTGGGCTTGAAGGTCCAAACATGTCCGTCCTAAACATGCCTAGAGAATAAATGAATGCAGAAGCAGTAAAAAATAATGAGCCTATTTTTAAACCATCCATCGTCCGCAACACTGGCAATGAAGTACTGCGCCCAAAATGGCCAAACCAACCGGTCAAAGGTACCATAGCCTTTGTGGTTTTTACGCTCGGTCCGGAAATGATCAAGCCAATCCCAAAAAACTGATGGGCTAGTGTGTCACTAGTAACAAGTAATATTAACGCCAACAAAAAAAGCTGTAAAAACCGCTTAAAACTAAAGGAACGAATTCCAATGTGTAAAACATACCCTAAAAATTTTTCCCTGGTTTCTTACTGCTTTAATATTTCGAATTAGCAATAACAAGCCTTATATATTTTTATTTTCATAAGCAAAACGAGCAATACGCTTCAAAAAAATTTTCTTTATCGACCATTTCACTAAGCAATACAAGCATTAACGTCCCTGTTCCTTAATTTGCGCTATTATTTGCATGAACTTTTTTTATAGTGCTAGGAAAAGCAAATAGCCCTAGGTCCTTAGCTAGCAAATAGTGTAATTATTCATCAATATGTTTGCTAACTGCTACATATGTAAACCAAACTTAATCAACCAAGACTGACTGTCTCTAAAGAAACAGTTCAAAAAGTTAAAAATTAAATTTAAAGTGAAAATTGATGTGATTAAGGCAATTTTTGAGCTGCTTAGTTTTTTAGTCGATTTATCTGCCACTGCCAATTAATTACTTGCTAAGCACTATCATGGTGAACACACCATTTAAGGGGCGGTTTTAGTCTAAAAGTTACTTGGATTGTTTAGGGCACGCCTTATTCTTTGGAGTAGGCTGTTCAATTTTTAGCATCACAGTTGTTTAGTGTCTTAGCTCTAGTAAAATCGTAATAACGCCTAAATCATAATTTTCTCGACACACTCCAAGCGCGACGAATATTTGTTGTCTGCTCGGAAGTAATCTGACGGAAGTAAAACTAAAGTTAGGTATATTAATAATAAAAAGTAAAGGCAATTTTAATGACGACAGAAACATAATGTTTGACACATACTGATAGTAGCTCTTTGCCATCCCAAAAGGTCTATCAACATTATTTTTTACAGAAATGGTGGGAACGCTTTTTAGCTATTACGGGATCGGCTTTATTATATTGTTTTTTATGACCGCCAGTATTCAGACAGGGGAATTGTTATCACCGTCGTATCCGCCATTCAGCCTATCTACGGCTTTAATACCGGCGGCCGTTATCTGATGGCCTGCCAGGCGGTCATAGCAGAATACCAGTTTGGCTAGGGTGGCCAAAAAAGCAGTTTGGTACGTGGAATCATCATTTTTCTGGTCACGTGGTACTGGCTATCCGTCAAATAATACCTTTTTTATTGGTTAGTCTTGGTGGTGTTAGGCACCCGTCTTACCAAACCCAATATTGGCGCATGGTTTGGCGCTTTTATCAGTAAAGAACGACAAACGTCGAGATGCCGTACACCTGTATTAATGGGTATCAATATTGGTTTCTTTCTGGCTTATCTATCTATTGTTCTTAAAAAGAAAGAGGATTGTGGCATATGGCTTTTGGTTCTTTGCCGCCTTGGTATGGCTGCAGGCTATTCAATCTAGAAAAAACCATCTACAAAACTTAAGGGCGCCAGGTGGCTGAACCAACAGTAAGTTAGCGCCCCCGAATGATAATCAAAATAAGTTTGGTCAAATAAATCACGGCTTTTTTTAGTGGGTTTAGCCTTAGGTTGGCGCCATAAATGACTGCAGCGTGTGATTGATCCGGTTGTCCCTATTGCTGAAATATCGGCCGTGCTTATCACCCTATTTTTTTATCTTGTAACTTTGCCTGGCAAAATATTTTTTCTCGGCAACCTGAGTGGTAAGAAAAAGAAAGTTTAAGTGCCCTGTTTTTAAGTCTTTGTTTGCTTCTGCCTGTTTTCGGCGGGTTTTGAACAAGCAGGCTCTTCACTGAACCTCTTTTGAGACCTATACCAATCCGCTTTATATCGGCATCATTTGAAATACCGACTTATTGGTTCCAACTGTCCAAACCCTCCTGCCTATCATTATAAAGTTGCTCCTTTTTATTGCAGAGGCTTGGATCCAACGCTACGCTAAAAAAATGACACCCCCGTCCCTTACGCACTCAAATACCTGATTATATGGCTCTAGTACGTTGTTGCTTATCCGCTCACTACGGTAGATGACCTAAAGGGTGGACAAATCTTTAATACCGGTTGGTGAATTGTGTTTAAGCGGTCGCACTGAGTGCAGTGAACCTACGACTTGCTGGACAAATGAATGGTGGGATTTGTAATAAACTTCTAATGGTTGTCATGCCTCAGGCGGTAACTTGACTCCCAAAAACTTTGAGTCAAATGCCAAGAGCTATTTTGCATATTTCGGTCTGATATATCGTGTTGGGTGTGGTAGTTGTTTTGTGGGAAAAACTAGCTGACGGTCCGATCCTCTTGCAGGATAGAAAAGGCCTCGCCTAAATCTACCATCGACAATAAATCGTAATTAATATAATACATATCAGCTTTGGTATCCTCAGGGTACCAAGCGTTTTAATTTAAACGCAATGCGAAAAATTGCCCAATGAATGTAAACACAATGAAATTGTATTTTTCCATTAAAAAAGATACCGACAACTTCCAGTCGTAACTCTCTAACGAGCGTTTAACCTTGCTGCGTGAGGCCCAAACAAAAAACTCTTACGGGCCTGAAAAACTGATTACTCAATCGTTTAAAACTGCTGATTTTATTCCGGGTATTTATGACTGATTTACACAAACAAGCGACACATTGGTGGGTCAACTTGCTTTGGGCCATTATTGTATTCTTGTTGCTTTATCCCATTGTTTATTAAGCCGATACAAATTCGTCTTTGTGCCAAATATCTTCCCACAATAAACCACAAGAAATTAGACATCAAGACTATCTGGTTACCAGGTGGTGCGGGTTACATTGCAGCCCAATACTGTGTGCCAATTATTGGAAGCGGCAAGAATGTGATCGTGCCCGACAATCTATGTAACTGCATCTGAAGAGTCGTTAAACAGAGTTGCCGAATTAACCGCAAACGTGCACGGTTTTTATTGAAGGTAATATTCGTGATGGGCACTTACTTGCAAGCATATTTGCCTGACGAATAAAATTGATTGCGGTTATTCATTTTGCCTGGCTTAGAAAGAGTGGGTAATCGGTTTGAAAATGCCACTTAATTACACAACAATAATGTCTACGGTACCTCTAATAGTTATGTGAAGCTGCAAAAGCGGGCGTTAAAAAACATCGTATTTAGTTCCCTCAGGCCACGTGTATGGCGATCCGGTAATCCGTTTGCCCGTTACGCGAAGATAATTGCCAACTGGGCATGTCACAAGTCCATCCCTAACGGCAGTAAAGTTAATGGTCGGAACATGTATTACAGGATTTTATTCAAGATCTGACCCGAGTTTGGAACATTGCCATTTTACTTATTTAATCCAGCCGGCCCCCACCCCTCAGGAGCGTAAACGGCGAAAACCCCACGGTAATAGCCCA
>Ga0163217_1072169_pt1 | contig 13409 bp, 10 predicted proteins | sample SynspAceP_FD_185933 | JGI IMG/M metagenome (GOLD analysis project Ga0163217, IMG submission 185933) | Saline lake microbial communities from Ace Lake in Antarctica - Synechococcus sp. Ace-P (PacBio error correction) | ecosystem: Environmental > Aquatic > Non-marine Saline and Alkaline > Saline ...
CCAACAAAAGGGAAGAAAAAAGGGAGAAAATGCGCCCTTGCCCTAAAACCTTTCCCCCCCCCAAAAAACTCCATTTTTTAAAAAGGTTTTAAGCCACCCATTTTTCCCTGCAATCGAACCCGGCCCTAACACAATCAACGCCCTCTGAAACGCCTAAGGCAAACCCTCAACGTTTTAGATCGCCTTGCGCAATTGCGCTTCTAATTACTTCGGCTTTTTCCTGTTTAGGTTTTTTTTCAATGCGCCAATATTTCTTGTAGGTCCCGTGCAAAAAATCCCAAATTTGAATTCTTGCTGCGACCATTGCTCCAAAGCGGTTGGGCTTGCAGATCAACCTGGCCGCTACACTTCGTTGCGAATTTTTTCGATATATGCCGGCCTCCCCGCCCCTAGTTTGGCGCATGAATCTTTTCGCAAAAATGCAGCCAAGCAAACCCGCAAATGATCGCAATCAGTGTGCCAAACACCGTTATATAATTCAACAAAAAACCGAATCGGACATTCAAAGAGTTTCCATTCGTTCACCAGAGCGACTCTTCTCTTTTTTAAATGTAGCAACTTGTTTTCGAAATTTATCAAAATGGCATCCTTGCCTGTTCGCCTGCCCTACTAACGTTTCGCAAATGTCATAGGAGATGTTCTTATAACGCCCACCTGCCGACGCCAAGAGCAAATGTTCGGTTCACCAATTTCCTCGCTTCCAATGTTCAAACGGTCTCTCCTCTGATCTCAGACAACAACAGTATTGCGAGGGTCCCTTTTTTCAACCGGTTACTACTGACAGCTCAATCAATTAGTGCGTTTAATCTGTTTTCAACCCTAATTTGTAAGGATCGGAAACCGGTTCTTGTCCCGTCCAACAAGAAAACCCTCCAAAATCCACCGTTGTGCATAATCGACAGCCGCCTGATTGCAATCAGTAGGAAGCTTTGGCCAACAACCTTATGATGTGGTCCCTACCGAGTTAAAGTTTATTAGCAAAGACTTAATACACATAGAAGGATTGTCGATATAAACGAATTAAAAACATAAGATAGCCCGTTTACCAAGAAAATAATTTGGTGCGCAATCTCAATGTTTTCCGCATTGATTTTTTCCCCAAATGAATAGACGCAGATCCCTAGCAAATTGAATTTTATTGAAAAACCTAAATACGCCTTATCGTAAAATTTCTGAAAAAACTTAAAGGGAAAATCAAGCCCAGCAGCTTTGTTTGCCTCCCACCTTTCAGCATAATTATGCCTTTTGCCGCTGGGCTGGTAACAGTGCAGCCATCGCAGGTCGACTTTTCTGGTATAACCAAGCTTTGAAATATAAAAGTCCGAAATCTTTACAACTTTAACTGTAGCTCAGCGCAACTACAAAGCTTAATGCTAACACCGCTAATTGAGCCATGCCCTGCCTGTGACCCCAAGGTCAAACTTTTGGGGGTTTCCAAGATGCAGAGAGAGCAAAAAAGGGGGGCAAGATTTGAAAATCTGTCCCCCCTTTTTTTGCTTAAGACTCACAGCGATTCACTTCCATCAACATCGCTATCATAACGCCTTTTCACATCACGAACTCGAGCTATCCAAAAACCCATGCTCACGGCGCATAGCCGCTTTCTTTTACCCCGCCAAAGGGCAGTGGCAGCGACAGGTGTTAGCCATTAATGTTCAACCATTCCGGTGTCCAGTTCGTCACGGGCAATGCGATCGCTTCTTGCTTCATTCTGCAGAAAAAATACCACCACCTAGGCCATACAACAGAGTATCGTTGGCCAACCGCGACGCTTCGGTTTGTCTTTTAACCGCAATCAGCGCGGCCACGGGGCCGAACAACTCGGCGTCGTAAGCGGGCTGGCCCGGGTAACATTTTCCAGAAACCGTCGGCGGGTAATAGCAGCCCTTACGCCTCTGGAAATTCTCGCCGCCCAGCAAAGGCAGGTGCAGCCAGCGTCAATCGACTTTGCGCACGCGTGAATCGGCAGTCCATCCCGCAGATCCTTTGGGCCAATGGGGCCGATAATTCGTTTTTGCCGGTCAGTCGGGTTCAGCCAAATGTAATTTTTTTTCATCGCGGAACGTTAGCATTCAACGGGAAACTGGCGTAAACCGCAATCTTCAATAATAAAACGTGGCGCATACACAGGTTTGACCGCGTTGTACACCCGGCCCTGCCAGAAAACTTCACGGCCTTTCAATGTCTGCGCGCCAGCACCAAATAGGCATCGTTACTGCCCAACTCGCATCCACTTGATTTCTTCAATGATTTTGCCCCGCTTTTTCGGCAACAACCGCGCCCCGCACCCGGGCTGCCCGTTAGCGTAAGCCCGCGAACACGCTTGTGTTCGATCCACCGCGCGACACGTCATGGGCTGATCCATGCGTGGCGAAGGGCGGTCTTTGGGGCAAAGCCGGCCATCGCGATATCAGCTGCTCAACCTCAACGGCCATACCTCCACTCACGTTGGCTGCGTGCTCAACTAGTTACGGTATACCGGCCATCATGGTTTTAGGCTGGCGCTGTAACGGATAACCCTGAACAGCGGGAAATTCCACGGCTGAATGCCGTAAAAATGACGCCCCCTGGGGCTGATAGGTCCCACCAAGCCGCGGCCACCGTCAATGTCGGCGGGTTTTCGTCAGTCCAATACCTGCGCGCCCCTGATCTCGGGTAACCTCGCAAATGGCCGCACACAAATGCGCATTCCTGCTTTGCCCTGCGTCAGGGTTTTTAACCCATTTTCACGGGTCATCAAGCGGCGGCGTACTCGTTCTTTGCGCTTCTGTCGAAATCATTCAGCGGTTTTGCGGCAGTCACATTCGCGCGGATTCCAAGAAAACCGCGTTTGCCGCCAGCCCAAAAAAGCCTCGTGGCACTCGATCGATCAATGCCTTCGCTTCTTCGCCGGGAATATCAAAGAATATGGTTTCGATCACTTCTTCCGTGTGCCGGATTGATTGTCTGGTTGAACTCTGACACGCTATGTCCTCCTTCAGGGTGGAAATTGCCGTTTTCAGGACCAATCGCCCGGTCAATCCGGACCGAAAGCATCCTCGATAGTTAAACACACCAACAAAGCGCTAACGGCGAGGTTTACAGAATCGATAACCGGTGGCCATGAAACACCGAACGGAGTGAGGGCAAGCACACTCGGCATTAACACCGGGACAGATTTTGAAACGCTGTCCCCTACTGTTTACGCTGCCTTATGCCTCTCCATGGTTCGGGCGGCGCCTCAAGGCGCCGATCACGCCCCGTTGTCGTCCGCGGTAATTGATGACGGTGCATCCCGCGGATGATCGCCTTCGGTGCCAAAGGGCCAATCGCGAGCCGGATGCTGAAAGTCACAAACATGGATTTTAAACGTCCGGCGTGGTCACAAACGCCCGGTTTACCCTCACAACCCTGAGTCCCAACGAAAAAGCCCTGAGTCCCGGTCGGGTTGGCCGCAGCTATCAATGTGTTCTGGTAGGTGTGCCGGCGTCAGAGCCACGGTTTCTGAAGTCCAAGAAGACGGGCCATGTAGTCTAAACCACAGGCCGTCCGGGCTGTTGAAGATATTGGTCATCCGTCAGTGGAAACCCACAGACTTTTCCATCTACGATCGGCTCTGTAGCCCTGCTCACGCGGCAAAACAAAAAGACCATATCCCTTGAATTCCAGCTGCAGCAAAGTCCTTTATTGGGCCTTCGCCCCAGCGAATTAATGTGGCCCGTGCGAATTTTCTCAATTGGGTTGGCTCGCATTCCCACCTGTTCTTGCCGTGCCGTTTTGTAGTTGTTGGTCAGGGTGCAAATAAACTTCGCCCGTGGTTTCGGGTCAACCCGCGCCCATTCCGCGGCGATCCAGCGGCGTAGCTCCGCCAAATCGGCGGCCAAACGCGTAATTCAAAAAAGAACATCCGCCCTGGTTTTCAAAACCCTCCGAACATGAACAGCACCCCACCGATGAACCTTGTGTGCATGCCTGCAACGCGGGCCACAAAATTCCAAGGAGTCAAGCGCGACAGCTGCGAGCCAGTGTCGCCCAGCCATGCTGTCATTTAAAACGTGCGCCATACAGGTGCCTCATCCAGCAGATAGCCGCTGGCAGTTGCCGCATAATAAGGGCACGCGAGGAAAACAAACTTGTAAGATATACTCAAAGCGGGAATTCGTCGCAGAGTAACAGACAACGGTTTATCCTTCTTCAAGCCGGCGCAGACAAATGAGCGCCCTCGTGCCCGAACGACCCAGAGTGTGCCGTTGCTGAGCGTTTGGCTTTACGCGGCTAAACGGATCCAAATTTTCGACGCATATAACCGAAGGTGTTTTGCTTCGTTCCCGATAGTCCGTTCCTTAGCGCTTTGCGGCCGCGGGGGTTGATGTCTTAAAGCCGAATGTACCTGATCCTCGCCACCGTCGGCCAGTCCCAGTCGTAGCGGGTAGCGTTAGCCAACACCGTGACGGTCTGTTCCCGTGGCCTGCGTTTGCGAGCCCGTTCGCAAAGTAAGCCGTGCCAGTTTTTCCTCCGCGCAAGGTAGGGTTCCCCAAGGCGTAGGCCCATCGAGCAGTTGTTCAGTCGGTGCCCCGTGTCTGGGTGCCATCGGGCTGAAGCGGTTGACAGCTTCTGGTAACCACGAACGCGGCCCGCGGATTATCCATTTCCTGTAATGCCCGTCACCGACGAATTGAAAGGGCTTTCAAACACGATGTCCCAAGTGCCCGCACCGTCTTGCCTGTATATGCACCATCCGACACGCGCACCGTTGCGCGGGCTATTTCCTTGCGCCACATTCCTCTGCCGGGCGCAATGCCACTCTGGTTATAGGTGGGACCTTCAGGTGCAGGGCTTTCTGGTTGATGTCATTCAGGTTCATTACGCAGCAAAGCCCCTCATCAGAGCGTTGCCGCCCGCCTTTGAAATCAAATCGGGAAAAAGTGCAATGACATCGTGGTGCAATGCCTCCACTTGCTGTTCCTGCTCGGCTGCCAGAGTTAATGACGCGGTCAGCCTGAAACTCCGGATAAGACCCGGTAATTTGGGCGTTTCCCCATGCAGGCAAAGCTTTTGCGAGTAGCCCGCAGGTCACAACAACATGTTATTAGCGGTTGGAATAGCGGCGCCTGCGTCAAAGCCAAAGGGCCGTTTTACTACAACGTTATCGCCATCAGGGTCCCCTGGACCTGCACTAGCGCTAAACTGCTATCGCTTGCCGCAGCCCGCAAGGCGAAACCATGATTGCTTGCCACGCCGCACCCACGCCGCTTTCATGCAAGGTACGGCGCTGCACACCGCGCATTTCACACATCACGAATACTTTGTTACCCGATGATTTACACCGGTCATAATCGGGATCCAGATACTTGGAATCAAAGCGTTGTGCTTCGCCATGTATGGCCCTCTCTTGTTTCTCTCATCATTCAGAAAAACAGATGGTGTCTGGAGCACAGTGTGGGGGGGGGTGGTGGTTTTCCAGCCGGGGGGGGGGAAAAGAAAAAAAAAAAAAAAAAAAATTATGACAATGCGGAGACTGTCAAAAAGAAAAAGCATGAGTAAGTCGGGAAGGGAGTGATAGGGAGTGAGGACGGCACATCTTGAGCATAAGGGGAAGCGGGGACGATTGAAATCGTGTCCCTGCCTTATACCGCTAGGATCGCACGCCCATAGACGCCAACGCTTTTCCTGAGCCGACACGCATTTTTTTGAAAACTAGCATGGCTGGGCCCGGGATTTTTCTGCTCTGCTTTTCGACGTCAACCCGTTCTTGCCGCAGACACCGAAAAAGCCGCTGAGCCAGCCCCCAGAGCGAGCGAAAAGATTACGCCTCAGAAGCCAGACAGAAGCCCCGCCGGCCGTAACAACCTCAGCTGCAGACCGGCTGCAGATTTAACTCCGCGAGATTGACCGCCCGACCCGTTAACACCTGACTTCAGCAAGCAAGTCGGGCGCTGGGCTCTCGCTTGGAGGCAGCGCCGCATTGCGTCGCATCCAGCCGTCCAACGGCCTGATTATGCCGAATCTTTACTCAGCCGCCTGCAAGACAATACGAAAGCTTCGGAAACTGAGGCTTGAAACGCGCAGATGAAAACCTGAAACCATCTAACTATGCCCCGCCTTTTAAAACAGCGGCCTGAAACGGCTTCAGCGGCAGAGTGGTTGCCAGCGACCCTGATTGAGGCATACAAGACAAACTTCCGCGGCCACGGGAGGAACAACTCAGCTTGAGGAGTTTGAAGCATTAATGGGTCCCCGCGACGGATGTTCGTGGCCAACTGCGCAATCCGCCGATCGGAACTTAAATGGCGAGCACCCACAAATCGGTACCGAGCATAATCGACGTTCTGAATGATTATTACGTGTACCGTGGCAGCACGTCAGACAGGTGCTGGAATACCGACGCTTTGCAGCAAAGCTGTTCTGGCTTCCGAGTGCCTCGCGAATGGGCATCGAAACTTTCAAGTGAGCTCTATCAGGCAATCCAGTGGCTGCATTCGGGAGCTCAATATGCCCATTGAAAGAAGCCTTACCGCGTCGCCTGACTGAACGTGGCTGGCCGCATTGGCTAATCGTATTGCGGCCCATGCGTACGACCTTCAAACGACAATGCGATCATAGAAAACCTGCTCGCAAACCGCCAGTTTTTAAGCGGCGATGTGGGGCCGACCGCACAGCCTCTAACACCTGCTGCGGCGCTGATGAACAGCGTTCTCTGCGCTTCCCCCGGCGTTCTTGTAATTCTCCCTGGCAAGCGCTTGTGACTATGGAAGGCACCGCGTTCTTTCGAGCGTTAATCCAAGAGGCTAACGACGTGCCGCTTTCATCAGTTTTTGCCTGTGGCGTTAATTCGTACGTTGCCGTAAAAAGGGGCTTGGGAAGACCACTCTCACACGGGAACTCCAGCTCCCTGCAGGCAATTCGCCGGCAATACCGCCATTCCTATGGCGTTTTGGTTAAATCCGCGTTTCCTATTGGACCACCGCTTACAGCTCAACTCCCGAAAGTGCGCATCAGTTTTGATGACAGCCTCGCCGCCTGCTGTTTGCGGTGGTTCCTATTGTCTGGCATATTCCTGCAAGCGCTTATGGGCCGGCCGTAACGAAGCCGCACAGACCCCACAGCCGTTTTTAATATTTCCTCCATTTCATTGCCATTGCTAACAAACCGCTCGCCGCTGGCCATAAAGCAAAATCGTTGTGCTACCACACATACAAAACCGGCCCTTCAGCTTCGAAACGGCAGCTGTTTCATTTCTATCTGCTGGCTGCGTTTAATGCTCTCTTTATTGACCTCGTTTAAGACGCTTTCTCGTGCGGAACGCAGAATCACTCTGAACGCTTGAAACGAACAGCGCCGCGGGCCGAACATAGAAAATAGCGGAGGCTAAAAAGGAAACGTGCGGCGCAACCCAGCGGATCTCTTCACTGACGCTCGGAATATGCCCGATATGGAGCCCTTGCAGACATTCAGCCAGCAGAGCTCTTCCCTGTCGGTTTTTGGTTTTCTGTGCTATGCCTTGACCGGCCTTATGTCCTGGGCCGATGTGTATCCCGCCCCTACTACTGTTTAAACACATCAACCCTGTGGAACCATTACAACGGACTTGAAACGGTAGTGACGCTCACTGCCTATCACGCTGGCCGATGCGCTGCTGGCGTGCTGATTTGCCGCGGTTACCGTTAATTCTGCTGCAAAAACCTGTCCAGGAACGCTGGAAGTGACCATTCGACAGATATTCACCTTCAACCTGGCTCCGGTACGGCCCATCACAAACATCAACAACCTATTGGGGTGGTACTTCTGGCGTGGTGTCCTGCTTGGGTAATTGTGTTTCATGGTCCAGTTGCAGTGGTATCGCGCTCTCGGGTTGGCCTTTGGGTGCGGGCTGCAGGAAATCGTCGCCAATTTTGTGTCGGCATCATCCCTGCTTTTCGAGCGCCCATTCGGGTGGGTGACCGGTCACCATTGGCGGCATTACCGGCACGGTTCAACGCATACGCATTCGCGCAACGAACGTTGTCGACTGGGATTCGCAAAGACAGATCATTCCTAATAAAAACTTTTGTTACCCAAGATCTACAAACTGACATGGTCAGACCCTATTACCCGAATTCGTCGGAAAGGTGGGTGGTCGCCTATGACTGTGCCGTAGACCGAGGTCAGGCCATAACTTAACCGAAAGTGGCCCAGAATAACGAGCGTGTCGTGGATACCTGGCACCCGGCTGTTTCTGGTGTCGATTTGCGAACAGCTGTACTAATTCGAGGTTTGATGTTTTGTAAAAAGGACCTGCTGACAGACTGATGCCCGCTGTCTCACCGAAATTCACGCGTCCATTCACAAAGCCTTAGCCAAAGCGAAACATAGACCATCCCTTCCCGCAGCGTGACATTCACGTGCACACCCGCCGACCGAACTGAGGCGTTGAAATCCGGGAACAATTTGTAAATCTTCAACCTACCTTGGATTGAAGCGGCACTTCAGCAACCTATTGGCCAATAGGCCGGACTTAATACTGTTTGAAGGCAAACGAAAGTTCGAAAGAAGATTACAACATTCAATATGGCATAGGAGGCGTGCATGGATTATTCCACGCCGAATTACATTCAACGATCAGGATCTTGTTCAGTTCCCAGGCAAGGTATTCCTTCTGCGGACGAAAACCACCCGACTACGCGAAACGCTTTCGATGCGGTGGGTGTTGAACCACAGAGATAAACGCACGGGAAGTACGCAGCCTAATCTTTTGTCCCACACCCGGGCTTGAGAATTGTCAGCGGTGTGATTCTTTTGAGGAACCCTGAGTCAAACACCTGGAATAATGGTTACCAATCGCCAAGCTGCTGGTAAGCGAGGAATGTGCCGGGCATCAAGGTAGAATAAGCGGGAAAAAAAGCCCCTGATCCAACGCTCCGGGCGATGAAAATAACCTACGGCCCGACGCCTGATGAACCGGCTTGGAAATCTACAAGAACCAGGCGCCCGTTTTTGCCAAAGTGGCGTGCCTGTGTACATACGTCTCCCGACAGCACGCCCTTCACGCAGGCGTTGAAGACAGCTGAAAATGCTGGCCGCGGTATGCCGCCGTAATGCCCAGTCCAAAGGTATTGTGCCCATTGTAGAAGCCAGAAGTGCTGATTGATGGGCAACCACAAACCATCGAACGTCTGCGAAGTAAGTAATGAAGCCGTGATTGCGGAGGTTTTCCAACGCCTTGCGCCCGCCACCGCATACACTGAAACCATAAATTCCTACAAGCCCAGCCAATGGTACGCCAGGCAAAAAGCGTGTGAGGCATCTCCGGCAGCAGTAGCAAGAAGCTACTCGTTGCGGTATTACGCAAGGGTTTTGTTCCGGCGGCTGTTCCGGGTATCAAACTTCCTCTCCGGCGGAAGACTCCCGAAGAACTTACCCTCAACCTGAACCGCCGATGAACAGCCTTGCCAGCAACCCTGGAGCCTGAAGTTTTGTTATGGCGCGCCCTGCAGGAACCGGCACAGCAGGCTTGGGCCGGAAACTGGCAAACAACACACTGACGCACCTGCCCAGAACCGCCATGTTCAAACGCCTAGGCTCAACGCGCGCCAGCTCTGGGAATTAAAAGCGAAATGGAAAAGCTGAAATCAAGTTACCGCCGGCCGCAAAAGCACCATAGCTTGTGATCCGCATGCAATGTGGCGCCGGCGCAATAAGCGCCGAAACCGAACAGCTTCCCCTCATCTTTCAAAGTTTTCAGACGTTCAGTTCCTCCATCTCCAATATTTCAACTTCATATATCCGAGATGCCCACTGCCCCTTAGCCTTGAAGCCAAGTTTTCAGCGCAGGTCACTGGCGGCGTCACCTTAATGGCGGTCAGGTTGTGGTTAATTTCCCGCTCACGGAGCTTGCTCTTCCGCTGCAGTCGCCACCTGGGTCACTTTTCAACAATAGTGTCTATGGCGCGTTACGACAGTGCCAGTGCATTGATCCGCCTCGCGGGTACCCTCCACCGCCATAGGTGCGCCCGATCGACAACCTGGCGTTAATAACGCCTAACCGCCTTCGCAACGTCCTGTTTGCCAGCCTCATCAATCATCTGGCTTTATTTTCATCTGTTTGATTGCCGTGTGCGCGAGCCACGTATGCGCACTCATCCGCCACCCACCGCAAAAAACCCACGGCCCCTGCTCACCGCCCGCGCCGGCTCATAGCAGCGTTTCAAAAGCCAACAATTTGGTTCTCGCAACACCCCTGATAACATCCAGATTCCGGTTAATTTCATCACTGCGACTGGCGACAGAATACCGATAGCCTCGCTGCCTCAACCATAATCACCAGCCAGCGCAACTGACACCCCTACGGCAGACCCAAGAAGTGATGGATAAAAGCGGATACCGTCCTTGCCTGGCCGCTATTCTCTGCTGACACGCTGGCAACCCCGGAACCCTGCCAGCAGCGCAGACATCTCATTCCACGCCGTGACCACACTGTCGACTTCCGATGCTGTCTGCGGTATTCTCTTCCGTGTTCAACGGCGATAGTCCCCCACTTCGCGCGCCCTGCTGTGAACGCGAAACATTCCACCGCTTTCAGATCGGTGATCATATCCCCGCAGACGCCTGAAAAAGGTTAAAAGCCACCGGCAAGGTCAATCAACTCTGCATGGTATCAAATCAGCTCACGAGTCGATCAACCAATCGGCCTGCTGAGATCCTTCATCCGTCCGCGGATTTCAATCCATCCGGACCACCGAAGCGAACCACCCACCGAACAATCAGCAGCATAACCGCCTAGAATGACAACAACAATAACCGACCAGCAGTTGGCGCGTGCGCCGTGCCGTGCACCTCTTCAGAGAGCAAGGTGGCAATTTCATCCACTCTGCCAGTGCTGTTGCGCGCGGCAGTTTCAACGCAGCAAAACCATTCACTCCCCGTATTCGGCCTAGGGCAACCTGGATAAGAAACCGCCAGTGTTTCACCGTCACATAACGCCCACCGGAACGGTGTAGCCCCGCCATGTCACTCGCCAGTTCCGGCATACCTCCGCCAGAGGCCGAGCCAGCGCATCCTATTGTGGCCGCGCGCAACAATGAGCCCCCTGCTGCACCAATAGGTGACCCTGGATTGACCGTGCCATAAAGCTGCTGACTGACGCGCTTTTTACAGTTTTTTGCAAAGTTTCTAAGAATTAATATCCACACCAACGACGGCCCGGCAAAATTCTTGGCCATCATAATAGGAAACAACAAAGTCGTCAATCAGTTCGTGTAGCCCTTTGTAAATGCTCTAATTGTAAGGCTCCATTAGCAGGCCATTTTGGTCTCCAAGGGCAGAGTACCACCTGCTTCACGAGCACCAAAACTTCGCATCAGGGTTCATCGTATTTCTCATCAGGATCTCACCCGCCTCCAGCTGGAATATGCCTTTTCTATCGAGAATATAGTAAATTTCCAAAACGTGCCAATATCGGTAAACTGTGTCATCAAAGGCCATCGTTGAAGTATCGGTCCAAGCCGTCAAAAAGCATCAGGCTCAAATTGTGCGTACATAGCAATGAGGTAACCCCGATTCAACGCGGCCGCACCGCATCCGATAACCCGTGGCGACTGATCGCGATGAACTGCCGCAGCAATATTTTGTTCAATAATACTTCCAACCACATCGGGCACTTTGAGCGCGGCATTGAGCTGACCGCTAAATTTCCTCCCCATACTCACCGCGGTAGCGGACAACTAATCCATTAAAATCCTCTGCACCAGCTGACTGGTTCTGACACCGCGACCTTCCATCTGGCTGAGCGATACTGTGATGGTGAATACCATGCTGACACCCATCACCAGCAAACAACTGTAACGAACACGTAAAGCTTGAACTAAGCGATAACTTTTCATATTCCCAAGATAAACCTTGCGCTTGCCAATCATTATTCAGCACAGAACGGGGAATAGCAGATTCCACGACAGAGCTGAAACAGCGAGTGGTTACTCAACATCTCGCACAGCGTCGCCCTTGATGCGAATGTTGGTAACAGCGGACCAATAATCGAACCATTTTCATAAAGATACTTAAACGACCGGCGAACCGAAACGCGTTAATAGAGAAGTGTTTGGTCGTTAACGGGGCGTTGCCTAACTATTGTGTTCTCGTGGCTGCGCAATAATCGGAACTAACAGCCCGGGAGTCTGACCCACTTTCCTCATAGGCGTGCCCGAAGGAAACGGCAAGAAGAACTGCCTGGCAGCACGACTCAGAAAAGAAAATCCAAATCATTTGCGCCAAATCAAACACGACCTATCACAGGGAACAATGAATCGCGTGAGGTGCCATAATCACGCCGACTTCACCTTTCGCGCATAATTTCTCCTAATCAGCGGCAGAAAACAATCCAGCGCCACAAATAGCAACGCCAGTATGACCAGAGTGTTTCCATAATAAAGTCCTTGAAACAGGTGTTGGTGAGACAGATTCAAAAGTAATTGACCAAGAGTGATTTACGTATATAGTTGCGATTTTTGGAGGAAGGAAACATGCCAAAACGCCCTATTATCTACGATAAAAAGCAAAAACTTCGCGTAACCTGGAATTATTTCGCCAGGGTGCGGAGAGGAGTCTGGTGCCAATCCTGCTGGCGCTCAAGGTGGCTTGCCACCTGGGGTGTCTTTGACTTGAGCAAGCGTACATGAAATGGCACAACGTCTTCATCTCCAAATGAAGTCAAAGCTGGGTAAGCAGAATTTTCAAGGGGAACACGCACGCCTACAGTGTCGCTACGCTGATGATGAAGAGTAAAGATAGTTCTGCTCACAGTGATAAAATCACTTTAACTCATCAAAGCCAGCTACAGCGCCTTCTCTGAGCATCTGCAAACCAAAACCCGGGGCTGAGAGTCAATCGCGGTGTCAGCTCCTCGGACTTTCACGTCTTGCCGATCCGGCCGCCCGCAACAGCCGTCGGTGAGCATGACCCGGAAAAATCGCGGCGTTCTGATCAAGCTCAGGACTTCATGGTTCACAAACAACTGTGAAAAATGCCTCCTTCGACGCTGTTGAATGTGAACTTCCCTGCCAGGTACATCGGAAACAGTTTTGGCACCTTGGGAAGATGGCTACTCAAAAGGTCAGCGTTGGGTCAGGTCTGGGTGTGAAAAACATTCCACTTACCGAGAAGGCTACCCTCTGAGCGTTCCTGCAGAGCGAAAGCCCTTGCGAGCGTTATGCTGTGCAGGTTTATCTGGAGCCCGCGAAGGCCTGCCATCACAATTCTACGCGCCTGGAGGACTGTTCTTGACCTTGCTCAACACTACGATTAAGATCTTGGCGATTGTTGATTCGTCTATGAAGCCCATATGCCAGATTCTATGATCTAACCGGAAAGCGCAAGCACTCAAGCCTCAACCGAAGGGAAAATTTACACGTATCAGTTTGTGGAACGTCCTTGCCTGGCGGATATTTTTGGCGAATACG
>Ga0163217_1036716_pt1 | contig 13408 bp, 20 predicted proteins | sample SynspAceP_FD_185933 | JGI IMG/M metagenome (GOLD analysis project Ga0163217, IMG submission 185933) | Saline lake microbial communities from Ace Lake in Antarctica - Synechococcus sp. Ace-P (PacBio error correction) | ecosystem: Environmental > Aquatic > Non-marine Saline and Alkaline > Saline ...
CAGGGGAAGAGATTTTTGGGGGGGGAAAAAGCCCCCTTGGGGCGAAAAATCGAGTTTTCCCGGGCGGGCTGGTTTGGGGCCCTCGAAATGGAAACTCCCGCCCCGCGGGGGCCCACACTTGTCAAAACCCATCCAAAGGAAAAATGGGTTGAAAGATGGCGATCGGCTTTTCGGGCAGCAATCTTCCAAATCCGGACCCGCCTTCATCGTTTCGGGTCCGGGTTGATCCATGGGTGGGTTTCCCAGAGCTGCTTTGGGCATATCAAATTTCGCCAGGCCCCTTGGAAAAACGCTGGATTGTGGTAAACATTGGCCCTTGCCCGCCAAAAAAACCATCGAGTTGGTGGTTTTTGAGAATCCTGCTTCGTTGTAGCAATAGGTGTTGGATTTTTTTACCGCGCTCCCACTTTGTAGAGAGGCGGGCAAAAGGCGATGTAGAATGTAAGCACCTTCCCAGCAGAAAGTTTTTTTCTGAATAGCGATAGAAAAGAAAAGGTGAGTAGGCCAAGGTTTGCGGATGTGGGCGCCAATCCATCATCGGCGTCCGTCATGATCACGAGCGGTGATAACGCAGGCCGATTCGTTGAACTCCTCCCCTTGATGCCCAAAGCCCAGCCTGTGATCAGGGCCTGATTTCCGGTGTTTTTTATAGATCTTGGCAATCGTGGTTTTTTCTCGATGTTGAGGATCTTGCCCCCGCGCCAGCGGCAAGGATCGGCCTGGAAGCGCCGATCCCGGCCCTGCCTTGGCTGAAACCACCGGCGGAGTCGCCCTCCCACCAGTAGACTCGGAAATTCGGAAGGGATCGCGGGAGCTGCAGTCAGCCAGTTTTGCCGGGCAGGGTGGAGCTCTCCAAGCAACCGTTTCGGCCCGCACCAAAGCTCCCTGGCACGCCCCGCGGCGGCCTCACAAGCGTTGAAGGCCTGGATCGCTTTCTCTCCCAGGATCAGGTTCGATCAACCTGGGGATGGGAAATTCCCAGAATTTCAATCAGCGAATTCGCCCACCAACCGTGTCCAACGATGGCCCCACGAACCTCGGTGTTTGCCGAGCTTGGTTTTGTCCCTGGCTTCGAATTCAGGATCCGGCACCTTCAACCGAGAGAACAAAAGCTGGTGGAGGCCTTCGCGATGTTCTCCGCCGGCCAGATTGGAATCGGCGTCTTTGCGTTTGCCGCGCTTTTTGGGCAAAGGTGGTCTGAAGGTGCGGGTGAAGCACCGTTTTGAGGCCCTCGAATATGGGTGCCGCCATCGACGGTCCGCGGATGTTGTTTGGCGAAGCCGAGGATGCTGTCGGAGTAGGCATCGACGCACCACTGCAGGGCGGTTCAACCTGAACGCCGTCCCTTCTCGTTGTTGACGTAGATGATGTCGGGATGGAGAGGATCCTTGCCCGCATTCATGTAGGTCAAACTATTCGCGAATGCCGCTTCGTAATGATAGATCTCGCTCATGGGCTTCACCCTCAGGCTCAGGGCCCTTGCGCCCTTTCGTCGCCGGAAGACGATCCGCCACCGCCGTTGAGGTAGCCAGCTCGCGCAGGCGTCCTGCGAGGGTGGCCGTAGTCGAGACGATGCCGACGGTGAAGATCTCGGTGTCGGGCTTGAGCGCACGGTCTGTTGGCCGGTTTTGCCGCTGCTGTCGGCTTCAGAGCGGCGTAATCCGATCGGTGTGCCCGCTCAAAGCGCTGCGGTGCACCTGCCCTGGCGGCGCACGGGTGACTTCCACGCCATTCGTCAGGGCCGTTGACCAACCGAGATGCCACCCCGTGCAGAATTACCGCCGGACACCTTGTAGCCGCCACTGCCGAACTTGGCCGCCGGCGTGGCAGCACGGTCACACCGTTTTTCCAGGGCCGCTGCCGGTGGCGGGGATGGTGTCGGTGGGATGCCCGCGGCCGTTGTCGGTGGCTTCCACCGAGCCCGTCCCGTCGCAGAGGCGAACGAAGATTTCGTCGCAATGGCCCGCGAGGGCCTCATCCACAAGAGTTGTCCGAACACCTCATAAACGAGGTGGTGCAAGACCCCTTGGCCCGGTGGTCGCCGATGTACAATGCCCGGGCGCTTGCGCACCGGCTTTCCAGCCCTTCAAGGACCTTGGATCTGCTCGGCGCCGTAGGCGTGCTCGATCTGGAGGGATCGGTCATGGTCAGATGCTCAGCGGCTGGCGCCGGTCGGTGGAAACGGCCCTGCCCAGCGGCGATGGCCAGAATCTGCGCCTAGCCCCATCGCGAGATTCATCTGAATTGGAAAGCTGAGATTGAAAGCGAGGTTCTGAAAGGGCTTCAAGAGACGCTCAAAACCGCCCAATCAAGAGGTTGACTTTATCACTGGGGCCCTGAGAGGCCTTCCCAGGGGGCTCTGAGAGCCTGTTTCGGGTAATGGAGACCAACCATTGCCTGGGATGTCCTCCTGCCTCCAGTCCTGTGTTCGCCTCGCCAAGCGGCCGCCGATGGCTTCCAACCCTGCCCGTGAATTCGTTTCTGGCTCGGCCCCACGGCGCCGCAAGACCGACCTGGCGATCGAGCTCGCCGGCGCCCTCGACCTGGCTGTTCTGGTCGTGGGATTCCCCGCCAGCTCTATGCCGGCCCATGACATCGGCACCGCCAAGCCCAAGCGCTGCAGCGGGCCCGGGTAACGCCACTGAGCTGCTCGAACTGCGCCTGCACCCGGACGGCCGTCAACCTCCACGACCTTCCGCCAGGCCGCAGACGCCACAGCATCGCCGCGAGGGGGAGCGGTCGGGTAATGGCTTCCTGGTGGGCGGAAAGCGGCCTCTACCTCCAGGCCCTGATCAGGGACTCGAGCCCCCGCGTCGCCACCCCAGCCGGCCCTGCGTGGACCAAGTGGGGCCGCCTGGGTCAGGCCAGCTGCCACCAACTGCTTGCCCAGGCGACCCGATCGCCGCCGCCCGGATTGCCGCTGGCCGATTCGTGCGCACGCGTGCGCCGCCATGGGAGGTGCTCTATTGCGCACCGGCCGCCCCCTCACGGGCCAGCGCAAACGCCAATCCGCCTCCCTGGCGGCGTGGCTCGAACTCGGCTCGATGCCACCTGACCTGCCAAGCCGCATCGCCGCGCGCAGCCGCCAGTCTGTTCAAGCGCGGCTGCTTCAGAAACCGCCGCACGGATTGGCTCGCTACGGCGAGGCTTTGCCGCTGCGCTTCGACAGATCGGATCTATCGGGAAGCCAGGCAGACCCTGGCCGGCGAGCTCAGCGAAGCCGAGGCCATCGTCTTACCGAGCGGCGCACCCGCCACAAGCTACGCAAACGCCAGCGCACCTGGTTTCGCCGCCAGCACCAGCCCCTCTGGCCTCGAAGGCCAGGACTGCTGGGACAAGGGCCTTAAAGGGCGGTCATAGAGCGGCCCTAGAGTGAAGGTCTGGGTTTTACAGGGAATTGATCTTTTGTCGATCAGGCTTCTTCGGAAAAGTTCCAAGCTCTTTGCCTCCCGCCCAGAGTCCTAAGAGCGGCAGCTCCGCTCCGTTCCCCTCGCTTTCTTTGAGATGCCACTCGTCCCCGTTTTTGATCGGCGCTCCTGTGCGGGGAGCTCCCCCAACATCACGACCGCATCAAAGTTACCCCCCAGTTGCGGGTGTCGATGCCGGACGTGGCAGCCAGCTGGGGTGATCACCAGGGAAGCGGCCCTTGGAGGTGGCCCAAGGGATCGGGAATCTGGATCTGGTGCTGGTAGCGAAAGGCGATCCGCGGTCTGCCGGATCATGACTAACGGCAGTTCCAAATTCGAGCAGGAGAAAAAGGCCAGGAAGCCAAAAAAAATCTCACCAGACGGAAGTCAAGGAGGTGAAGATGCGCTACAAGATCGACTCCCACGACTACCAGGTGCGCATCAGCCCAGGCGCTCCGCTTCTCAAGGACGGTGACAAGGTCAAGTGGCAACGGTGATTCTTCCGTGGTCGGGATCCAGCACACAGCCTTGCTGAAGTGCTGTTGTAATCGATGGCCAAAGACGCTCGAAGAGAGCGCTGAGATCCCAGCAGGATCCGAAGCGGGAAGGCCGCAACATGAGCCATGGTTTCCTCAAACCCGCGCAAACTCCACTCACCAAGGAGAGGATGCTGCTGCCTGGCAGCCAAGGCGGTGCGCACCATTCCCTCACCGGTGCGTCCAGATCACCACGGCCGACCACAGCCCTGCGAGGCTGAGCAGCGCTCCTGGCCCCCCAAACCGGCACAGCCCCGTATGCCAAAGGGGGAATTGTCACCGGGACAGAAGCTCCGTAGGGTGGCGGCAAAAGCTGCAGGTTCCCACCGGCGTGCGATTCCAGCATCCAGCAGGAAAGCGACATCCCGGCGTCCGACCAGCTTACACCAGATCTGTTCGCCATGCGGCGCGCACTACCGCCCGCCACCGGCTGCCCAGCACCCGCCAGCTGGCGATGCAGACGGCCTGCACCGCAAACACAATTCAGCAAGTCTACCGCCAACTCGGAAATGGACGGCGTTGTAGAAGGCCCCATGGGCTGGTCGGCATTTATGTGCGCGACCAGCAGAAGCCCACCGCGAGCTAAGGTGCCGCCGGGGTTGCGCAATCCGCCCTCCGCCCCGACATTGACCGGGAAGTGCGGCAAAGTCGTCGACGGGCTTGCTTATGCGGTTTGCACCTGCAGCAAGCCGCGAGCTGATCACCCGCGAGATCGACTGGCGCCCTGCGCTGCGCGCCGGGTGCTGGGTCCTCCACACCCCGGGAAGGACCTCGGGGCGCCTCCCTGCTGATCGCTGAGGAGCTGAGCCTGTTCTGGAGGTGCCGGTGGAAGTGGTGCGCCTCGAGGAGCTCGAAGCGGTGCTCGAAACCTCCCAGCAACGGCACGTGGTGACCAGCCGCTACTTCTGCAGACCGCGAAGAGCTGGCCCATCCGCGCTATGGGGTGGCGGGCGGTGGCCGTCGACCTCAATGATTCCGCACGAGCTCGACCTGCTTCAAGGAACCTGCGCACCGGCACTCGTGGGGCTGGTGGAGCATCACCCGGCATCCTTGCGGGCGGCCGAGGTGATTCTGCACAGCATGCGCGGCAACGATCTGCTGGGATGACCGCCAAACGCCGGATGTCGGCAGCCCGCCTGCTGGCGCTGCTGCGTGCCGCAGCCATGGTGCTCTGCGACAAGGCCCAGTTTGCCGCTGGTTTGAGCAGACACTTGCGCCAGTAATCGGTCCCAGCCTGATGCGCCTGCCCCAGGTGCACTGGTGCCCCAGAGCTACCTGGGGGACTGCCACCACGACGCTGCTGCGTAGGAGATCGGCCTGACGTCCCGCCCGACGCGCTCCTGGATCGGGAGTCCAGCCCAGGCCGGCTGAGCTGCCTCGCCCCCTCCAGCAGGCTTCCCCGTTCTCTCCCGTCCACCTTTCCCCGTCTTGCCTTGGGTTTCCTCGTCCGGGCAACTCCCTGAGCACCGTGCCGCCGACTCTCCGGATCATCCGCGAGCGCGACCTTTGGCCGCCCGTTGGCAACCTGGAGATCCGCTCTTGCTTATCCGGGGATTCCACGCCCTGGTGCTTGCATCGGTTTCAGCACCGGCTCTGGCGCTGCCAGATTCCTCTGCTGCCGCGGTGCTCTCCCAGCTGGCCCGCAGCCTCACGCGGCGTGGAGATCCACAACCGGCGCCAGGATCGGCCTCCGGGGTGTTCATCGACGCACGGCATGGGCGTGTGATCGCGAAACCTCGAGATCGGCAACCGCTGCCCTCCTCTACCCAAGGGCGTGACCCTGGGCGGCACCGGCCAAGGCTGGCACGGCAACGCGTCACCCCACCTGGGGGAGAACGTGGGTGTGGGCGCCGCGCGCCAACGTGCTCGGGCGATCAGCGTTGGATCGAACACCGCATCGGCGCGGATCGTGGTGCCTGCATGACGTTCAACCCGACAGCACCGGGTTGGGCAATCCCTGGCCGGTGGTGCATAATCGGGGGTGCGCATCGACCCCCTGGCCCACTCCCAAGCTGCCGGATGGGAAGCCAGGGTGGATTCGCATCTGAATGGCGCATCGACGCGCTCGAAGGCGACCTCAGCCGTTGCAGCACTGTCCTTGCGCGAGCGTGGCCGCCGGGCGTCCCGCCTTGCAAGGAGCCCTTGCGGCGGCACCTCCCAGAACCTCAAGGGATCGCGAAATCATCCCAGTTCCTCGGCGAGGATGCTGCCATGATTCCGCCCGCCACCAGCACGACAGCCAACTCGAAAGACCGGGGCGGGGGCCGCTGGGGCGGCTCGCTTCAGCCGTGGCCACGGCCGGGCTGTTTTCCATGCGGGGCTGGAACATGAACATTGAAATAGATCAATTGCGGCGCATCGAAGTCATATCATGTCGAGGAACATGTCGTAGCGCCCCTCGTTTTGGTATTCGATCAGGGGATCTTTCTGGCGCGTAGCCGCGCAGCCCCACCGAATTCACGCGGGCGTCATGGCCTGGAGATGCTCGCGCCAGAGGGTGTCCGATCTGCGGGGACATAAAGAAACGCCTCGGCCTCGGCGCATCAAGTTTGGGAACGGGATTGATGCCACCTGGCTTTCCTTGAGGTCATAGGCATTGCGAACTGCCTCGCCAGGAAGGCCTTGAGCTCCTCCCATCGACAGGCCCTGCAACTGCTCAGGCGTGAGACTCGGCCAGCAGATAAACGAATTCCTTGCACCTCGAGACCAGCCGGCCAGATCCACTCCTCCGAGGCAGGTCGGGGTTGACGTAAGGCCTGGACGACGTTCGTCCTGGTGGCTCCCGTAGCCGATCACCTGCAAGCTTCAGCTTCCCGGCCCTCCAGAAACCGCGGCGTTCGGCATACACGGCACGCCCGCTGGTTGTTCAATTCACTTCGTCGTACTCGAACACCTGGCCCCGCTGGTCTCGAAGGTGGCAGGAATTCCGTTTATCTGCTGGCCGATCTCACGCCTTGAGCGTTGCAGGCTGTCGATGACGGAGCTCAAGGCTTCCTGCGCGAGCAGTTGCGCCAATGCCTATGACCTCAAGAAAGCCAGGTGGATCATCCCGTCCACTTGGAATGCGCGAGGCCGAGCGTTTCTTTATCCTCCAGCGCAGATCGCCACCTCTGGCCGCGAGCATCATCCAGGCATGGACGCCGCTGCGTGAATCCGGTGGGCTGCGCGGCTACGGCCAGAAAGATCCTCCTTGATCGAATACAAAGGAACGAGGGCTACGAACATGCTTTCCTCGACGAATGATGAGCTTCGATGCGCCCGCATGTGATCTATTCAATGTTTCATTTCCCAGCCCGCATGGAAAACAGCCCGGCCGTGGCCACCGGCTGAAGCCGACCGCCCAGCGGCCCTCCCGCCCCGCTCAGTTTGCTGGGTGCTGGTGGCGGGAGGAATCACTGGCAGCATCCTCGCAGAGGAACTGGATAATTTCGCGAATCCTTGAGGTTCTGGAGTGCCGCCGCAGGCTTCCTGCAGCGGACGCACCCGCGGCCACCTCGCGCAGACAGTGCTGCCAGACGGCTGAGGTCTGCCTTCGAGCGCGTCGATGCGCTCCCAAATCAGATCTGCGAATCACCTGGCTTTCCGCCATCCGGCAGCTGGGAGTGGCCAGGGGGTCGATTGGCGCACCCCCGATTGATGCACCACCCGGCCAGGGATTGCCCACCACGGTGCTGTCGGGTTTGAACGTCATGCAGCACCAACCGATCCTAGCGCCGATGCGGGTGTTTCGATCCAACGCTGATCGCCCCGAGCACGTTGGCGCCGCGCCACACCACGTTCTCCCAGGGTGGGGTGAACGCTTGCCGGTGCACCTTGCCGTGCCGCCCAGGGTCACGCCCTGGTAGAGGGGCAAGCGGTGCGATCTCGAGGTTCGCGATCACCACGCCATGCAGTTGGTCGATGAACAACCCCGGGAGCCGGATCCTGGCGCCGGGGTGGATCTCCACCGCCGGTGAGGCTGCGGGCCAGCTGGGAGAGCAAGCCGCGGCAGCAGAAGGAATCTGGCAGCGCCCACAGAGCCGGTGGCGAACCGATGCAGCACCCGGGCGTGGAATCCCGGATAGCAGAGCAGGATCTCCCAGGTTTGCACGGGCGGCAGGTCGCGCTCGCGGATGAATCCGGAGATCGCGGCACGGTGCTCAGGAGTTGCCGGAACGAGGAACCGCAGGCAGACGGGGAAAGGTGGACGGGCGAAAGAACGGGAAGGCCTGCTGGGAGGGGGCGAGGCAGCTCAGCCGGCTGGGTGATCCCCATCCAGGGGCCTCGGGCGGGGAGGTCAGGCCGATCTCCTTAACCGCAGCAGGTCCGGATGGGCAGCCCCCAGGTAGCTCTGGCACAGGTTGCACCTGGGGCAGGCGCAATCAGCTGGGACCGATTCTGGCGCAGGGTCTGCTCAACCAGCGCGGCAAACTGGGCCTGTCGCAGAGCACATGGCTGGCGCACGCAGCAGCGCCAGCAGGCGGCTGCCGACCATCCGGGTTTGGCGGTCATCACCCGCAGAATCGTTGCCGCGCATCGCTGTGCAGAATCCCTCGGCCGCCCGCAAGGATGCCGGGGGCTGATGCTTCACAGCCCCACGCAGGCTGCGGTGCGCAGTTCCTTGAGCAGGTCGAGCTCGTGGCGGACATCAGTTAGAGGTCGACGGCCACCGCCGCACCCATAGCGAATGGCCAGCTCTTCGACGGTCTGCAGGAAGTAGCGCTGTCAACACGGTGCCGTTTGCCTGGAGGTTTCGAGGCACCGCTTCGAGCTCCTCGAGCGGCACACTTCACCGCACCTCCAGAACAGGCTCCAGCTCCTCAGCGATCAGCCAGGGAGGCGCCGAATGGTCTCCCGGGGTGTGGAGACGCAGCACCCGGCGCCGCAGCCAGCGAGGCGCCAGTCCGATCTCGCGGGTGATGCACTTCGCGGGCGGTGACCTGCAGGGTGCCAACCGGCATTAAGCAGCACCGTCGACCGACCTGCCGCAGCCGTTCACGGTCGGGGCGGAGGCCGATTGGCCCAGCCCCGGCGGCACCTTGAGGCTCGCGGGGCTTCTGCTGGTCGCGCACATAAATGCCCGGAACCGCCCATGGGCTCTACAACCGCCGTCATTTTCGAGTTGGCGGTACGACCTTGCTGATTGTGTCTGCGGTGGCAGGCGGTCTGCATCGCCAGCTGGCCGGGTTGCTGGGCCAAGCCGTGGCCGGGGCGGTAGTGGGCGCGCCGCGGATGGCGAAACAGATCTGGTTGTAACAGCTGGTCGACGCCGGGGATGTCGCTTTCCTGCTGGAATGTGGAATCGCACGCCGGTGGGAACCTGCAGCTTTTGGCCGCCACCCTAACGAGCTTCTGTCCGCGGTGACAGATTCCCCTTTGGCATACGGGGCTGTGCGGTTGGGGCAGGAGGCGCTGCTTCAGGCCTCGGCAAGGGGCGTGGTCGGCGTGGTGATCTGACGCACCGGTGAGGGAATGGTGCGCACGCGCCTTGGCTGCCAGGGGCAGCAGCATCCCTTCTCCTTGGTGAGTGGAGTTTTGCGCGGGTGAAGGAACATGCTCATGTTTGGCGGCTTCCGCTTCGGATCCTGCTGGATCTCACACGCGCTCTCTCGAGGTCCTTTTGGCCAGCGATACAACAGCACCTTCAGCAAGCTTTGTGCTGGATTTCCCGACCACGGAAGATCCCCCGTGCACTTGACCTTTTTGTTCACCGTCCTTTGAGGAAGCGACGGCCTGGCTTGATGCGCACCTGGTCGTCGTGGGAGTCGATCTGAGCGCATCTTCACCTCCTTGACTTCCGTCTGGCTGAGATTTTTTTCTTGGCTTCTTGGCCTTTTTCTCCTGCTCGAATTGAACTTGCCGTAGTTCCATGATCCGGCAGACCGGCGGATCGGCCTTCTCGCTGACCAGCACCAAGATCAGAATCCCGATCCTTGGCCACCTCCAGGGCCGCTTCCCTGGTGATCACCCCGAGCTGGCTGCCGTCGCATCGACCCCCGCAAACTGGGGGTAACTGATGCGGTCCGTTGATGTTGGGGAGCTCCGCAACAGGAGCGCGGCGATCAAAACGGGGGACGAGGGTGGCATTCAAAGAAGCGAGGGGGACGGAAGCGGAAGGTGCCGCTCTTAGGACGTCTGGGCGGGAGGCAAGAGCTTGAACTTTCCGAGAGGCCTGATCGCCAGATCAATCCTGGAAACACCCAGCCCTTCACTCTAGGCGCTCTTGACGCCCTTAAGGCCTGTCCCAGCAGATCCCTGGCCTTCGGAGCCAGAGGGGCTGGTTGGCTGGCGGCGGAACCAGGTGCGCTGGCGTTTTGGCGTTTAATGGGCGGTGGCGCCGCTCGGTAAGAAGCGATGGCCTCGGCTTTCGCTGAGCTCGCCGGCCAGGTCTGCTCTGCTTCCGGATAGCCGATTCGTGTCGAGCAGCTGCGGCAACCGCGGCAAAGCCTCGCCGTAGCGACATCAGTGCGCGGTTTCCTCGAGCAGGCGCCGCTGGAACAACTGGCGGCTGCGCGCGGCGACTGCGGCTTCGGCAAGGTCAGGTGAGATCGAGCCGAGTTCGAGCACGCGCCAGGGAGGCGGATTGCCGTTTGCGCTGGCCCGTGAGGGGGCGGCCGGTGGCAATAGAGCCCTCCAGGGCGCGCGACGGTGCGCACCGCATCGGCAGCGGCATCCGGGCGGCGGCGATCGCGTCGGCCTGGGCAGCAGTTGGTGGCAGCTGGCCTGACCCAGGGGGCCCCCACTGGTCACGCAGGGCCGGCTGGTGGCACGGCCGGGCTCGAGTCGCCTGGATCAGGGCCTGGGAGGTAGAGGCCGCTTCCGCCCACCAGGAGGCCATACGCCCGACGCTTCCCCTCGGCGCGATTGCTGGCGTCTGCGGCCTGGCGGAAAAGTCGTGGAGGTTGATCGCCGATCCGGGTGAGCGCAGTTTCAGCAGCGTGCATGGCCGTACCGGGCCCCTGCAGCGCTGTGGGCCTTGGCGGTGCCGAATGTCATGCCGGCATAGAGCTGGCGGGAATCCACCGACCACGAACAGCCAGGTCGAGGCGCCCGGCGATCTCGATCGCAGGTCCGGTCTTTTGCCGGCGGGCCGTGGGCCCGAGCAGAACGGATTTCACGGGCAAGGGTTTGGGGGAAGCCATCGGGTCGCCGCTGGGCGGGCGAAAACCAAGGGGACTGGAGCAGGAGACAAGTCCAGGCATGGTTGGTTCTCCCATACCCCGCACAGGCTCTCAAGAAGCCCCCTGGGAAGCCCTCTCAGGGGCCCAGGGTGATAAAGTCAACCTCTGATTGGGCTTTGAGCGTCTCTTGAAGCCCTCAGAACCTCGCCTTTCCAATTCAGCGTTCAATTCAGATGAAATCCTCGCCGATGGGGCTGGCGCAGATCTGGCATCGCGCTGGGGGCTTAGGGCCGTGTTCCACGACGCGGCGCCAGCCGCTGGAGGCATCTGACGCATGACCGATCCTCCAGAATTCGAGCACGCCTACGGCGCCGAGCAGATCCAGGTCTTGAAGGGCTTGGAACCGGTGCGCAAGCGCCCGGGCAATGTACATCGGCAAACCACGGGCCCAAAGGGGTCTGGCACCACCTCGTTTATGGTGGTCGACAACTCTGTGGATGAAGGCCCCTCGCGGCCATTGCGACGAAATCTTCGTTCCGCCTCTGGCGACGAACGGCTCGGTGGAAGTTCACCGGACAACGGCCGCGGCATCCCCCACCTGACATCCAATCCCGCACCGGCAATCGGCCCTGGAACGGTGTTGACCGTGGCCTGCACGCCGGCGGCAAGTTCGGCAGTGCGGCTAAAACAAGGTGTCCGGCGGATCTGCACGGGGTGGGCCATCTCGGGTGGTCAAGCCCTGGAGCGATGGGTGGAAGTCAGCGCGTGCGCCGCCAGGGCCAGGTGCACCGCCAGCGCTTTGGAGCACGGGCACACCGATCGGATTTACTGCGCTCTGAAGCCGACAGGGCAGCGCAAAACCGGCACACCGTGCGCTTCAAGCCGAACACCGAGATTCTTCACCGTCGGCATCGTCTTCGACTACGCCACCCGTCTTCAGCGACGCCTGCGCGAGCTGGCCCTACCTCAACACGCGCGCGCGCGCTGCGCGGATCGTCTTCCGCGACCGAAAAGGGGCCGGCAGCCCTGAGCCCTGTGGGTGGAAGACCCATGAGGAGATCTATCATAAAACGAGGCGGCATTCGCGAATATGTGACCTTACATGCATGCGGGAAGGATCCTCTCCATCCGGGACATCATCTACTCAACAACGAGAAGGACGGCCGTTCATGGTTGAACCGCCCTGCAGTGGTGGCGTCGATGCCTACTCCGAACAGCATCCTCGGCTTCGCCACAATCCGGAACCGTCGATGGGGCAACCCATATCGAGGGCTCAAACGGTGCCTCACCCGCACCTTCAACACTTTGGCCAAAAAAGCGCGGCAAACGCAAGACGCCCGGATTCCAATCTGGCCGCGGAACATCCGCGAAGGCCTCACCGCTGTGCTCTCGTGCAGGTGCCGGATCCTGAATTCGAAGGCCAGACCCCAAACCAGCTCGGCAACACGAGGTTCGTGGCATCGTTGACACGGTGGTGGCGAATCGCTTGATTGAATCTTTCTGGAATTCCATCCCAGGTGATTGCGACCTGATCCTGGAGAAAGCGATCCAAGGCCTTCAACTGGGGCGCTGCTGAGGCCGCGCGGCGTGCGCAGGGAGCTGGCTGCGGCGTAAATAGGTGCTGGAGAGCTCCACCCTGCCCGGGGCAACTGGCTGACTGCAGCTCCCGCGATCCCTCGAATCCGAGATCTACCTTGGTGGAGGGCGACTCCGCGGTGGTTCAGCCAAGTCGACGGGCCGGGATCGGCGCTTCCAGGCGATCCTGCCGCTGGCGGCAAGATCCTCAACATCGAGAAAACCGACGATGGCAAGATCTATAAAAACACCGAAGTTTTTATTTTTTGTTTTTCAGGCCTGTCAACAGGCTTGGGGCTTGGGCATCAAGGGGAGGAGTTCAACCGAATTCGGCCCTGGCGTTATCACCGCATCGTGATCATGACCGACCGACCGCTGTGGATGGCGCCCACATCCGCACCTTGCCTTTCTCACCTTACTTCTTCGCTATCAGAAAAACTCTGCTGGAAGGTGGCTACATTCATCGCCTGCCCGCCTCTCTTACAAAGTGGAGCGCGTAAAAATCACACCTATTGCTACAACGAGCAGGATCTCAAACCAACCCTCGATGGTTTTGGCGGCAAGGCAATTTCAAATCCAGCGTTCCAAGGCCTGGGCGAAAATGAATGCCCAAGCAGCTCCTGGGAAACCACCATGGATGCCAACGACGCCGAACGATGAAGCGGGTCGAGATTGAAAGATTGCTGGCCGAAGCCGATCGCATCTTCACAATCCTGAAATGGGTGACAAGGTGCCCGCCGGCGGGATTCATCGAGGGCCCAACAGCGCGAAACTCGATTTTCGCCAGCTC
>Ga0163217_1100936_pt1 | contig 13407 bp, 6 predicted proteins | sample SynspAceP_FD_185933 | JGI IMG/M metagenome (GOLD analysis project Ga0163217, IMG submission 185933) | Saline lake microbial communities from Ace Lake in Antarctica - Synechococcus sp. Ace-P (PacBio error correction) | ecosystem: Environmental > Aquatic > Non-marine Saline and Alkaline > Saline ...
GAAAGGAGAGAGACTACATACTGGAGTCCATTCCTGATCATAGCCAGCGTAAGGGTAATAGAGCTGTGAATTGCTGTAAATAATGTTGGTAGTTTTTGGCCCCTCTTTCTGGGCATTTCGGTGTTCCCAATTTATCTTCTTGGATTCGATCACTTGGCGATCAATCGAGCCATCTTTGTGGGCTAGCGTCCCCCCCTTAGAAACTCATAGGTTTAATAAATAACCTTTTGGGAAAGGCCACCAAGAAGTCCCAAAAATCCAGCGTCAAGGGGTAAAAAATTAAAATTTGAAGATTCTGAACGTAGCCCAATTTCCTGGTAAATGAAGTTAACCTTCATGGTGGGGTAATTTCGATGGCAAACTCCTATCTTAAGTAGCTTTTAACCTCAAAGTTCGTCCCCGTCCGAGGAGACAAGAGTTATTTTTTCCAATTTTTGGGGGGGGCCCCGGGGGGGGGGGGGGGGGAAAAAAAAAATTCCCCCAAAAGGGGGGCAATCCAAAAGTATCTTAGTAACCTTTTACTTCAGTCAAACTCAACTATGGGTTACGGCGTTTCAAACACCTGCCCAGGATCACTCTTTAAGTTGAAAACTCAAAGACTCGTTGAAATACTGCTCTGCATAATAAACAATGAGTTCCTGAAAACTTTTCATCGGCGCTTAGTTCCATCTGGTCGACATCTGAAATAGAACAGTACTTGGAACGACCCATCACACATTGCTCCACTCATTTTTGAAATATCCTTGCGGGAAGCCATAGGCTGATAACTGCTCCCTCCAGTCAAGCCATTGACTAGGACTTATTGAAATCCTTGAATACATCGAAAGATTTGCTCACTCCTCTGGGTGAAAACTGATCAGTAACACACACACAGGATTGCTCTGCTTCACAAGCACCGTAAGATCAAGCCAAGAAAGCTAGACCGCAATAGAAAGATTCCGAAAGGATATTGAGTACTGAAAATGGACTTCCTGTCGAAGTAAACTTTCTCCAAAGCGATTTTTAAGTAAGTTCTTTGAGCATGGTTTTGTCGGTTGTCCAGTTATCGGTATTGTCGTCGTTGCTTACCGTAGTTTAGGTCTAATGCGAATTGTCGTAGTTGATTCATAAGTAAGATTCAATAAATTCATTTTCACTTCTTGCAATAACGTTAAACTTATTTTTTCACTTCTATGACCCTGAAAAAATAGCTTAATCGGTCCAAAAAAGCATATTTCAATACGTTACAACATTTTCAGTGCGAACAAATTGTCCGCTTGCGGGCAATTAAAACTTTGCTATGAAATTTAAATACGGTCTATCATTAAAGTGGATATGGTACACTGATCAGCAGGTAAGGGTGGAATCCATTAAAGAATTTTATAGATCATAGCGACATACTTACTTTAAATCATCTTAAAATTCTAATAAAATGATTAAGATTTTTCAAATGGCTAAGCAGACATAATCAAATTCAATCGATGAATTTTACTCACTTTTCAAACTATTCACCGCGCTAGACTGAGTTGATAGGCAGAATCCGCATGACTGCTGTAAATGCCAAAAAGTCATCAACTAATAGAAGCGAAAACAATTCGATTGAACTTTCAATTCGGTAGGGGCAAAATTAGAAACTCAGGATTCGCGACGAATAATAGGACCAATCGGCCCAAGCGAGCAGAAGCAATTCCCCACTATAAGATACAAGATTCTTTTGTAGCCCGATGGATGATTGGAAAAGACGGAAGCTCCTAGCACATATACTATAGTATCCCAATTTCTCATTTTTTCGAGCATAGTTAGGAAAAATGGTAAATCCCTACTCGACATTTAACACAGAGCACCACAAATCGCCGAGCAAGCCAAAAACATGCAATATACTATTACCGGACGGAGTCGGTAAAGATGTGAGGAAGCAAACAAAGTTACAATGGGAATTGGCTCATAAGGCAGTGGAGGCACAGGGTTTGTGCGGGATGCTGAGATTTTTAAGGGTTCGGAGCAGCAGCTACTCGTACATATCTAGATGAGTGGTCAGGTCGAACGCATATGGACTGAGCGTCGTCTAACGCATTTCGCTAAGGATCAAGTTCTGATCGGTTTGATAGCACTGTGGATTACTTCGAAATGATAGCAATTGACACCGATATGCTTCTATCAGGTCCCACTCTCTTATGATTTGCTGGATAAATGTATATTGATGTTTTATCTGAGCTCACCTTGGTGGCCTACGCAAAAGACACCGCTTCCAACAAAATACCATGCATACAACTCGAGATTTATGTAATTGTATATCTGCAGGGTGAGACTAAGGGCGAGTTTCAAGCCATTAGATCGCGGCACGCCATAATCAAGTGGTGGCCTGGGTCGCTGTTCGAATCGCATCGACTCAACATGCAAGTACAGCGGCTCTATAAGGCCCGACCCTACACTGAGTGATGGCCATTTGTGTTACGATGGTTGAAAGTAAGATGTATTACATCACGGAGCAGTCACTGTGTCACTTCACACAGCTGTTCTATTGGTGCACTGTCGCGAGAAATCGATGCAAGTGTCTTGATTGGAGGTGATGTTAGCTGTCATGTAGGACACGACGGCAGTCGTGACCTACCTCGAACTCAATTGCACATTGGAAAGCTAAAAATACACCAATCGGGATATCAGCTTACAAATCTGATATGAGCCTAAATACGCCACCTGTTGCCGTCACAATAAGCTCTGTATCCGCACTCCGTTTCTTCTACCAAATGGGATGTTTATCTTTGATTTAAATTTGCATCAAAATAATTGAATAAACGAGCATGCGCAATTGGAGGGGTTGTTTCCCTAACATTACTCCTATATGGGGCAGAACATTCATGAGCTTCTTGTGCTGTAATGGCATGTGGTGGTCAGTCGTGTCGCCAAAGACCCTATCTGGTACCTAGTCGGGTGCAGCACAGTAGTTTCCTGTCAGTAAACGACTGGAATCTTACGACCTGCTACTCGCAATACGGGTTTGTGACTTATCTAACCTATTATGTCGATTTTAGTTGTGTTCTGTCAATCCAACCACCTTTCTGTCATTCCTGCGCGGTTGTTGTGGTTGTCCGGTGCCGGGTGCGATGTGTAGGGTCATGTCAGTTCTCACGTTGGAGACTCCTTTTATTGTCGATTAAGCCGCGCTTTTATCCGAAAGGTTACGTGTTTTTTTTCGTTACATATAGAGGCCGGCCACGAGAGTAGCCGGAGAGTATCGTTGGCCTCATTTTTCGCCAGATGCTGTGCCTGACGTATTGCCATTTTCTCTGGCCACGCTACCCATTAGACAGGTTATTTGTACAGCATACAACAAATGTAGGGCGGTTATGTCAAGACGACAAAATGACAAAATATTAGGCATGCAATGATCACTGAGCGTATATCCGTGCTCCGTTACAATCATCTTGGCGCCACATGAGACTAAGAAAGGGTGTGCCGGTCAATCATATGGGCGTTGGTATGACAGATGTTACTTGGAACTCAGACCTAGTTGCTACGGTTGTCCGATTTTTCTTGTTGAAGAAATGTACCTTTTGTAAGCAAAGAAACGTGGTTTTGCGCTTAAATCCGGTATATTTGCCCGTCAAGACGTTAGCCCAAATGGCGTACGCTCTCGCTGCGAAGTCACGGTACTACTTGCTGCCGAGTCTTTTGCTTGACACTACTCCCATTTTCCGGGTGGGCATGTTATATGTCAGTAGGTTCCAGACTCAGAATATGTGATAAACATATGGGTTCTTGCCCTGCGCTCGCCTGCTTTGATATACCGTGTGATATTATACAAGTTGCGCCAGGGATAGTTCGTGAATTTTCTGAGGAATCGCCCAGTGGGTTTCATCCACTCGCACTCGTGGATAGTCACTATGCCAGCGGTTGTTTGGTGGGTTACTTTTGATTGGGGAGCAAGTTACCAATAACGATCCCCAATGCGACGCCTATGCCAGCAGAACAACAGGATTACATTAGGAATCAGCGCGAAAAAAGCCTTACAGACCGTATGGACTCAAAGTAACACCAGCGCAAATGTTACATCCGGTTTGACTTTGATGGATAACTAGGGCGATAGTTTTTCACACATTATGAAATTATGAATTTATCCGTTAGGTGCTTGTGTTCGGATGGAAAGGCGTATGAAGCGAACTTTGTTTTCTCTGTATTACTTGTGGCGGGATCTACTCCGATATATGGCGGAAGCCGCTGGTCGTGCGCAGGTGTCTTGGTGTCACGTTTGGAACGCCTTAATGCTTTGTTGTTAGTAGGTGTCCGTTCAGCCTGTCCTGAGAGGAGTACTACGCTTGGGGCTAAGGCAGATCCTTTTCTGCCTCCACGAGTTCCTTGAGGAGTAATCTAGTCAAAAGTTGTCCGCGCGCGACATATTCCAGTGTCATACTGAATAGGTTCATCGACTCGGTGATGACTCACCGCTTTCAGCAAATCGCTAAAGGTCTACTAAGTTTAGTGTTCGCATAAGCCAAGGGGGCCGCCGTTCCTTGCAGATGCTTGCGCTTTGCTTGACAGGGGATTCCCACGGCATGCTTCTGCTACTTACGACAGTCCTTTCGCCCCGTTTCTATATCTTCTAGCTTGAAGAGGAGGTTGAGGAGCTAAAATCTACGGTCTGCTCATATGTTTGCAACGTAAACTCCACGTTGCAGCCGTGTAGGCAATACCTGACGCGAGTTGGTTGGTGTGGCTACTACGGGTTGCGATTTTGCGCCACCATGGGTTTCCATTCCACTCACTCGCCACGCACGGACCTGCGTTTACGTTTCTTTTCGAATTAGACGTTAAATAACACTAATTGGAGGCGCAGTCGTCGCGGTTGGCACTACGTTCCCAATTGTTCTCCCCGTTGGTCGACGAATATAACCGTGGCAAGCCCTCTTCCCTCCATTTGTCAACCTCCATAGCCGAGAGCTACTGATCAGAGAGGATAGATGTACAACTTTTTGGTGATTCCCCAGGCGTGTTCAAGACCTCGTCGCCGCACTATTCCCGAGTTGCCGGTGCCTACTCTCTGGAATTGGGTTCCGCCACCCCGCACACGCGTACGTGCCCCCGGCACTCCTTTTCTTTTGGCCCGCCGTGGGTTGCAGACTGCTATGGTTTTATTCGTTTGACTTTCCCACAACTTCTTCCCCCATTGACATCGCTTTTTTTTCATTGGTCTGCCACATAGATTCTCCTGCCTCCAAATAGTTGATTTTAGACGGGCCGTGCGTTTGGCACGTGTATTAAAGTGGAAGTGGACCGTTCCGGTTTTTTTTGCATGTTTCGTACCTAGGCTTAAATTGCCAAAATACCGCTAAGGGTAGATTACGCTTAATCATCGAGTCCTGAACCTGACACTTTGGCCACTCTGAAAGTTTGCGAGGCGAATCGTCTCAACAAAATGGCATTGTAAATTCTGGCCTTGAAATCGAAAATATTCGGCTGCTGGTGCGTTAATACTACACAAGAGCAGGACATTAGGGTTAGATCTTGAATGCTGGTATACAAAGTAGATTTTTTCCTCTTGATCATTTTTTTTACGCATTACCGCCCCTTAAGACAGAGTGACGTTACTGGGGGTTCCGTCCGGAATTTGGAAGAAATGAGCAAAATATCCGACCGAAGCACATCTTGCTTTATTATTTCGTAGGCAAAGGCATTGGTGCACGTTATGGTCTAGGTTTATGGGTATTTACCGAGCTAGCAGGTTCGAGCGCAGATAGGCTACTTATGACAATGTTTATGGATAACATTGACTTTTGGCGTAACTTGGGAGCCTTCGAGACAGAAGAGCCTGTTCATAATGTACCGCGTTGAAACTTTTACATCTATACTCCAGCAATTCATTTGAAATGAAAAAAACCGGATGGGCGTACAATTAAGCTGGCTCTTCGTCACACGTTCAGAGCGAGCAGGCACCTATTGGGAGCAGACAGTGTTCGACCTGAGACACATTCTATATCATGCGCCTTTACAAGACCTGTGCTTATTGGTCAGAGTGAACGCTACAGTAGCTTTAATCCTCGCATGAGCAGAAGAGAGGCGACTAACGGCAAGCGGTATCGTGAGTCGTCTTAAGTATCATTTTTTACTCTTGCCCGAGGGCTCAGTATGGTCTCTTACACAGTTCCCTCGACATTGGCCCTGGGGTACCCCAGCCTACATTTCCACCAGCTGGCGGTAATTTTGGTATCGAATATCCTTCACTTAACTCGTTTTTATTTCCATTTTATTTGGGTCATTAGATTTGTGAAGAGGAACTCGTATAATGCCGCGCTTAAAGATAACTAGTGCCAATTGTTTTTAAGCTAGCTAGATTCCACTATCGCTTTTAAGCACGAATCATGTATGTGAGAGAATGATCTCTTAAGCCTATCCTCCCAGAATCCACCAACCAGGAATATAATGATATCTTACTCGGATAATAGCAGCTGCAAGAGGAGATGTAGATGATCAAGAATCTTGTGAAGTTATGTACACAATGATTAATGGTCGAGTCAACTCTTTCGCCTCCTCATTGGGGCCATGGAAGTTTAAAGTGGAAGTTTATACGCCGCGAGCAGCCTTATCTAACTAGCTATCCTTCGACCTGTGAGAGGTGCGCGCATTGAGGTTTTTCGAGTTTGGCATGAACGGTGTAGAGAATACTGACTTATATACCTCCTCACCCTCAGACGACTGTCTTAGATCCTTGTCGCGAACTGGATCCTATACGAAACAACCCCAATTCGTACCCGATACAGTTTTTCTCTTTGTTTTTGTAACTGCTTCTCATCTATATTTCCACTAGATGAAGACCCAGCTTGGATGCTAAGGTTCGAGCTAAAGTCTCGAAGATGATGAGCAGTATCGAGGGAATTTATCGTCACTCCGGAGATATTGCGACATTAAGCTCTCCCACTTACCTCGTGTTCTGACCATAATATTTTTGAGCGCGGATACCACTACAGGGAGAAGCTTTTTGATTAGGCTTTCTTTATCATAAAAGCACGATTGATGATATGAGGCCCCTGGCCATATAGGCCGGCCTACCACGCAGACAACCCGGCACCCACTCATGCCAGTTTTAAGACAAATAACAGTGTATCGCGAAAAATTTTTCGGGTCTTGCCTTATTCTCTACATCAATATGGTCTCCACCTCGGCAACTAGCCATTAATGATAAAAGAGAGTCATATATTTTTTGAACCCTCGTGGAGTTATATTGTCATTGGAAACAATTGATGATTGTCCAGCGTTCATGTCTGTGGTCCAAAAAGTTTTCCCACTTATCTCGGTTAGCTAGTCCACGGTTGTGCATTTTAGCCTGAATACAACGTCCCACTTCGCCATGGTGGCTTTCACTCAGTTAACCTCAATGTCCACTCTATGCGCACGGTACATATGCTCTAACAATAGCCTCATAAAGGTGCATAAGAAAACTGTTGGAATGGGCAGTCTTGAGACCGTTAACTAGAGATACGCAAATCGTTCGAACAGCAGGCAAACGATCTGGTTATGTTTTGAGAGGAGATGGATATTGTGGTAATGTGGCATTTATCAATTCTGCTTGTCCTCGACGTTTTTGACCGGCACGTGTGGCGACGGAAAATTTCAAAAGTCTCGGTTAGCGCGGCAACAGAGTTGCAGAAAATTGCTGATTAACGGGTCATTCGATTCTCGGCACAATGGCCAAGAATGGATAGTTCACAACACAATAGTGTCCCCAGTTTTGACTAGTAACTCCGAACATGTTTCCTCTCCGCCGCGTTAAACCGGTTGACTGTTGAGCCTTTTGTGACCGTTAATAGGGGCCTCCTATTGGTACTCAAGCGGGTGTTAGTGGAACTTCACCTCTTCCGTCTGTTTGTCACTCAGGTTGTGATCCAACCTCTCGCCTCAGATTGCAGAGTTTGGATGAGGCATAGCGGTCTGCGGATAATTGGATTTTCGTACAATATATGATAGATTTCCATTTTCTTTAATCACCACTTTCATGTAATTCTCCATGCAATTCCCGAAACACTGCACAAGGTGCGAACCACCTTTCAAGAGTCCACTCGATGAATCAAGAGTGGACACATGAAAGTAGTGCCGATCGTTTTCGGCCAATGTATCTATTGACCGCAGTTGTCCACTTCTTCGCACAGAACCAAAAACCGTTATACTCATCACTGTTATTGCAAGACGGAGGCGATAATGTACATTATATACACACAGTTATTACGATAATCACGTCCACGTTCAGTACCCCATTGGGAGACTTCCTTTATGAGAAGTCACCTCCAGCCTACCAAGCTTAGTTACCCGTCGCACCCCATCGACCTTATTTTGTTTATCTGGTTTTCTCTTATGCACCCGTTCTTTTTGGGGACTGCCCGGGTTTCCCGCCTAACTATGTTTTCCGCTGCCCTCCCCCATTGACCAATATTCGACTCGGATTCCGAATTCCCATTCGGTCACAGACCCTGAATACCCACTTGACTCACATCCGCCACATCAAGCCATGCTTCTACATTCATCTTGCCATTCGTCGTCTAAAATCAAAATCAAAGACTCCCAACTCTGATGAAAGTTCAGCAGGTCTTCAACAAAAATTCAGAAAATGTAATTTAAGTAAATCCTCTCCGATCATAATTCAATGACGATACCACGCTTCCAAGGTTCACATGACATCATTATTCAAAAGATCAATTCCTTCGCTCGCATGAGTTCGATCCTGCAAAACCATCGTCATATTCTACATAAGAACTTTCATGAAAGTGGTCTCACTTCTATATTGTCCATTGAGGATGAATTAAAAAAATTATAAATCTGATCCTGTAAAAGTGAATCCTCACTGTTTTGTACCAAAAAAAGAGGGAACTGAGGGTTCTTCTGAAGCAACATACAAGTTGGTCCCCTCCAAATTGAAGTAGCGTTCTAGGTAGCATGCGACCGTTAACCACATTTTCATGGGTTTGGTTTTCACTCGATATTAGGATTTCGGTTGAGGGGTTGTGGGCTGAGCGGTTGTTGTGGTGGGGTGTTAGAGTTATTGATGTATCCGCACCGAAACGGATAATTCACTTGCCTATGCTTCCTCATACAGAGCAACCGGAACATTAAAGGCCTAGATTTTATTTATGTTTAATTCAATTCTTTGCTTTGCCGATCCACAAAGGTGATTGGGAACAAAGCTTATCTGTTGGAGGCACCGATGTATAAAACCATCCAACTGGGATCATGTTTTAGCAATGCAAATTCTCTTGAAATACTAACGGGCACGATTACTCCAAGTTAGATTCAGGCAATCATCTCCAAGTAAAAAAGTATTCACTTAGACATGTGGCGATTGCACTTCAATTGTTGATGTAAACCTTGAATTTCAATAGATCCCTGGCTTTGTGGAATTATCGGAAATTGGAAATAACATATATCCCATGGGGTTTTGAATGTTTCTATTTTAGTCCGTTAGACTATATCATCATGTTCGGTTCGGCTTGATCAGCAGTCATTATTTATTCAAGATCTTTTTTGTTGTTTTCCTGCATTTGTATTTTTCATATGGGTTATTGAGCGCGCCTCTAATATTTAGGTTTTCAGCTTCTGACTTCTTTAAAGGTAGACCCTGCTTAATAGCCACTTCCAAGCATGGACTGCAAAATCCTACTATTTCTTAAACTCCAGATTAGGATACTTCCACCATGAGCCGTACGTCATGCTAACGAGGACATCCCGCCCAACCGTGATCGTGCCCTAGCACCATTATCTCTATTTTTCTGCTCGCCGCTGAAATTATACTCAAGAAGTAATTTACTCGTCCTCCTCGAAGATCCAAGTCTAATCCCAGACCATGGAACTAAAAGCAGTGATACTTCCGCCGCTAATTTTCATGTAAGGCTTTTTCCAGAATTGGCATAAATTGGCCTTTGATGGATCCGCCGCCGAGTGGAAGCATTGATGCGCCATTGATTTCCTTCCAAGTAACTGAGACCACCAAGACGTCAGCTCAAAAGCAACTCACCACTGACTTGGTTGATTTTGAACCGAAGCCACCATTGTCTGTACGATAACATCTATCGAAATTCTTCCAATCGAAATGACAACGAGAGCTTCGAGTAGTAATTTCCCTTCACTTTTTGAATGGTAATAGCTTCCGCACTGGTGATATTTTCATGGTTTTCCGGGTAATTCTGTGGTGTAAATTGGCACACCACTGGATTGATAGCAGATGACATTTCAATGCGGCACTGATTTGATGCCCAAGCTCAAATTTGTTCTTGATTCCCCACCCCAGCTAAACCATTTCCGTTGCAGTGGACGAAAATGGTATTTTCCTTTTTTGGAAAAATCAAGCGTATATCTTCCAATAGTTCTTCTACTTGCATTTTCATAATCTAATTTGCCTTTGCCTTTAGTATTTTGACAATACATATCAATTGTCCCTATACAGGTATTTCCCACTTGTCCTGAGACACTTATAGACGATCCGGAAGTTTCCATTCTAAATTCCCGGGAACATTGAGCGAAAACGCTTTGGACTCAAGTAGGCGTGCTCCATCGTATTGAAATGAATGTGCACTTCGTACATCCAGTACAATTAAAAAAGAAAGATATCAGAAGAGGTTTTAGATTTTTTCATGTGTCGGCATTTATAAGTTTAATAGTGCCCCATAATTCCCACTTTTAATGCCATCTAAAAGCTTTTGGGGATCCCCCATGGTATTTTTGATTTTTTTCGAAACTTCAGTCGGACACTTTTGGTTCCGCATGGACGGGGCAAAGTAAACTCAATACGCCAAGAAATTACTTTTACTATCGGTCGTGAAAAATATAGCCGCTTAATACAATGTTGGAAGACCCCTTCCATCTTATTATGAATCGAAGACCAAAATATTCTGCTTCCTAAAAATCTAAATTGAAAGTGGCAAAAAGCTTTTAATTATCGTTTTCCTCAGCTTTTCTTTTGCCTTTCCTGTTTCCCTATAATACCCTCTAAAAAAAGGAAGTTTTGAACTTCATAGCCTCATATTTTTCAGTGAGTTTGGAATGTGCTGGATTCAGAATTCTGCAACCGGTTGATCAACTTGGTTTGCGTAAACGCAGAAATCTTGTAAAATCAAGGCCCGCAGTAGCTTGCCCTTCTGATATTTAAAGGAGATTCTTGTTTGACATCATTTCTTGCAGCATCAGCACTGTGTTTTGCAACTGTCCCAGTGTTCTTCTTCTTTCTCTTTCAAAATTTGAATTCAATAATGCTGTCAGTGAAATAACTATTTCACTATCCCACCATCACCTTCTCAAGAAGTAATAATCATTTTTTCCGGATTAGTATTGCTACTGCATTTGACCCGGCATTCTTAAACTCCCGGATGCACGTTTAATGATCATTACTAGCCCGGATACCCAATAAAGACCAAACGCGCTTACTTTCATTCAGTTTATCGGTGATTTAGTCAGGTTTTGAATCTATCGAGGTTTATTTCGGCGGTAATTACCCGTAGAATTGAGGCGTTTTCCCAGCATCTTCATGCGTATGCGATCTGAGGCAATGCGAATAAGATATCTCCGGGTTCAGTAGGGAATCTCCATCCATCGGATTGAATGGAGAATTTATTCCCGCATTTCCATCGGTATTAATGGAGTCTTCCGATTGCTCTTGATAAAAGTCTGCATGGATTTCAATGAATTAAATAGTGCGACTGATTAGTGGTATCATTCACATTTCTATTTACTGACTGTACCTAACGTCCATGCCTTCTAGACTGGAATATTCTTCCTGACATAGTCCATTTACATTTTTCAATTTCCTTTTGGCCCCAAAAAATCCACTGCACCGAATAGAAGGAACCGAAACATGTTCTGAATTTTTTCCCCAATGAGCTAGAGTGAACAATACCAAAAAAACTCATACTGCTAGGACTAGGGCCCCGAAGTTTTTGGCATTCCGCTTATTTTTCGTTCCTTTTTTTCAATTTATAATTTCTGAAGAATCACTGACTTGAATCATGCTTTTCATTAAGTTTTTCATAGGTAAAGTGACTACGACAATAATAATTCCTACCCTCTATTGCGCAATTACCCGGTTAGAGGTCATACGGTAAATCATATCATGGGAAATAATCCAGATGAGGCTTGTATTTTTCCTTCGGATAGAAATCATATCAGCCTCGCTGATTTCCCTACAGTGATTGGATCAGCCTGTTGTGGGTTCATCGTATAATCACCTTCGGCTTTAAGATCAGTGTTCTGCCAAAGCCGAGCGTGTTTCTATACCTCCAGAAAGCTCAGATGGCAATCATATTGAGGTATGGAGAAGTCCCACTCTTCCAATGCTTCATTAGACTGCAGCTCTTTCCTGGCTTTCACGTGTTCTAAAGTCAATGTCGCCTAGCGGAAACTCCAAATTTTCGGATCGTCATTGAATCATAGAGTCATTACTCTGAAACAGAAATCCGACGTCTTTTCACAAGGTAAAAACTGATCCAACGCTGATGTCATGACTGCACGAATGATATTCCACCTGAATCAGGCTCCATGAAGCTATGATAACACTTGATCAAAACGATTTCCAGATCCGGACTATTTTCCTAGAATGACTAGGTTTTTTTCATTACGGCCAATTATCATCGAAAAGTCCTTTAGCAATAGTACCAAAGGGACTCTGTTAGAGATATTGGATACTTTCTATAAAATGGCCCCTTATATATAAATTAGGTTCCTGGGATCAATCAATCCTAATAGGATCCTGTATTGAACTGCTACTCAAATCTAGAATAAAACCCAGAGAAGCAACAATCACCGCAGTAGTTGTGATCTTTCCCACCCTTTCGTACCTTTTGGAATTAATGCCCTTGTAACATCGCGGAACTAACGGATGGCAAGCAAGAATGCATTTGATCCCCAGAGGTAGACCACAAATCCCAAAAGACAAAAACCAACAAAAAAGTGGCAGCTACAGATCCTTTAAAAGTTTACTACACACAAAAAATGCGCGCATAAAAGCGAAATTGCTATCAAAAAAGATAAGTGGAAAGAACTAGGTACATCAGGTAGATGCAATGATCTCTTGGTGACAACTAGAATACTTAAAGGATTTGTTCAGACACCCTCCCATCGCAATCGATACTGCTCAATGATATAATCGGAGCCCGTTCAGCACCGATCCAGAACCATTTGTTCCCAGCCAAATTAAGCAGTATCACTGGAGATTTCACGAACCAGAGATACCGAAAAGATGGAACAGTGACTCAGCTCCCCCGAACTCCACGTAGCGTGGGCGAGACTGAATAGTAAGACGATCCCCCATATAAAACCCTGATAATGCTGGACTAGGGTGAGGCCTTTTGTAGCCATCCAAAAGACACTGATTGATAAACTCCTCATACTCCTGTCAGGCTTGGCAGATCATCCTTAAAGAACTTCCGTACATCTGGCTAATCTCTACTTCAGTGA
>Ga0163217_1108662_pt1 | contig 13405 bp, 7 predicted proteins | sample SynspAceP_FD_185933 | JGI IMG/M metagenome (GOLD analysis project Ga0163217, IMG submission 185933) | Saline lake microbial communities from Ace Lake in Antarctica - Synechococcus sp. Ace-P (PacBio error correction) | ecosystem: Environmental > Aquatic > Non-marine Saline and Alkaline > Saline ...
AAGAGAGATTAAATGACCTGATATCCTGCTTATGTTAATAAAATATATTTTTTTTTTTTCGTTGGAAACTCTTTAAGCCATTTTTCCCCCGGTTTTTTTTTTTTTCTTTTCTTAATTTTTTTTGGGTTTTTTACCTGTTTAACCTAAGAAAGTGGAAGTGTTAATGTTTTTTTCATTATATGTATCTCAAATATTTTAATCCAAGAATCCATTTTTCTCGGAAAAGAAAATAAACTTGAAGCCATTTTATATTTTGGTTTTAAAAGAAAATATGTTTTAAAAGGTCAAAGATAAAACTCGAACAGTCGTGAATAACCGTGAATGTCAATTTTAAAACCTAAACCTCTGGCCAACCGTAATTCACTGTCTTCAATGCTGTTGTGGCTACAATCAAAATGAACCATGGCCATTCTTTAATCCAATGTTAATACAAAGGGCGGCATTCAATTCTTTTTTAGTTCCCAACATAACCGAGTTCTGTAGAGAACAGGGGCCAAAACCCAAAGGGATTGGGAATACGTAAGAGAGTTAACTGGCCGTTAGTTGGCGCAATTTACGGACGAAAGCCCCATGGCATGAGGAGCAGAGTCGTTTGACAAAGTTCATGGGCAAATCTTTCAAATCAGCTGATCAAGAAGTTTAAATCGCGCACACAAAACGGTGACTTTGCACGTTTTCGCAGCAGATTGTTAAATGCTTTTCTGCAGCTGTTTTATTGATGGCGACCCAATAAAATAGATGGTTAACGAATCATCAATTTGTCAATCAATTTTCAACAATTTTTCGGCAGGATTATTGCTTGTGGAACACACGAAGTAGGGGATACAGACAATTTCCCCTTTTTGATATTGTTTACTTTTCAAAGTTGGCTGCAGTCGGTTAAGCTGTGGACGATAATAGCGTTGACCAGTAATAGTGACGGATCATCGCAAGTTTGAAAACGGTTTTTCATGAAACGTGTTCCAATTTGGTGCTTATTTTGTCGGTGTAACTGAAATGAAAATGGGTTCTTAATCGACCCACTTTTTCTGTCCTTTTGATAGAGCAGTCATCAAACTATTGCTGCAAAGCGCTGTAGGTAACAACTAAATGTATTCCTTTTTTCGAATTTTCAATGGTTTGGAAGGCCTTAAATATTTTGTTTTTCGTTTGTACCAAATATAATCAGTCCGTTTAATTTCGGGTGATTCGTAAACAACTTTCATTGCCATTTACTCATAGAAAGTCGATTTCGCCTGGAAAAAAGGTCGTACAGCTGCTTTTCGATTTAACGGAGTGGCTTAATATAGACATGAATAAAGGCGTTTGTATGCTGAGTAATTTTTTTCAAATTAACAGCTACATTAAAAGCTTCAAAGCATGTTAACGATGTTCAAGTCGGTCTAACTTGGTTTCTTTTACAATGATGTATGCACAAGGATATTGAAATTCTCCCTGCTGGAAATTTTTGGTATACGAGTACCCGGAAGTCACTACAGATCGGCTCAGGAATTTCTTGCATTTGATTGGAGCATCGCCGTACATCTATATCTTAGTCGATCATGGTAACACTAATTTGCTCCAATCCGTTCTTTTCTTATCTAAGCTTTTACAAAACAATGACAGTTTGAACCGATGAAGCAATTGTCTTCGATGATTACATTGGAGCGCTTTGCAGTGGTTCTAAAAACACCATTTCCTACGCCATCACTTAAATGTGACATCTTTCCAATTGAAGCGCAGATTCAACAGTTGCCCATGTGGCTACCATGGTTCCTTGTCTAATAAGACAATATTGACATATGAAGGCATCAAAATAGAGCTTTGCTAATGTATGCGCCATATTAGCTACTGCATGAGGAATACTCGGACGCTAATTCTTTGTAGTTGGTTTTTTCAATTTCAATTTTGTGTGACACTCAAAAGGACCTACTTGATGGTTTCATCTCTTGAATCGGAAATACAAAAAACTGCTTTCTTTACCTCATTATGTCACTTCCCCCATCCATCTGCAAAGTAGGTGTTGCAGGTTCGCAATCTACCTTATTATGTGTTCGATGGATTCTCTTATACTACTTGGCTTTCTCTTTTGAAGTAAGGCCTATCGTCCAAATTGCTTTCTATTCTTCGACTTCATTCTTCCATTTTGCTATTTTTTAAAAAGTTAGTTCTAAGTTTTCTGTGCGTGTTTTTGCCAGCTAAAGTTTGATTCACCATAATTGAATCATAATTCGCCCAATTCTTGGTAGCTTGATCAGAATGCTGCATTAAGTACATGTGTTGCTATTCTTCGGTGTTTTACCCCATATTAGATATATCTTTTTCATTGATGCTCCTAATGCACTTGTTTAGCATTGAGAAGTCACGCAGGCGAGTTGCAATCGCATTGCTTTCCAGTAATTTATTTGAAGCCAGTTTTCCAATCAAATCGGGTACAAATATTTTTGGCTGCATTGTAATAACTTGATATGTTTTACCCATGCCGGTAACGGGTCAATTTGGTCATGTCACTAACGCTTTTACGCCGTGCGGAAGAGAAGCCACAAGCATATCACCAATTGATGTTAGGGATGGTTTGTTTATCCAATGGAATATTTCATTGGCTAGATATTCTAAACTGATTACGTAGGTTCTGTAATCATGTTTCCAGTAAAGAATTAAATCGTATTTTTTCTCGGTTCGGTTTGATTTGAAAAAGTATGTTCTTACTCCGTTTGGAATAATTTCTATGGTTATCATTGTTTATCATTGAATATCAGTCGACGGTCTTGTTTGGATAATGCACTGTTATTTCAAAATTATGGGAAGATTGAAAATCTGTATTTCTTCAATCGCAGGCTTCATTTACGAGAGGTGTTTAGATAAAAGGACTATTTTCTACGTCGTTCTCATGCCATGAGAGAAGTGCATCATATAATCAAGTTTTTGGAATGTGCTGAAGTATTTTTGACATACTCTGAAGTCGATCAGTTGACAAAAATGTGTCCACTTTGTTGGTTCGAAGGGCTTCAACTTCCTTTTTGGGGCCGTTTAGGAGTAGAAGTGAGCACTTGAAATGGTAATTTAGAAAGAATTCTAGAATAGTGTTCAATACAATCAACCATTTTTAAGAAAGATGAATAACTTTATGGACTTGCAATAGTGGTGCAACTTTTTTTCGTTGTTCTTCAAAATGGTAAATCGTCTAAGTGCACATAAATGCACTTGTTGTTTTTGGACATTCTTTGATTTGATGGATACGCGGCAGCTTGTCACCTTTTTTTCAAGTGGATAAGGAAAACGAGAAAGTAGCACAAACAATTCCATAATCTAGATTGCTGGAATAAAACTCCATTAATTGATAAAATATTTTCAACGTTATTGAATGTTTTTGAAAAATTACGGGCATTTTACTCCTTTCTTTGTTGGTAATTCGCTATTTAAATGCAGTTTTTTCGATGCAGCGCAAAAATTCCTTCTGAGGTATCGCAATACACTTTTTCAGTTAAATGAATTCCTTCCATGGCTTTAGAAGTACCTAAGAATTGCTTTTCAAGCCATGCCTTCAATATTTTGATTCGAATTCCACTCCCTGAAATAAAGGACAATCATAATGCTTGCGCTCTAATAAAAATCTCGCATTGGGGACTCTCGCATGAATCACAATCTTTTCGTTTGATTTTCGCAATGGATTCAGGCATTGAATTTACCTGCAATGTGCAATTTAAATTGGGTGTTTGCTGACTAATTTGTCTCCAAATTTTTTATTGAACCAATTAACCCTTCTATAATTGGCATCCCAATCCAAATGAACCAGAGAATAAATAGACATTAAGAAGCATTGGTAGAAGTGGGGTAATAAATAGTTGGATTAATTGAAAATGGGATTCCACACAAGGTATGGTGCATCCCAATTCCTTCAAAATTCGTCTGAATGTCAAATTTTACTGATGAACAATTCCTCAAAAGAATTGAGGTGTTGGATTTCAAAGCGTTTAGACGCTGATGTAGATTTTTAAATACGATTTTAATGGGTTATTAATTGACTGTACTGTTCCACCAATTTGTTTGCTCGATGTTGGTCGTCTAATAAACCCTTTTTGCAGTTGAATTCCCTTTCGAATAACGGCAAAATAGGGCACTAAAATAAACTCTCTAATGAAATGACATCAAACCGATTGCTTTTTAACTTGGCTGACAATTTTTTCTTCAATTCTTTGGAGTAGAATCGGTTTGGATGTTGTAATGACTCAGAAGAAAATGAAGTTTAAAAGCCGGCGATGGTTTTGAAATCGTATCGATTTTGAACGTCTCATTTTATGTCGTTCGGAGGTAGTTTGTCTGATAATTTAATCTTTTTGATGATGTTTTGTTTGTTGAAAGAGTCAGAATTTTAAGTGCATCCTTTTTTTAAATCAACGATTACTATGTGTTTCATGGCAAGGCACCACATCATAGCCGGAAGTGGTGGTTATGACAAATTTTTGTAGGGACTTCATTAATTGAACAGTTTTTCTTTTTCTTCGATAAAACTTAGTAAAGAAGTTGTGTAGAGCTTCGTTTTAATAATTCAGAGAGTCGGTTGTGGTTGTAAGCCAATAAATGCTACGGGCAATAAGATGAATGAGGACATACCAATACCTTCAAGTAAGAACTCAAAGCGCTTCTGGCCATTTTTTTCTCCGTAATATTACATGTTGATAAACACAGAAGAAAATACAGAAATAACCATTGGCATGAACTAATACCTTTTTCGAATGAATAGACCAAGGCGCGCCAATAGGGAATAAAATAACACAGGCAAACGATAACGTGTTTTTAGCGGTGCATTCGATTGCGTGTCTCGAATGGGATTACTTCTGATTTCTTTTCTCTAACATCGCATAGACTTTTGATTTCGCGATCTCTCGCCAAAGTTGGAAGCGTTTTATATACGCGCTCTTTCTCAAATCGTTACGGATTTAATTAAAGAATCAAAAGTGTGGACTCCGTTTCTTGAACATTGATGCTCTTCTTTGGTCGGTTTGAATTGGAAGTAGGTGAGTGCGATATTGTTACATAAGCTAATTCTGAACGTTCTTTTTTAATTTCAATGAGTATTGCCTAACTTAATTGAATTCAATGTTGAGCATTTTATAAATTGGTCCTTAACAAGTCTTCATCTGTTCTATTCAATGTAAATTCGATAAATCTGTGCGGATTAAATTTTCTTTGAATTCAACTTCTGCAATGCCATTATTTTTTTTCATTGGATTCAATTGGGTTTGCTCATCATAACTTCGTCATTGTAGGAGCGTCATTTCTAGAAAACGTTATTGGGAAAAGCCAGCCATTAACCTTTTCGCTATAGTTAGTTCCGTTTTCACGATCATTGAATGGTCGTAATCAAATAATCATATAATTTCTCGCGTTCTTCGTTGATTTTTTATCGCTACTCGATGGTAAGGTGTTGAGTTCACTTGAAAAGATCCTGGGTTTTAAATATCCATCGCAGGCTTTTGTTCCGCACACGTACACAAAGATCGGATTGGGTTGGGAATTGGCAATAAGTGAATTGGCAATAGAAAAGACCTACAGACAGAAATAGTATAAAAATAGTGAGTGGGTCGGGGATTCGTTTAAGAAATTCCGCTGATTTGAAGGCGATGAGTTCATAATGCCTCCTAAATTCCAAAGTATTAAAGAAGAAGCAAAATAGCCAATGGAATGCTAGTGGAACTAGGCTGCAGAAATGTAGGCATAGTTTCTAGAATAACGTACATTCTAGCCTTTACCAACCATGGTATGGATGTGCTTCAAAATAATTGCATGAGCAAATAATAGCGCAATGAAAAAGGTCGCTACAAACGGTGCAGCAAAATGATTTAAGGAATGAAACTTTGTAGTGTCTTCAATGTTTGATCAGTAGGAAAATTGAAGTGGCAAATTATAATCAATGCAAAAGGAAAATGTTGGGAGTTACAAAAAGGGATTAACTCCAAACGCTTAGTAATTCACTAACTTGTGATTCCAAAGCATTCTAGATTCTTCATTTCGGTCTTCATTCCGCAAAATTCGGTGATGATTAAGTGCATGCATCTTTTGTTAATGTCGTCTATGCGAATTCTAATTCAAAAAAGTTCCTTTCCTCTCTTCCACTTAAACTTAGATAGTGATCGGCTTTTTAGTGGATAAATTCTGCAACTTCTTGGCTGCCATCCAGATATAAAGTGAACTTGGAACAGAGAAGTTTACATTATCGGCAACCCATTACAGAAAGTCGCTTGGTGTTGGCTAAAGAATTATATAGTAATTTTAGGTGAGGATTTTAACATGAAAACTCTAATTGATATCTATTTTTTCTGGACATATTGTAAATGTACTTAATTCCAAAAAACATAATAGTGTCAATAATGATAAAAATCTGGCAATGTGGATAAGAAATAAATTAAAAAATGTGAAAATAAAATTGCGCCTAGAAGATTTCAATATTATTATATTGCAGCCCGAAAAAAATGGCGGAGGTAGCTCAGCTGGTAGAGCGTCGGATTCATAACTTCAGCACAAGGAAGGAGGGTAAAAAATAAAATTGTACTTTTTGAAATGTATTTAACAATTATTAAACACAAGGCGAGGTAGCTGCAGTTGGTTAGAGCGTCGGATTCATACGGAGGCAACGTTCAAATATCCCGTTCTCGCTACAGTAACAAACCTTGAAATTAGCGATTTCAAGGGGTGGTTTGGAAACTTGGTTTGGAACTGGTTTGGAATACTTTCTTTTTACTTTTTTAAACTAGCAATTTTTCTTCTTTCTTTAAATCAACAAGGATTAAATTTTTCGCTTGGATACAATAGTTTTTTTATTTAAATAGTTATCCTAAAATTGTATCAACGTTTGATCTGTTACTGCTTTAGTTTTAAAATCTCAAATTGAGAATATATAAGGTAACGTATGTTTTTCTTAAATGTTATGAAATTTCAGGATAAAATTATTCATTCAGTAATGAGTAAATGTTTTGCTTATCCACTCTTCACTGTAGTTCTATTTTATGTCGGACTAATTACAAATTCTTGACCTTCATATTTACTGCGCCATTATTAATAAGATTAAAAAGGTAATTGTTATGGAATAAATGATCTTATTTATATCTTTTATTCTGTTCACCTTTAATTTGGTAAGGGTGATAATTCTTTCACTCATAATGAGAAACTCCATTTTCATAAGTAGAATTCCATCCCGTTTTTCTCCGTAAATAATGCAAGTTTTATAAGCATTTTAACCATGATTTATAATGATTCGGGTAATACTTTTATTCTGTCATTTTGTCATACTCATTTTTCTAGAAATTGAGTTATCATTGTTTAAAAACAAATTAAGTCAATGGTATAATGTTTTTTTCTTTAACATATTTTTTTCCTTACGTCTCAAATGGGTTTGGTGATATTCTATTCCAAATTATCTTTTATATAATTAATAGAATGCTCGGTTATCAGCATTTTATTTTTGTAAGTTAGGGTGAAACTTTGAGTCACCATTTCAATTTATTGAGTCTGTTAAAGTTGTGAAAATGAACTATTCTTATCTCCTATATCATGTAATTAAGCATATCTGAATGTTCTATATTTCATTTTAAAGCCGTTTAAATAATTGATACTCTTATTATAGCTTTTAATAGTTTTTTTGCGTCCTTTGGTTTTAATACTTATGAGAAGGATTATTAATTCGTTAAGGCAATGACATATTTAAAAGAATGATTTAATGAATAAGTTGATAATCGCTCTACATTTTTCGATTTCTAATTTTATTATTTGAGGGTGTATTAGCTATAGCTTGTGACGATATGTTGGATTTTGGATACCATTAGTGTTGATAGAATTTAGATCTTCAAAAGAGTCCAGAAATCTTTATGCTATTGTTTGAATTTGTTATAATCTCTTGTAACAAAGGTTTTTAACAATATATTTATTTGCTTGAATTTGGAACATAGTATCTAAGATGAATCTATGCCGGTGAAGAATTACAAGTAGAAATTTTTTATCAGTCCAGATTAAATTATCATGAAACAAATCGAATCACACTTATACAGGACGAATATATTCATACTTTCTTTATCTCTTTTTGTTATTTTTAGCCTATATTCATTATCAAATTGTTTAAGGTTAATAGCTGTGAACTTTTGTGTCCTTATATCAATTTGAGTCATCAATATTTTGAATTAGTTGAATACCTCTTTTTTTTTAACTCTTTCGTCCAAGTTTGGACACGAGAAGCTTAATTGATCTACATCAAATTCTTTTTTGCTGAGTCGTCTCCAATCACTTCTAATATTCGTTTTCTTCTACCATCACCAAAACAGTATATTTTTATTAAACACACTTAAGACAGAATCTAAATCTTACACGGAATATCAAGCATTATCTTCCACTGCTTGCGAATGAATAGTTGTGAACTTTTCTTTCTTCTACCGCCATAATTTTTCTCCTTCATTCTTATTATCTGTTTTAGAAATTAGTATTGTTTTGTTATAATAGCTTTAATAATCAGTTTTATTTTTTTTCAACTTATACACTATTTCACTGTTTTCTAGTTTAACTAATGGAAGAAATATTGCATAGTGATGTCGAAACCGAAAAATGATTTTATGTACTTAGAATAACTTCTCTTGATAATAGAAGTTTACAGTTTACATTCTTTTTTATTCAGATAATAAATTTTTTGCTTTCACATGTTTAACTATAGTTTTTATGGTTTTTTCTTTTTCGCTTTAACCGGTCGTAATCTCATAGCATTTTTTCCTCTAATTAACAATTGACTCTATGAGAGAAAAATGAAATACGAGATATATTATCTAACTTTTTTCAGAAATTAAGAAGAAGATTTCAAAAGCAGCAGCGGACTGGAATTGGACTGCAATGATGTTTATTACTTTTTCTGTTGCAGGTTTATTCAACGGAGGTATAACATTCAATTAACGTCATATGAATATGAATAAAAAAGCGGCTATTAAGGTCTTGAATATGGTTTAATAGTCGAACTCGACAAGAAGAATAATTAATTGAACTAACAATTAATTTTCCAACTTCATTTACATGAGTTATTTCCATAGCCTATAATTCTTTATACTTGTAGTTTATGTTCAATTTCGGTTGATTAAATATTTTATCGAAGCCACGTCAAATGGATTTGATTGATAACCGTTTTTCAATAATTGGAGAATATTAATATATCAAAAAGTTTAACATTGTAAGCATTCACTTGAACTAATATAATCTGTTTCAGTTGTAACATAAACAATTGCATAAAAAACAAAAAACATTTCTTTTTACGATTAGATATTTTGTAAAAAAAGCTTAATACCCATTTAAATCTCTCCTCATTCTTGATCCTCCTTTATTACTTTAATCTGTTTGATGGAAATCTCATCTCTGTGCATCAAGTGAAATACTGCTGCCTTTCTGTCATTGAATTTGGACGCAATCCATATTGTGATCTTTTGCAGTAATAATTTTATCTTTTTTTAGTCTTTCTTGATCAATGAATTTCTTAGTAGCTTTATAAATGCGCCGTACTGCATCCTTTAATTTTTAATCTTCTATGTTAATAAACAAAAAGCTCTTCCCCTGATTGAAACTGTTTTTCATCATTAGCTGTTTTTGAAAGCATCGTTAGTAAGTTGTATTGCTCTCTACAATAAATATGTTGCTGATTCGAACAATGAATAATTTGGTATTCTATTTCTGTATCTTAGAAAATATCATCGCTTGTTTATGAAGTCTTAACAAGTTGTTTTGCACTCAGTAGTTGTAAATTTTGCAATTGATTGATGACTAATAAGTATATCAAGATCGGAGTGTTATTAGAAAAGGACTCCAACCAACTCTTGACTTTTGCACCGCATGATTTATCATATTTCAAGGACGATTAACCATTTGTGAATTCTGCACAATTTTTTCACGATTCTCCTTTGCGTAAAGTGTCCATCATTCGACTGTTCTAGTAAATTGGTCGGATTCTCTTATTCTGACTCTTCAAATTCCTTACATGATTTGGATCATAGTGATATCTCGAGTATAGTCATCATATTAACATCGAAATAAAACTTCCCTGCTTTTTTTTTAGTTGAACGATTTAATTCTTTAATACTTCTGATTTTTGAACGTACGGTGGTTTTTTCCAAATCAGTTTCCCCACAAACTACCATTAAACATTGGCTTGTCTATATTTATGTTTTCATTTGGTGTGTTAAGCGGCTTTTTGTCTGCAATCTTTTTATTCTTTTTTTCTCTTAGATTTCTTCTTTGCGCTAAATCATTGTTCAAATTGCTTACAATACTTTTTCATGTTTCTCTAGTTTGTCTGATAAATAATTTGTTCTCTGCTTTTATTTCCATTTACAGATTGAGCTTTTTTAACTGCTATTGGAAATTCCGTACTGGCATAATGTTGCTGCAGGTTGTCATTTTTTTAGTCTGGTTTTTAAAACTTCTAACTAAAATGGGTCTCATAGTGCTATATCGGCTGAATCTAGATTTTATTCTATTGATCTTTTTTGAGTTTTAAGGCATCTGCTTATCCTAGGGCTTAAATTTTGTCGAGTTTTTCGCTCTAATAGTTCATCGAAATAGATGGTGTGATTTCGTCCTTTTTTTATTTTAAATATAGAACACACCGATTTCTAAGACTGATTCGCGATTACCGATGAAATGTCGGCTGAATTCAGCATGATGGATTGGGAATTATAAATGCTGAGGATGAAGCGTTTGGTGATTATTTCAACTCGTTCTGTCTCTAAATTCTTTCATCGTATTTGGCTCTGGAGCATCTAATAGGAGGTTCAGATTCATGCAATGTAGTTTTGCTAAATTCCTTCAGGGGGGGGGTGTAAAAATCTTCTTTGATGTTGATATTTTTGTTTGAGTGCTGTTTTCTGAGCTAAGGAAGTTCTTCTATTTCTGAATCTTCTGAAACTTCAGCCTAATTTTACTGTTCATTCATTTGGGCTAGTTTCCAATCTCAGAGATTTCCTCGTATTCAAATGTTCTCCCAAATGCTTCTTCTATTTTGCATTGGCTTTAGTGATTCTGGGTAGTCATTTTTGCTGTACAATTAGTAGGATCTGCTTTTTCTTTGAGTTTTTCTCTCCTTTATATTTTTTGTTCATCTTCAAGTTTTAAATTTTGCTATAAATGCTACATTCCTTCTAGTTAATGTGACGATCATTGAATGATGTTCGAATTTTCTAATGCAATTAGTTCTTCGCATTTCATGTCCGTAGTAACAGCTTGGTAATACTCATTAAAGTCGATCTTTTTGAAGGATAATTGTGTAAATTCTGAAATAAGTGAATACAGCCGCCCTCGGCTTTCTTTGCAATCTTGGATGATTGATTTGTATCCTCCCTTGAAATATCAAAAGTTTGAAGGCTTAAGTTTTGCAGGAAATTGACCTCATCATCGATGTTTTGTAAGAGTGTTGTTTTTTCGAATGGCTCAATTGTTTAATCTTCTTTAATAATTTGAGCATGGATAAACGTAATTTCTCAACGAAGGCCTCTAAGCCGTTCATTAAACTGTTTCTGCAATTGAATGCTCATACTTTCTTCTCCTTATATTTTGGATTAGTTCCTTATACCACCTTGCAGTTGCTAAATTTCTTTCTAATCTCAGTGTTCGAATCAAGATTTTTTTTTTTGAATAAGTCAATTTTAACTCTATGATTTTATTTCTGAAGAGAGTGAGTAGTTAACGACAAATTGTTGTGCTAAATCAATGATCTCATAATTTACTTTTTTTTTGATTGGGAATTCTATATTTTATCTTCTTCTCTAACTCATTGTTTGGACAGCTTCATCAAATGATTAAGTAGGTAATATTTCAACAATGTCAGCAAGGTTAACCTCTTTTTAACGACTTATAATGGGGTGGGGTGCCAATTTATTTTGCCTTGCTGCTCTTTTGTTTTTGAAATTGGTTTGATCATCGTTTGGATATATCGGGCACTGAGTAATATGATTGAATTTATTTAATAAATTTCTTCAAATTCAAATGAAAATTGTTTTCTCTTTCGTTTCTTCTCGTTCATCTCTATCACTTAAAAGTTATACTTTAACAATACAGACAGTTCAACTAGGTTATATTTATGCCGCTTTGTGGCTTTTTCATCTACTTAGGAACTTTTTTTATCTCCACAAATTCAGTTTTGATAATTTTGAATTTATTCATTCCATTAATTTTGAAGTAATTCGGGTGCACATTTTCGGAGTAGTTGCTCGATTGATCAATACTTTTTGATCTCATTGCATTAACTTTAAGATTCTAATAAACTGACTCTTTAATTTTTGTCACTCTAACTTTCTTAAAGGAGGTTTATTCACGGATGCTACTTTTGCTTGATTTCTCTTAGCTTATCGGCTTGCTCCAATTCACTAACGGCTCTTCAGATTTTTTCAATTGTTTTAAATTCTTTTCTTTTTTCTGTAAAAGTAGTGCTGCTTTTTTCTCAATTCTTTGGGAATTGACTTTATCACTTATAATTCTAATTTGATAATTAATAACATCTTTGCCATTTTTCTCGGCTTCTGTTTTAAATGTTTTTTTATCAATTAGATTCCTTTTCATAAATCTCTTTGATCTTTATAGATTGTAAATGCTCTAAAGTTGCAGCTTCGTCAACTCTCTCTTAATAGCTTGCTTTTTAGGATTTTCTAACAATCATTCTTAACATATCACGACACTTTAAATATTAAGCTGCTTTCTTATTTGGGGAATTGGGAAAAAGGGAAAGGGCCCAGGCTTAACTCTCCATTTCTATCAATAGTTTTTCGCATTTCCTCATATCAGTTAATAAATAGTTCGCATATCAGAAGAATCTCTTCTGAGCTTTTTTGAAGATGGAGAAATTTCACTGCCTCATAAATATTTTTCACTAAAATCGTCGAATTTATTGAGGCAAATCAGTCACACGTTGATCAATTGTTTTTGGTTTAATCTGTTTACTTTTTCGTTTCAATTGATTTCAGCGGTTAATGAGTTGAACGCTTCTTCATCTGTTTGGCCCTCAAGTATCTTCGCTTTCTTAATTTCAAAACTTAGCTAGAAACCACTTCCTCTTTGCTAAAATTTATTCTAAGCACGAGGCTTATTAGTACTCTTTCGGTAGCCCTGTTGAAATAGTCGATAATGAATTTCGACTGTTAGTAATTAATTTTTGCATGTTAATAAATTAAAGGAGTTTGATCATCTTTCCTAGTAGTCAGCTAGATTTTGAAAGTTTCTACTTTCGTTCCTCTGTCCTTTTTTTAATGGTTTATAGTCAGCAACCATTTTTCTATGGACTCAATATGCGTTCTATATTGGTTCTGGGCTTTTAATATTTATTAAATATCTCGTTGGTTTTCTAGTCCTTGATTTCGTCAAGTAATGACCTCTCTTTGCTCCAACAAAGTCATCCTCTGCAATTTTCGTGGGA
>Ga0163217_1024635_pt1 | contig 13404 bp, 20 predicted proteins | sample SynspAceP_FD_185933 | JGI IMG/M metagenome (GOLD analysis project Ga0163217, IMG submission 185933) | Saline lake microbial communities from Ace Lake in Antarctica - Synechococcus sp. Ace-P (PacBio error correction) | ecosystem: Environmental > Aquatic > Non-marine Saline and Alkaline > Saline ...
CGGAAGAGAGATGAAAGAGGAGGTCATGGCGCGTGGTTTTCCCTGCCCCACCAGCAAAAAGCAGCATCTCCCAGCTCAAAGCGCCGCTTTGCCGCCCACCCTCTGCAGCGGGGGGACGGGCGGGCCCCAAATGGGCCCTCGGATTCCGGCCCGCCACTCCCCGGGCCTGCAACGGGGCCCACAGGGGCTGTGGCCGGCCCCAAAAGGCCTTTCGGAATTCTGGCGCGAAAGAATAGGTCAGGGGCCCGCTCGAGCCTGGGGCGGCCTTTGAAGCGCAGGTGGTGCGGACGCGGGTTTCGATCCGCAAGGTGCCGCCTGGCCAAGCTTTCCCCAGGCCCGGCTGGCCACGGGCAAAGGGCCAAAGGCGCCCTGCAGGGCAAAGGCCAGCCCGCCTGGGCCGGGCCTGGGCGCCATTGGCAAAAACTGCCCCGGCCGTGGGAAACCCGCCAGGGCCAGCCCCAGCCTGCCCGGTGCCCACAAGACTGGCAACCACCGCTCCCAGGTGGGCGCTCGGGCCTGCCTCCCAGCCAGTGGAGGGCCAAGCTGGGAGACACAGCAAGCGAGGCGCCCTGCAGTTTGGCCGGGCAGCCCCCAGGTTGAGGTCCCAGGGTGAAGCCCGGTTCCCGCGGCCCCTGAATCCCAAGCCGAGCAAGGGGCGGGCGCAAGGTTTTGTTCCCGTCGCAGCAGGGCCAGGCCGGGACGCTTGCTTGTTCGATCCGCCCGACCGCAGGCCCGTTTCCCCGCCCCCAGATCGAAACGCAGGGGCTGCCGGAAGGGGCAGGCCCGCGGCAGTGGTTGGGCCAGGCGCCATGCCACGGCCCGTTGCAGCCCTCTGCTCCGCGTTTCATAGCGGCCTGCCTGGCGCTCGAAGCCCGTCCTCAACCCGCGTGGCGAAATTCGAAGCAGGCCCGAAAGGTAGGGCTGGCTGCGCCCGGGCGCTGCCTCATCAGGGCTCTCAGCCAATCGGAAGACCGGCCTCCAACTAAGGTTCGGCGCCAGCAGGCTGTGGCCTGCGTCTCGATTCAGCCCAGCGCTCGGCCAAGGGCAGCGAACTGGCGCAACAGCAGGCGGCTGAACTCGGTGCCACGACCCATCCTGACCGGCTTCGACGATCCCAGCAAACCCGGGCTTGCGGGAATCCGTTTGGTAAGGCCGCTGAGGGTTTCCATGAGGCGGCAGGCCATGGAGCAGCCAAGCTGCGCGTTGATCGCTTCGCTGGAGTTCGAGCCCGGGCCGTTAGCGGCAGGCAGGCAAGCTGACTCCGTGCCGCCGCCTTGGGTGAGGAAATCGCGCAGCATGGGCCTGGGCGGTCACGGCCTCCAGTCCGCGCGGGCCAAATGCCCTGCAGGGCGTGCGCACAACGCCGCCCACTGCGGACCTTCCGGCACAAAGCGCCCGAAGCTGGCCAGCAAGCACACCCGCATCGGCCTGCTGGCAAGCACCGCTTGCGCCGGAAAACAGGTGCAGGCCGAGCGAGTGCATCCATCACGGCCCGCCTACCAGCTTCCTTCCCTGGCCGGGAGGCCACTCAGGAGGCTCCGTGGCGTCAGGGGCCATAACGCGCTCCCCGCTGCTGCACACCCAGGCCCAGCCGCGCCCGTTCGGCAGCTCGCCTGCCCCAGGGTTGCCAGCCCGGCTGTCCGCCGGCCCAGCCGTGCATGGCGATCAGCTTGCCAATGGCGCAAGGTTCCTGGCTCATGATCTTAACCATGTTTTCTCGGCAGCAACCGGCACTCATGGCAGCGCCTCGCCTGGGTGGTGGCGCCAGGCAGCCAGCAACCGCTCCAGGCTTTCCGAGGAAAAGATCACGGCGGCAGCACCAGCCGCAGCCTGGGAGCTGCCGTCGCAGCGGTGGGCGGCCGGAATGGGCCACGCTCACAGGCCGCCGCGCTCGAGCTGCTGTTGCAGGGCCAGGGCCCCCATGGCTGGCCCACCGGCAGTGGCAGGATCGGGCTTCCCCGGCTGGCCGCCCCCAGCCGCTGCTCCAGGCCCCGCCGCCCATGGCGGGGCGCGCGCCTGAAGCTGGCGGCCCCATCGAAGGCTCCCTCCTCGCCAGCAGTTCAGGGCCGCAGGAGCGGGCGGCGCAGGGGCCGGGGCCAGGCCGTTGAGTAGCGGAAGGCGCCCGAGGTCGCGGCAACCACTCACCGATCGGACAATCGCCGGCCAGAAAGCCGCCGCCACTTCCGAAAGGCCCTTGCCCGAAGGTGCGCTGACAGGCTGACCCCCGCCAGGCCATGGGCCAAGGCCGCGCCACCGGAATCCGAGCAACCCCAAGGGCTGGGCCTCAATCAACCAGCCAGCAGAGCCCCGTAGTTTCTGGCAGGGCCGGCGATGACGGCCAGTCAGGACTTCGTCCCCTCCAATGCTGATACAGGCTTCTGTGAAGCACGATAGCCGCCGGCCTTGCGGATCCTCACGCCGCTGCCTGTTTGCAGCAGGGCCTCCAGCGCGGCGCTGTCCGTTGTGGGCGAAATCGCCTGCAACCTGGCGCCGCTTGGCGCGCACCCCAACACAAGAGGCGAATGGTGGATCAGCCCGGTTCGGCCCAGCACCAGGCTTGTGGTCGATCAGCCAGGGCGATCACTGCGCCAGATTGGCCGAAAGCCCGCTGGGGAACACAAAACCCCTCCCGACCGAGCCAGCGCCAGCCGCTCTTCAGGCGGCGTGGACGGGCCGGCTGCCGCCTGAATCAGGCGTGACGCCTCCGGCCCGATGCCTTGAGCATCGAATGGCGGCGTGGCCGCCGCCGAGTCGAGGATGGGCGGCTGAAGGCCCAAGGTAGTCGTTACCTGGCCAGGTCCAGCAAGCGGGGAGCCTGGGGCTGGCGGCCTGAAGCAGGCCCGCTCCAGCGGGGCTGAAGCCTCCCGCAACTGGCGGCGCTGATCGGCGGGAAGCCCTTCCAGGGCCTTCGCTCAGGGGAGAGAGGGGGTCGACCAACTCTACGCGCGAGCGGCCAGAACCGGGCATCGGCAGGGCCCCTTGCAGTCTGCCCAATTCGCCGCTGCACAATACGAGTTTTGTTCATGCTCACCTGCGGCTCCGACGCCCACGCCCCCGAGGCGGGGCGCCGATTCACCTGCCCCCCTTGCGCCCTGGGATTCCTCGGCTGGAGGTGCCTGCCCTTGAGCAGCTCTTCCGTTTCCGCTCGATCCCTTCAAGCACGAGGCGATCGAATGCCTCAAACCAGGGGCATTCGGTGGGGTGGTCAGCGCTCCACGGGGGTCCGGCAAAAAACCCCTTGGGGCGAATGAACGCCAATCACCGGGGCCCGGCCCAACGGCCAGAAGTGTTCTAACACCACGCCGCTGAAGGACTCTCCAACCAGAAACCGCGCGAATTTCCCGCGAGCAGTTCGGTGGCCGATCAAGTCGGCCTGATGCCGGTATCTGAGCACGAACCGAGGCTCCGATTCGTGGTGATGACCACCCGAGATCTTCCTGCAACATGCTTTAAACGCGGAGGTGGATCGCGGCGACGACCCCCTCGCCGATGTGAGGGCGTGGTGCTCGATTATGCCACTACATGAACGACTCCCAGCGCGGCCAGTCTGGGAAAGAATCGATCATTCATTGCCCCCGGCGGTGCAGCTGTGGGCCGCTCATCGGCCACTCGTGGCAACGCCAGGCCAGCTCACGCGACTGGATCGCAGCGGGTGCATGGCCCCAACCACCCTGGTGATGAGTGGATCACCGGGCCGGTTGCCCTGGCCTTCAGCTTCTGCCGTGCCAAAGGGGCTGCATCCCCTCTCAACGACGAGAAGACGGCCTGCATCCCAACTGCAAAGTGTGGCGCGCTCCAAAAGGCGAGCGTCCAAGGGCAAGAAGTTCGAGACCACCCCAGCCGGAGGCCGCCCCCCTGGCCCTTCGTGGTGGCCCAGATGGCCGAGCGCGACATCGCCCGGCCATCTTATTTCATCTTCAGCCGCCGCGCTGCGACAAGCGGTGCGCCGACTCGGCGGATCTGCCTGGCAGCGAGGCGGCGGGGGGAGCAAGGCGGTGATCGACCGCCGCCTTGACGCTTCGTGGCGGAAATCGCTAGTACCCACGTGCTCGCGAGAAGGCAGCCACGCCGCGTAACCGCGCCGTCCCACAGGGCACATTGGAGGCAGAAGATCTTCTCACACACGCACCGACGTGCTGCAGCGCGACCCAGCCTCGGGGTGTCTGTCTGCCTCAGCCGGCCCTGGAAGGAACTGAATCGAGGAAACTCTTCACAGCAGGGTTGTCAAGGTGGTTGTCTGTTGCCACCGAGAAACCCTGGCGGCCGGCATCAACTTAAGACCCTGCTTGGGCGTGCACACAACTGGTAAGAAGCCCCGCCTTACCTCGGTACCTCGTGCCTAGAGGCGATAGCGGCGAAGTCGGGCCACCAGCCGCCGCGCTATGGAGAGGGTGTGTTGCACAGTTAGATGTTTTCCTGCTACGTGATGAGCCCGGCCGGGCGGGCGCGGACCGTGTCCTCAGACCGAGGGCTTGCGGTCTCGCACCAGTGCTGCGAATGGAGCCGGATGTCGAAATCAGGGGTGCGTCGAGACGCGCCGCGACACAGGCGCGCACCATCTCCGTGAATCGCCGGAGATCTGGGCGTGCACCAGAGGTCTGATCTCTAGATCGCACACGCTCACTGCGACCCGTAGTCGATGTCTCGAGAGACAATGAGACTGAGCGAGTGCAGAGCTGAGGACGAGAGACGCTATCGTGCCAACGCCACAGGAACTGGTGGACAGAGCGGGAGCTGTCTCGGTCCCGCATACCTGGGTCACGTCAGCTGGAGGCATGGAGATTCAGCCAGTCTATGAGCACCAGATGACTGGGTTATATGGTACGCTGACGCGGAGCCGTATTGGTCACAGAGAGCGCATTCAATCTGTGCGTCAGACTATCGTCTCTCTAGATGGCGGAGTGAAACGCGCTCTAACAGTAGTCACCTATAGTGCCCGAGCCCGATGTGAGATCCACACACCGCCGTCAGGGCGATGGAGGCGGATGACAGCGGAGCGACGAGTATCCTCTCGCAGCGAGACGGGCCTGCAAGCACGCCCGAGGAGAAGCCCTGCCCCACGAACTCACTTCTCGGAGCCCTGCGCCCACGTTCGCCAGCGAAGGCGCAACCCGTCTGGTGAGCCTTAAGCACCCCAGCTCAAGGGCCGGGTCCACACGCGCGTGATCGTTGAGAAAGAGCTGCAGGGTCCGGGCCAATTCCCCCTGTTGCTCCTCCACTGCCACCGACGAAGAAACGTCTTGGATCCTGGTGACCCTACTGCCAGGGCCTGGTAGAGCGAACTGCCACCACCCGACATGAAGTTCTGCAGGTTCGGCCATTGGATCCGCGCGCGCCCACGACTTGCGTCCAATGTCTCCGCGCAGGTCGCACGTTCGCCAGAACGAGGCTGGGGGGATGCAGGCCACGATGCAGGCGCGCGTCGCTCTTCCCTGATTGAGCGGTGGGATCTCCGAGATGTGCCTAAGCTCGCGTCCACGCATGGTCACGCTTCTCGACCTTCTCCTCCGCAGTCACTGACCGACTGGGTGGAAGACGTGGCGCACAAGAGGCACCCGAAGCGCCGCGAGCTCGTGAGCGCTGCGATACCAGGGAGAATGCGGGACACTCGAGAGGCGTGCCACTCGCCGCCCACCGCTGGGCAGACGGCCGCCCAAGCCTCAAGCACACGCCAACGCGACGCCATGGAGGAGTGATTCTCCACACACCGAACCGCACGCCTCCCTGCGAGCCATCGATGCCAATCCGCCATTGTGGGTCGAGCGGAGAGCGAGAGCGTCTTCCGCTTGGCATTACACTCGAGAGAAGACTATCCTCCTTCGATGCATCTGCGTATGCTATCCGGGTCTGCTCGAGCGCCGGCATGGCCGCTGGGAAGAGATACTGCGCCAGCCCCGATCCCAAACAGGCGCGCGCGCCCGCGCACCCGTGCGACTGCGCGCCGCATAGACGCTCGGTGATAACAAGTGGGAGCACTGCGCCACTGATGATAGCCTGGGGCTTCTAATACGACCTATGTGCGAGCGCGCTCCAAACAGAAACCTGCAGTCCCGAGAAGCCAGTCTGCGTCAGCGATGCGATCAGCACGCGAGTGAACCGGCCGGATCTCTGGAGGCCGGCTTCCTCTCACCGCCCCTGGCCGGAAAGGCAGCTGCACGATCTCGCGGGCTGCGCCGCCGAGCTGCTGCGCCAGCAGAGAAGGGCCCGGGTGTGGTGCCAGGCCTGGTGGGAACCGGAGGTTGATGGGTCTGGTCCATGCCTGGGCAACCGCACCAGCTGAGCGAACCTGATTCGCCAATACCTCCTTGGATGAGCGCGGATGTGGTGCGCATCCTGCGCCCGCACCGTCGACTCTGGGTCCCAGCGTTCCCCTATGGCCGAAGCGGATCAGCGCCCAGCGCGCACCACAGCCCGCCAGGCCCTGCGGGCGATCAACCGCTTCCGGTCTTGCGCCCACTGCAAGGAGTTTCAGCGCCCGCTCCGCCTGCCACGCAGGATCCGATGTTATCTGGTAGTTGAAGCAAATGGACCATTTCAGCTGCTGGAATCCTCGGTTGATTTGCCCTGCAACATCCGTCCCGAATTCTTTATTGAGTGAGCGTCCCACTCAAAAGTTAAAATTATAAAAATAAAGGTGACTGGCGACTATCAAGCATAGCGAACAAGCTCCAATGATCGCTTCTCTCGATACTGCCAAAAACTCTCTGCCGAACCTTCAGCGATCGCTGCAGGCTGGATATGGACAAGAAACTCAACAGTCTTGACCGAAGTCAGTCTGAAAGTCTGGTCTGCTTATTGGCCTATGTTATTCGATCTTGGCGAAACCCGATCACAATTCCAATAGGTAATGCTAGCTTGCCTGCCTCCTAGACAGGCCGGTTCATTAGTGAGAACAGTACCAAGATGAGACAGTAACCGCAGCTTTCCAGGCTTGAATGCCTCTTTCCGTGGGGTGATGGTCTGTTGAAGTAAGGACACTAAAACTTCCTATGAGTCTGTGGTGGCTTAGACGCGGAAATGGATGCTTTAAGGGGCAGTAAGGCTGGATGAATGGCCCTGAGTTATCACGCGGCTATATACCGGATCTGATGATCTCGTTGACTCACACCCCTGACTTGGCGATTCCAATGCTCCGCTTCCTCCACATGCACGGACTGACTGGGAGCTTTGGCAAGCCCTAATGCCCGCGTCAGCGATGCTGACCAAGCGGGCCCGTCTCAGCAGGAAAGCGGCTGACTGCCATTACCCCGGCTTGGGTCTGTGGCGCGCCAGCAGGGGCGGCCCATTTATTGTGGTGGCTGGGGAATCTCTTCGATTCTCCCCAGCCACCCGCGCAGACGTGGGCGGCCCTGCAGTGCCATTGGAGCCCTGATAACTTGCCGGTTCTGGTGATCCCTGGGCACCACGATACCATGCGGTGCCGGCAAGTCCTGTGGCAGGAAGGACCTATTTCAAAGGAGGAGCGAGCCCAGCTGGCTCCCAACACTGCAGGTTCTGCTGGATACCCGCCAGCCCTTGGCATTGGGCACGATTGGGCTGGCAAGGTGGCCGTAGTGCTGCCCTGCCTCCGCCTGCTAGCGCAAGCCGAGCCCCTGGATCCCCTGCTGGTTGCGACCATCTCGACTTTTCCGCGCCTGGTCGATCACCACGCATCCGCCATGCCCATGTTCGGATCCAGGGCTTTGGGGCACCGAGAGCTCCGACACCGCGACGAGAAACCCACCGGTGCCCACCAACCGCATCGATCTGTCCTCCCTTCCCCGCCGCCGAGATCGACTACATCGCCCTCGCGATTGCATGGGCTCAGCAGGTGGGGCGCGGGCTTGGTCCCCGCGGCTGTTCACGGATGGACCGCTTCCCCCGCTTCCGCGATTACTGCTCCGGTCAGGTGCTGGTGGTGAGCGTTTGCCCCGTGGCGCCCTCCTGATGTTGTTCCCGCTGCCCCGGGCGGCTGCGGTTGCCAACCATCTCCACATCGCTAACAGTGGACGAACGATCTCGGGCGTCTGTGAGCAGTTGCTGCGGCGAGGGCGGATGTTCGCGCCAGCAATGAAGATCTACTGCTGCTCGAACTCGACGGCAAGCCCTCAGCCTGGCGATGGCAACCCGGTTGCAGAATCTTCTGGAGCGCCTGGAGGCCGCGGCTGCCTGCGGCTCAAACGCGCGTGAATCGCACCAGCGTTGCCCCGATCCAGCCGATTTGCGCCAGCTCAACCCGGCGCGCCCGTAGGATCACTGGTCGCTCGCGTGCCCGCGGCCTGCCAAGCAACTGATCTGAACGCCGGCCGGAGGCGTCGGCGATTCCCGCTGCTGCTGATCGAGCTCGCCCGCCAATGGGTCTCGCCGTGACGTTGCACCCCGCCCGCTTGCCTAACGTGGCCTCAGCCGAAACGGCTGGCCTCCCTTAGACCCGCACACATCCACACACGAATAAGAGCTCAGACCGGAGAGAACCAACCCCATGCGCCTGCTCCTGCTCGGTCCCCGGACTCGCCTCCACCGTGGATCTGCGTTGGCGTTCGATCCACGATGATCGTTGCTGGCCCCCGGTTACCGGCAATCGAGCACCATCCGCCGAGCCCCACCGCGCCCCTGTTCTGGCCGGTCAAGACCGGCGGCAGCGGGGTGCTTGATGCCGATAAAAGCGACCTTTTCAGGCCCGATCCCGAGGTGGAACTTCGCCTTCAAGTAGGGAGGTGACAGCTGGGTCCTGCGCCAATAAGCTTTGCAGACGGGCAAGCGTTTCGCTGCAGATCCGGAGGAGGAGAGGAGAGAGCGGCAGAGGGACGGCTGGCCCACTGATTGGTACGAGGCAGCTGTGGCCCCCACAGATGACGGCGGCTGAAGCAGACACAGGCAACGATGGGCGATATCGTAGAGTGTGGCAGGGATCACTCCAGCGGACAAACCCTCTCCGGCCTGCCCCAGTTCCAGCTAGAACCAGACCGCTTGTCGAGCTGCTGCAGCCGGTGCCGACCTGGGGGGTGCATCGCCCCTTGATCTGGCCGTGCTCGACGACACCAGAGGCGCTGGGCTGCCGGTGTTTCACAGAGGGGGAGACATGAGCAAGGGATCAGCCCTGCCAACGAGCCGCCGCCGCCGAGCGGTGATAATGAAATGCGAATGCAGCAGCAGCAGGGTCAAGAGGACGTTTTGATCAAGGCTGTCGACATTCAGGTACGCAAATGGCTCGAGATACCGCTGCAGCGCGAAAGAGCGCAGGCCCTTGAGGCCCGCCTGCGCCGCAGCCGGGAACTGATCACCCGTGTGAACCAGGAGCGCCCCTGTGCTAACTGGTCTGCCCAAGAGAGTTGACGATCGCGTGGCCGACCAGAACCAGCTGGACCACCAGCGCAAGCAGGCCGAGCGCTCGAAGCTGCTCGGCTCCGAAGAACTACGGCAAGCAGTTGATCTCACAGCCGGCACCGAGCCGTTATGAGCAGCAGCGTCCACGTTGGCCCGCGGCCAGCTCGAAAGCCTCGGCAGGCCAGTGCCAGAGCGCACGGCTTGGCAGGCAGGGGATCGAGCAACGGCTGCGTGGTCCCCGCTCGAGCACGACCGCAGCAACTGGCCAGCCGTCTGCGGCTGGCGACAGTCTTTCACAGGCGAATCTCGCGTCGCTGGAGAAGGATCTCGCTCTGCTCCGCGGGGATCGATGCAACAGTGCGGATGGATCGTCCTGGCGCCAGCGGCAGCAGGCGCACAGGCTGCCCGGTCAGGCGAGGCGAGGGGTGGCCCTGCCGGCCATCGAGGTGATCCGCGCCGGCGCATACCGGTGCGGACACTGGGGACCTGTTTGGCGGAGTGGCGGCACCAGGACGCTCTCTGCCACCGCCGTTCTTGAAGGTGGGCGACAACGTCGAGCTGCGCTGGTCCGGGAGGAAGGAACAACGCCGCGAGGGCCCAGCAGCAGCTTGGAGGCGGAGTGAGGCCTGCCCTCAGCAAAAGGAGCTGGCGCGCTGGCAGCTCGACTCCGGGTGATAGCCCGCCGCCACAGCGGAGCGCGGTCCGCAGCTGACTGCTGGTGAGCGGGAACGGCTGCTGGAGCAGTCGCGTGCAGAGGATCCGGCTCCATTCGTCAACAACTGGAATGAGTTGCGGGAGCAGATGATTGCGCACGCCGCTGACTTTCGCCCTACCAACGCCAAGCCAACCTCCAACTACAAACGCCAACGCAGACTCCAACTCGAAATTCGACTCAGGCTCGATCAGGGACCCTGAGACTCCGATGGCCCGACTGGAGTCCGACCTGCCGGATCGCCCGGAATCGCCCCAGGACGCAGGCCCTCGATGGCCGAGCAGCCGGCAGCTGCATTTTGTCCAGGAGGCCGCGAGCGCGCCTCGATTCGCTTCTTGGAACGCGCTCGAAGTCCGCCGACTTGGGCCCTCAAACGAGAGTCGGAACCAGCTGCTTGAGGCCAGGGACCACGAAATCGATGCCGTGTTGCAGCGCCGCGGCTTCCTAGCGAAGCCCTGGCGGCTGAAATCGCTGGCCTGTGATGAACGCCAGCCAGCGTGGAGGGCCCAGCTCAGTGAGCTTGAGGCGGAAATTAATCCGCTCTGGCTCCGGAGGACTGCAGCGGCCAGGCCCAGGCTCTGGATTGAAACGCATCCGCTCGCTGCAGCACAGGAACGGGGAGGCGAGCGAGGCCGCATCCGCGCCGAAGGGGAAGCTGCAGGGCGATGGCAGGTGGAATCGGCCAGGCTGAGCTGGAGCAAAAGCAAGCCGTCTGGAAGTCGCGCGCTTTCCGGCTTCGGAGCGCCTCAGAAGGAGGCCGTACATTCTCTCGCTGCTGCGGCGTTTGCTGGAGGAAGAACAGAGACGCCATGGCCCAGCCAAGTAACGGCCGCGGGCCTCTGACCAAGGCGCATTGGCGCCTACCTGGCCATGTCCTTCCCGGAGGCCCGCGCCGCGAGCCTGGCCTTACGACCGCCGCGGCGGTTCGGCAGCCTTCGTGCGCCGTGGCAACGAAGGCTGGCCTTTGCCTTCGAGCTGCTCAGCACCGGTGCCCGTGAGCAGTTCGCTGCCGCCCTGCGGGTGGCCATGGCCGAGGTGCTGGCGGAGGCCTACCGACGGCAGCCCTGCCCCTGGTGTTTGGACGACGCTTTACCAATTCCGATCGCCGAGCGCCAGGCGGCGTCCCGCACATGCTGCAAGAGGCCGCCCGACCGGGGGCTGCAGGTGATTCTGGTTGAACCTGTGGATCCGGCCTCAACCACTGCGAATTGAACCGGCGGGCCGGGTGTGGTGGGCGGGGCCTGGCCCCCCGATGAGCACGTAGCCGCCTGCTGCGCCAGTTCAAGAATGGCCGGGAAGGCGACCGGATGCCATTGCCCTGGTTCGGAAGCTCGAAGAAGCGTGGTCGAGCGCGCCCTGCTTCGATCGTTTCCTCGACGACCATCTCACCTGGGTCAGGGAGCTTGAGCGGCTGGCCATCACCGCAGTACGGGCTTTACTGGCGCGAGTCACTCGGGCAAGGAATGGCAGCGGTGCCGGTGCATGCTCCTGTTCCAGGCCCAATTGAATTTTGCAGAAGCCGAAGCGATCGTGCGCGGCGACGCCGCTCATCGCCTCTGGCTGCGTGAGCTGGATCTTGGCATGAATGGCGGTCGTTGGCGGGGGAACTGGGGCCGTGGCAGAACGTCCTAAATGGCGAGCCAAAGTTCAAGCCAGACCAAAGCAGAGCCAGACAGAGCAAAGTCTTGAGCTGATTCAGCTGCTCTTCGCGGCCCTGCCGAGCCCGTCGCTGCTGCGCCGAAGAAGCTTGGCCAGGCTGATCCCCGCCTCGTGGGCCCCCACGGTCGACCCTGCAGTTCTGGTCCTCATCGAGGCCACCCAGAAGCGTGGACGAGATCGAGCGAGGCCTTCGGCCCCCCACGGCCCCCAGCAGCGAAAGGGGGAAGCCAACCAGGGGAAAACCAGCAGCACTAACGGAAAGCACCGCTCCGACGGCAACGCCGTTTTTGGCTGTTCCAGGCTGGTGCTGCGAGGATCAGTTTCAACGGGTGGCGCGGTCGATCCACCTCGCTTGCGCAAGGGCCCTCGGTGCGCAGGGCGGTGCGCAGGGCCTGTAATCGCATAGGTGAGCACCCCACCGACGGTGACTCGTAGATTGAACTCACCACCACCAGGAAGCAACCGCCCCGTTGGCGTTGAGATCGGACGCTTGGGCAAAGCCCGCAGAGGAGCCACTCTCCCCAGCCGGCGCGTGGATAACGAAAAGGATCCTGTTCGCCGGGACTGGCGGAATCTGCTAAGACGATAAGTTCTGCTTCAATCCTGCCGATTGGGCCTGGCAAACCGACGGACTGGCCCTGCCAGAACCTCTCGGAAATAGGATGGATTTTGATTGCGGCGCCATTTGGAATGATGGGAGTGGCAGCACATGGAAACTGAGGTATGGACCACCCTCCTGCGAAGAGCTTCCCAGGAGGCCCTCTTGTGAGCTCAGTAAACAAGCAAACTTTGTCCAGTGATTTTAAAAACTAGGACTGTTGGGCTGTAATCACGAGTTTTTTTGCTAAATCTTGTGTCGTGAACTTAGGCCTGTCCATGAAGCACATCCTGAAGTTTTGACAGAATTTGATGATCTTGATATAAATAATTATCTTCGGCCGATAAATTCCATACCTATCTCCAAAACGCTAGCCGTCAGCAATTTGAGGCTGAGATTTCAAGCGTGCTGCCGCGCGAACCCCAGCCTTGGTGCTCGTCACCGATCTCGATGGAACCCTGTTGGGCGGTTCACCGTGAAAGCCGCCGCCAGCCTCTATGGCTGGTTGCGGGATCAAACGCCAGGAGGGTTCATATTTCTGTACCCGGTCGGCCGTCGGCCGTGGCGCGCCTGCCTGGATGGTGAGTTCAGCCGCCGCGCCAGCGCGCCCATCTGGTGTCGGGATGTGGGCTGCACGGGTGGCCTGTGGCCTCAGCCTGGAAACCGTGCCGGGCCGTCGATCCGATCGAGGCCCAGTGGAGGTTGTGGCCCCTTTGGTCGATGGGTTGCCTGGACGGGGTTCCCCCGCCGGGCTTCAAGCCCAGCCAGCCCCCGAGCGCCCGTTACGCCTTCAACTACGACCCGAAACGTTTTGATCCCTCCATTTCTCGCCAGCCGGAGAGCCTGGGGGTGGATGCCTGCTCTCCGATAATCAATTTCTCGCCTCTTCGGCTGAGTTGACACAAGGGCTCCACATTGATGCGCTTGCTCCACTGCTGGAAACTTCCCCCCGAGCGTGTGGTCACAGCGGTGACACACTCAACGATCTTCTCGATGTTCGAAACCGGTCTCAAGGGGTCATGGTGGGAAATGCCGAGCCCAAACTCCCCGCGCCCTCCATCCCGAACTCAAAACATCTACCTGGCTCAAGACAATGGCTGCCGCAGGAATCCATCGAAGGTCTGCGTCC
>Ga0163217_1053689_pt1 | contig 13404 bp, 16 predicted proteins | sample SynspAceP_FD_185933 | JGI IMG/M metagenome (GOLD analysis project Ga0163217, IMG submission 185933) | Saline lake microbial communities from Ace Lake in Antarctica - Synechococcus sp. Ace-P (PacBio error correction) | ecosystem: Environmental > Aquatic > Non-marine Saline and Alkaline > Saline ...
AAGAAGGAGAGTTTCACGGGGCCCTAAATTGGGCCGCTTTGGGGAGAAACGAAATGCTTTGCCCCCCTTTTGACCCCAAAAAAAATCAGGCCCTTCCGCAATTGATGAGGCCCGACTGACGAAGCTTTCTTGTGGGAAATTTTGTTTTGATCGAACACAAGCCCTGAGCTAAACTGAAACGCGTGGTATGTGAGGAGCATTGGCCCTTCATTTTTGGAGTCGTTTCGAGTTGAAGGGTAATCCTCGTCTTTGGTTGAGTCCCGTGGCCTTTCCGCGCCCGGCAGCACCGGCTTTCGCCCGGAGGGCCCGTCTGATCAGCAGTTTAAATATTTCTGATGACAAATCTCGGTGCGGAATCCGATTGGGGAACCGTGAACGGTTCAACACGGAACGCACTCGATTTTCTCAACGCCGCGGACGCTGCACTGGGTTCGCGAATGAAAAAAACCAACTGCATCCACGAATTCGTGTTTCGTCCATTGACGCGCAGCTTCGATGGAGGCGGAATCGCCCCAGGACCCTCAAACTGGATGAGAACGGTCGGGAATGGCGATACTGCCCCATAGTGGGTCGCGCAAATTTTGAACAATTTCGGCCAGTTCCAGCCGAAGGTGGATCATGGCATGCCTTTTCACAAAGCCGCTGCCGGATGGGCAGGGTTAGTGGACATCGTCTCCCTCCGAGGCCATATGACTGCGTGGTCCCCTCGGCCCATGGGAGCTGCAAAATGAATCTGACAACCGCTCCGGTGACGGCTTATGTCGCCATCGCCAGGCGACCCAAAATCCGAGAAGCCGCCTACCGATGTGCAAGTCCAAATGATCCGCTGCTACAGCCCTAATCAGCATCAAAACATCTTGACGCTGAATAAACCGTATCATGAAACCAACAGTCCACGAACCGGCATAACCGCCGGAAGACGCAATGCCCAAGGACCGCTACCGCGCCTACATGTCGGAGCGCGCCAAGGCCGGGATAGCCATTGATCCAATGACCCGGCAGCCTCTGCCGGGTTTCAAAAAGACAGCCGCCCGGTGTTCAACAAATGTTTGCTTGGCCTACAAGGACGAAGTGTCGGGCTGATGAAACAGCTCACCGACGAACTGCACGATACATGCTGTGCGGGTGATGCCAGCTGACATGCATCGTTCGGCCGCCCGCTACACAGTTTGGAACAGGGGCGACTGGTTGCCAGCGGATTTCACCTCAGCAGCCAACGGCGAACCTGCCCATCTCGTAGCTTCGGCCAAAAATGGAAGAAGCTAGGACTTCGCCCGGGTGATTGCGTCGCAGAGACGGGCGCAGGCGCGAGATGGTCTGAGCCGTGAGAGCAAATGGCCGCAGCCGGCCCTAGAAATGGCGTTGAACTTGAATCTACGGTCATTTTGATGACCAGTTCATCGTCACTCTGACCCCAATGAGCTGGAACGGCCCCTATGGCGGCCAGCTCCTGAAGAAACGCGCCCGCTTTGCGCTCGATGTGGTTGCCGCTGATCAAACGCGCGGTCGGCGACAAGCCTGCTGGTGCGTCCGCTTAACCACCGCGGGATCGAGACCCGGCCGTAGGAAGGCATCCAGCGCAGCGGCATGTCATACGCGGCCTCGGTCCCATTTTTACCCCAAACTCACACTGGCCATTGGTGGACTTTCTCACATGTCATCCGTGGTCAGATCCACACCGACTCGGCCATGACCGACGTGATGGTCCGGTTCAGGGCCAGAAAGTCCGCAGACCGCATCTCGATTTTGGCCGCGGTCGCAGTCCAGCACCGAGGTCGGCATGCCGGACCTTCATGCAGCCCGCATTCCGATGTCGCCACCGGGCCCGCACAGCAAATCGCCGATGCAAGCTCGACATCGTCCGGCAATGACTCGGCTCACATGGCTGATCCGCATCTGGTAAGAAAGAGTCATGGAAGGTCGCGAGCACGACATCGCGGCCTTGCGTCGGCGCCACCTATTGTCTCGACAGGATCTACCGAGGCCAGGCGATTTGCGCTCTGCATCCACATCCCGCCCAACCGGCCGCGAACTCACCACCGCAACACGATTGAGGCCGGCCGGATACGAAAATGCGGTGGGTTGATCGTTGGGGCCGGAACCCGCAGGGCTCGAGCCGGCCCGTGTTGCGACGAACGCGGACATCAAGGTACGGTGAATCGAAGGCGCAGACCAGATCCGGCGCCAGATCCGGCTCACGCGCAGAACCAGCGCCGCAAGAGAATGACGCATCATCGAATGGCAGCATGGCGCAATGCGCCGCGCCGCGATGTCGTAATTCCGCACAACAACAGCTGGCGAGTAAGCCGAAGATGTGGATGGCAGAAAATCCAGACGTAAGTGATCATCATCGCAACCGGTGGGCCTGCCGCATACGAAGGGCTTGGAAGCGGGTAATGAGCTGGTGTCTCAAGCTGGGGGATCTTGATTTCGGGCCGAAATGTCGAAACCCGCGGAAAAAATCGTGCTGGTGCTATTGATGACCGCCGCGATCAACGCGGACTTCAGCTGGCGGAGTTGCCGGCCCTGCAAGGCGCTGGTGGCTCCGAATCAATCGACCGCCGCAGCGCAGTTTTGACGCCTGAAATGTGAGGCGATAACCTGTGTGCCGCTATACTGCGCTCGCTGCAAGACAAGGAGTGTCAACCTTACACCGGACCGTACGTCTGACTTCGGCTTTGAACTGCGACGGCCAACCGCCTCAAAGCCCATCATTGGGAGCGATTACAGCCGCTGGTGCCAAAGAGCGCCACTTTGGCGACCAAGATCGTGATCACCACGGCACGTTGTCCGGCTGGAAGATGAGTCTCCTATTTCGACGACTCAAAGCCGCTCGCGAGCAATCTGGTCAGGTCGATTATGAGGCGTTTCATCGCGGCAACGCAATAATGCTTGGAATCGGTGGCTCCGACGGTCCGCGCCCGGAACAAGCGGGTTCAAAAAGCTGCCAGCTGTTCCGTATCGGGATGCTGTCGCAGCTCGCAACACAACCCACGCGCGATCTACGAACGCGCTCAGCGCTGATGACAGGACATTTAGTGGTGCGATCCTGACGGATGGTTCCCATCTGTCAGACAAAATGCGCCCCATCCAGATCATAGCTTGTGGGCTGACGGTTGTCCGGTTGGCGTCATCATACCCATGGCGGCAGACACTGCATGACTGGTAACACCGGAAGGCTCAAGGTACTACCTCGCCCAGCAAGGGCGTGCCTGTCCAGCTCCAGAGCTTGGCCAAGGTCGAAGCTGGCCGCGCAACATATTGAGCGCGAAAACATGTTTCCCCGCTGCCGTCGCAGGCGAAACCCCGTTCATTCAGCTTCTTTTGTGACCGATCAGGCAGCGCTGTCGGACATACTCAGAATGATGGTCGCGAAAGCAGTCCCCTGGTCCGGCCAGCCGCGCCAGAATAATAGAGTTACCGCTGTTTCACCAAGGCCGCACCACACGTCTGCTGGTGAGAAGGTCTTCGGTGTCCGGACGGTCTCAAGGAATTCAGCCAGAATTGAAACGTGGCCGCCCTTGTCCAGTTGAACCGGTGTATCCGCAATTCGCAAAGCGCTTCAACGACGGGCAATGCGGAACTTCCGAGTATGTCGGGTCGGCAGGGCAGGTGGCAAGGCTTTCAGGAATCGCGAAGTCATCGGTTTTGGACCGGACGCCGGCCCGTATCAGCACCTGCCCTGTCAATGCGCCCGGTAATGCAGCGACTCATTCCGGGGTCCAAGGTAACAGGCCAGGGGATTCATAGACCAAGCCGGTAGCCTCAAGATTGCTGGCGCGCCCCGGCCCGCAACGATATCCACCGACAGGCCAAGGCGCCGCAGGCTCCGGTAAAAAATTCAAAACACCGAGCCGGAAATAGTCGAACTCCCGCGGCCTTGAGGCTGGATTTCCCCAGGCCCAGCCAGAGGGGTAGTCCAAAGGACGATCGCCACGTCCCCGCCTAGGCGCCCAGCCTTTGGCTTCAAAGTCGGTCTCCAAGATCGGCAAATGTTCCCTTCGCCACTTGGTTCGGGCCTCGAAGTACCCTTCAGCCTCGATGAATACCGGTCCTTGAGCATGCCTGCCATGCATTGCTCCTGTGCAAACGCGCTTGTCTCCCATACGGAAATAGCTTGACGTTTCAGCGCCGTGGGCAAAAAGGCCCTCCCAGCTCCACGCCGCATACCATGAGCCGTCCGCGCGGTTGCGGGATTGGTTGCGTGCCAGTTTCACGCGGCGGGCCCTGTTGTGTCCATGATCCCACCACGTCCTTGGACGTGCGCGAGAGATCGTGATGGAACGGCCTGAAAATCGGGAAATCGCCCGGCGCGCAATGAACTGCCGTTTCCACGCGTCCACCCTGGTCGGAACGGTCCCCTCGAGAAATCCGAAGCGGAATAGGAATCCCAGCTGAATGTCGATATCCGCGCCGAACATGACAATGATAAAGGGCCAGCGGTACGGCCCATGAAATTCGTGGATCACATCCCGGCCCCGGCGAATGCGCCCGGATAATTCGGATTGCGCGCGGTTGAAGCGCACCACAATATTCGGAGGCGAACGGGCTAAAATCCATCACATCGCCGATTGGCCTCGGGTCACAACCGTCATGTTGGGCAAATCGCAATGGGTCGCGGAACTCGGAGCAATTTCCCATTGACTCAGAAAAAAATTGAGCCCCCAACGCGCGGTTTTGAGCGCTTCCGGTGGACCTGGTATTTCCCGCTGCAACCAGGCCTGAAGAAAAAACCGGCCGTGGGCGGCCCGTAGGAATAAAGAATCAGCGTGGTGTTGTGCAATCATATTCATTGTCGCCTCCTGCCAGGCCCACACAACCTCGGCAATGTTCGCCAAAAGCCTTTGGCAAGGCTAAAGCCGTGATGGCCTTGAGCACTATCCTCAAGACTAGCCGTCGTAGGAGGAAGAATCATAGTGGAGAGCGGCATGTGAATGCCAGGATTTGCGGCACCGCAACGTTCTGCGCCCACGCAGCATGTCGGCATCTCGTCCACCAGCCAATTTTGGGCGGTGTTGCGGTCGGCGTGCCCAGAACCAACTTTCATGCCTCGCGGAGATGAAGCGTGTCGATGCGCGCCGCAAGCCAGTTCCAATTCATATTTCCCGCCGCTTGGGCCTCAGCCCAGGGACCTAGGCAAACTTCACCAATACGATACAATGCGTCGAGCGAGAGCTTTGCCAATCCGCGCGGCAATCGGCTCCGTCACTGGGTTCGCGGGCCAATGTTCGGGTCATAAGTAACAAACACCGAGCGTGGCGTTTCATGCGGTCCACTACCGGACACAGGTCCAGAGAATAAAAGTCATGGTTCGAACCGAGACCCTTGAACCGGGATGGTCGAGAGGAAGGTGAGCCCGCATTGAGGATCAGCGGCAGCTGTTCCGCTGTACAGGCCTCACTGCGCGAATGTAACCAGCATGTGGCCGGGGCATCAGCTGCCAAACCAAAAGCCGGACTAGGTGACTGGCGTGCAGGAACCTTGAGGCGTAGTAACTGTCGTTTGCCCTCGGGCGAATAGCTACCCGAGTGCCAGTCCCGCGCCCCAGCGCGTTTCAGATCACCCCTCTGAATCGCAGAAGCGCCATCAAGCCCGCCATCGCCACGCGATGAACGAATGTAAGATCTCCGGCTGCGCCGGTGGCAAGGGCGGTCCGCGTCGGGTCGATTTGTCACCAACGCAGTGCAGCTTGGCTGACAGCGTATCGGTGTAAATAGGCGAAATGGCCGCCCGAGCCGAGCGAGAAGACAAGATGGCAGTTGGGGGAATGGTGATGTCCGGGAAGTAGTTTAGTTTACCTTGCCTGCGCCGCGCTCAACAAAATGGGCTTATGATCCGCGCCGGCTTTGGTGCTCGGCCTTCTTGGCCCATGGTCCCCGAGCCACAACGCGCCCCAAGGATGAACCCGTCCCGTCATATGGATCGTGTTATTTTGATTATCCGCCTCAAGTACGGCGTGATCAGATTCCCAATTCGGACCCGTCGCTGTATTGGGCGAGTTTCAGGCCACCCGGTTTCAGTGGCGATCATATCTGTCGTCCGTCGCTCAACCCGCGCCAGAACGCTGCCATTCCCGCAGGGTCGTGTATTTTTTCACACTGTTTGAATGTGACGCGTATTCGGAACAGATTCGCCACAGAGATAATCAAAACTCACCAAGACCGTGGCCGTGAGTGCGGATCAATAGTCGAGGCCTTCACCGAGCAGCTGGCGGGCGCATTCAGTGTGTACCGCGAAAAAACGATCGACCCGCTGTCACGAAGTATACCGGTCTCCGTAAGGGCATCGAATGCCGTGATGCGCTGCGCGCCACGGGCGCACAACTTCCGTCGGCCTGCAATGCCTTCCGATGCTAGAAGGCTTGAAACCGAGCCCGAAATATGTTGCTGGAAGACGACGGCCTTATGACCTTGGCATGCGGCGAAATCATCGTTGGAAACGCCGCCGTACTGCAGCCAACCGGCAGCAGGGTTGCCTTGGGTGGTCAAGGATAGCGCGCGAATGGAATTGAAGTGTACCCGATGGGAACCTGGAAAAGCACATCTTTGCCTGGAAAAACTTGAGCGCTGACGCGCGCACGCCGCACAGGCGCAAGCGCTTCTTGTCGGAGTGAAGGCTCTAGGCAGGTCACCATGCCATGATGAGCGAGAGCCTCCCGGATCGACATGTGGGCACGACATGAATCCGCTCCGCCGACGCTATTGAGCCGGTCGAGACATTTCCCAGTACCGTCAGAGAGAGCGCGTACCCACCCCGATCAGCACGTCTTTTCGGCGCGCGCTTGACTGCAATTTCGGATGGACGCGGAACGGGTCGGCCGAATTGAGCGGTATGATCTCGGATTGCGGTAAACCCCCGCCGCAATGAGAGCGTCCGACGATGTCAGCACAGATTTTCGTCAGGCTTGAACCGGCGCCAGGAGTCGGCCACAAGGCTGCGCTTCATCGTTGGGAATTTGATCCGTAGCATGCGCGTTTGAGATCTCCGTTGGTGTTCGAAAAGCGTTGCCAAGGATTCCGCAGCAACAACGCCGCCGGACAGCCACGTCCGCGTCGCATGTCGGCGAACTTGACTGCGCCGCATTCGGACAAGCGCGGCGGTCATATAAGGCCGCTGCCAGGCGCCGCATGGCCGAACCAGTCCGATCGTGCGCATGCGCCTGCAGGACCGCGGCACCCGGCAAATCCGCGCCGATCAGCAGCCCGGAAGCCGGCCCCGGTTTTCATCTGCTGCGTGATTGTAAAGCCTATTTGTTCCCTGCCTGACGAAAAAAAGATGATTGCGGGTTTTTTGCAGGCTGCGTCCAAGCCATCGCGGACACCGGTCAGAAAGTGCCGGGTCGGCTGGCATCCCACGCTGCGCTCACCGCCGGTGAATGGCATAAAGAATTGTCTGCGCGCTGAAGACGGAGAACAAAGCTCGCCCGTCGATGAGGTTTAACCGGTGACGCATTGCCATCTTCCATGCTGACCATTTGAGTGAGTTTCCCGCATGCGAGTATGCGTGTATCGCCGCCGGGCATTCGAGATGAAAGCCCCAAGCAAATTGGGTTTCCTCGCCGCGCCATACATGGCTGCACATGCGGGTCGCTTCGGAGCGAGAACTGACAGTCCCGGCATTAAATGATAAATTCTGCCGGACGTATCAGGCCACCACTGTTGCCGGTCCACCAAGGTGTGAAGCATCATCAGGGGTGGCGAGTGTATCCGGCTTCGACCCAACCTTGTCGTGAGCTTCAGCCATAGGCCGAGATGACGGAAACAGGCAAATGTTTTTGTGCTGCGGTGACAATGCACATGAAGGATGGACTTTCCAGCACGGTTTTCGAACCCTTGCAGTTCAGCAGCCTCGGTCATGCCTTCGTGCTGTCGGGTGCTCGGCCAGACTAGTGCCAATCTCGCGCAATCAGCCAAAGAGAACGGAAGCTCGAACGGCCCCAATTCGACGGCGACAATGCAAGGAATGTGGCTTCATATCATGCCTCATCGGCGATCAGAACCTGGCCGTGATCAATCGACGAAGCAATTGGACGCCAAAACAAACAGGCCCGACCATGTCTTCCGGCTCTAATCGCTGTTGAGGCAATTGACGGTCCTAATCATTGGCAGCGAGGCCATCGTCCGTCACTCAAAGCGCTTCTGCGCTCCGTCATCAACGCTCAGCACAGGCGCGATGGCGTTGACACCGGAGTGCCAATTCGGGATCCGAGCCGTCCGGCAAGTTCTTTGGTCAGCCCGCAATTCCCTGCCTTTGCTTGCCGTGTAAGACGGTCATTTGTGCAATAGTTGAGCCTGGTAGGAATGGTCAGGTGAAAAGTTGATGATGGGCACCGGCCCCCCCGCCGCAGATCATTCCCGGCGCACTGCCTGAGCGTTAAACGCCACAGGCTCAATTAACGGCCTGATTGTTGTCCCAGATTACTCTCCGCTCATGTCGAGAATATCGTGCCGGTCATCGAGTCGTCTGCATTGATTGACGAGCAACGAGTGGCCTCTGCGCCATGAGCACTTCTGCCTTTTGACAAAGGCACGGCTTGTGATGGCTTCCCAGATCGGTGAGATGCGGTAGATATGGATGAACAGTGGAAGCATTGTCGCTTCCGTGGCCAATCGTTTGGCAAGTTCTAGTGCTTGCGCTTCGGCGATATCCGATGTGAAGGGCGACCTGCGCCTGTATGCCGGACAAAGCCTTCGGTCAAGGCCGCGCCGATAGCACCTGGAACCGGCCTCCGGTGATGGAACAAACCGCCGCGTCCATAGAGATCGGGAAAGCGTCGCTGTCTTGCTCAGTCATCAATGTTCTCCTGGGGCGATTCGTCGCCCTTCGGATAACGTCCCATGGAGGCCGGTACTAGCATTGGGCAAGCGGACGCGACCGTGCTTAGCATCAGAAACGCCCCTGCGACAACCGTCTGTTTCGGCCGGCAGGCAAAGCCATTTACGAACGCGGCGGTTTCTGGGCGCGCTCGCTGAGACATCTTCAGGATTGATCAATGCCCGGATCGTCGTAAGATCGCATCGGGCATGCAATCAAGCTCCCGCGCGCGCAAGGGGCGCTGGAAAAAATTTGCGATGAACAACCCGCCTGACCGGGCAAACGGAATGATATTCCGTGTTAGCGGTCTGCCGGACCGTCATTTGTCGCGCGAACACCTCGTTGTCATCACTTTCGTCAGACGGTACAACGCAGGCCCCGAAAACAGAAATCGCCTGTTCGCGCTTCACCCATGAGGTGACGGCGGCCGAATGCGTCTCACGCTTCGTCAGGTGTCAGGCTCGCGCGGGTCCATGTCTTCGAACCCGCATATGCCGCTGCGCCGTCGACCCTCAGACCCTAAACCGACATCGCAAGACACGACCCGAGGTATGGCAAATGGTCGCGGGCCGACATGCGAACCCGCACCTCCGGCGCAATCCAGCACTTGCCTGTGCCTGCATCCGAGCCTGCTTCCAGTGCATCGTTGTGGAATTCCGATAAACCAGCCCGCCTTGCCAGTTCCAGCACATGCCCGAAATCCGATGCGTGCCGCCGCCTGAAGGAAAGCAACCTTTCGAGAAGTCTAACATCAGGGTGGGCGCGAACAAGTTCACCGAAGCAAGATCATGAAACAAGGCTTGGATCCGGACCGGGCCTGCGGTCAAGACGGCCGGTTGTGAATCCCATTTTGACATAGTCTGATGTCGATGTGAAGACAGGGATTGCATCAATCTGGCCAAAACAGATGCGCCGGAACCTTGTCGGTGGCCAGTATCAGCACATGTTTGCTGGCGGCCGGCTGGGCTGGTCGTGCGGAGCTCGAGCATATAGTCGCGTGGAATGAGCGCGAACAGCTCGCTGTCCCCTGGTGACCACTTTCCGGCTCGAAGCCAACAGTCCGAAGCGCAATACCCTCAGTATGGAACGTGGTCAATCAGGGGCTTGAGGCCGTCAGGGAATTTGGTGCGCGTCAATCTCCCAATCGCGCCGAGACTTGAATTTCGTCAATTGCCGGCCGCGGAACCACCGTCGTCAAGCACGAAGCGTCGGCACGAGGCCCGCGGCCCAGCGAAAGCGATGGCTTTCAGCCTCAAGTCCATGGCGAAAGTAGACCCGCTCCCAGCCAATTGTAACGTGCACCGGATGCGGTTCCCGCAAGATTGCGTCGGGCGTACCGGCGCCTGAATGGCGCGGATGTGACCGATGGAAGGATTGGGCAACGGCCGTTTGAAATCCGCGATCGCGACAGGGACAGGCAGCAGTGCCGGCCGAAACGATCTTCGCCGCGCGCCAGACTCCGTCGTCGAGTGATGCGAATTGCACCTGTCCGCCGTCCGTCGGGCAGCTCGTCTCTGCCACGCAATCTCGGTGACCGGCCGCTCCATGCGAGAGTTGCGGCCAGGCAATCGCCAGTAGATGGTTCGCCGGTGGCGGTGGTGGCCAGAAGTTGTACACCGGAAAATGGCGTGGCCGGTGCCGGCCCCTTCTCGGCTTTCGCGGCTGTGGGCACCAAGTAACAAAATGGGCGCTTCCTGACGCCTGCGAATTCCACCGTCACCAGCGGCCGGGTAATGATCGAATGATACGGTCTCATGCTCTGCCGGTTGTGGGCAGGCGGCGCGCAAGCCAGCTGCAGCTCCCAAGCCTTCGGGTATGGTCAATAGCCTGCGACAGATGCAGGATGCTCGGTGGCAAGCATGCGAGCCCGGCCCGGAGATGACGAGTTTGACGCCGTCTGTGTTTGCCTACGGATCCATGAAGTGTGAAACGAACTCCATCATGCCGTCAGCTTAGGGCCCGCTGCAAAAGTGTCGGAATTGGCAAAGGATTAGTCTCGACAATTGTCAGTCCTGCAGAATGAATGCCGGGAGTTCCCTGCCAGCCCGGTTCATGCGCCAGCGGAAACACACAGTGTAGAGTGGTTTGGAAAGGAATCAATCCTGGCCAGCACTCGACATGGGAATCGGTGGCAATTGAGCCAGTGCGGCCAAAGGAGGTCATCATTCGCAGGCATTTGCTGCCGCGAAGAATGAATTCAGACACGGAACGCCATTGTTGAAGCTGGCGAAGGCGGCCGTGCGGCCGTCCCGCCGTCAAGTCGGTGCACCGTCGTGCGGCAAAAGTCTGGCGTGTCCTGCGCGTGTCCTGTCAGGCGCCTTCGTTGCCTCCGAGCGTAGCCCGGCAATAAAATGCTTTCTGCATCAGGAAGAACATCAGCACCGGGGGCATCGCTTGCGATGAATTGAGCCGGCCGACACCAACTGTCCACTGCGCGCGCGATTCCATTGGGCCTCATTAAGGAGGGAATAGAGCCCGGAGTCAGTTGGGTCGCTCAGCACGGTTGTGTGGTCAGCCACGGGAGCGTGGCCCAAAAAATAACACGTTCCAAGATGAAGGGTGAAACCAAGAACCGATCAACGCAGCGATGCAGGCCGCATCAGCGCCTAGCACGATACCAAAAATCCGAATTTCGGAGACACCTTCAACCGCGCGAATTCCATCAACTCGAATGGCAACCCTTTGGATGAAATAATTGCGCATGAACAGCGTGCAGAAAGCCGGAACTGGGAAGGCAATTGTGGAACAGCGGGCCAGCCCGGATGATCGTGTTGTAGAGCCCGGTGGGACACGTGAGATCGCGTCGAAGCTCGGCAACCGATACAGTGGATCTGGAACAGGGCACGACAATTTCACGGCCTATCGAAGAGGGAAGAGAATGGACGCGAGAGGTTCATGCTTAGAAGCGGGTAGACCCTGCTCGAATGCTGAGCAGAAGCGGACAGGCGGCGAGATGGCCTGAGCCGCGACCGATCACGGCGAGAATGTACCGTTGAATGGATTTGAGCAATGTAGAGCGATCGCGAATTGGTGAACACGATTCGGCATAGTTGGAAAAAGAGATAGCTCGGCAAATATTTTATATTAATTGCCTGCAGCGCCAAGCAGACGGCTCGGACGGTTTCAGCGAGTCATTGGCAACACCACAAAGACGGTAGCAGCCACAGTTATCAGTGGCGAAGCCGTTGGGCAAATGCCAATGCTTGTAGAGTGGGATTTGCCCCCCGCGGCGGGGAAGGCTTGTTTCAATAGCAATGGAAACTCATCAACATGCGCGCCTTTGTCGGTCGCGGGACCAATCCTTCCAGAATGAAATGCCGAATGATGAAATCATCAGGATGAGGCTGGAAGGAGAATGACCGCGATCGCGCGCGGCGCCGTAGCCCATGGCTGGTAGCCCATATTCCGTGAGCGAGATCGAGCACACACACACCACGCGAGATGAATGTCTCTAATTAAGGGGCCGTGGGATCTACGACAGGTCATTCGAGGATCGGGGACACAAACGAGACCGAGACGTACGTTCGACGGAACGGACGAGACGGAATGAGAGGTGGACTGGAGCCGGGCGGAGGTGACGTGCCAGGTGAGACGAGTACTAGGCAGCTCTGGCGCCGTCGAGCCGTGCGGCTTCCACCTGGTCCGGGCGCGACATTGTTGAGGCCTGTTCAGCCTACAGGATCATGCAATAGGCGATCTGTGGCAAAGACCGGCCGCGAATGAATTACCCTCGTAGGTCCACGAGCGGTCGATCTCAGCCCAGAGAGAGCGAAGGCCGGTGCAGGTGAGCACCATTCGATCAGATGTAAGAGAGAGTACGATGAATTGATGGTGCGTTAGAACGCAGCGGAAGATCAGCCCGACGCGACTTGGCTGTGACGAGAGGGAAAGAAGAACAGCGAGTTTTGTAGATGCCGGATACGGGTGGACGGAGTCCGTGATTTTGAGAAACACAGCGCCACGACAAGCTCCCGCCGGGAAACCGGGCCAGATGTAGAGCACCAGCCAGATGATGTGTTGTAAAGCGAGGTGTAGAAGGCGTCGTCATCGAAAGCTCGATGTAATGCTGCGAGATGAGCTCTGGAGCTCATCTTTGTGCCAGTCCATTTCTTCTACGATCGTAAGAAGCGTCAGCCCACGATAATTCAGTGAGCAGAAGCGATGGATCGCATAGACGACAACGAGCGAGAACATCCGCGAATGCCGGAGCGAGAAGATAACACGGTGCCAGCGTGCGCTGGTTTTTTCTTCCTAGAATCCGCGCTTGTCGCTTTGCGTTCCGGCGAATGCCGGTGTCCGCTGAAAACAACGTATCAAGACGATGCCAGCTCCGGGTCGTCCCTAGGCGGTACAGCTGTCGCCGGGGCGCAAGTGATGCGCGTCCGGTCGTTGCTCAATGTAGATAACCTTGGCCGCGCCTATTCGGCGCCTCAATGGATCTTGTAGACATTCGCGGCTTGACCATGAATTCCCTGGAAGCCTTCCATGCCCATACTTGGCCATTTCAGCAGGTGCGTCACGGTCGAAACTGCGATGCCGCCGTCCGCCCGTCTAGGAGCATCTCGAAACCGGCCTGCAGAAGCAAGACGC
>Ga0163217_1066250_pt1 | contig 13403 bp, 13 predicted proteins | sample SynspAceP_FD_185933 | JGI IMG/M metagenome (GOLD analysis project Ga0163217, IMG submission 185933) | Saline lake microbial communities from Ace Lake in Antarctica - Synechococcus sp. Ace-P (PacBio error correction) | ecosystem: Environmental > Aquatic > Non-marine Saline and Alkaline > Saline ...
CGATCAATTCAGCCGGAATCGACTTGGTTGACCTTCTGCCCTCGGTTGTGCATCACCGGCGAGCAAATTTGTTTGGCAGACCGTCGATAACGATCGGTTGGCACTGTGTGGCAGCCGCGGGTATCCCGATCAAATGAGCGCAGCGGCGTGACGGGATTTGGAAATGTTTAATGGCAGGCGTCGGACGAAATGGAAAATGGCCTGAACTTCAGCATCCGCCGAGCTCTATTAGACTCGTGACCCGCGCTGCGATCATGATGTGTCGTAGGTCAGTCGATCTTCCTTCCCGCCACCCCGTTCTCGAGTGCATGCCTCTTTAAAATCGTTCCCCACCTGAGAGCGCGATTCGTGAGTCGACCTGATGACGAGTGATCCCGTCTAAACCGTGCACCACCTGCTTCACAGCGAGCTGATTCTTGCGAGGATTCGATGCGGGTACGCCGCTTCGCCCCCGCGCTCCGCTATCGTGGCTGGTTGGGTTTGCTCGTCGGTTGCCTAAGTTTCGTGGCCGGTTGGCGCTACATGGTTAAACAATATTCCGGGTTTGAGCATGACACTCGCACTGCATCACACATCGCCTCCAGTTTTGCGCTCGATGATCTGTGCTCTTGGATATATCCATATATATTGCCACTGTCCTCACGTTCGGCGGCAACCTCGTCGTGATGATTGTTTTACGATGACGATCCCACTGATGACAGCCGAGGGGCTAACCGGAAGCCGTGAGTGGACGGCAACCGCCAGCGAGATCCAAGGCGGGTCCGAAGCGTGTTTGTCCGGAGTAGCCCAAACTCGTTCGAGCGGGGCGTTCGCGTTCATCGGCCGCAACTCTCCGCTTTCCCTGCTGTTTCAACTGATCGGGCGAATCCCTCGCGGGTGCCTTGTTTCAATTGCTGACGATCCGGTCGCGACGAAATTTTCCGGGGAGCCTGGTTTCGCCCGGATACACGCACAGCCCCGACGGAACGAGCGGTGGCGTATCGTCGTGATGTTACGATCCGACTGCCGAGAGGCGAAACGGCGGGGCGGGGGAGTCGCCCGAGACTGGTCGGCAACGTCTTTCGGGCAGATGACCCGCGGAATTACGCCGGCCGGCGGAATTTTAGCGGCGAATCGTGGGCGAAGGCGGTTGCTGCTCGAGAGACGCATTCGATTTGATCCTCGTGCCGATGGAACGGACGGTTTGGCGATCGCAACGATCCGGCTTGCTTGTCCTTCGTGATTCTGAATGCAGCTGGCGAGACCATCCGCGTCGTGTTTGTTTGTACGGCGATCTGCGATCCGTGTGGTTCGAACGTCCGCCACGCGAGAGAGTGATGGTGAATGATGGGCCATCGGGAGTTGTCCGTTGGTTTTTTCTGCGATCTTGCTGGCACTCGTTTCCGTGAATCGCCGATTTTGCCGCGATCATGACACATCCGGCGGTCCGGCTGTCGAGGAAGAGTGACCGCCGGGATCGCGTTTGCTGGCATAGCCTCCGCACGGCGTCGTAACCCTGCTCTTGACCGATGCCGTTTGCGCTGAGAGGTTATGTCTGCGGTTGATGAATTCGGAGGTTTCCGACCGGTGGGGTGGAGTTCGGGGATCATGACGGCGACCTGGCACTGGGGATTGTGTCCATCTGGTGTTCGCTTGGTATTCCTTGTTTTCAGGAAGACCGTTGATGAATGTTCTGCGGACGCGATTGCGCTGGAGAATATTCTGCCGTGCTTCGTTACACTTCCTTTCTAAGCATCTCGAGCGTACTGCGGATCTCACCATCGCGTTCTCGCGCGTGCTGACCACGCCAGCAGTAGTACGCGGATTATTCGGCTCTTTGAGTATCGAATCGATTCCCATCAGTTTTACTAGACGTCCGTTCGGTACGTTGATCCGATTGGAAACGAAACGCGAGTTTCCTCGATAACTCTCTCTGTTGTCGAGGTACAGGTTCCGATCGTGGCATCGGTCCTATTCTGCGAGGTACAGAACTAGCGGCCCCGCGGGCCGAGCGTTTGGGACATCGTCCTGCCAGAGCAGCGGTCTTAACGTGACCTCACACTGCGGCTCACGCACGCTCTGGGAATACTCTGTCAGCGAGTCCACGCGACCCCTCTCGTAATGAACGTTTACGACAAATCCGAGGGTGCACAAGTATCTGAGGCGTCGGGGAGAAACTCTTTCGTCGGGGCTCCGAGAAATCGTGTTTGCGTATATTTGAGATAAAGCACGTGTTCTACAAGTCTTTGCGTCCGATGCCCCGAACGTGCCGTCCGCCAGTCACACGTCACGATAGTCTACAAGTGTCGTTTTCCGCAGAAGACGGATAATCTCGGTGGCGGGGATCGGCTGAAGATCCCGCAGCTACCTAGAACCATTAGCACCCAAAGCAGATTGTTGACAAATTCCCACGCAGTCCAGTACATTATCGCAAAGGCAAAAATCGCTCCATGCACGCCCGGGGAAAGCATGAGATTCAGGATCGAGTATCTCGACAGAGGCCGCGCAAAGAGCATGTTGCTCGAGGATCAGTGATCGCAGTAGAGGCGAGTCTCAAAAGGGGCGACCCTCAAGGCCGGCATTGATGAGTCTAGGTGCGCGAAAGAGAAAGGTCGGAAGGCGTGCGGCGAATGCCGGATCCGAGAACGAAAGCTACCCTAACGAAACGAAAGCAATATTCCGAGGAGAGGTACAGGTCGTTCGCAAGGAAGAAGTTTCGATGACGCGGCTACTTATCTGCGTGTTTAATGTGGCTCTGCTAATCACCTCGTGGGCCAGTTTAATTTCGAGATCAATGAAAGCCTTGCGGTGCAGCGTTGAGGCGTCTGCGGAGTCGCTCGTTGGGACTCGTGAATCGATCCATACGCGTAGTTTAAAATTGTCTCGAAATCGCACGCCTTTATGGAGACTCGTCAACACACCGCAATTGTGGGAACAGATTCTCGTCGAGTGCTACTGCAAATTCAATGGGGTAGTCGCGGGCAATTGGATCTGCGGTCGAGCGATGTCGGCGCCGTTTTCGATCGGTTTTGTCTAACTCGACCGGTTGTTCATATCCATTATTCTACAAGCGGGGTAATCACAGCACCGAGCCGTGTGCCACTCCGACGGGCTTCCGCCATCGACTCCGCGATGCGATTCGGCCACCGATCTAGGAACACCGAGATAGGCACTCCTTAGCCAGCCGAAAGGCGCACACCACTTGTCGATCGGGTTCGCAGATACCCTGAGACCCAGACATTGTCGTACCGACGGCCCACGTTCGGATGTGAGCTTTGCGTCGCCAGCCAACGCTCATGGGCCTGTCCGCGAATCTAGCCAACCCTCACGCTCTTGCCGCGCAATGGTGGCCTGGGTGGGAATTCCGTGATTCGGGACCGGTCCGATAGCCATTCTCTCGAGTCCGACAAACAATTATTGTATGCTCTCTGAAGAGTGACTTCGCACAGCTTACAGTCTGGGACCGATCCGTCGTTTAATGTCGAGTTTTCCATTCGCGCGAGGCAAACAATTGCCTTGAGGCGCCGGAGAGCCTGGACTGCATCTACGCCGGCCGAACAGCGGTCTCCACGTCGTCACAGATCGCTTAGAGCACACGGCGATGCGTGTGTAAACGTTTGAGCGGCAGAATCGACTCCTGACCACGTATCGGACTCACCAGCGCCCAAACCTGCATGTGTGTACGTTGCATGCCTCAAAGCTCTTTGTCTCTGCACCGTATATACACAATCGAGCCGAGATCCGTTCGTTGAGTTCGCAGCCGTCCCGATGGAATCTGCGTTCACCTAGGATCACTTATACCAGTAATCGATGGGCCGTGAATGCGGTTTTTTTCGCTTGCCGCCTTGCCACGTCAAATCGTCGCGCTGAATCTGATTGCCGAGGATGGAATCGAAGAGTGCGTTGTGATATGTGTTGACGAGGCGCGGCGGAGTTAAGCGGCAAGGCTTGAGGTTAGGAGCCGTCGGCTTTAATTCACCGCAAAAGGAGATTTGTGTGGAATTAATATTCAAGAGGATAACATTTAAACAGTGGCGCGATCAAGCTCGAACAGAGTTTCGACGCACACCCGTTATATCATCCTTGCTATTTCGTTAAACACCGAGAGAGGCTATATCGGGGACAGCAGCATCATATCGCCGTATGTAAGTTAACAATCGGTCATCTCGGCAAACCATTCGTTTCACTTTGCCGACGCCGGACGCGGATTCACTGACTCGCACAGGCAGTTACGTAATAACTGTACCCATCGCCGGCTATCGGCAACCAAATCATGATCTTCGCGGGTATCTTGTTTCGCTCGATCGAGTGAAAAAAAAAAAAGAAAAAAAAAAAAATCCACACCTCTCGCCGAGCGTCCCCCCGGCCGGAAGGGGAGGGACGGATGAACGCGTTGGTTCCGCAGCGAGGAAGGCTTACCCATGCGGGGTTTTTGTCACCGGCAGGATGCATTTGCCACCGGTGACTGCACCACGACTTCGACGGGTCGAACCCGTGAGCCGGCGACGCGCAATCCGGTTTGCGTGTCAATAACATCCCGGCGCTTGCGATAAACGTACTCCTGCATATAGCAACCCGCGGCGCAGGCGCCGGGTGGCACCACAATAGCGGTACACATCGCTAACCCGGCCACGCCGGGTATCGGATACAAACCGAGTCAGTAACTCCTCGGCGACCGGGATGTGTTCCAATGGCCATGACGATCAGAACCCAAGCGTGAACGCGCGGGCGAGCAATCGACACAGTTGCGATTTCGGACAGCCGTCGAATAATCGTCGACGTTAAAAGATTCGTTTCTTTTCATGCCGTGATTCGTTCTTCTTGAGCAGTTCGAGTTCGAGCTGCGGCGGCGCGCCAATTGTTCGCTACGGTTTTGCTAGACAAGGTCATGGCCGCTCGCTGATCAACGGTTCTTTAGGAACCGAAGACGGCTGCGGCAAGAGCCCGGCCTCGTATAATGTTTGGTAAATCCTGAGGCGGATCTAGAAGCCTCACAGCCACGAATCATGATGTCCTCTCGTTCGAGCTTGGGCCAGTTCCCTCTCGTAAACCTGCGGCAGCGAGCGTGAGGTGCCGGCGGCCGAGAGTGAGCTTGACACCGACGATTGAACGTCGTTCCTCGAGGCTTGTCTGTGTCGCGTGTTCTCGCCAGTGTCGTTATCGGTAAGAGCGAACCGACTGTCGACGCTCGAGAAACTGCACGTGTCGTGTCGATTACCCCGAGAGGGATCACTTTCTTACCAACACACTGGTTCCGTGCGCCGTCCTCGTACGCCCATTTCGCGACGAGAAATCCGGGGGCTCTTACAGACGACACTTAAGGCCTTCCTCAATACAGGCGCGGTCAGCCAATTCGCAAGTGTGCATCATAGGTACGCGCCCCTGCACGTTATGGGTTCGACCAATATTTCGTTTCACTCGCGAACACACGACCACGGCGGTCACGGGAGCCTTCGTAATCGGGTCCGTAGGCGGTTTCGGAAAAAAAAACAGGGTGGCCGGGGGGGCATCACCATTTCGCCGACGGTTGGGCCTTTGCTTTCCGCCGATCCGTCGTGCTGAACCATGCGGTTGTTCGAGCAGGTTCTTCGAGTATCGTTGCGGCCTCGCGTCGCGTAAGGGTCGGGCCGAGCCGTTGAATAACTGAGAGACTCTTTTTCTGTTTGAGACCCGGTCCTCAGCCACTAATTTCATGGGCTTCGAGCGAATTGTTTTTGGGCTTCGCGGGACGGCCGGTGGTTGTCGACCCGAAATGGACTTTCAATCGCCCTCTTTCAGGAGACCGGTGTTTGTTCATACCGACAACGGTGTTTGGTTGACCGGAATCCAATATCCGGGCCTGGGTGCCTGCGGGCGGCTTCCTCAAATTCGCGATCTTCGAAATCCCGGCTTGGATAGCCTTCGTCATGCGGCCCGGCCGCGTCGACTTCGGCGAGGTGCTCCCAAGCCCGTTTTGAGCACAAGAGAGAGCGTCGTGCGTGAGTTTCTCACACGATCGATATAATTAACTGCCAGAACACCCACGCGATCGAGACGACACGAGTCGGCATGTGTCCCGGTTTCCTGTTGCGCAAGGAACAACTGCGGTGTTGACGGCGAATTCCGGGCCCGGAGAAATTCGGTGGGCAACGCGATCGCATCAGTGAGTGCGTTGGTGTGCAACGATGGGTGTGGCCGGTGAGTTCCGCGGCCATCGCTTCGACCGCAAGTCGAAGGTCACATTGTTGTAAAACGTCTTGACGACGAGGCTCCGATCCGCCTCGCGAGTATATTAAGACTGTGCGTTACTCGCAATCCAAATCAAACTCTTTAGCGTCTATTTTTTCGTGGTTTGAACTGTGTTGATGCAGCTTTGGCCCAAATCATTCGCGCGGCGCGAAGTTTTCGCGACCCTCCATGTAAATAGTTTTCATGCCGGATAACCTTCTTCTTTATCTTACGCGACAAAGAGGAGAATGTAACTCAATTCGACGGCAGAACGCGTCCACCTCCACACATTCCGCCAGGGAATGCCCGTTTCGCACGTACTTCACGCCAAACCATCTGAGGATCCGAGAGCGTGTGGCGAGTTCGAGGTCCGTCTCTCGTTCGCGCCGATCCAACACCGAGTCCTGCTAAGGTAGTATCCGGTCTGATGCTGTTGAACCTCGGCATGCAACTCGCGATATCGTGTAATCTGATAGATGTCTGCGTGATGCCGGGATGCCCTCGGTTTCGGGCGGATAGATGTACGTGTTGCGAAACCATGAAACTCTTTGAGCATGTCGTTCTGGAGGTACCCGGTAGAGTTATTCTCCGGTGTAACGCCTTGTTTTGATAAATGCCGCTGCAGAACGATTGTACAAACCGCCATCCAGGAAGGACGGCTCCGTTCATGCGTTCATCTGAGACGCGTCATCAGTACTCGAGTCGAGTGGATGCCGTCGAAGAGCGTACCGCATGTCGTAGATACCTATCTTGAGATCACGCAGACAACGGCCATGCCGACGTCCACCAGCCGAGCACCGGGGGGTGGTCGGCAGTCAGAATCATCCCCGGTGCGTTGGCGAGATCGAAAGGGCATCCGAGACAATCCTTTTTTATCCGCGCCGAAAGGTTGCGGCGATTAGAACGCGTTGGATTCCTTTGCGCATTGCTGAGATAAGAATCAGCGAGTATTGAGGCGGACGGTCCAGGACGCCAAGCAACGTACTATCGTCCGCAATACGGTAACTACCTATTTTGGGCTTGCTCAATAAAACGGCGGCGAGCCCGGGCAACGTTCGAGGCTCGATCTTGACGTCTTTCTAAATCAGTCAGAGGGACGACTATGTACAGCGCCGGAAAAATGATGGGGGACATTTGTTCTGCAGTTGTTTTCTGCATGCGAGTCGTTCGGCGTCGCACCGATTCGCATCGAGCCAGGTTGGCTACTGAGTCGGTATGTCGGGTTGCTCGCTCGAGGGCATTGCCCTGATGTTTCGCTTTTGCCAGCGGCACGTTCGGCGAAATGAAGAGGGATCGTGTATTCCACTATGTTTTGGTTAAACCTCACATAAGAAAATGGCGAGACTGCTTCTTGAGAGAGCTGTAGACACACAGATTCGCACGAGCGTTCCGAGGACGTTCCACATTTAACGTATGTATGAATCCGAGGTCGACTCGGCTTCTTTCCAAGCCGCAATCGTTCGGCACCGAGAGGGGAACCCGGCGAGCACCACAGTCCCCGGGCCGCACGGCGGCTTTTGAGGGTCCTGAGCGACGTGGGATGCGGCGTAGGTCTCTGGCGTACCAGTTTGTGTCTGACGAGCAGATCACGGCAGATGTTCGACCACTGAGAGCAGCGGTAGAACGCCTTCGAGCGGTTTCTTGTCGTCCGCGTCCGGCAAAAAAACAGCTTTCACTGGGCGACGGCGCGTCGAAACCCGCCCGGCTTCGCAAAAGAGTAATTGTTAAGAAAGAGAAACGGTCGAGGTCCCCGCCAGTGAGAGTGGGGCGATCTCCAAATGGACCGATGCTCGCGACGGGGAGACTATGCCTTCACTGGGCCCAGCTCGCATCTGTCGTTGGATTCCATCCACGGTGTTCTGCTGAGGCGTGCACACAGTTTTGTCCTCGCAAAGAGTTGACGGAACCGCAGAGCGGCTGGATCTGTCCGATCATCGAGTCGGCCGTGCGTTTCTCTACATTCGAGGAAAGCTTCCCTAGTTGGCGTATCCGATCTCTCCTAGCGATCGCGATGGCAATACGAGCGCCGCGGCCTTCATTGCCATTTCCACTCGGCAAGAAGATGGTTCGCGGAGTTGTTCCAACGCGACTCACAGGAATTGGGTCTCGTTATAGCGCGATGCCCTTTGGCAAGCGGATTGACGCTAAGAGTATTACTGACGAGATCCGGGCGGCCTGGGAACGCTGCAACCTTTGGTTCAACAAATTCGGAAACTGCGACGCCCGTGATCGTCCTTCTTGGCGCTGGCGAAATCCTTCGCCGGGGTACCGCAAGGCCGGGTATAGTCGAAGTTGATCGCTAACCTCACCGCTGCCGACACGCCCGCAGTCATGCCGCCCGCCGGAGCGTTCGACTCGATTGAAGAAAACCCTCCTCCAACCTTGAACGCGGGGTCCACTGTCGCTTGTCGACGTGAGGCTTTATTCGATAAAACCAGCTCCTCGCCAAGGCCGGATGAGACCCGGTGCGCAGGTTTGCGAGTTCATACTTGCAGACTTAACATTGTCAAGAGAACCAGAGTTGCGAGCGTCCGGCGGCATGTATACACATCGGCAAACTCGAACGCGCGATGATCGAAACCGGGCAACGGGTGACCGCCATCGACGCCACTGACGATCGCCGAAAACATGCTAAACGGCATGTCCTCCGCAGTCAAGTTCCACATATCTCTCTGGAGTCACGGGCACGGGTCATGGGACGCGGTCGATCGTACGGCGTGAAGCCTTCAATTCGGACGGGGCGTCGCTCCGGAGGCCCTTCGACGTCGTGACCAAACCACGAGTAAACGGCGCAGAGAGACTCCCAGTGATTTTATCAAGCAGACTGCGAGAAAGTGGTGCCGTGCCGAAGGCTCCAATAGCGTAAATTGAATCTGCTCCCGCCGCGTCTTCGATCGACATCAACAGGCATTGACGCATCGCCCACGCATGCATACTCGACTCCGTTGTTCCGCCATCTCGGCACAGTGCCGTCGAGATGTCCTGAGCGGACCGTCGCCAGTTCAACTCCCATTACAGGAGTTGTTTTTGTACGGCGACGTGGTTCGACGGTCACGAGCGGTGGGACGCCGAGGATACTGGTTTCGCTCATCTGTCTACACTTACTAGAGAGAGCATGGTCTCGAGCCAATGTCGTCGAATCGCTTGTCTCGCGGTTGCAACCACGCGATCAAAGTTATCCTTCGAGAAGGAGGCGAGCACCTGAGCAGAGCCAAGGGTATTAGGCCGTTTGTAATATGCTACCCTCGCTAACGGCACTGGCGGCGATTCCCGGCGAGACACGATGCCCAAAGGAAGCATTCTTTTGGTCTTAACGCTTCGAAGTGGCAAACTTTCTTGACAATATTCATCCCGATTCTTGGTCATTCTGATTTGAACCTTCTCCGCTCGCCATGCAGGCACTAAACTCGATGCGTCTTTCAGGTGAGTTTTCCCAATCCCACATCTCACGCCTTTCCAGCGCCCTTAAGCCAAGCCGTGCTGGTTTGCGATGCTGTCCTAAACAGTGACCTTCCTCCGGGCGCAGCTCTCTGCAAGTCTTCTTGCACTTCATCTTAAGAACGCAAAGAATAACATAATATAACAACCATATCGCTCAGTCGCTGACGATTTAACTTCCTCTTCTGGCGGTCAAGGTCTGGAGGCTCATGAAAAACCGGCACTCGGACATATACGGTATCCGCGATAGACGTGAGCGTTCTGGTCTTCGATCGTTCGCTACTTTTTCTCTTCTACGCGCGGCCATCGTTGGCACGCTGCGGGCAGGAACGCGGCCGCTGGCATCAAATGGGTTCCTACTTCTATATCGAAAGGCATAGTCCGGAGAGTATGAAGATGAGAACGCCTTTTAGCAACGTGTGAGGTCTGTCACCGAGTGTTCGCGAGACCATCGTCAACCGCGGAGCTTCAGGGGGTTCCCGGGAGCCGAGTACGTGACGGAGTCGCGCCGTAGCGAGTAGTCCGAGCGGACTTCGAAATCTGACGCCGAGGCGTGCGCTTGGTCTCGCGAGATACCGCAATCAATCAGCGACGTCCACGCACACCGCCTTGTGTGCGGCAGTCATTCGAGGGCTATATGACGTTGGTACTGCAAAATCGATATCCGGTGGCGTGTTCTTGCCGCAGATCGAGGCCGCACATGACAGGTGGGCCCGTTGTCGGGTGCAGGTGTACCCTCTCCAAAATAACGCTGGGCGTAACCTGAGACAGCCCGTGAGGTCATCCTTCGCGAGTCATCGGCGGCTCGTGTAAACGGGCCTGGATCGTCAGATCTCACACCTCGTAATGATGAGATAACCAAATTTGCTGTTCGAAAGTTGAGCGCCCACTCCCAAATCGGCTTCGACACGAGTGTTGCCCGCCACGTGTCGTAACGACCGCTCGAACACAGATCAGTCGCACCCGCGATCGTCAGTTATATTCGGTATTCACGTCGAGTCACAGTGCGATAAAGGAAAGAAGAATAGAGAAAGTGAGGAATGGGAGTCCAGCCCGGTAGTGAGTCGATGTTGGAATGTGCCGCCCTTTCCCAGGAAAACGCCATGTGGGTGCATGCCTTCGCCGCGTTTTTTCAAATGGAAACTATGGCGATCGACCTTTCCGGATCGTGTGGGTTCGAGCAGTTCCCCAATCGGCACGTCACGTTGAATTTTATTAAAACGCACACGCACCTTCTGGCTGAGAACCTTCCTCGATCGCCTTCGACTCGGCGCCGAGCGTCGTGTCGGCGTAGAACGACCTTCTGGTCGTCGAGCGACCGAACTTGCGATGCCAATGTTGGTCAAGTGCTCGCACGTGGTTTTTCACTCTCTCTGGCTCTGGTCCTGTGACCTGTTTTCGGGAAGGAGTCGCTTCTAACAGTCCACTGAAAATTAGCTTTTTTCGGCTCGTCAACGAAGAGCGAGTTTGCCCCTTTTTTCTTCTCTTGTAAAAACCGAAGACGCTCAAAAGTGAAAAGGGCAGAGGTGGTTCGCGGGGCGACCAACGTCTTTGCTCGTGAGGCCGGGGTGCTACTGGAAGGACCGGTCCGGGATCCGATTCGACCGATCGAGCCGGCGATTTTCTGAACAAAGCCACCGGCCAGCCCACCGCCAAGACCCGTCATCTTGGATATGGCAACCGCCCGGTCCCCAATGCGATTGCCAACCCCGCCTTCCTCTCCACCATTTCGTGGACATTCGCTTTTTTTCAACCGTGTGTGAGATTTTCCTACCAGCGACTAATTTCGGTGAAGCTTTCACCTTCTCCCGCGGCCTGACGGTGTCCGCGAGGGTCAGTTGTCTCTGCGTTTGTGTCGGGCGGGTTGCTTGCAGGTTGAGGCGGCTCTTGTATAAAGCTCTGACGGGTTTGCGGAACACACGGGAACACTTTGGTTTTTTCGGAGTGCAGGCGAACGACCGCAATTGCTCTGCGTGATGCGGGATCTCGACCGGAGTGCGTTTCGAGACAATCGGATTTTTCCGGCCACTCGGCGGGGCCAAAAGAGTTTGTTCACTCCGATACGAGCTATTTAAGGTCCGTCCAAGAGCAGCCCTCGTATTGCAAGCGGCGAGATTAGGTCACCAGGCGCGCTTCGTCAACAGATCAATGGCGGCGGGTTGTTTGAATGCAAGAACAGCAAGCACACGACTGGCCGACATCATTATCCGGAGAGACCAGAGAATCGGAAACGCTCGCGCCGCCCGAATGGATCACCGGGCCTACTAATCGTGTGCTGAAAACAACATCACCCTGGAATATCGGCAAGCGAACCTGTACCCAGGCTCGCCTTTGGTGCCGCAGATCCCCGAAATCGCCGTCGCCGGCGGGATGCGCGGAAGGGAACGGCGAAAATCGCAGCGTTCGCCTACGACCGGCGAGAGATCACGCGCCGGCGGGTCTGGCAATCCGACGGATTAGCAATCTCGTTCCAAAGGACATAGAGACACCAATGGGAACGCCTCGGGACACCTGGGTGATGGGTCATCGGCCGTTCCAGGGACGGCTCGGATCCGGAAACGAAAACCCGTCTGGGCGGGCAGTAAAACTATTGCGATTCGGAACGCAAACAGAGCGGGTTTCGCCTCCGAACAACGTTCGTAATCGGCCCGCCCCGTCGATTACACGCTCACACACACGAAACTTCGACGAAGGCTGGCGGGTGCTGAGCAATCCAGAGCAGCGAGGGCGGGAAATGATCCCCGGAGCGAGGTATTAGGTCCCCGTGACGCAATTGCCGCACCGGGATTGATCGCGACCACGGATCAACGCGCAAACCTCGGTGTAACACGACACGCGATCGTACGTCTAAAATCGTAGCGGAAGTCGTCAAGACTTTCCAGTGTTCCTGATGAATCCGGAAATCGTGCTGCGCGGATGTTTCGACGACGGGGATAGAAGGTAGACGAAGTTCCAGAAACATGCGTCAGTTCCCCGCCAGGTTTGAAACCTCTTCGTACCCGAGCGTTTCTCACCACGACGAGCATTTCGTCACAGGTGAGGTAAAGCGCGGTGATGCTGCAATTTGTATTGATCCGAATCGCCGAGGCGAGATCCACGTCCGTCGTCGGAAAATCCCCGAAATGACTGCTGCTCGAATTGCGCCGACGTTCAATACCCCCGACCTCGAGAAATATCTGTGGCAGTATCTGGAGAACCGTTTTTCCGACCGATCAATTCGGGGAGGCAGGTTGGTTCATGGTATCTTCGGTGAGAGGGAGTTGTTCGGCGAATCCGGATGGGCAGCGGTGCTGTCGGAACCCAGTTCAATCGACGAGGCGGGCGGCCGATCGTGAAAGCGAAACCCAGACCCGGGCGGTGAAACTGCCCAACCCGAGCCGTCGAGGCGAGAAAATCTGAAAACGAAGGGGAAAGTGAACATGAAGCATCGTTCCTTTGTCGAAGCGAGTATTCGTTTCCCGAAACGAACGACGCAGAGGCCGGTTGGAATGGTTGCCTTACCGACGGTCGCGCGAGCCGAATGCACGACCGCCCACCGTTTTAGCAAACCGTTCCATATTAGTAACCCTAGGTCCCCACGTTTCGACCCCGACGAACAAAAAACAGCTATCGGTTGGATAAAGTTCACGAGCGAGCGGCAATCCCCGTTTGATTGGCGAAAAAGGAAAACGGAATCGATCCCGTTTTGTAAACGCGTTGAACGAAAGGCGGAAGCACTCGCACTGCCGCTGAGGCCCACGATGGTACCAGCGTCCTGATTGACGTTCCTGACCTGCAAA
>Ga0163217_1086192_pt1 | contig 13403 bp, 19 predicted proteins | sample SynspAceP_FD_185933 | JGI IMG/M metagenome (GOLD analysis project Ga0163217, IMG submission 185933) | Saline lake microbial communities from Ace Lake in Antarctica - Synechococcus sp. Ace-P (PacBio error correction) | ecosystem: Environmental > Aquatic > Non-marine Saline and Alkaline > Saline ...
GAGAGACGCCAGACTCATCCAAAGCATGTACCCAAAACATGGGACTTGTCTATTGTTCCACAAAGTTTTTTTTTGGGGAAAAAAAAGTCCAATGGCCCCCCCCCAAATGCCCAGAATCTTGCCCCGAAAAAGGGTTGGCCCAAAACTCGGCTGGGGCTAGCAAAACCAATCTGAACACCATTCGGCTTTCATTGCACGGCAAAATATTCTCAAGGCTGAAAAAGAAGATCAAACAAGTGATATTAGAAAGGCTTTTGTGAATCATGTTCCAACTCGACCAGATGCGCACGAACAGTGAGGGGTGCCCCACAGAGTCAGGGCTTTTGATCGCCGGCCTGCTGGCCTGCCCTCGTTCCTTCGTCTTAGCGGCTGCCGCTGAATACAGTGTCCCTTTCAGTCGGGATGGCTCGCCCGCTTGATAAAATCGCGGCACTGCCTGTTAACGGAGGAGCCACCTTCGGGCTTTTGATCGTGCGGGGTTTTTGTTTGTCCATCAACAGAGGAATCCCCGATTCAGCCGCCAAAGCACCTTTCCACCACTCCCCTGGGGATCAGCATTCCGGTGGGAATGGTGGACCCATCTGGCCTGGTGCAGGGGCCTACCCTGCTTGCCTGCGGGATCCAGCCTCGCTGCTGCTGAAGCCTAGAAGCCAGTGTTCAGCCTTGGTTGATTCGCGGTGTTGATTGCCGTGCAACACCTCAAGAGGCAAGGACTGATCGCTTGCCGTTTGATCCTCAGCGTGCCGTCTGCTCAAACCGCCAGCTCTTTGACGTGCAACCACTGCAGGGCACGCTGTTGATCGGCGGGCCTGCCTGGCCTGGGGATCGACAACAACCAGCCACGCCCTGAGCCTGCGCGACCCGCTTCCAGATCGCCCTGCTGTAAAGCGATCGGGGCCTCAGCTCCGATGCTGATCCTGGCTCTCGCATCTGCCAATCCCTGGCGGCCGCCTCCCGCTGTGCTGGGGCTGCGCCATCGGCACCGTGGGATACGGCCTTTCGATCTGGCTGGATCTGCTTGCTCTTACGCCACCTGGCGCAAGCTCGCGAGGCTGTGGTGTTTTGCACGGCTTCGTTCGTGGGCGTGTTGTTCTCGTGCTGGCCTGCGGCCGAAGCTCACCGGCGCCAATGGCATAGGCCTAGCCTTGGATGCTGCTCGGCGTTGCGGTGCTGCTGAAGAACACCATGCCACTGGCATCGGCCAAATCAGCGTTCCGGCATGCCCACCGACACAAGCACGAATCCAGTCGTCGGACGACCTTTCACCACAGCCATCTCACCCTGAGGGCAGTCCGTCAAACGGGCAGCACAGCAGGGCTTTACTGGCATGCCCATGAAACATACCGCACGAACCGATCCGAGCATTATCACCCTCACGTCAGTTGATGCACTCACCGGCAACCGGCATCAGCAGGGCTTTTGAGTTGGCGAAAGTAGGAACGCCCTTGCTGGCGCCCATACAGCTTTCTCATCGAAAAGGCTGCGCCTAGCAAGAAGCTCAATGGCTCGTATCACCCGGTGATGGCATCTGAATTCATGAGTAAACACACAAGCGTGATCTGTCGGACGATCAAGCGAACCACGGCACCAGGAGACAGGATGAGACGCAGGCTGCAGGCCAGCGCTTTGCTCAGAGCGCGAAAAAGAAAGCGGTCGTTATTGTTGATATTCCGGTGGCGTAATCCCTCGACCGCCAACGATTCGGCGCATGTTTCAATTAATCTCAGCCTGCTGGGCGATGATGCACCTCCCGAGTCGAAAACGCAGGATTGTGGGTTGTCGCTCTTGGCGCGGGCGTCGCTGGGCCATGCTCAGCGGCCCCTGCCGTGGTGATCGGCAATGTCCTCCGAGAAACACACCCCCGTTTCTCCTTCGTGGGCCCATCTGCCCATCATCGCATGCCATCGATCTGAGCCTGGCCATGCGCGGTAAGCCCCGCGGCTGTTGGTGTCTTCCGCCCGGCTTTGAGCGCCACCGGTTCACCGGCGCCTGGGGGTACCAGGCCTTTGCGCCAGGAGAGCCATCGCCCCGATCTCCTGGGCCTGAATCGCGCCAGATCGAACGAACCAGGCCCCACGCAGCGGCCGATATTGAAGACGACTCGCTCATGTGCGCAGCGCCCCAGTGTGTGCTTGCACCATGGCCCGTCGATGAAGCGCAGGTCGAATTGGAGCCTGGCCGGGCCAACAAATGCGTGCGCATGCCGCATGGCCGGGCGCCACCGTCGGCGGTCGTCATGCCAGCATGCCGTCCATGCCGCGATACCCCGTGGGACCATCTGGGCGCAGCGCCGGAAAGGCAGAACACTGATGCAACGATGGCCGACAAGCGTGATCAGCAGCGAGCGACGGTGGCATGGGGTGGATGTGAATGCAACGTCTAACGACCGATGGTCTCCCTGATGCAAGGAGAGTCAACGAAGGCAAGGATGTACACCTCGCCTTTCTGTGAACTTCAAAGTTTTGGGCGAAGATGGGTGCACCCCTGGGCTTTCTCTGAACTCTCGTCAGGGCACGGATGGGCACTTGCCAATCCTTCTGACGGTGGGCGCTCTCCTTCAGATCCGGGGGAGGCTAAGTCTTAACTCAAGTGCTTTTCCTTCCACTTTGCTCTGATTCATTCGATAGATCCGCCTGCCTTGTTTGTCAGTACGGCAAGCCGAGCATCCACCTCAGCGACGGCGGCACAGAGCGATTGCCAAACTGCGCAGAGAAAGAAGTAAGCCAAGACGCTCGTCGCCCCTGGCCAGCTGATCAGCTTAGCCACTCCGCAGCTTGGTGTAACGCCGCGGCCCAGGTGGTTCTTCACCGCCATCGCCAGTGCTTTCTTCTGCCCCACCAGCACCACCAGCTGCTTCCGCGGTGATGCCCGTGTACAAACAGATTGCGCTGCGCAGCATGGCGTAGTGCTGGGTGAGCAGGGGGATGACCACAGCGGGGTATTCGCTGCCCTGGCTCTGGTGGATCGTGCAGGCGTGCAGGCAACAGGTTGTTTCGAGTTCACCCCAGCCATAGGTCCACCTCGCCGGCCGTCGCTGCTCCGGATTCCCCGGAGGGAAAAAAGCGCACCGTCAGTTCGCTGCAATCGGCCATCGATTGTTTTCCACCGTGCCCACATCGCCGTTGGAATACTTCCTTCCTCGTAGTCGTTTGCCACGCATCACCTTGTTCGGCCGGGGCAAAACGCCAGCCGAACGCTCCACCTGCTCGGTGGGGTCGGGGTGAAGCAGCTTGCGCAGCTCGATTGTTGAGTGAGCGGAGCCACAACACCGGCGCGCCATCCGGGCAACAGCACTGCACCCTGGGCGATTGGATCGAGGGCCAAAGCGCGCCGGATGCGCTCGCCACTAACCTTGAAGGATCAAGGCCACCGCTGCTCGCGAGTCGCAGGCAGGAAATAGAAGTCGCTGGTGGTCTCAGCCGCGCGGTGGCCGGTAGATGGATGGTGCCGGCATTGATGGCGTGGGCGTGGTGAATGATGCCGGCTGCTCGCGCCTGGCGGAAACACCTCCGTGAGCCGGGCCACCGGCAGGGCGCCGCTGTTTGATCAGATCGCGAGCACCTGGCCGGCCCCACCGAGGGCAGCTTGATCCACATCACCACCAGCAGCAAGGCGCTCGGCCTGGCAGGGCGGTTCCACAAGTGAGGCCAATCAACGGCACTTCACCATCGAGGTCTCATCCACCACCAGCACGATCGCAAACTCCAGCGGCAGCTGGCCCTTGCGCTTGAACGAAGGCTGCGGGGTCGAACTCCAGCAACGGTGGATTGGTTTTTGGGCCTCTAGCCCCGGTGGTTTCGCCCATCCCTGGCGGCCACGGCCGGTGGAGCGCAGAGCAGGATGCGTAGCTTCTTGCCGCCATGATGCGCAGGATCGCGTTGAACAGGTGGTCTTGCCCCACCCGCCGGCCCCACCGGTGATCCCACACCTTGCTGAGAGGGCTGCTCCACCGCCCCCTTCTGGCTGGCGCGCGAGCTCCGGGCGAGGCGTTGCTCCACCCAGGGATGGCAATGGCGCTCGATGCTTCCCAGGGCGGAGCACTGAGGTTCAAAGGGCCTGGAGGGCTTCGCGATGCGGCGCTCATCGCGGTGCAGATGCGCCAGCAGATGGCGTTCACCAGCCAGGGTGGTCGGCCACCACCGAGCCCTCGGCGAGTTCCAGATCCCAAGGGCGCTTCTGGATCAACCTGGCTCCATCGGCCACCCGAGAGGTGGCGGCCGCTCTCCTCACCGGCCAACTGGGGCCGCTCGACGCTGAAGCAGTTCTCCCAGCCAAGCTTGAGCAGCTTCAGCGCTGGGGCAGGCCCGCCAGTGGCCTCACACTCGCTCCAGCAGGGCGTAATTGACGCCGGCCCGCAGGGCGGGATCATGGCGGTGGCTCAATGGCCCAGCCTGCGGCCGATCGCTCAGGGCGGTGCGGAAGCGATGCCGCGGATGTCGCGGCGCCCAGGCGGTAGGGGTTCTCGGCCATCACCTTGCACGGCGGTCGTTCCCATACGTCTTGATATGACCTGCGCACGGCCCTGCGGTGCCGACCCATGGCTGTGCAGGAAGACAATGATTTCGCGCACCACTTCTGATCGGCCCAGGCCTGGCTGATTCCGCTGGCCCCGCACCGGGCCGATGCCCGGCAAAACCTCTCGTAGGCGCTCGGGCGCCTGCTCGATACCTTCGAACACCTGATCGCGAACGCCAAGCCACGAGTTGCTGGCGTAGATCGGCCGATGCCACCGATCATTCCAGAACCCAGGTACTTCTCGATCCTTCTGCGGTGGTCGGGCGGAGGCCCTGAGGAAAGGAGGCCTTGAACTGCTGGCCGTGCTCCGGCTGTTCACCAGTTGCCGCTCACCGTCACCATTCGCCGGCAGCTGATCTTCGGCGGCATGACCCCCACCCCGTCACCAGGTCGCGGTGGCGCGGGCCTTGATGCCAGCACGCAGAAGCCGTTCTCGGCCGTTTGTGGAAGGTGACGCCTCGATTGAGCTGCCAGCACCTCGTGGGTTGCGGGCTGGCTTGGTCTGATCTGACGGGGACTGGCGTGCCCAGGGCAAGAAGTGGCTTGGTGGCCTCAACCTTTGCAAGGCTTCGCCCTTGGGGGGCGAAGGGTGCCGCCAGCTGCCCGCTTCGGTGCTTCACCTCCCAGGCCAAGGCAATTGAGCAGCCGGATCGCCGGTGGGCTTTCGCTGCTGCCACCAGTTTGGGTGGCGGAAGGCCCAGGCCTCCTCGATGACTCGAAAGTGCTCATCGAGCTCAAGGTGAAGGCTTGGCCCGTGGTGATTCCACAGAGCGATAACGCCGTGGCTGGTGCTGCTGCTGACGGCAAGAAGGTGTCATCAATTCTGAGCTCAGCTTGGGTGGGTAGTCGATCGGTTTGTGCTGTGGTTGGTGATCACACTGGGGCTGGCAGGGGCGTCCAGCCCGCCCTTGGGCGTTCTCCTCCCAGAGCTTCAGGGCTCAGAGAGATCCTACGCACAAAAGCGTGATTAGCAAGCGACGGATATGAGATACGGGGAGCAACTCGCCGGTGGTGGATTTCCAGCCGTGGTAAATTCCCGCTCCAGCGGGTTCGGCGAAAACGCACACCTGGCGCCCATCAACGCACCAGCCATCCTTGGGGGAGAGCGTATTGCCTCCTGCCGCAGCTGTCACGACCTTCCGGCCCAGCCACCGCTGGCGCGAGAGGTTCTTCAGTCCAGCCATGTCGACACGCGGTGGGTGAGGTGCTCCCTTGCACTCAGCAGGCCCTGGTGCAGCTGGCAGGTGACAGGGGATGCAGTTGACCCTCGGCGTGGTGCCGAAACCAAATGAAAGTCATCAGACCTTGCGGCTCGGGTGGGCAGCAAGGACTGCTTTCATCAAGAAACGGGCCAGTCTCGCGCCGTCATCGCCCTGCGCTGAGCTAGGCGCCGGGCCTGCACCGCGGGAGCGGGGCAACGGGAAGCAAAAGACACACACGACACCCATCAAAGAGAAACACCTGTACTAGCAGAAGCATCTGGGTTCCGCCAGCTCGGCGCGACCCACCCCAGGTGGAACCCAGGTGACAACGTGCGCTGAAGCCGGGCTGAAATCGTCCGGCCCCAGACCCGCACCCGGTTTTCCCCCTCGATGCCACCGGCCATCGAACTGCACACGTGCAGTTGAACCCAACGCCAAAGCGAACGACCTCTGACACCGGCCGCGGGCGAAAGATACGCGCTCGGATCGGGCAGACGACGCGGCACACGCAGAATCTGGGTCAGCACCGTGGGGAGTGTTCGCCACGAAGACACCGGTGAGGGGAGGCTGGCTGGCCTGCCTCGGTTTCGAAGGGCTGACCGCGAGCGCTTGCGCCCGCCTGCCTTCCCAGGCGGGCCCGCGCCTGACTGCATCGGGCGTCTCCTCCTCAAGGCCATGGCCACACCCTCTGCACCCAGCTGCGAATGCCGCCGCGTCATCGTTCACTTTCTATCCAACGATGGCCCGGGCGGCGCCACCATTGCGAGCAAGCGGTTCTTCGGACGAAAGCCGCGGCAAGCCCGTCAGCAAATTCGCTTCCGTGCCTGCTGAGAAGGGCATTCGCCATCGACCGCTCCTTGAGCACAAGGGGCTGCACCGTCCTCGGTGATCTTGAGCCCCGGGCCGCTGAGACGCCGGCCTTTTCTCTGCTCCTGTCGCCACAGAAGCTGGAGCGAACCAACGGTGGTGCAGATATAAGGGTGTTGCACCAGGCTGATAGCGCGGCGCGATGACGACGCGGCTCAGCCGCGCAGACAGCAATCAGTCACACTTCCGGGCGAACCAGCACCGGCGCGACATCAGAGCGCGGGCAGATCGGAACGGGCGAAACGCACACGCATGGTGCCTGGCTGCCAGCACGCCGATCGCGAGATATACGGGGCTGGCGCCGCCGGCCCGGTCAAGGGCTCCCGCAAGCGTTCGCAGATATGACCCGTCCGGCTACACCCAGGGCCGTGGGGGGCGGGGCGTTTCTTCGCCCTCTGGTGCGATCAAACCACACAACAGAGTCCCTGCTTGCGCTCCGTGAAAGAGCACTAGCCACGCTCACACATATAGATCATCGATACGGCGTGGTTTCGCTCATAGAGAGAGCGGCATCATTGGCTCAATGGCCGGCTCTCCGCTGTTCGCGTCGCACGGCTGCACCCGATCAGAGCTGAGAGACATCGAGGCCTGGCAGAGGAAGTCATAGCGGTCGCTGGATCGAGCCACAACACATAGCACACGGATAGTGGGGCGAATCTCCACCGCAAAGCCGAGCAAGCAGAGGCCGATCAGGATCTTCGCTCTCCTGGCCGTGTAGCCCCAGCCAGGGCGGCGGCTCAGGGCCGCCCCAAAACTGCCCGCAGCTGTCAACCATCATCCGGCAGAACATCAGAGGACATCGCCGCACATCGATAGATTGAGCTTCGTGGGCTGCCTCAGGCTACCCCGCTCGCTCCCCACTCGGGATTCCGCTGCTTGCACTGTACCGCCAACAATCAAAAGCAGCAGCCGGCACTCACCAGAATTCTCTTCTCCTCTCGGCGCCTGCTCGGGCTTCGTTAATATAATATCGTGTGATGCCTCCAGTTGTGGGCATTGGTAATCACGCAGATTTTTTGCGACATTTCCGAGGCAATGTCGCGCGTTTTCTTCATTTCAAAGGATAGTTACCACGCCTTTTTGGATCTGTTTTTATTTTTCCGGATACACCTCTGCTTATCTTGCAACACACACGTCGCGTTGGTTGTCGATCATTCATTCACACAGACAGAGCGAGCATTAGCGAAGCGAGAACCACACTGGCTTCTACTCGCATCTTCTCCAATAAAAAAGGCCCGGACAAGAATGTGCTCGGCCAGCAGATTCAGTCAATGCTCTGTCCTGATCAGTAGCCGTCGCTGGATCAAGCGACCTGGCCAGAGATATATTAGGGTCCATAGCTGGCCAGGTACAGCTCTGAGTGGTCATGCTCTGCAGGTTTGGTCCGTCATATATGAATCGAATCAAGCGCATCACCCGTGTCGGCGACACAGACACAGACACAGCACATAACCTGAAGAAAACTGAGCAACGGTGAAGTGCGCACGACTCCACGTGCTCGGAGGCAGCGAGGGTGCCGTCAATCGCCAAGGGATCGTGCTGTCCTTGCTGTCGATCGGCTCGAGAAATGTCACGCCAATTGGCGTCTTTGCTGAGCCCTGAACTCAGCGCAACCTGGGAGCGAAAGATCTCAAGAACGCTGCCACGGTTGGTCGCCACCGGTACGCCCTCGCATCAATGAACATAGCGCCCCAGCACGATCCTTGCGCAGTTCAATCCACCTGCTTGAGGGCCTCATCAACGCCTCTTGGCCACCAGCTTCACCCTTTGCGGGCAGCAGAGGCATTCCCCATTTGGGCGCTCGCGGGTGCAATCTCACGTTCCCAGCTGTTCTTCGCGCTCGCCTCCTGCAGCCCGCTCGTACCATTCGGGATTGATCTTGGAGACTGGAGAGCTGGCGCTTCAAGGTGCGCAGATCGCGCTCGCAGGATTGTTTTTTGTTTGCGGCGCTCGGCCTTGAGGGCCTCGCTGATCTGCGCGCCGCGGGGAGCAGGCTCGGGCTCGGGCTCATCGCCAGCAATGTCCATCGAGGGGTTCTCGTCCGTCCTGGTCTCGTCGAGCGACTCATCCTCCAGGTCAGAGGTAATTCGGCCTTGCATGGTCATCGGTCAGTGTCGCCGGAACTGTTGGGCTGGTGCTGCTGCTGCCAAAGCGTGACGTAGCGCTGCCTGAGCTGCAGCGAGAGTTTGATCAAAGAAGGCTGAGGCATGTCCCACCATCGCGGCTGTGGTGATGGAGCAGCCCGTCCGGCCTCTGCTCCTGCCATCTATTGCCAGCTGCTCAGAGATTGATAGAAGAGAACCAACACCAGCGGCGAAGTGGGACGGGATCGGGATCGGGCGTGGGCTGCTCAGTGTCGGGTCCACATCCAGAGTCATCGGTCAACCGAGACACCGCGCAGTTTCGGGAGACGGATCCTCCGCCAGCGGAGGAAGCAGGGTCGAGGCCGGAATCGCTGGCACCACAGATCCTGGCCAGGGTCCACTCGACTGCTGGGCCCTGATCGCCGGCAGCGTTCACCACCAGCCCAGCGCCACTGCTCAGCGCCGGGGTGCGATCGGATCCGGGAGGTTGTCTCGCGCAGGGTGGTCTGGTGTGTGTAAACGCCTCAGCTGAGCACAGGCCCAATGTGTCGCCCTCCTGCACCCAGGTGGCCATCAGCGCGAGCAGTTGCGGGTTGAGGTTGCGCAGGTGTCACCGTGGTGCCTGTGATCGACCAGCCAGCAGGTTTGAGCGTGGTCGCCCACCACGTGACAATCGTTTCGTAGGTCGCCAGTTCAGGGTTCTCCTTCTGCGCAAGGTCTGCACGGTGGTGCCGTAAGCGCTCGCAATCACGCTTCAATGTGTCACGGGACTGATGACCACACCCGGTTGGCTTGAGCGCCCAGCATCCCACCTTCTCGCCCAGCTGTGGGCTGCACCAGGGCGCGATGCACCGGAGCCATAGGCCTGGCCCACCAGCACAGAGAGAGACACCAAAAGCAGCCTCAGCTCGCGGCCTGTGGGGGCAGCAGAGGCCGGGGCGACTGGAGGCCGAAGAATTACCCAGCCAGCAGAGGCCATCAACAGGGGGCAAATGCAGGTGGTGGCCGGGGGCGTCGTGGTTGATGCCGTGTCGGGGTCTGGTGAGATCAGGCGCTGGTAATGCCGCGCACTACCGATGCCCTGCAGGGCTGGCTGGCAATCAAGGAAAGTCCCAGCGTAGGGGCGCTTGCATCGAGGCACCGCCGCCCGGCGATGTACCCTCGCAGAGGATGTCGCCGGTAATCGACCCCAGGCGTTGGTGTTGTTGGAGATCCAGGCCGCTGCTGGGCATGAAGACCATCGAAGCACATGCCGCGCCACGATCACCGGTCCCTTGGAACGGGTGCTGGGTTGAAAGAACAGCAACCGCCATTGGCCGACAACCTTCAACGGCGAGGCGGCATGCGTCATCAGCCGCGCCAGGATCAGCCCTGTAACTACTGGCTGGGGGGCTGGCCTGCCAGCTACGCAAGGCTCGGCATGGGGAAGAAAGAATCAGGAGAATTCGTCCTGCGGCTGAAGAACGGCGCTGCTGGGCCGGCGCCACGTGCGAAGCGGCGCGCGCTTGGTTGGCGCTGGGGATCCGTATTCGGTGACCACTCTCCAATGAGCAGATCCGCTGGCGTACCGATCACATCCAGCTTTTTGTCGGCAGTTGCTTCGGATCGGGAATGGCAGCGCCCTTGCGCGACCCTTCGTCACCCCGGCGTTCTGCCGTGGCGCATCAGGGTCCAAGCGGGAGGTTGAGCGAGCAGGGCGGCATCGATCAAGAGGCGATGATCGAGGCTGGCCTTGGGCTGGGGATCGGATCGGGTAAGCTGGCCTCCAGCTGCGCCAATGGCGTCATTGATGCACGCACGGCTGGTGCCGTTGCGGGCATCTGCGGGCACGGCGGATCGCGTTCGAGATCAGCTGGACGCCACAGGCGTATGGGGTTGGTGATGGGAATCGCTCATGGCTGGTGGCTGGTACGGCGTATCGATCAGCCGTTGCTGCCATGGGTTCACCACGCCCTGGGGCGCTGGAGAGCGGCGAGCTGGTGGCCGTAGCTCAGCGCTGCTGCTCACGCCGCGCTCGTGCAGGCTGAGCCATTCATCAAACTGAGGGCAGGGGCCGAGCTTGGCGGGGTGAAGCGGCGTCCACGGTTCGTCAAGCGCCACACCCCGCTCCTGCCTCCAGCGGATTCCGGTGAGAGCGCACCAGTGGCCCAGCGGGGGAGTTAACACCGAAGTCCTGGTGCGTCCCAGCGACTGAGGCGCAAAGGATTGCCCGGCGTGAGGCTGATCTTCCTTCGTTCACTGCGGCCGCGCCATGGTTCCTCCGGCGGGCAGGCGCATCGCGGCGCAAGTTCTGATCCAGCATCTGCAGGTAGGCCGCGTGCTCGCCAAGGGAGCAAGCGCGGTTCTCCTTCCACTCAAAGTCCGCGGCCACACGGCAGGCAGTCATGAAGTTGTTGTGGAGAGCACCAGGCGGTTCCGCCGGGCGCTCATCGCCATTGCATCAGGCACGTTGCCGCACTGTCGACCAGGCGCTGCGCACGCACCGGCAGGGCACAGCGCGAAAGCAGGTCCTCGTACTCTTTTGAGCCGGTAGTGGTGAGGTACTGGTGGCCAGGCCCAATGGTGCGCAGGTCACCCTGCCCAAAGCCCGCGCCATCCGGCGCGTACCAGCCGCAGGAAGCTGTGCAACCTGGGGCTAAGCAGGCGGTGCCAAGGGGCTGGGCCCTGAAACAACCGGTTCACGGGGGCTGGGCACGCGGGCGAACGACGCGCCTGGTTCATGCCACTGGTGTGGCAGCAGGCAGGTGGTCAGTCCACGCTCCGACAAGCTGAGCGGACAACTGCAGTGATTGCCGTCAGCGCCGATGAAAGTGAAATCAAGGCGATGGCACCGTGGCTGCCGCGGCGTCACGGCCGGAGGCGATCCTGGCGCCACCAGAGGCCTGGGGCGCCGCCTGGGTTGATTTCGGCTGTGGCCCAGTCCAGCAGGTCCGACGGGGCAACAAGCAAGCTAGCCGGGGCAGGGAAGCCGCGATCAACCACGGCGCATGGCATCCGAGGCGAATGACCCTCGAGGGCCAGCGGTGCTCGGGCGGCAGCACCATCCAATCCAGACCAGCCGCATCGCGCAGCACGAGCAGATCGCCGACAAACAGGAACACCGCAGGTCAGTGCCGTGCCATCGAATCAACCGAGCAACCCGCAGCAGCCTGCTCGGCAGGGCCGCGGGTGAAGGAAGGAAGCATGCGCATACGGTGCGCAGGGCATCGCGGAAGAAGCCGGTCCGCCGGCGCTTCGATGCGGCTTCCCATAGGATGAGAGAAGGCTCCCTTGTAGCCCTGGGGGAGGTAGAGCCTGCGGCGGCAGGCGCCTCCGGTGACTGCAGCCAGGTTCCCAGCAGTCGTAGGCGAGCTGAGCCCGATCACGCACGGCCACCAGGAGGGATGCTCCCGCAGCTCCAGCGGCGAGCACGCCTTGCGGCAACGCCTGCGTGCTGCCTCTTTCGGAGAGAGCGCAGCACTTGTTTGCGGGATCGGCTGCGACTCCTGAGGCCAGGCTTGGTTGCTCGCTGTGGCTATTGCCCAGAAGGGGCCTGCCTGCCTCCTTCTCAATCGCCCTTAGAGTCATCCCATCAGAATCATCCCTGAAGGGATGGGCCATGCATCCGTCCAGCGTAGCGGCCTCAAGAACAATCCGGCCGAGGCCCCTGCGCAGTCCCAGAGCAGGGCATGGTCGTCGGCTCAACAGGGACCAGTCCGATGCGGTGATATGGGCCTCGATAGGGCGTGCCTGTTGCAGGCACCGGGCGTGCGGATCCGCACTGGCCACCGCCCTGTTCCGCGATGTGAGCTCTCCCTGGCTCGCGCCGCCGGGTCGCCGAGATGGACCACGCCGCTTCATCTCCCATCTCTCGCGGCTGTGGGGACCCGTGATCCGTCCTGACGGAAAGGCCGAACCACACGCCGACTTGACACCCCTGGGCAATGGCTGCGTCGTCATCAGTGACGCAGCCTCTGATCGGCTCGCCCGTGTGAACGGGATCGGTTGGCTGAAGGAGCTGTTTCGTGGAGGTCCTCATCCAGCGGTGGTGGCCGATGAAGTGATCACCGAGGCCTTCTGCAGAAGAAGCCGCATCACCGCAGCACTGGAGGGCTCGGCCTCAGATTGGCTGGTCCATCCCCAGCGGGGCCTGACTGCCGATCTCGATTGGAGGAGAAGCGGCCAGCTTCCCTGGCCTTTGCAACATCCGGGCCGGCGCTTTTTGGCTGATGCGACCGAAGCGCTCAGGGCGGGCCGTGGCCCAGGGCCTGGGCTGTTCAATTGCAGGTAACAGCCGCGGTCCACGCAATGGCCCGAGCGCACGCCATTTTGATCGCCGTCAGCTCGGGCCCGTCGCCCTTTTTTTTTGGTTTTTTCCCCCCCCAAAAAAAACTGGCCCCCCCCAATGAAACCCCAACCGGGAAAAATTTTCCCCCCCCAGGATCGCTCGGCAGTGTGTCATGCGTTCTGCGGCGCTGCGGAAGAGAGAGCCTGAAACTCCACAGGGATCCCTGAGAGAGGTCTGGCTTACGACGCTCAGCCCAGCAAGGGGATGGACTGACAACGCAACGGGTGCTCAAGGCTGTTCTCCAACACCTGAGTGGCGGACCGCTTTTGCAGCCTCCACTGCAGAGCCGCCAGGACATCCGCACGATCAGGAACTACGTGAGCCACGGGACGTGATCACGACCAAGATCTATACCCATTTCTCAATCGTGATCCCGCTTTGGGGTCCGCCAGCCCCCGGCAGAGATTG
>Ga0163217_1098169_pt1 | contig 13402 bp, 9 predicted proteins | sample SynspAceP_FD_185933 | JGI IMG/M metagenome (GOLD analysis project Ga0163217, IMG submission 185933) | Saline lake microbial communities from Ace Lake in Antarctica - Synechococcus sp. Ace-P (PacBio error correction) | ecosystem: Environmental > Aquatic > Non-marine Saline and Alkaline > Saline ...
CCCCCTCCAACCACCCCCCCCCAAAGGACAGAATATAATGGAGGAAATTTTAAAAGGGCCAGCGCGAGTGAAGCGCCGCCAAGGCCCCTTTAGGGTCTCACATGCGGTTTGATCCCCTAATAGATACTATTCGCCCCCCTAAGAATTATTTATATCCCCCGCCCTTTATTCAGGGGTGTCTGTGAGAGCGGGTGTGTTCCTCTATAACAAGGGATTGGTATTTTAATAACATATAGGGAGATAACGTTTCCTTATAACCAGATTTTTTAACATAAACCAGTTTTTTAAGTTCTCGTCTCTCTCAATGGGGTGATCCATATCCCTTGGCCTGGTTGTCCTTTTGTTTTTTGTGGCTGGCTTTAGGCAGGTTCGCGCAATGTTTCTTATCCCAACCATCCCCTAACGATCTGCTCCTGTTGCCTGGTCTCATAAAAACTCCCACCAAGAGGGCTATAGAACCCCTTTCTCGTTCGGTTGAGGGTTTAACGCCCGACAATCACGATCCCAATCATTTATTGTTCCATATATATAACTGCCTGTTGCTGGCCAATTTTATTTGATTTGGGGCTCACCCAGCCTTAACGTGGGAATATATATCAATCCTCTCCAATCCCCATCCTGTCCTCGCATATGCTGTTATAATTCTAACTTAATATGACCGAAAAAAACTCACTTGAAGACCCACCAATCGCAAAATCGGCTTACAACCTATCCGATTGAACAATAGCTACACTGCACCATAAGCGAAAACAGTATACTCCAGTCCTGAGTATTCACTGTAAATCTGCGATCATACATCCTGTCTTCTTTCGATAAGTTCCGCCTCAATTATCAATGGCCTCTCTTCTGTCAGAAATGCCCTAACCCACTTCGCCACTTCACCATCAGTGTTTAGGAATACCTTTAGGATCTTGCTCTTGCATAGCCGGTGGGTTAATAGTTCGTAAAGTATGATAATGGACTCGCGGGTCTTACACCTAGAATCCATTGGTCTCGAGAAAAGGATTAATCAACACCGATCGTTATCCTACAGATTAAGTAACTTCAAGCTCCGTAGGCTATCTTCCCACTGGTTTTCAATGTCTCTGAAAACACAGGTAAAATAACTCCTTATGCCCCTGTAATCATGATAACAGTACTAGGGTAGTATTACGTAAAGGTTGCCGAATAAAGGCGGGGTGCAAAGAATACTATTTAATTCTTGTAAATAAGGCATAAAATAGATAGAAATAAATATAATACAGTTATAGTATTCCTTAAATCTATGGTGTGACCCATTGCCCAGTAGCCTCGCCTTCTTTAAGCTGCTTAAACTTGCTCTTTAACTATTCGTTTTATTCTCAAAAGCTAGCACGTATTAACTCCTTATAATTCGATTGCGTAATTCCTTACCAAAATCTGTAGGGCTTGGTAAAAACCGCCTCTTTAAAGGAGCTAGCGGTCCCTGCCTTTCCTTTCTCCGTGCATTTACTACGCAGTTCCATGGTCCGGGGAAGTACGTGGTACTCTGTATTAAGACCTGCTGTATAAGTTTACCCCTTTACCAAAAGATAGGTTTTAAAGGGTAAATAAGTCCCTGTCATGAATAAGCCGCCCGAAATACGCAATCCAAAATTTCTTATAATTATCACACCCAAAAAAAAACTGTCCGCTGAAATAAGGCAAAGACCCAAAATGGCACCTTTTCCGACATTTACCTTAAACACGGCTTAATACCATCACTCAATCTTCATGCCAATGTACCCCGTTACTCCCACTGTGACGGATTTATTCCCCCAAAAGTGCAATTTTAAGGTTTCTAATCCACAATCCATCTTTAGAGGAGTTTAGAAATTGTGGTGATTTTAGAGCGTAAGGAGTTGGGCGTGTAATACTAGCGCACAACATCCTTTACCGCAACATGATTCTGTTAGCACTACCGATCCTTAACCATCCGTTCACCCATTAAACATAAACTATCCTTCCATTCCCTGGGCAATAGTCCGTATGACCGAAATTTAAAAATGCCCTGTCTGTATTGTTTCTTGTTTATCGGTGCCGTTACAACAACGTCTATTTCATCTTTTTTTAGGCCTCCTATCTACCGCTGCTTTTGACGATTGTATGGGTACTTTCCACCTCCGCGTGGCTCCCCAAAATTTTATAACAGGTGTTTCTTTCCCAAACGCTTACCACATTGATCTCACCCGTCCGATAGCCTTTGGAAGCTTCGCTGATACGTTATATATCGATTATTCCTCCCCAAATTCCCCCACAAAAAAAAAAATCCGTTTTTGGTGGGAAATAGTTTATGGATGCAAAAATAACCAGGGTGCAGAAATCCACCATCCGGGAATCTTCAAATGTCTTAAGCCAACCACTTCGCACCTCCGATCCACTTTAAATCCCTATGGATATCCCCCACTTATCTTTCCAGTTTCCTGCTTTTTGCGTTTTCGTTTAATATGAAATAAACTCCTAAATTTACAACACAAAACTACTTAATTAAACGACAACACATTTTTACTAGGGATTTTGAAAACTGGGAGAAGTAATAAAATTGGAAAAAAGAGGAACAATACTCCATATTACCTCTGAGACACAAAGTGACCCAGAACTAAAAATAGATCAAGTGGTAGCCACAAATGCGTTTGCACTAAGTCGTAAACATAGCCTCTGATATACAACCGTACGACCGCAATCAGGAAATGAGACACTAACAAAACCAACATGAACATCCTAAGGTAGGAGGGTTGGTAACCTGAACGACCGGTCCGTGGGCAAGACTTGGATGGCCATTCATAAGTTCCAGAGGCATGTAGACCCAAACTGGAGAAAATGCATACAATATTTGAAGAAAAAGATGGCAGTTGGCAACCTATTACTTTTAGCTATGATTCCAACACTGAAAAACGTGAATAGAAAAGATCTATACACCATTAGATGGAACCAGTTTTCCAGAACATGGCGGATCCCACGAAGAAAAACAGCTTTAGCGTATGCATTATATCAGCAGTACGTTATGAAGAGACGATACTACGCTTTGGAAGTTATAAGAATGGACCCAAGGGTTAATCTAGAGTGTTGATGATAATATAGGTTTTATGAGGCAATGGCTAGTCAAATCGAGTCAAAAAGCACGAGAGTATATATCACACGCGTTTACAATATACTGCCGAGTAATCGAGAGTCACAAACAACATGCGGAGCACATCTGAGACTGAATAATAGTACACGGTATGTGAGAGTGAGACACACACACACACTATAAGATGAGATTAGCGAGCGCACACTACCGTAACCTACTATATCTTGCACAGAATGGAATCGCGGTACACACGAGCATGTGTATACTCGCAGAAGGCCAGCCTGTTCGTCATGCGAGAGAGCACACTAATTTCATACAATAGAGTTCTTTACTTTTATGAGAGAGATATATAATATATGAAATCTGAAAAGCGGACGTAGAGTTAAAAAATATAACAGTAGATTCGTTGAGAGCGTATATACCCCAGTAGAGAGTTTATAACAAGTGATTCCACTATTGTGTTGCGGGCATACCTCTAGTCATTATACAGGCTAGTCTAACTTTCGGGCGCCGAGAGATTCACAATAAGCAGAGATGATCTGCCTTGCCATTGAACATATCATTCCAATATGGTGTTGTGTATTCCATAATGTCTCCACGAGTTGTCTTAATTAGGGCGCGAAAGCAATAAATACTGAGAGAGAGAGAGCAAAACTCGAATATGGAGATTAAGCACTTATACGTTTCGTTGCTTGGAGTATTGACTCTTAATAGAGTGGCGATATTTAGCACAATCGGGTTTAAAGAAAATCAGATTAACCATATTCTGCGCAACTTAATATATATATGTACCAGGTAAGGAGGACGTTCTAATGTGTATATATATAACTGCAATATATATAAAGAATCGCATCCTATGCAGGAGGAGGAGCTACAAAGTGAGTCCGAAAATTACTGCGCTTACCTTATCAAAATTTCCCTAACGGCGAATTTGCCATACTATTGTCGACATAAGCACACAATATCTGCTAGTATAAAAGCACTCATGCATGGAGAGAAAATATTAATTACTAGAGCTTATTATCACTCGTATAGAGGAATAGAACTAAATATGACTCTCTGCCTATGCATTAACTACGAGAGATCGGTGTGGCATAGAACAAATTACTTACTTGCTCAGAGAGATTCAGTCAAAATACGCTGCCAATAAGGTGAAGTATAATAACGATTTAAAACACCGCCACCAAAGGCATTAAACTATAATTTGCCTTTATAGTCGCACAGCTTCCAATGAGGCACGTTCTTAAATACCACATTAATACAATATTATTTTCAAGAATCCGTTATACTTGCAAGATGAAACCGTAATGCATTATAAGAGTTGATGAAAAAAAAGAGTAAGTTTGAAAGGGAGCGGTATTTTTCTTTCAATTAGATCGAAGTGTATGCTTTAGATTGGTTGCACCTCCACAATTACAAGCGAAATCCCTACCGGTTGCTCAACTCGTAATGACATGTAATGAGGCCCAAGATTATATTGTTTAAGATTTGGAAACAACACATTGTCCAGGCGTCACACGGGGACCAAAAAATGATTCCGTTTGTATATGTTGGAATAAGAGGCAAATGAAAATAGACTCTTACAGGGTAGGCGGACGATCATATCGCAGATTTTAAAACGGTAGAGCAAAAAAGACGCTCCAATATCAAATTTATTATAGAAGAAAATATTGTGCCCTTCCTCTGCAAGAATTCAAGGTTTCATCTCCGGTTCAAGAGTGGGTCTATTGGTGGCTTTTCCTTAGAAGGTCTCTCCGCATGATGATTGTATTCAACCAACTCCCATTACTTCGGCGAAAGTAGCGAAGTCTTTGAGTGGTCTTTTGGTGCGTAAAAACCTACTGAAAACAAGATGTGAAGGACAGAGATAGCCGCATTTACCTTAGTAATCGATCAAGTAAATGCGAATCATCAAAGAAGGCACATGATAGGCTATTGAGTGCAAGTACTTTTTTGCAGTGCGGCACGAAGGAAGAGACCGATGATCGCAAAACAACGGCGTTATTAGATGTAATTGAACGATACTCTGGATTGTCATCAACGAATTGCAGTTAAAGGGGATATCCTACCCAGGAGACTATATTTCTATAAAGAAATTGAAAGGAGGTAAACACGATTTAAACACTTGGGGCAACCGTCTACCGCACAATTCGTAAATGGCTTTACAAAAGGACTAAATTAACTTTTATAAATATCTTTTTCTGTAGAGAATAAATCCCACGTAACACATAAAAAGAGACCAACGAGAAGACCCAAACAACAAGGAAGAAGGTTTTCCATCTGCCAAAAAAACCTGAACATAAATGGGTATTTAAAAAGTCCAGCCTTTTAAGGGAAGAGTCCCCTCTAACCTTACCAAAACCCATAATTACTTATGAAACTAGACAGAAAGTACAGGGAACAATGGCATTTGCCCCGGCATATTAAATATACTTCCAAATTTTGAAATGCCCCTTTACATCGGAGATAATAATATATATGCTCAAATTAATATTGGCCCAACCCATTTACCATTACAAGCTTATCGACGCCCACAGCGCCTTGGTTTATGGAGGAAAAATAAATCGACACTATTAATCCGCATAGGCAACACTGACAGATTCAAGACCCAGCAAAACCAGATTCCATTTTTGCGCCCTTGATTAGAACGCAGAATAGCCCGGTAAAAATTCCTATTCAAGCAGCGTAAGCTATAGATGGCAGTGTACTTCACTACGAACAAGCCTTAGGGTAAATAATCAACCTTAATAAGTAGTTCACAAAAAAAAATGTACATCCATATAATGCCAAAATGGGTTAGGGAGCACGTCAAGAGGTCGATTGTCATTGCCGTGACGGGCACAAGCCGCATAAGCAACCACATATCCTATAAAAAAAGAAAATATCTCCAACTAGTGTTTTTCCAATAAATTGAAATTAAAACAAAATGGAGGGTAAAGAATAAACAACCACACAATTCGCTGAACACCCTGAAATCGAATGTTTTTCGACATCCTTAAAGAAAGAAAGTGGAAGGAATAGCTCCTTAAGAACAACCCACCTATATGTTTCAGGGCTCAATCGTGAATTTCTTGGTGAAGAATTTGAATCTAACGCGACACAGCGATAAGAGAAACAATAGAAACATGCCAACAATAAACAAGAAAGAATGGAAAAACCAAATCCGTAGGAGTCATAGCCGTGCCATTGGCGCAAATGCGAAAAAGGAGCCGTAACAACATGGTGACTCGAAGTAAACGCCAGGATTAATTTACCGAAAATCATAAGGAACCAATGGTAAGGTCCCTTAAAGGAATATCCACGGTAAGATTATCCTATGAGAGTTCCAATTCCTGCCCTTTGGTTGCTGACCAGGACCTATTATTAGCAAATCACATAAATCTACGAAGGCATATGATCCTTCAATTTAGGTTTCCAACCCGTGCAACAAATAATCCAGGACCGAATGGCCCTACAGCGGGTAAAATAAGTTGCATGTGTTTCCAATAATATCCAGTAACCGAGCGAACATACAGGAATAAATTATGCACAGCAACCCAATAAAGCCGGTTAAGTGTCTGCGGGAACACTCATTGTTGCCTTTTGTGTTCTAATTATCTCAAATTCCTTCATCTCTTCGCATCTTCTTTGATCACACTTGGACCCGAACCAGGGTCCCACGCCGGTTGCAATTTTGTTATAAAAATCCCTGTAATACCTGCTTAAGATCCGGTTGTGTCGATAATGTTTGCCCCAACCAATAAAAGTGGTAACCAAACCCAAAAAAGAGAATTCCGCCCAATCAGGGGAAAAACACTGTTCTTCAGCCGCGAAACAATAAAGCCCAAGCGGGTTTTTTAATAACAATGGAGAGTGATTCCTGAAGCAAACATAGCCGTAAATCTCACTCCCATGATAATTTCTCCACCGAGATACCATCTTAAAATAAAGATAAGTCCGCTACTGCGCCAAAGCACCAAAGCACTTCGGAATAACTGCAAGGCATTTTGTCAGAAGCAAGGCCAATGCCGCAACTAAAAACCATTTAGGAGTTAATAGCCGTAGATATTCTACCCAACACGTACCAATCTTTTTTCTGAGGCATTGGGAATTTAATGTTGTTGTTTATAAAGGTCATAACATTAGAGGATCCGACGCAATTCATTGAGTAGAAATGGGACCATATAGGCCGCTATTAAGGAAGCCAAAACAAGGCCAAATTGCCATCTGGCAAGTTTTGTCAATAAACATGCGGAAAGCCAAATCATGACCAATTACAAGCACTAGGAAGGCTTCATGAATCCTGGCTATGGTCAATAGTACAACAGAAAGAGTGCAAGGGCCCCACCAAAATCATGGCCATGGCGTAAGGGCATAGGCTATTAAAAGAGAATGTTGCTTCCAATGGCTGATTTTCATTTTGTTGACGCCAACATACGTGCGATAATTAACTCCACCGTCCCTGTTTCTGCTCTTCAGGATACAAAGAAGTCCACTGTAATGCCAGCGTAAATTATAGATTGAGGGTGATTAAAGCTTTTTTATTGCTGAAGTCGGTAGATTAGATAGCTTAATACACTAATGTCGTTTGCCATTAAGGCTCAACCCCAACGTTGGATATTCAACAAATAGTAAGCCTCCTGGCCTCCATAGCTAAAAGAACAGTAGGAAATCTTGGTATCAACCCTTTAAACCTCGCCAAGCTAAATACGGTAATTAAGCCGCATTCCATGGTACACACCGGTTTAAGCCCAATATACCCAATTTTATATATGCCCAAAGTAAGAGAACATGGTTATCAATAAATACACTAAAAATCGCCCTGATTTGTCCTCAAAAAAGCTTGTGGTTTGCCCGCCGTAACCGCATTTCATAAATTCCAAATCCGTACTTATCATTGATTTTCCTCAGAGTTTTGCGTCAGACAAAGACAGGAGTAGACTGGTCCGCAAAAAGCCACCATAGCCCGTTCCGAAACGCCTGGTAAGTACAATATCGGTAACTAAGTTGGGTGTCGTAAAGAAAAGGTTGTGCCACCGATGGAAAGGCCTAACAGCACCATGGCATGGTCCTCCCGAAAGTAAAATAATTTCCGAAGAACTTGCCCCTGATTTATTTGAGACATAATTCGATAAATAACACCAATAGAGAAAAAACAATGATATAGAATGCTGTAATCGGGGGTACCTTAATCAATTCAATTTGGCGTTTGTTTGAGAATTAATCTAAAATAATTTGTTTTTGGGATAACTTTTTGCCTTTGTTCGCCAATGTACAATGATTCTCGTTTAAACCATCGATAATCACACACCTGGCTTGGGCGCTTTGCCCTACGGCGAGCAATCTGTTTTATAGGAATTTCAAGGCGAATCAAGAGGATCGCATCATTAATGTCACATTAATGGCATTGGCCTTTGAGCAAAAATCAAACTAGATCATCGTCCCCTATTGTTGTGAGATGCTTGCCGCTAGTTTAACTACAACGCACTGCACCATGGGAAAATATATAGTTGCTTTTTACCCTGGTGATCTAGGTACATTTACTGCACTGATTGAAAAGATTTGCCAGAGATCCACATTTAAGAATAAGCATGTCGGATTTATTGGCCGTAGAAGCAGTACTGGTGGATAGAAAAAATCCAAAAACGTTCCTACCCATTGGCCTTGCTGGATCATTGGCACCACAATGGCTGGTATACTACCAATGATCGGGCAATTTGGCCGAGCATCTCGTCAATATCTTAAAAATTTTCTGGCCATGAAGCTGCCTAAAATCAATTATAGGTAAGCACTGGTCTTTTTATATGAAACATCTTAACGTTGCCTTTTCAATATTTTAATGGAACTCATCAATGGTATCGAACCTTATATATAAACTAAAAAAATGTCCAGGAATATTTGGGGATACATTGTTGGGGTTGCGATTAGTGAAAATCAATAAAGCATCAATTCTACCGGAAAGATGAACTGATCCTTAACGCCCCCGTACGCAATAGGCGGCATTCCTAATTCCTTTTCGTACGAAGCAAAAAAAGCGGTGGCCATCCAGCTCTTTCAATAGACTAAACTCAAACTAAACAACTCAAACTTTCGAACAAAATCGCATTTAAAACCGTACAACAAGTAAACTTAACTTCAAAGCTAACATACAAATAAGGCCCTCCCCACTAATATAAGTGCATTCAACCTGAATTCCCAGATATATGCTTTTTATTCATCCCTGATAATTATATTATTATAAACATTTGTATTAAATATTGTCTATTCCATATGGACTAACAATGACGTAGTTTATCCATAGAAGGATACTATGTGAGATAAGTAATAATAACTAATCGGTCCAATCAAAAAATGAAAAAATGAAAAAACAAACTTCATTACGGTTTTGGGAATTGGTTACCATAGACTTCCGCTAAGAGTCACCACCTAGGTACGATCCGTTATTGCTTGGTCGATGAATCTATTGAAAAATAGGAAATGTATGGGGTGAAAAATTGGAGGCTTTCCCTACAGGAAATGATTGATCAATTGAAGATTTGTAAGACGAAACGGAATCCACCAGTTATTAGACATGGTAAGTGATTACAGGGCAACACAGTAAAATTGAGGCCTTAAGAATTTCTTCATCTGAACAAGGAAAAAAGAAATTAAAGATATTTAGCCTTTTACGCCGATGCCGCCAATTACGGAAGAATTTGAAAAACTGATTTCAAATGAATTTCAACGCTCGCGGAACTAACAATGGTTGACAGAGAATTTGTCAGGGTAGTATCGATGTAATTTAGACCAAGGTTGGACAAGGATAAATTTTTAATTAAAAGGTTAAACTTCAAGCCGAAGTTTAAATGATGCCAGTCAGGCCGCATTGCGGGATACCAATAGCGATCTAATCCTTCCTGGTTATTTCTTTCTGCGGAATGACCCCGATCTTTATAGTTTACTTAGAAAATTTTGTAAAGGATTTTCTTTCCGGGAGAAAATGGAATATTAAAATGAAAATATCCTTAAAAGTAAGTGATTTTAACGGTCTGCTGACCAGGTAAGTGTTGGCCAAAAAGGGAATCTTAGGGTACTGAGTACAGGATAGGAAATCGGTCTGAAATAGTGGGAGGACTATGCTTGCCACCGGATGGTATTAATGGGCCTAAGAATGGCCGGAATTTAGGGAACAAAACAAGCCTCTCTCAAATAATGATGACATCCATGATATTTAATTCCTGCACTGCGCTAAACAAGAACCGCACAGTGGCAAGACAAAATTTTCCTAAAAAAACCCCAAGGTGGTGTGGTACCGCAGAGGACAACAATTTTATTGGATATTTAAGGTAGACGTCTGTTGGTTGGGGACCGCCATTTCTATTAGTCCCAGAGGCCACTACAGTAGACAAGGCAACCGTGAAAAAATTGTTGGCAGGAAAGAAGAAGATCTGGTAATTTAAAGTGATATTCTCCTTGGGAGGCGCCTTACAACGCTCGAGGAAATACAAAGATTGGAAAATAAATAAGGATAAGAAATGACCGGAAAGCTCCTGGTCCCTAAAGATTATTGCTTAAACAAGGACTATTCGGACAAAGGTCTCTGTACGGCCCACGACAGTACCAACATTTTAAAAATTAAGGGAACGGATGCAACGGGTTTATATCAGAAAAGGAATAGCATGGGAAAATTGCATGAAATAGTAGAAAAATCCTGTGCTGTGTTTTGGGCTGGACATCCGCCTCTTGGCCCTACGGCTTAGATACTAAAAACCGTAGGAACAGGGAGTATCTATTTGCCCTGGACCCAATAGTGGCCTACTATTCAGAAAATGAGCTTAAGGAATGACAGAACAATCTAGGTCGGTGGAAATGTACGATGCAGAACCGACAGACACATATGTTATTAGGAACTGGGAATTTACATTGATTATCTTAAGAAAAAATGTGATGATCAAAGACTATGAATAGGAAACGAAAATATCTGTTGAAACATCTATCTCAAATTTAAAAATGATGATGCTATAAACATTTTGGGACCTTAAGGGGCATTTGCAAAATGTAAAAAGTACGGTTTACGGAATTGAACCAAGCATTAAACACCTTGAAAGGTTTAGAATGGAGAAAGAGTCACTTCTTTATGCTGAAGTTTAATAATACTTGAACCTGCCTTTAAATTAACTGATAGTTTTAGTCCAGAAAGTTTATCTATAAATCTGGAATATTTAGGTCTCGTCCAGATGTTTATCGGGAGCTTGATCAGAACTTTGTCCCACTTAATGGTCTCCTCGAGCGCGTAGACAAGTATAGGGGTACCGTTGCACTTTAAAATTTGGTGGTAAAACCGTAATTAAGTGTGTGCCAGATACATTAAAATTTCCTTGACCTGAACCAAGTGGAATATAGCTCGCCAATCAACTGAAAAAGCTGCCCCTATATATATAACCTATAAACAGCACGGTTACATGTTTACCTTTAAACTTGAGTTAACTATCGCTTTTCCTTCCCTATTGCCTTCATAGCTATAACCGTCACTAGTTGCTTGTGTAAATGTAATAGCACAGTTGTGATGTTCTTTAATGATGACTGCTCTCCTTAATTGTTTTTGACTTTTTGATCCGGATCAATATGTGAGGGAAATTCGAACGTTAATGCAAATTCGGGCCGGAAGTAACTCGATTTAGTGGACCTCATTTAATAGTGAACTTTGGAATGCAGTAAGTGTTTAATGAATGGCGTTTAGCAAGACCTTTTGTCCATTCTGCTGTAAGGTTTATCCATGTCAAATCTTCAAGAACATCCTTTGATTTCAATAGTCTCACCTGCCTGATAATCTTTTGATGACATGATAGATAGTACGATTCAAGTTCTGTAAGTTATCTTCCCCAGTTCTGCAGATTTTGCCCTCATAGATAATTTTAAGGAACAGCAGACTAAAATAAATCATCGTTAAAGAATGAATCCTAATCCTACAATGCCTCCTTTATTGTGTTTTAATTCTGCTGTTACCCATAATAATCGATTGAAGTACGAAAGGTACAAAAAACCGTAAATATGGATTATCAGCGAACTATTTTTCCTCTCGCGTATGACCGACTATCCTTTCTTTAATTCAAATTACTCTAACAAAGATAGCCATAATAATACTCCGCTAAACCCCTGATTTAACACTAATTATTGTCTCAAATAGCGGTAGTTGGACCAGTCGCTTCCAATCAATTTGGTCCCGTACGATCCTCCAAAAATAGGCTGGTGCTTTGGTTTAATTATTGTTTTTCACATCGAGTAAGGTCGACATCTTTTGCCTGTTTTTCCTGTAGTACGACTTTTCCATATTGTTCCAGTCAGCAGAATCGGTGTTCATAAGTCATTGCTTTGCTGCAATCGCCAAAATGCGAGGCGAGCGTGAAATGCCATTATTAAACGATGCTACTGAACTGCCAGCTATTTAGGTGTTCTAAAAATCAACAGTTTAATTTGGGTGAGAAGGCGTTGGGGCCACGGCTTTTCTCTCCTTTTATAAAATCACAATACTGTGTCCCGGAGTCGTTTTTGCGCGTCCAATTCTCGTTCCCCGACTAATCTCCTTTAATGGTAAACGTTAGGTCTTCGGTACATCCCACGTCAACCATAACAGCCGTACTCGTCCTGGGGTTACCGGTAAATCACATACCCTTCTATTCAAATTTGCCCCAATTATCAATGCTTCCTCCTGCGAAGCTACATTGATCACAGTGTTTTATGATCTTTTGGACAGTCCTCTGAAAGCGTGGGTATGTCGAAAACAGTGAAGCTGCGGCTTCGCTGTCTGGTGGTAAACGCACTCCAAAGAGCTACACAATATTTCAATGGTAAATCCTCTTCCGGAATCCCAAGTCGATATTATGAGAGTGGTGCAATTGAGCAAAACAGAATCCACCTCTTCATTCTTGCGTGTTCGTCCAACAGCTTTTGCACCACTCGATGATCTTACTCATTGTTATAGTCCGTCATTGGAATGAGCTATAATCTAGATTGCCATATAATCCTTTAACCACAACTGTTCCATAGGCAGGTGTTCGTGTTTCCCTGGCAGACTAAAGTAATTTAAAATAAAATATCGAAATATTTTCTCGGGTTTCCCAATAAAGATACACTGTTCCCTGAAAAAGTTTTTTCGGCGAGATTAAAAAAATGAGATCTCCATTTGGAAATTTGCTTCCATTCTCCACTGAGATGCCAGGTAATCATCACATGGCCAAATTGTTGGGGGAGATTCCTGAAACCTTTGTCTAAATATTGTAATATGCCCATCATTGACCACCCAAGGAAAAACGTATGGGGTTATTATGGTCGATTTGGCATATGTCGCTCATACCAACCATTTGAAGATTCATTACG
>Ga0163217_1092145_pt1 | contig 13400 bp, 9 predicted proteins | sample SynspAceP_FD_185933 | JGI IMG/M metagenome (GOLD analysis project Ga0163217, IMG submission 185933) | Saline lake microbial communities from Ace Lake in Antarctica - Synechococcus sp. Ace-P (PacBio error correction) | ecosystem: Environmental > Aquatic > Non-marine Saline and Alkaline > Saline ...
AAAGAAGAGAGAAATGAAAACATAATTTTGGGGAAAAAAGAAAGGTCCAGAAAAATATTGTAAAATAATAAAGGGGAATAAATTATAAAACCGTTTTTTTTCCAAATTAATTTCATATAAATAGAAAGAATTAATTTATTTGGAATCCTTTTTAAAATAAGGTTTTAATTTAAAAAATCGCAATACCCTAATAGGCAGTACACAAAAAATATATGTAAAGTTTTTGAAACCCAAAAATGGTAAAGCTAAAATCCCCGTTACAAAAATAGGATATAATAGCCTTTTTGCATCAAAAATAAACATCATAGTTACTTTTTTATCTATTGCCTTTGCTATTATTTTTTGTGCCACCAATTACTGCTTTTGGCCCAAGAAGAATCAGATTAAGCCATTGCCCATTGTTTTGCTCATAGAGATACAATAATTGCACACTTTTACCAGATCCAAAATTAAAAAGACCTATTTTACAAACGATTTCTATAAAAATAGACTCCTTAAATGGCCAACACCCTTCTCTTGGACCAAAAATTAAATACAAGGGCCAAAGGATTATGGTGAAAAATGAGCCAAAGAATCAAAAAATATATCTTAGCAATGAGCTGGAACTATATATCCAGATACCGAATTAAAGCAGTAATCATTATAATGGACTAATATTAAAAATGAAAGTCTACGCTGGCGCATTAAAGGATTTCCCTTGGAAATTACTCCAACTGCCGTTTTTTAAACAGGGAACGATGAAGTAATCCCAGCCTCCATCAGGTTTTTAAATTTTGATACTCAAAAAGCTATTATTTTGGAAACTCCAGAAAGGAGCAGCAGGCAGGTTTTGGGACAATTGGGAGGCGATGCAATGAAGGTTTTACGCCGCGGAGATTACAAAAAGGAAAACGATTCTGTTTATTTTTCTAAGCGAGGTAAGTTAAACCACCTCCAAAGATTGTTTAACCCTGATTATAATATTTCCGTGTAAAAAAGGCCAAATTTGGTACCTGGCAAAAAAAGGGTAATTGGCCGATTCAGCAACTGTTACATTGCGGATGTGGCCCACACCAGTAAGCGCTTTCCTTTTGCCTTTTATTTCCCCTTAACTATGGGCAGATCGGCGGGAAGTCATGATGCCTACTTTTGGTAGTGATCCAGAATAGGGGGTATATCTCTGCAAAATGGTGGATACTAAACATTCCGTAAACGACTATGGTAGATCTTCCGCTCACCGGGGATTATATACACCAACAGGAGTTAATGGTCTTAGGAACACAATCCATTTATAACCAAAAGATATAAATATCGGGGTAATGTCAACTTTTAGATATGAAAATCTGGTCCCAAGTCAAAAGGCTTTAGTGCATTAATAAGACGGACCACTATTTACAATATTGTGTTTCCATGCCAAGATGCAAAAAGCAATCAAATTCTAGATTTCAGGCTTCCGTTACCTAGGGAGTAGTTCCTATGTATACGGAATTCCCTGCTTCAGCAGAATTTACCAAATACTCAGTGACAATTTATCCATGTCCATTTTTTATTTCAAAGACGGTTTCCTGAATATCATCGTAAACTTAGTTTTAACGGCCACACATAACAAAACACCAATACTGGTGCATGTAGATGTAAACTTACCAGCCTTGGCAAGCCAGTAATGGAGCGTATATTCCATTTGCACCCCGTGAAGGCATAAAAAGGGTATCATTCAAAATGTAAACTCAGTAATAACCTAAATGCAGAAATAGCATTAAGACTACAGAAAGGATTTTTTAACCAGTAGGATGTTCGAAAATTACTTTTTGGGGCTAGACCTACTATTCCTAAGTACCACTTTAAAGTGGCAAAACATTTTAGTGTAAGTGTTTGGCGTTTTCCTAATGAAGATGTTTGGGCTTAGAGACCTATCAACGAGGGTACGACTAGAACTAAAAGAGAAAGTTATTACGGATACCCTTAATGGGGTTCGATCGTTACAAACAAATATAACTTTAGTAGCCAGTATTGGGACTACTTTATACGGACTGGTTCAATTTTGGCGACCGACATAAAAAATTTCAGGAATCCGGCAACGTTATGCGTCGTCTTTTTAAGTTAATGGCTACGCTTCCATCATTTTGAACAATACTATGACAGTAATATTGGAGCCATGATGAATTGGAACTTTATAGTAGGTTCGAGGGCACTTAAAACGGGGCACCGGGTCTACCAATCCAGTTCTTATGAGTTTTTTTCCTTGCAACCAGTTCGAGGCCAAGGTGCGTGACAAGATCTCCTGCAACTAAACCTAAAAAAATATCGCTATAGAGGCAACTTAACCTCTCCCTAAGGATACTAATTTTTGAAGCGGATTCTTAAAATTAAGTCCATTGACTTGACGCGGAGGGAAACAAATATTCTAAACAATAAGAATGGCCATTAAATTTGGCGCCAGTCTAGATCCTTATGCATTGACAATAATGGAACGCGCATCAATACTTTAACGCCGCAAATCGGAGGTAGTTTGTTTCGACTTCTTCTGCCGGGCAACCTTAGCTACTCTCTGGACAGTAAAGACTTTTGGAAAAAAGAAAGGATGAAAAACGGAAGACGATTAAAAATGAATACGACTATGTTGCTCAAGTGGAGGAAGGGATGATGACCTTTTTGGCAGGCGCCAATGACTTTTAACGAAAAATAGGCGGCGATGCGAAAAGAAAGAACTCTGAAGATGTTAGAAAATTCCCATTTATGGAAAAAATTTACCCTGGGACTCTACGATTATCATAATGCGGTTAAATTATACGAATTCAACGCCAAAATACAATAGCAGCCATTCTTTAATGTATTTCTGGAAACATTCCACTTTCCCAAGATGGAAAATCGGAGGATCTTCCAGGTTTACGATTTGGAGAACAAAGGGTTTACCCTTACCAATTACGTTTTGAACGTGATCTGAAGAGTTTTAGATGAATTTTAAACTGACCCATTTGGCCACCTACAAAGCTGGTACTTCTTTATAGCATTAAGAGTTCCATTTTAAAAGATTGAAGTGGGGAAACAGGAGTAAATCCCAACTAGTCGAAAGATTAAATCTTAGGCTTCAAAACCTTTTTTAAGCGGACAAATTTTTAGACCACGCTTTTAAAACACATAATTTTGCAACTTCATTTGTGGCTAATCCCCTTGGTGTGGGAAACATTTAAAATTAATATAATCCACAACAAAATAGACCAATAAATTATTAATCTTTAAAAAAGAGGGCTATATTTGACATATTGGCTTTTAAATATTCATGCGATGGTAACATAAGCAGAATAAAAAATGGAATAAGCCTATCGGGCCAAATGGACGATTGAAATACCAGCAGGGCACGTAAATAAAAAATCATACCTTGGTTGATCATCTTTTTATACATACAAAATTAACTCTTTTAGCCGTTAACATTGTTGGGCGCATTATCCTGAAGTAAAACATGTACTTAAACTGCATAACATATTACAGTAGCTTGCGGTTTTTGGCACCTATCCGAGGTGGAGCTCTTGATGTTGGCCCAAGAAAACAGGTGGACTCATTTGGTACTTACAGAATATAATAATACATATGCAAGCTTAAATTTTGTACGTAAAGGCCCAGGAATTTGGATTAAACCCAATCTTGGGGAATCGACTTTAGAAATGGGCGTAGATCAATGTTTTATTTAGGAATAGCCAAAAACAACAACGGATATCAGGAGCTAAACAATTTCTTGTCGCGACACTAAATAAGAAAAAACATTTGAATCCAGGCACCTATTTTAAAGATGCCTTATAAATTATACCGTTCGAAAAAGTTACTATTGATAAAAAAATACTCTTTTTGGAACACGAATTTATTGGGAATTTTCATTAGAGATCTAAGACGACTTCCTTTTCCAAATTATAGCATACAGGGATAAATAGTAGTACAACAACCGTAACTTTTTAGAAATAAACGTTGATTTTTAATGCTCATTGCGTTTTATTACGTGCCAGTTGACAATAATAATACTATCAGTAAAAATGCCCAATCGGAAGAAGCCGATCCGGAAGAAAAAAAATGCTTCCGATAAACGACCTTACACCTTCTCTGAATATAATTTTATATTGAAAAAACACGGGACGGTTAATGCAATCCTGTATACATCTATTTTGATTTTTCAAGTAAGATCCGAATACCTTCAAACCTAGTCACTTACCTTGTGACACCAAAAAGTGAGAGGCCACTTTTGGAAAAATTATGCATAGAAGGCTTGCCAGAAACATGGTAACAAAATACCGAAATAGGCTCCGTAATTCCTGGAGCGCACTACAAAAGGAATTGGAGACTTGATGAAAAAAAATGGGATTTTTGTTTCTATTTTCTTATCAATTGGAATATTTGTTGCCACATGAGGAAACAAGGTTTCTTTTATGTGGGCCGGGGAAGTGGGTTGCCCAACAGTATAGTGGCCTTAACTACTTCATATTACAGATGTGGACCCCATAAGAGCTCGAAACTTTACTTTTGAGCGCATTATTAATCTTTACTACCGCGTTAACGGCTCTGAATTTTGATATTGTTTTTTCTTGGAAGGCGCGCGAAGCCATCACCCAATATATTTTTGAACGTTTTCCAATGTTTCCCTGCTAGGTTACTTTCATGTACTTTCCAAGAAAAGGGGGGTCATCGTGAATTGGGCCAAGGTGTTTGGGCTGCCCAAAGAAGAAATGATATTTTGTGTGATAGGAAATACAAACCGTTCCCAACTTGGGATAAAGTTGCTTTATTGGTACTTAAGTATGGAGAATTAATCAAAGCGGATGCCCAATTATTTTAAGTATCCATGCCGGTGGTATACTATTTACCGAAAAACCAATTCATTACTTCTCTGCCACCCACCTGCCTCAAAGGTTATCCCTACACAGTTCGACATGGTGATTGCGAAGCGTTGGGCTTTTTCAATTTGACCATTTCTGTCCAACCGGGGTTTGGGGCAAAAATCGAAGAACATTAGAATTATAAGTCTATAATCAACAGCCCCAAAATAAGCACCTTCGACATTTCATGATGTTTTGCCCAATTCAAAAATGACCCTTTATCTAATAATTTTGGTAAAGTAGCGCCAAGTTGCAATGGGCTGCTTTTTATGTAAGAATCACCTTGCGATGCCGTATGTTGCTAAAAATTGGAGTTGGACAATTATTTGGGATTGGTTTGCTGGCCAGTTTCCATCATCGAGGCCAGGTGTGGGCCAAAAGTGGAATGATGCGGGAATACATACTGCGCCATCGGGATCCGAAACGAGCTAAGGAAAAGGGCACATCCCGTTAATGTTGTCCATTATGCCGAAACCTACGGCGTATGTATATCAGGAAGATGTGGATTAAAGTAGCCCACTATTTTCGGCGCTGATCTTACTTTGGGTGAAGCAGATGTTCTAAGAAGAGGATGAGCGGGTAAATTCCGCTCTAGAGAAGGGTTCCAGAAGGTAAAGGAAAGTTTGTGGAAAAACTGTAGACAAAAAGGGTATGACGATAAACTCATTTTGAAATATGGGAGGCAAAGTCCGCAAAGTTTTGCCGCCTATGCTTGCCAAAGGCATTCGCATATATGCTGTTGAAAGTTATCAAACGCTTAATTCCTAAAGCTTATTACCCTTTAGAATATATGGTGGGGCCGTGCTTTAATATGGAGGAGGATTTTATAGTGCGAGTTTCTATATCCACGACGCAGATGTGGGAGCCCAAGATACATTCTCCCTGTAATTATAAAAGCTTTATGCTCAATTGCATTTATGGTATGAGCTAATACTCGGATTTATGTACTAAGGGAATTGGAAGGATGAGTGGTAGTACATAAGTAATCCGAAAGAAATGCAAATGGGCTTTTTTTATATTGGCCAATTTTTTTGGATAGAGTCTCCCTATTTCTATTTGGATGCAAATTGAGTATCTTATACGTATTGATGCCTTTAGTTTACGTATAAACAAACACGAAACTCTTTGTGCAAGCCATTTATCCTTATCCAAAAAGACCAAATTGGACGCAACCCAAAACTTGTTTACTGCAAACATACAACATTTTGAGACCTAAATTTGTATTCTACGGATCTCGAAATGGCCTTTACACAATGGGAACTTTATGGGGGTTTCACCCTTTGTTAGTCATTTGAATATTTTGGCAACTCTACTAAACTAACACGCCTGCGGCAAGAAGAGACTTAGAAGCTTACTAGGGAAGAAATATTGATCTATAGGGATATTGGTGACCGGTAAAAAACACCCGTACCCACAGGGGACGCGAATGAATTTTGGCCAGCATTGGTAGATCAACATGGGAAGTTTTTTGAATTACCGTAACTGTTCCCCCTGTGGCGCAAATATTTCTTCAGAGGAAAAGCGATCTATCGATTTTATGGAAAAGTGGTGAGCGAATTTGGCTTTTAAGTGTAGAGGTCATCAAAAATGCAAAAGCCAGGACTACATTCGGATACCCAAGGTATGCCGAACTTGGAAAACCGCGTTTTAAAAAAACTATTCAAGATAAGAAATAAAACTCTCACAATCTGACTCCATGTAAAGTTTAGTAAAGACGTTGATCCCGCTCCACTAACGTAAAGTTTTTTTTAGATAGTTTCAGATTCCTTAAACGGTAATTTCTTCCAGAATAGTAACAAAATGAGGGAAAACATAACGCTACAAAGTACTTTAAGATATTCCAAGGCGGGCATTCCGATAAAAATATTTCACTTAGATTCGATGTAAGTTATTCTATTTAACCTGTGGGATATCAAAAAAAATTGCAGCGATTTGATTTTATATCGTCCCCAAACCTATGAGGAACGCGTATTGAAGCTATATTCAAAACAGGATATTTCTTTTTTCTTGATTCCACCAGGAACAACTATTATTGATTGGTTTTTATCTGCCTCTATTCGTTCATTTTTTTATAAAGCTCTATGCCCATATGAAATAAGTGAATGGGGCGAAAACTATTTTGGGGAATTATCCTAATAGGTATGGTATAATTTTTTAGTCAGTTTTTGTACTGCGCACAATAATTTGGACATAAGAAGATTTAAAATTTATAGTTTGTTTTAACGTGGGGGTTCTTAATGGAAAGCTATTGAATGGCCCTTATTATTGAGCTTACCTATAGCCTCTATTCGACTCTTATAGAAAGCTAATTGGGAATTTTTAATAACGTTTTAGACAAAATAAGGTCTTGTTGTGGTAGTGCATACACATTGTTTTTTATGGTAACGCCAGATTAAACAAAAATTAATCCTCCTTTCAAGAAGAAAATTCATTACTATAGAAAGCTTCTGGTAAGGAAGGGAACAGCAATACTGTTTTTGATCTAAATGGGGAAAACAATAAAGTTTTATTAGCAAAAAATATAACCAATTATTATATATTAAATCTGCAGGAAATTATGTTAGAATCTTTACATCAAAGGAGAAAAAATTCCACAAGGAACTCATTCGATGAGTTTCAAGAATTGGACGGGAATTTTAAAGACTCCAAGGTAATTCGCAATCCACAGGATCCTATATGGTCAATCAGCACAAATCAACTTGTAAATGAAACAAAAAAAGGCTACCCTTAAGTTCCAATATATCAGAAGAAAAATTCTGTTTCATTTTGGTTACAAGACCAGCTTTGAAAAGGTTCCTCCCACTAAAGAAATGTCCCATTAATCCAATAGGGTTTAATTTCACAATAATTCTCCATAGCCATAATAGGTAGATCTGAAACCATCGTTAATTTGTGCAAATACACTGTATTTGTGTAACGCGATGAACGGAATATATTATTTCAATGTTAGGCTATTTAGCTCAACACAATGCATCAATCAATTGTACCTATTTACGGTTTTAAGCAGCTTGGGTTTAATATAAAAAATTTTATTGAATAACAAAGGATATATAAAACCGAGTGATAAAAAAGTAGGGTCATATTAAGGATAGATTAATCCCTGTGGTCAATTTAGGTATCTTAGCATTGTATTTTTTTCAGGCCAAAGACACAGCCTACTATCCTGTTCCATTCTAAAAGCGATTGCCCTCTCGGATTTAAAGTTGAATTGCAAATATGTAATGGTATAGCAAGAATTATATAGTCAATATGCTAACCAACAATCTCACTACTCCAGTTATTTTCTGGAAAAAAATGCGAATCTCTGGGTGATGCGAAGATTTTAACTTGATACTGTGAAGCAAAGGGGGAGAAGAGGGGGGTGTTGGTGGGTTAAATTGCCTACCAGAGATTCGCGATGGTTTTTTCTCCCCAGAAATTGACTTGGGAGGTAAATTTATTTTTTTGACCCGTCTATCAGCGACAAACCATTTCTGTGCAACATGCATGGATCCCAAAAAGGATTAGGGATGGAATTAGCAACTAGCCGGGGTAAGATGGGAATAGTTGAAAAGAGCGGACCTTCCTTTAAATGTAGGTTATTTAAAAAATGCTGTTTTGGGACGGTCGGCTCAACTTTGGAGGAGCAGATGTGGAACTTTGTTTCCAGAAGAAATGGGAAATCACCGGAGAATTTACTCGGATATAAATGAAATTAGAAAATTATAGAAAATTATTTGAGAGCCATATCCAATAGGAATTACCATGAGTGCCTATAGTGCCTGAAGAAATTACTAAGGCCAATTGCGCTTCCAATCTTCTTAATTTCTTTAAAAAAGTAAAATTAATGACGCAATATGCCCATGGGGTACGACGAAGCATTGAATAAATGAATAGAAGGTCTTATGTTTTAGGTCGTTCGTCGCCGTTGCGCGAAAGCATACCTCCCTTTTTTTACAAATCAACAATTTGCGTTATAGGACACCCCCGAACAGATGGACTCCATTAGATCCGGGGCGAAATCCTTTTGAGGACAAAAAGCTGAGAGGGGCATTTAGGTTTCCTAAGTCCTTAGAATATAGTACCAAATGCTCCTTACTGCACTCGGGAAGAAATTCCAAACGCTTTCGTGAAACGTTCAATTTTAATACAGACGGAAGGGTATGCTATTCGGAGGTGAACTTATTTGATACACTGGATATTTGGGACCATTTAAGCGAGTAGAAATTAGACGCATAGTAGATTATTTTAAAACTTGAGACGAATCTTTTTAAACCAAATTCTGAGGCCTCCTTCGGATTAAATATCGACTTATAATTAAATTATGATAAAAATCGCCTTTTTGTAAATCAATCACCGCTCTTGCTACATCGGCATTGGGGTATTTATCGAAATATTCTTGACCAAAAGTGTAGAGACAGTTCCGATTCCGTAACAATGAATAATAGAAATTGGGACTATCAATGAACTACTAAATAGCCTCCAGTCAGAAATTTACAGGAACTATTATAAGAAGTTAAAGAATGGCTCATCTATCAGAATGCGGTAAAACAAGCCATTCAAGGTGATCTTAATCCGATGTTTATGGGAAGTATTCGAGAAGTCTAATTGATAAGGAAATATTAGCTTACAAGGGTCGTCAATCAATGGAGGGAATGGCCACCTGGACGGTAAAAAGGAATAATGATGCTTCCTTTTTCTGGATGGCATTCTAATAGAGATTTTAAAATATCAAACTACAAAGGCAACGTGGTATGGGGCCCGGCTGGTAACCAACTTTATAATCGCAATAATGGATCATTGACAGAGTGTTTATGGCATTTTCAACCAATATGGAAAAAACGGACTTATTGAACATAATGTCTGAGTAAAATACGCGGATGCCGCTATCTATGTAGGTATGTGCGATAATGTTGATGTACTACATTAAGATTTTGATAATGTTGCGGGGTATTGAATTGAAATTCAGACATTGTTTGGTAGAGAAATATTATGTCCACAACAATCGGGAGGATACTAGCTTTGGTAACACTGGGTCCTAATAAGATCCTTTGATGTTATATGCTGCGCATATAAATTTTGTGTAAAAAAAACCAAAAAACTTTGGCGCCCCCGGATCAACCGTTGCATAGGAATCATCTGGCACAGGGAATTCTAATTATGGCGCGGATGATGTAATTGTAGAAAAATAATATCATAGGGGAAATAAACAATCTGGGATTCAACCATTGTTTGACCTTGACAACGGCGACCAAAAGCCAAGACCAATATTCGAAGGAAACCCTGAAGGGTGGTAATTCTTGATAATATCAATGTTTGATACGGGAAATGACCATGGTGAAATAAAGCATAATGCTCTCAAGATGGATTCAAAGGTGCAGATATTTTCGCTTAGGCGAGGCACCGGAAGCCGATAGGGATAAGAAGAACAGATTAGAATTTGGTTTGGATAAAATATGGGCATCGCAGCGAATAACGATAGCAAGATTCCACGATGATGAATCCGTTCCGGTGCCACAAGTCGGTTTCTAAAAGAAGAACTGGGCGAGCTTACCTATTATGGAGTCTGCGCCGGTTGTCATGCTTTTGGATCAGAATTTGATCGGTCCTCCACCGATCTTTCAGCAATTTCCACCACGATAACCAAGGTAATAGTCGACTTATATCAATATCAAAAACCTTTAGGAGGATTAATCCTGAATGCACAAGAACTATTATCGGACGAAGCTAAAATGGTTTAGAGAATATATTCTGGCACTGAGGAATTAAATTTTTCCAATATGCAATGGAATTTCATTATTACGGACAATAATTTAAACAACACCAAACACAATTATATGAAGCAAACTAATTCTAAATTTGGCCGTATTTGCACTAATAATTACTACGAGGGCCAAAAATATTTCTGTAGGTGCTAGAAAAAAGAATACGAACACGCGCTTTAGGTTTGTAAGTGTTTGGTGAAGGGCAACCCAAGGACGCGGGAGACAAGATTTTTGATGGAAATTATACCCTCGCGAATCTTCAGCATGATTGCCATAATTGAATTTCTTATATTGGGTATACTACCCTAGAAATTACCCTTGAAATCATAACGACTATAAAGGTCTTCCTTGAATTAATGCCGAACAGATGGCCGAGGTAGTGGTTACGGCCTGACATCCAAAGGGATAAAGGAGTCACTGGGTATCCATCTCCGCAGGTATGTCTGAGGAGTCAACGTGGCCCGTGAAAATACGTTATGAATCCTCTCAGGAAAAGTCTTCCGGTTTAAGATTAACTCAATCATACTGAGTTGATGGCTTAGTGAATACTGTTAGGGGTATCATACGATTAAGGAACAATAGACCTTTAGGGGTTTGTTGTGGATGGTATTCCATCTAGCAACGGTTTTCGGGTGGGCCGTGGAGGCTGGAAGGTATACGACGGGGAGATGCTTTATTCGGATATAAATCCTGATGAGTAGAAACCATAAGTGTAGCTAAAAGGGGCAGGTGCATGCGCGCTATGGTCGCTGGGGCATGAAGGAGTTTTTTGATTACTTACAAGTCGGGAACTAAAAAGGATGGTGTTGGTATTTCATTAAATTTCGTCTTCTCTTTTCCGGATGTTGCTTAACCCAGATTTTAAAACGAATACCGGTTGCGGGAGATTAGCGATTTGGCGATAAAATGCCGATGGACGACGTTCTAGATTATCTTTTTCAATGGAGTGGGGCCAAAGATTGGAAGGAAGCCTATACAACTGTTTGGGATCGGCCAGACCTACTCTCCCACCAAATAGGAATCCTATAGAGGGAGTTTTTATCACGGATTACAATGTTGCACACTTGGCTTTTGAAGGCAGAAGTTGATAAGGTCTTTAGATTGTCATAACCGAATGAGATGGACAAGGCATGCAGTAAATAATTTGACCAAACAGAACAATGAGCTTTAAGAGGTTTCTTCTTAAATTGGACCGATTAGATTTAGCGTTGATGAAAAATGCCTACTACTTCAGTAAAAAATAGGCGCACTGGGCGGAAGGTAAGTGGTAATACGGCCTAACTTTTAGCCTTAATGCAGGGATATCGTCTGGCAGATGTCAAGAACAATAAGTGAGCAAACGGAGAAGAATCAATGGAATTGGACAATACATTCAAAACCCCATTCTGGGCACTTGAAATGCTGGGAATGTTGATGAAAAAAGATCATTTAAGGCTTTACTCCGCAATTGGGAGATTGATTGAATTCAATATACGGCAAATGGGGTTATGGATTAATTAATAACGATTTTACCCAAGTTATGGGGCTACTGGGGCAAGGCAGTTCAAAACGGAATTAGGTTTCATATCATGATGAAGTAAAATAGATTATTGGAATCGACATCTAGGAACTTATTGACACATTTCGATTTCATGTACTAAGTTGGGAGCCAACTATGAATTGAATCAGTAGCTATTAAAAATATTTCGGGTAATGGACGTGCAAGGGGGTTTTTTTTTCAATTTTTATAGAATCAGCAATTATAAAATTCATTTTCCTTGAAGGAATTTCAAAAAAAAGCTATTTAATTCTACTATGGGCTGGTCACTTTAGCTACGAGGCTTTTTTATATTTTGATGCTTACCTTAAGAAAATGAATAATTCTTCAGCCATTACGAGGCGAATAAATATCATAATTGGTATGAATTCGAGATGAGTTTGTTATTCAGAAATTGTGGGCCATAATTCCAAATATTATAAGGGTAAACTAAGGCTCTTTGCAAGTGGGGAACGAACCCCAGGACCGTATACGAACGCAGGCAGTTTAAACGTTGAACCAAACGGTAACTTACCCTATACGTAGCTTCGATTTCAGGAAGTCTTCCTCATTTTGAATTTAAGACCGGAAACATCCGAATCATGGAAATTGGCAATCTGGTTTTTAAAGAATCGGATCAATTGGAATGTCACCTATTACAAAACGAATACAACAGACCAAATTATGGTGCAGTTCCAATTTTCAGGAGCTACGGCGTATTCGTCAAAAGATGATCATGCAGGAGAAATTGAAAATAAGGTATTTGAGCCCATTGAATCTGATTCGCTTTTTGATCTGATAATTTTTCATGGACCTGGGAATTTAACTTAGCCAAAAGTTAACTCTAAGGTAATTACATTAATGAAGGGTTGGAAAGCAATTTCACTAGGATCTCTCTGGACCGTTCCGTGAAGCAAGACCAGGCCAAGAATTCGGACAACATATATGGGGCAATGCCTTTTTTGAAGGATAATTTCCGGAAAAAAATAATCGGCATGGATGGCCATCGCCAAAAGAGGAAGATCGTGTAGCCTTGGGAAATTTATAAATCCAGAATTGGTATGGTGGTTTTTAACCAATAAGATACGCATTTTAAGAACTTTACTTTAAGTTCGCTTATCAGCGCCAAGTTTGGCGGTTGAGTATTATTCGCCGCCTCGTACGGTCGAGGTATGTCTGGTTTTCGGACTGATGTCCGTAGTTTAGTAGGTAGGGAAAACGGAAATTATTGAAGGAGGGCATCAATGAATTTAACTGGTTTTGAAAAAATGACAAATTCAACAGCGCTCTAACCTAAAA
>Ga0163217_1015406_pt1 | contig 13399 bp, 12 predicted proteins | sample SynspAceP_FD_185933 | JGI IMG/M metagenome (GOLD analysis project Ga0163217, IMG submission 185933) | Saline lake microbial communities from Ace Lake in Antarctica - Synechococcus sp. Ace-P (PacBio error correction) | ecosystem: Environmental > Aquatic > Non-marine Saline and Alkaline > Saline ...
CCGAACAAACTCAAAAAGAGAAAAAAGGAGAATATGGCCGGGTTGGCCCCCGCGTCAGGACCCTTGAAATCCAAAGGAATTGGGCCCGGGGGTCCACTTTGGGTCCCCCAGCGGCGGCGGTTGGCCCCTGCGGGCGGCGGCCACCAGCAAGGGTCCCCGGTCCGCCGCCCGCGCGGCCGCGTCCCCTTGGACCCCCGCCGAACAGGCGTCAAGATCATAAGTGTCCCGAGTCCGCGGCGCGCCCTGCTCAGCGCCGCTGGAGGCGGCTGCACCCGCCGAGAGTGACAAAGCTGGCCAAGCAGGAAGGACTGCGTCCGGGTCGGGATGGGCCAATGGCCTCTAAATTTCCTGTAAATTCGGGGCACGCGACATCCAGCAAGAAGCGCCGGCGGGGTCGCGCCTTCTAAATCTTGCGGGTCAGATCGCCCTAGGGTGGGTTCAAGAAGGCTGCGCCTCGTTCGGCGGCAAGGCGGGTTCAGCTCCGCAGGCCCGGCTGGCAATCGCTGATGGCCCGGGGGTGCTTGCGACCGCGCTTTCTGGGATGTCCGCGGGGTCACATGCGTCGCGCGGACGATGAGCGCGCGCAGATCTGCAGTGATCGCGGGCACAATCGCGGCCACATCAAACTTGACTGGCCCGCTGATCTGGGGTGGAGGCGGCGGCCGCAGATCGGCCCAATCATCGGGCCCCCAGATCCGGTATCGAGCAATCACAGTTCCGCCGCAATCAAAGCTGGTCTGGGGCGGAGCCAGCGGTGCCTGTTCGCCGTACTCCTAGAGTGGGGGTCCCAGCACGTTCCAGACTGCTCTGGCGGCGCGGGCAAACAGGGTATTCGCGGCCGTCAGCCTCGCCTGCTTCTGTCTGCGCCATGGACGGGATCATGCCGGGTGGTGATGGCCGTGACACTGGCGCCCACGTCCTCGACAGCAAGGCGCGCAGCGGCGACGCCGCTGCCGGAATATCTCGTCATGATGGCAGGCAACATCGGGGTTCATCCAGAAAGTCTGGATTCGTGGGCAAACCCGCGGACCTTTGCAAATCTGCCACCACCGCGGCGCGTCTCGCGATCAGGCAAGGTGCCATCGCCTCGACAGCGCATCGAAACTGTCAGACGCGCCGGTGACGGCAACAAAAGCGGTATTTGGGCTTCTTGCAAGGTCAGCTCAGCTCTGCCCAGACGCGCGTTGAGCAGTGCTGGCAGTCTCGCCAAACCGTCCAACGTGCGCGGAGCGGGCTTGCAGATTCGGGGATGGCGGTGTTGGTCAGGGTCGCGGCTTGTGTTGCGATTTGCTCCAGTACAATGCGGGCACCTGCACCTCAGATTTTCCGCGCGCCTGCTCGAGGTGGGCAAACGCGCTATCGATGGCGGTGGGAACCGTGCCCGCCATGGCGCCATCCGCTGTCTGGAAGCCGAAGTGGCGGCCGATGAGCGGTGCTGTCCACTCTGTTTCCTAGCGTCGTTCGCGCCACAGAGGCGCCGACGCATCGGAGCCTTTCGGTAAACTGGTTGATCTGCACTGTCGCACGCGCACAGTGCCGGTGATGTCCGGAGAAATCAGTGGAATCGCCTGATAAGGCGCCCGACGAGCTGTCGAGATTGCGCAGGATGTTGGTGACATAGGCCTGTTTTCAGGCCCCGTCAGCACCTGAAACTGCTCAGCAGGCGGGTCGCCTCCACCAGCATTCGGGCGCAATCCTGCACCACGCCTGCCCGACGAGCGGCCGCGAGGGATGAAATCAATCAACAGCCGTTTGCCCGCGCGACCAGTGGCGCCGCCGCAGGCCGTACCGCCCGAGAAGCGAGATAATAGGAGACGCCGGTGACACCTGCGATGCACTGTGGGCGACAGTATCGGACCGGACCGGCACATCCGCCTCGATCTCGAATGTCGCCCGCACGCGCGACGGATATCAGGGCGCGATCTGCAATCCCGTCCCCGCCCGACAGAGAATGCCGTTGAACACACATCAACCCAGGATCAAGGCCCGAGACACTCCTCGAAACAGCACGCCATAGTTTTTGATATTGCTGGTTACCTGCCACTGGCCAGCCAGATGAAGAACCCAGCGTGGCCCAGAATGGCCGCCAGCGTGAAGGCCCCGATCAGGATAAATAATTTGCGCGGTCCATTATGGGTTCCTGTCTGATCGGCCGGATCTGTTTTGGCGGTGCCCGAGTGCGCCCCCGCGCGCGCCGTCCGTGAAATATTCAATTGCACCCAAGTGAATCGACCTTCAGCAATCTCGTCCATCGTCCCCACGCCAGCAACTTTTCTATCGGCCAGCAACTGCCACACGGTCACAGATTGCGTGGCAGGCTGTCCAGTCATGGGTGGAACAGAAAGACGGGAGGCCGAGAGAGGCCTGCAACTGCTTGATCAAATATCGAAGGCCGCCGCCCCGAATGGGATCAGGCCCGCTGTCGCTCGTCAAAAGACGATCTCGGGTCCATGGCGATGGGCGCGGGCAAAGCCCTGCGCGGTTGCGCATGTTCCGCGCCCGACAGCTCGGGAGGGGTATTTCATCATGGCGTTTCGGGCAGGCCGACCATGCGGATCTTGATGCCCGCCACCATGTCCTCGCGCAAGCTTCGGGCAGATCAGCTTGTTCGCGCCATCGGCGCTTCGACATTCTGGCGCAGGTCAGCGAGGAGAACAGCCGCGCCGTCCTGAAACATCACGCCCCAGCGGCGGCGCAGCGCCGCGGTAATTGGCCGATGATCTGTGCGCACAGATATCTCCCGAACACTTCGATCTGGCCCTCCTGCGGCCCTCCAGCAGGCCCACAATGGCGCGCAGAGCACGGATTTGCCGGTGCCCGAGCCGCCGACCACCCAATAATCTCTGCCGCGCTGCACCAATTCAAGGTCCAGACGTCATGCACAGTATGGGTGCCGAAGCGCCGTGCCAACCGCGCACGCGAATGATGGGAAATTCGGTCCATCACACCCACAATCGCGAAAAGATCGAGAAACATCGCATCCCATCACGATACCATAAATATCGAACAGCACCAACAGAGCGGAGGTGAGGCCGGCCAAATCTCCGCATCGCCGCCCACCTTGAGGCCTGATAACAGCCGAATGGATCCCGATGATCAGCGCAAAGAAGGGCGCTTGATCATGCCGACGACGAAATGCCAGACGTCGTATTGCTGACCAGCCGCCGACTGGAAGACGCCGGCGATACGCCCAGTTTCGATCCAGGACATCGCGCGCCGCGCAGCAGGCCCGAGAATATTGGCGATTGAGCCAGTGAGGCAGCAATGATCAACCAGCGCCAGCACGGCGCGCATCCACAAGGAGGTCACGGCATCGAGGCCCAGGTGCGCATGGCGTCAATCTCCTCGCGCATTTTCATGGAGCCGATGGCGGCGGGGAAGCAGAAGCCGGAGCGGCTGCCACATGATGGAGGTCAACAAAATGCCCAGCTCGCGCAGGATGAGATGCGATCAGGCCACTACAAAGACCTCTGCCCGAACTGTCGCAGGCTTCGCGGAGCCTTGGAACGCCAGCACGACCCCAATGAGAAACGCCTATGAGCGCCACAAGCGGCACGGACGCTGACGCCAATCTCCTGACAGTGGTGCACCACAGAAATGTGAAGCCGCAATCGGCGGGTGCCGGATGATCCGCCCAGTGGTTTGCCATACACCTGTCCCCAAAAACGAGGTCAGCTCGACCCCCATGCGCGCCCCGCGCATGACCTTCTGGCGGCCAAAGCTCTTCCCCAGCCTGTCGGCCAGCGTGAGTTTGCCCGGTCCCGCCCCACCTTCGGGGGCATATTGGCGCTGACAGTCCTCGAATCAGCTGGGCCTGCACCTCCGTACACCGTGATGGGGCGGTGCGTGTTCGCGCGTGGCTGCGTCTCTGGCAAATCCAAACAACCACCACGCGGCCCGCGTATCATTTGCGTCAGCTTGCTGATTCAATCGAGGCGGGACTGCCCATAAGCGCGGGCGCTTCCCTCCAGCTGCGTCAAGGGTAATCAATCAACAACGCGCCCGAAAAAACGAGACGGCCACCGTCGTTAGACGCTCACGGTTTTCGGCGCCGACAGTGCCGCGTCCATCATTGCGATTACGCACCTAGAATACAGGGCGCAGGCGCGCCCGAGAACCCACAATCACAACATCCGTTTTCAAGCAAACCCCTTCAGGACCGGCATCTTCAGGACCGCACATCGAAAAATCCGGTCCCGCTCATATCTATGCAGATCGTGGCAAGTATGCAATCTGATCATCGCAAAGGCATTGAATGCAGATCATCTGTTACACGCAGTCCGCGGATGCATTACACCTCATACTCCCGGAGGTCGGAGGTATGATCTCGCTTGGCGCACTCACACGTGTCGGATTTAAAGGGTGTCCAGTCCGATCATTGCCAGAATGCTCCACCTGATCCGTCACCAAAAGCGGGCTTTCAGGACCCGCCTGCGGCAGGCTCTGGTCCATGATCGCTCGGCGCGTCCCGCATCTGCGCGCCAATGCACCGCAGGAACAGGTGGCAGAAGCGCCTATTATTCTTCGTGCTCAGGGGTGGCAATTGGTCCGTTATATTTGGTGCCCCTATCTTTAATGCACCCCAAGGGCCAAGGAAACTGCGCCTATGTAGATCCCGACCGCCGGATGGCGCAGGCCGCACCGGCGGGGGATCGTTATGGCCGACCTGACTGACCAGATCGCGGCGGGTCCATTCGCGCACTTGTGGCACCGCCTGCGATGACGACAAAGGGTATGATCCGCTGTGCGAGCCCCGGCGTTTACGTGTTTCAGGACCTGCAGATGCTTGAGACTTGCGCCGAAAGACAACGCCGTCTGCACGCAGGCATCGCCACGATCAGTCTATCGCTGCGGCTGCGCCATGACAATTTCGGGCAGCGGGCGTGTTCAACCTATGCTCACGCCAATCTCGAAACCCTACATCGCACGGGTACTGGCAAGCTGCCGCAACCACTTTTTCAGGCTGCGGGATGTCGAGGATATGGCCATATGGCAGCAGAGCTTGACGAGCGATCTGTCGCGCAAGCTCACTCTGCAATGTCGCTTCATGTCGATGGCGGCTTTCACCTGCGCGCCTGACAGCCTAGTCTCAGGGAATCACATTTACGGCGCACCCATGCAGTATATTGAAACATAACCTTCGACGAGATCACATTGGGCCGAGAGCGCAAGCTGACCCGCACCCTCAAGCCCAGGATATCGAGCTGTTTGCCGTCATGTCGGCGGATGTGAACCCGCGCAATGTAGATGCGGACTATGCCGCCTCTGGACCTGTATCACAAGGTCATCGCCATGGCATGTGGGGGCGGCGCGCTGAATTCTCGGCGAGTGGCTGCACCGAATTGCAGGGCGGGGACGATCTTCTGGACAGAGCCTGAAGTTCGCATCCGGTCAGGTCGGGCAGATACGTGACCATCCGCCGTGACCGTGAACCCACAAGGAGCAGCGCACACGCATGTCACGCTGGCCTGTCTGTGTCCAACCACATGGCGAGGCGTGATCGGGGGAGCCAAAAGTTCATCGCGCCCACGCAAAAACTGCGCCACCCGCGCGTGACCTTGCCCGCAGTCCATTTGCCACACCCAAGGCGCCGGTTGCAGCGCTGATCGCACAGACCAAACCGTTGGATTCCGGGCCGCCCCACTGCCGTGGTCACCCCTGTGGTGCGCTGTCGCTGGAGGGCGTGTTGGAGGCAGCGGCGCAGGCATGATTCGTGCCTTGCTGGTCGGGCCGCGTACCAGGATCGAAGCAGTCGGCGCCGCAAATCGTGGCGCAGTCTCGACAGTGTTCCGAGATCGTCCCGATGTGCCCCACAGCCATGCCGCCGCGAGGCCGCTTGTGGGCGCTGGGCGCGTGCCAGGCAGCGTTGATTATGCTGATGAAGGGCAAACTGCACACCGACGAATTGCTGGCCCCCATCGTCGCCAGGCAACCGGCCTGCGCACAGAGCGGCGGAATCAGCCCATGTCTTTGTCCTCGACGTGCCGCATTACCCCCAAAGCGCTGCGATCAGCGATGCGGCGTCAACATTGCACCCGATCTGAACGCCAAGCGCGACATCGTTTCAAACGCGATTGAATCTGGCGGCGCGCGCCTGGGGAACGATCTGCCGAAGGTGGGCGGTGGGTTGTTCGGGGTGGAGACTGGTGACCGCCGATCTGCCGTCTTCGTGTGGATGCCGGCGGCGCTGTGGCAAGATGGCCAGCGCGGGCAGATCACCGGCGGCTGGTGACGGGCGCTGGCCTTTGACCCCGCCGTCTCTCTGGCGGCGGCCCAAACAAGGCCCTCTCGGATGTGGCGGGCGATGCGGATATCCTGATCGTGCCGGATCTGGATGGGGCAACATGGTGGCCAACAGCTGATCGCTTCTGGCGGGGGCGGATCGGCGGGGACGTGTTGGGGCGCCGGGTGCGATTGTCCTGACAGCCGGCGGAACGGCGTGCTGTCGCGTCCCTGGCCCCCTCGCGGCCGATGGCAGCAGGCTTGTGTGCATCACCGCAAATAGCAGCGCCAAATCATGAGCGGCATCACCTGACCCTCAACGCCGGATCGTCGAGCATCAATTTGCGGTTTGTCGACAGCGACGGGGCAACAGACACCCCCGCGCATCCAGCGGCAAGATCGCAGGCATCGGATCGGGGCGCCTGTTTTTTCTCGGCAAAAGATGCCCAAGGGGCAAGCTTGCCCGCCGGACACACTTGCCACGCTTGATCCCGCCGCGACCCCACGAGCGGCTTGATGCAACTCCTGCGCCGTGGCTGGCGGTGCACTGCGCGCGCGGCCCCTGCGCAGTGGGGCACAGGGTGGTGTCATGGCGGGCAGTTTTATGCGGGGGCGACGCAGATCAGGGCCGGAAGGTCAGCCTCGCAACTCGAGACGCTGTCCCGCTCGCCCCGCTGCACCAGCCCCACAACCTCGCGGGCGATCCGTGCGTTGCAAATGGCAGCCGGACACGCCACAGATCGGCCATTTCGACACCAGCTTTCACCGGACCCAAACAGGCTGGACAACTGTTCGCGCTGCCCCGAGCCTCAACGATAAGGCATCCTGCGCTACGGGTTCAGGGCTGTCCTATGGAGTAATATCGCCCAGCGCCCTGCCCGAGCCATCTGGGCGCAGGCGCGGATGGCCGCGGTGATCGTGGCGCATCGGGCAACGGGCCAGCATCTGTGCCATGCGCAACCGCCGCGTTGCCAACCAGCAAATGGGCTTCACGGCTCCCTTGACGCCTGATGATGGGCCCGCCGCTGTGCACGCTTGATCCGGTGTCGTCTGTACCTGAGCAGGCAAAAGGCATGGACGCCCTGCCCGATCGAGACACATGCTCTACAAACAGTCGGGCCCTCTTGGGCGTCTCGGGCCTGAGCAACGATATCAAAGTGCTGCAAAACAGTGATGATCGCCCAGCGCGTGAAGCCACATCGAGCTGTATGGCTTTTCGCGCCGCCAGCAGTCTTGCGGGGCTTGTCACTTGCGATTGGCGGGACTGGAATGCGCCTGGTCTTTACCGCAGGCATCGGGGAGAATTCTGCCCTTGTCCGCCGCTGATCTGTTGCGCGTCTTGAATGGCTGGGCGTTGCCCTTGATGCCCGCTCAACGATGCAGGCGAGACAAGTGATCAGCACCCCCTCCTCGCGGGTCAAAACCCCTTGTGATCCCGCAAAACGAGAAAGTCGTTTGTTCGCACGGGTCTGCGCGCTGTTTTGGGCTGAACTGCGCCCAACGGGCGGGTCCGGATTGATCTGTTCAATCAATGCGCACGCGCGCGCCTTGGCTATGCTTCGGTGGTCTCTCATCCACACCGGAAGGGAGCACCATGGCACGCACGAAAAAACCGCCCGGTTTCCATTTGCCCGAAGGCGACTTGCTGGCAACAATTTCTGCTGTGAACAGCCAGATTTTCGATTCGCGGCGGCGCGTTTTCCAAAGAGGATATGCAGACCGCCATGCTCTTTTTCAGGCTAGTTGTAATTGCACAGGTTCTGGAAAAATCCAGACCCGCTTTTTTCAAAAAGGCGAGAACGATTATACTGCCCGCTTCCAAGTTGATGGATATCGGGCCAAACGCGTATGCTGGACAATGACCGGTGCAACAAGGCCTGAGTTCATCGCATGATACAGCAATAATTTCACTACACGAAAAAGGGAAACCCAGCATGAAAAACAATACAGTTTCTTATTGTCGTCGGCAGGAATGCACCGCGGATGCACTCGCCAGAAACTCGAAGCGGTCCGTGCAGTTTCCGCCCATGCGGCCATTCTGGTCATCAACCGAAGTGCCTAATTTTCCCCTATTTATGCGGTGGGCATTCCGCCTTAATGGGCTTTCATCGTGCTGCCCGCCCGACTGGCAGCATGAAATGTAAGACAACCACGAGAAAGAATCGCTCAAGGAGAAGGAGCAGGAGATCGGAGACATTTGCTTGGCGCAGCATGATATCTCTGGCGAAGTCGCTTGTAAAGGCTTTTTGCGAGCCGTCATTAGTGCCTGATTGTGGTCGCAACAACAATGTCAATGTTTATGTGATGTTGAGCTGGTGGGTTGAAATCTGCGCAGCTCAAGAGGCGCTGTATCACAAAATCGTCCCCACAGCGTTCTGTTCAGTCGCCGTTGGCGTTGGTCCTGAATGACGCAGACGCGACCGCACTGAAGCGCGCCAAAAACGGATATTTTGGTGGCATGGAGCACGCAAATCTTGCCATCGGCCCGCGCGGTGCACAGCGCCCTGCCCTGCTTGCGCGCCGCAGGCGAGGTCATCATCGGCATCGTTGATCCGGATACGACGCAGGGGCGAAGACCCGGTGTCGATGTCCAAAATGGCTGAGCCAGCATGGTGTACCGGTCGTGGTGCAGAATCCCGAGCGGCGGAAATCCGGTCCGGGGATTGCTTGCTGGCAACGGGCCCAAGGACGCAGGCGCAAGACTTGATCGTCCCATCGGGGTCTTAATGGCCCATTCCGTCCCGCCAGCTGGTGTTCGGCGGTACAACACGAAGCTGGATTGAATCAACGGATCAACCTGTTTTCCTCGCCTATTGATCCCTATTTTAGAACACTCGTCCGGCGCCATGTTATCGGGCCGGACGTTTTTGCATTCATCACAGGCGCCCGCACCCATGCCGGACGCTGCTGCGCTATTCTTGCGACTCGACATCGGGATGCCGTAGGGGACGTGTTCCTGCAATAAGCCTCAGTTCCCGTTTCAACGCGGCATTCTGGTCCCACCAAGCGTCAGGACCACTGTCGCACGCTGGCCGTGTGAGGCGCAGATCAGACTGAGGCACTGCACGCCGGCGCAAGGTCGTGATGGAGGTGCTCTCAAAAACGCATGCCGGACTGCTCTCGCACGCGATTCCAAAATATTCCCCCTGCGCCACAGTTCGATCACCCAACTCTGCGGAGGATCCACAATCCGGCACAGATCCCTGAGCTGAGCAGATCGACGAACCTCGCTGAAGCACCAGCGCATTTGAATGCGCGTTCAATGGTCTATGCCCCCATTTTGCGCGCGGATTGAAATCATCTCAGCGGACCAGTTGCTGTAGACGATCGCGCGGCCTTGGCCACTCTCGTCCCGGCGGGATCACGATTTTTGGGCCAGGCGTAGAGATCGCCTGGCTGTTTGCCCGGAATGCCCCGCGCTGTTTTCCGGGTCTTGCAAAACCTCATAGGCTTCGCCACGTCCTTGAACGTCTTTTTCCGCGTCGCGGCAATCGGGCCGGTGTTCACATCAGGAGATACTTGCGCACAGCAGTTTGCCGGGTAGCCACGTTTGATATCGTCTGCGATTGCGGTTGCACTCACCCGAGGACTGATCAATAATCTTTGTATTCCATCGGCTGATGCCCTGTGCGAACGCTGCGATGTCCGTAGTTTTTACTGACCGTCAACCAGCCGTTCAAAGAGTTGACCGAACGCAATCTGCAGGTATGGGCCGCGATTGAACTTATCGTGATGATTTGAACGGTTCCTCGCTGGCCGAAACGTCAGCTCCTGCGCCAGGCAAACGGTCCTTTGGTTTCGCGCCACCGCGTGTTTTATCGGTGCTGAATGGTTTAATCGCTGGCGTTTTGACGACGATCAACCGATGTAGTGAGCGGGCCAGCCTTGACAGAGGCACCTCATAGCCAGACTGAATGCGGGAGCTGTAAAATACGCACCCAAGCCGGAGGCATACAATAACCGATGCAAGATGCTGCAGCTTACGGTGACTGACGTGCGGCCCAGATGCAACCGCGCACCCTTGACCCAAGCCTGGGTGCCGCCACCCAAATGCCCGCAAATTGGTGCCCTGCTGGTGGGCGGGGGCGTCCGCTGTCCTCACGTGCCCGCTGCACCGACAAGGCACTCGCGAACGATGATCTGCCCCTTTTGATTGATCTACTGCGGCGCTGTGCGGGCCGTGTAAAACAATGGCGCCTGCATTTGCAAAAGCGGAAACTAACGCTGGGCATACCGTGCCGCTTTGCAAAGATCGATACCCAGCAAGTTTCCCAGTCTGTCCAGACGCCTGCCAGATCAAAGGTATTCCAACTGTTGATCCTGTATTCCAAAAACCAAAGAGATCGCCCGCCTTTCAGGGGCACGCCCCGCACGCCATATTCGAAGGCTTTCGTTTAGGCAACGCTGCTGTCTGATCGGCGCATTGAATCAGCGGGTATCCGGCAGCTGAAGTTCCGTCAGTAAAACCCTGCCGCGCGCACGCGACAGATTCGGCATCATGGTCCGCCGAAGGCCTACAATCGCAAGGCTGCGGACGGCATCGGCATCAAAATCTTTGCGCAAGAGCCTGCGTAGGGCCGCAAAGCTTGTGAAACGGAATACGCACTTCGCGCCAGTTTTGCGATCCACCTCGAAAGAGCTGATAAATTGCCACGGCAGCAGGGTGCGACTGGTGCGGCAGGTGCAACGAAATAGTCGGTCGTTGCCGCGCAACCTTCAAGCACCACACCCTGAGTTCCTGCGGCAACGTGTCTCCAGTTTTGCGCGTGCTGAATGAACCGCCGCGTGTTTTCAGTGCTGACCCTGCCGCAGTGCAGAACGGCGCTGGTTGTCTCTTGGGCGAAACTGGCCCTGCCCTCCGGACACGCCCCCTATGACCTATGCTAAATATTCCCACCGGCTTGGATCTGACAGAGGGATGGTCCATCACCGGTGCCTGGGCGAACGCCGCAAAGGGCGATGCGAGTGCCACAGGCCATAGGCCAAGACCAACTGCCGCAATCGGGAATGTTCATGATGCTCTTCATTTTATCCTAAGTAAGGGTGGGTGGATCCACAGTTCAAGCAGGCGTCGGCGTTGTGTTTTTGTCGTGCAGTTCTGCGCACCGCAAATAAGCCATAAGGGGGACCCACAGCTTTCTAATTGACATGCGTCAATCCTGCGGCGGGCGCAGTCGGAATAGCTTGAATCTCGCGCATAAGGGAGCCCCTCAAGATGCGAGATTACAAACCATCGGCCACACGCATTAACATTTGAACTTTCCGGGCGGCCTCGATGCCAATGATGAAGTCCGCGCTTGATCTCTCGTCACGCATTCCCGAGGGGGTTCTCGAACGGCAAGATACTCTATACGATCTCCGACTTTCGAGATGCCGACCCCTGGGGCGATGGCGGGCGGAATTCTATAAACTGCCCACAGCTGTTCGGCTTGATCGGCAATTCGATAAATGGTGCCGTGCTCTGTACACCCCGTGGAACCGGACGCTTGCGCAGATCGAGGGCGCGATCATTCCGTCCCTGGCCATCAAGAGCTTTAAGTCTGATTGACATAAAAGCCGCCGAAGACTGGCTTGGCAATGATCCGACGACGAGGATGATTTCCGAGAAATTCCCGTCTAGATTTTGCTTGGGCGGGAACAACTGGAACCAAGGTCAACAAGATCGCCACTGACTGGTGCAGGTGCGCGCAAGCACAACCGCAGAATAGTCCCCTTCACCGCTTCTTTCGCACCGTTAGCGAAATATCATGTCCTACACATTGCGACACTGGGCACCAACTTTGAAGGATCGAACACGGCGAGACACCCAGCACATGATATTGCAGGTCCCACTGCCCCGACATGGATCAGCCGGTGCCAGCCTTTTTGATATGATCCTCCGGGCGCGCAAAGACACAGGCCGTTGCGTCCGGTTTTTATCCTTGACACGGAATAAGGTCAGGCGGCGCGATGGACTGTTGATGACCTATCGGCCTACACCTTTAAACGAGGTTTTGCGCGCAATCGACGCTGTGCAACGGCAGCTGCAAACAGCACCGCGACATCTGCGGACCGACATCAAATGACAAGATCATCCTCCGCCGCCCTTCGGAGGCGGTGCAAGCGTTTTTTCCCCAAGGCCGGCAAGAAACCCCGCCCTAATTTGCAGCGCAACGTTAAAGAAGAAGATGCCTGAAGCCCGCCTCTCCTTTGACACGGGGCCTGTTGACACAGGCTCCTTTTGACATAGGTGGTCCGGCACCGGCCACCCGGATACCAACCGTTGATATGCAAGGTAACACACAATCTGAATTTCCCAACTGGTCTGCTTGCATCACTGCTGCGTTGCTGATGTGAATCAGGCCGGAATGCGCCGATCTACAAACGACAACTCAAGACAGTTCGGATGGGGTGGTGGGGCCTACCTTGGCCTGCACCACGTCAGGCGCGGGTACGGAAAGCGATGGCAAAGGGTGCTGTCTCGCACGACAGAACTGGGCGAGGCGTTCGGCATCACAACTCTGCACCAGCATGAGCACATGACGGGCCACGGCTGCTGCGCGTTGGGGTATCACGCAAGCGGTTCAATCGGCCCTGCGCCGCCACAACGTACTGGAGCTGACAGAACAATCAGGCCGTTATAATGCTGGTATGGAGGTTGCCAAAACAGTGGTAACCATGTGGCCTCAGCTGAGTATGATACAACATCGCATCCTTGCTCGCAGTGATGCGGACACTTTGATTTAATTCTGGCGCCATAGATTCGCGAGGGTTTTGGGCGGCACCGGATGCCAGTGGGCTTCCCTTCTGGGCAAGAAACGCCGGTACACTCTCCCCGACTGACCCCGTTATCCGGGACCTTGGTGTCCGGTGGTCCCTGTGAACCGGTTTCCTAAAGACCCTGAGTCGGCGGCTTTGCCCGCTTAGTTGTCACTGTGAATCCCTTTAATGTCCCCCAACCGCTTGTGGATAGTTATACTAACGAGTTGTCGGGGGTGGCCTTTCCGCCCGACGACCTGCCTTGCGTACACAGGGCAGCGCAGATCATTTTAGGAGCAACGGATGCCCTTCAGAATGTGGGCAGGCAGCCGACCAAAGCAACAGCACCCCGTGCAACAGATGAGGCCACACACAGGCCATAGGGCCGAACGAACCATAACCAGGCCACGCAGGACACTAATTAATGTCGCTGCTTCGG
>Ga0163217_1024959_pt1 | contig 13399 bp, 10 predicted proteins | sample SynspAceP_FD_185933 | JGI IMG/M metagenome (GOLD analysis project Ga0163217, IMG submission 185933) | Saline lake microbial communities from Ace Lake in Antarctica - Synechococcus sp. Ace-P (PacBio error correction) | ecosystem: Environmental > Aquatic > Non-marine Saline and Alkaline > Saline ...
CACAAGAGAACACATAATTTAGACGGTGTCCGAGCTCCCAAAGTTATCCAGCGCGTCCAGTATTTGTATTTTGTCATTTCAATTAATGTTTTCTCTACCTTCATGTCGGCATAGTGTTCTTGGCTGTTCGTTACCATCCATATATAGAGACGTAGACGTCTAATAAGCGCTCGCCCCGCTCTTCCATCCTGGAATCACCACAAGTCAATCGTAGGAAGCCCACTTTACGCCGGTACCTTCCCGATAGTCTCACTAATATACTAAAGGCCATTAAATCGATAGCTCTCTTTTTCTGTCGGATATGAACCGATACAATTATTATCCAGACCTATTACTATATGTTCATAAATAGAAACGGGTTTTTCAGGTATTTTTTTCCAATCACTGTTATCTTGGGAGGCGCAAAAATCTCCCATGGGTAATCATATTCTCCTTCCATCACGAGTCCAGTGGCTCTATCTACAAGAAAATCATACCTCGCACCGTTATGCCTATTTGACCAGTAAGTTTGCTGTAAAGTTGTATAGTGGCTCAGCCAATACCGAAATAAGCGCCAAAATAGCTACGCTGCCCCATGTCCATTGTGCCAAAAAATAAGGTCTCTATGAGGCACTCGTTCCGTTTCAAGAAGAATCCGTAATGCAAAGTAGAATCGTTATATGCAACAACGCGGGAGACAACGTTTGCACGAACCGGAAGTAAAAGTGTGGTTATCTGCTGCTATTGAAAAGGCCATTGCAGCTGCCATTAGTAAAGTACGATGGGAAAGAACATCTTGCAAAATCAAAGGGTCCCAAGCGACCTCAGTACCATTCCGAGCTCGTGTATGCATCATGATGTTTTCAGAGCTACAAACATTTAGCCCGTGGGCGATAAGGTGTCCTATGAAAAGATTCATGCATAGTAATTAAACAGAAAAATATATGATAAATCTTGTCTTTCAGGCTATCTAGCTGCGAGAAATGTGTGACACAGCGAGACGTTATCTTTTTTTATGCACATAAAGACCAGACGGAAACGAGTAAAATAAAATCATAAATCGACACAAGGAGACGCACCTATATGTAAGTTTGACCATATATAAGCTATGTAGCATAACAATCATCTGTACAGCAACATAAACCACAAATAAAAGATACGAGGTTTTCTTTTTAGCTGGCCTATACCCGCAAACGTGCAGATCCGTCTGTCCATGTCCTATGGAACGCAGATTACCGACAAGCGTCCCTGGATTTTGATAGAATAATTGTTCGTGATCCAGTCCTAAATTATTCATTGATGAGTGGCTGGAAAATCGTTGATATGAACCGGGTTTTTTACATATTATATCCACTCATCGGTTTTCCCCATAAGGTTGATCCAGGTTTATTCCGCCACTCGCCATCCAAATACTAAACAGCTCTAGGATGGACCCTACCGATATTTTTGGTCAAAATCCCTTGACAGTAGTTGGTGCTTATACCAAACATCTCCCACCAAATAAAGCAAAAGTACCTCCAACTTACCTACGTGTTTTCAAATCGTAGGCATAAGAAGCGGGCAGAGGCCTGAATCCGAAAATGGGGTTCCTTTCTTGGTTTGCCAGGCTATTTATCATTGGGGTAGATTTCCGTGGCTGGTCCCAACCTATACTGATTTGGTAAGCAACTTATATGATCAGAACCCCATTTCCGCAAGGGCCTCGCCGGTTCTTGAAGCGAACAACCTTGGAGCGGCATTATATGTTGCGGGCGTTAACCTGAGAATCCTCCCCCATATAATTGTAATTATGGATTCTGGTTCCTTTTAAATATCAAACATCGGCACGGCATTTGCCATCCTATAGCCATTTAACTCGGCGCTATCTCGCTATTGGTGCTATCGTTCATCGTCCTCTCATACTTCTTCAAAGTCAACATTGATGATGACGGACAATTTAATCGAGTGAGTTATCAGACACAATGAATAATTCGTACGATAAAATCGTTGCCGATTCATAATCGAACGTGAAATCATCAGGTGCGTTCAATAATAGCACAGGATTTACCAGAGCGCTCACAATACACCTTTGATGCTTGGAATCCAAGAATCCATTGACCCATAATTTGGAAAACCCCTGATCATGTCCTTCCGCTCGCGATGTTAGCACTACGAATGAAGGAAATTTTCATTCTCACTTCCCAGTCCATATCTCAGCCATGGTAACCCATAATCTAGTTCTCCCGATTGCTGCTACGCCTGTCCTGAAAAAGAAATGCCGGTCATGCGATTTTAAATGGCCTCTGTATGCATAACGAGAAAATGATAAAGCATTGATCATCGTCCGAAATTTTGGCAATATGCGGAATAACCCCTTACCCATGCGCCACTTTTCCCCATGTTGCGCGAACTTGGGCCGCGGAAGGCATCAATGTAATTTATCCGCCCCAGAAGTCATGTCCGTGTAAGAACGGCTTGCCCCGTTACGTATAGATTCCGGTAAAGTCTCGTCCCCATACGCGCTTTGAAAGGGGTAGGACCTTATAAGTCAAAGATTCCCAATGGACGGGGCTCCCTGGGGATTGGAATTCAACTAAAAATTACTCGTTTGTCTTGGGCAAAGTGTGGAATTCCAAGCGGCTGACTGCCAATGGAACTTTACCACGCTTTCAAATAGATCCGGTATTAATAGATCCAAAGCCATAAACGCTATCCTACACTTATGGAAAAAAAAATGCCTCCGGTTTACCTTTAGTGGTTTCAGATTGGTGTTTTTCTTTATCCATAATTGTTTATTCCTTTGGTAATTTTCGTCGAGATGTAAATCACTCTGTGCTGTTAACATCAGGCAGCTGTTTGTTCCGGATCGGTTCTAAACGCTATAATCTCCTGGCCACCAATTTCTCTGCATTCCCTTTGTATTGCAAAAATTGTCAAGGCATGTATAGTAACTCCTCCAAAAACCTTTTTCTCCTCTTGGGGTTCCGTACTAATAATAACGCCGAAAACATTGTGACCCATTCATGGTCCATCCAGATATCTGTAACGGTATTTTCCGCCCAGATACCCTCGCTGCATCCAACATTTGCACATCCACTATAATACTACTGCAAGTGCCATGACCTGACGGGTAATTGTGGTTTCTTTGCTCCTTACCTCCGAGACTCAGCTACCAGCGACACAGCGCATCAAAATAGACATACCGGTGTGCAAAAGGTCTTTCCAGCTATAGATGAGATGTAACAGGGATCGTGTAAATTTATTTACCAATTCATACGGCAAAATATAGTTAAAGTAAGCACTCCTCCTATTGCCCCCCTAATTGGTTCCTCATCCGTCCCATGTCCTGCGTGAGTCGGACTCTACAGGGAGAGCAGACGGCCGTCAACCTATTAATGCCCCATGTTTAAACGGAGACGTACCACTGGGCCAGAAAATAATCGCGTAATGATCCCCGTGCTCATCCTAAACCATGGGTCTGAAAGACATAGTCACTTGTATCGCGGTCGCGCCTTATGGATCTCTTCCGGATGAAGGAACTTTGTTGATTATAGCTAGAATAGCATTATTTTCTAGTAACCAATAAGATTACTTGTGAATGTTCCACCCACCATTTCGTTCCTCCAGGTAAATATCCCCTTGCCAACAATACAATAATTGTGATGGGTGGCGCCCAGGCTGCCTGTACCAACCCGGCCGAAATCCTCGAGTCATCCTTACAATCCGTTTCCTTGCTCGTGAGTGAATCCAACTAGAACGAACAAAGAAAGTCGAGGTCGTTACGTGCGATAATCAACACCAATGAGGCTGAGGGAGTAGTTTCCTGGCATGCCCCAAGACCGCGGTTCTAGCGAAGGAGACCCTGGCCGTAATGGGTGTTTGTTTGCGTAAAATCGGTCACGGAGCTTAGACCCAATCATTGCGCAAGGCCAATCTGATTTGTTTTGGAAGATATTTTCCGAGAGAACGGTCATAGTAATCTCATTCCGGCCGCATTGGGGAGATTGCATTCATTTTTCACTATCTCTCCGGATGCCCCAATGAACTCGCACGATTTGAAAATATACAATTTTCTAAGGTTTGGAATCTTCATTGACATCACCTTAAACATCCTCCCTTCTTGCCTATGATGAAAGAACAAAACTCCTTTGGACCCTTATCGTAATAAGTATAATAGGGCGTCTTGCCAAATAATTGTCTGGTTTGGCCGCACATTGTCTAACACCGAATGCATCCATTTGCGGCCGAGTGGTTGAGTGTTACCTAATCACTTTTTCAAAGCATACATTATTTTAAAAGATAAAGATACGATTTCAAAGTAGTCCCCGTTGTTACTGATCAATATTTATTAGGTCATATAGGCACATTGAACGCATTCAGAGAGGTAAGAACCAAAGAACTCCGTTGGCCGCAGGGAGTCGGAAAAAAGAAAAAGAGAATTGTATGAAAGAAAAAGTATTGGTTCGATTTCAACACACACTCAACGAGAGTGATGAATCGGTATTCCCTCACTGTCCGTAACTAACCACCACAGTTCATCTTACGTATGGACTGTCCTTCCCTATTGACCCGGTTCCCCGGGAGTCCAGGACCTGTTCCCGTTAATTTCGCTAATACTGCATCCGGCATTAGGTCACCCCCATGCGTGGTCAAAAAATCTCATAGGGCAGGTTCTCAAATGAACGCGTGAATATCCCAATTCTCGCCAGGCACATAACTCTAAACTATCGTCCTGATGAGCCAGGATCCGCATATCGGGCCACATCCAAAACCAGACCTGGGTCACAGCCCGCTCCCCATAATTTCAGGCGAGAGCGATTGAGCAACAAACAGCACTCACATCTGCAGGTGACGGTCTCCTGCTTCCGCCACTGATCACACAAAATTCCTCAGATGGGAATCCAAGAGAGGCAGAGCGCGGTTGTACACACTGCTGCACAGATAAATTTAGGGCCGCGTGGCATGATGTTGCCGATAAATCCAAGAGTCACATTGCACTCTCGGGCAGCAAGCGTACATCGCGCCCGTCACAGCTCTAGTGAGCAAGGAGCTCTAATGGCGGCGCTAACCCGCCCTCCACACTTCCCAAATAGATAGAGATGTCATGTCGCCGATTAAACCGTTCTAGTACACACGCAACCACTGCCCTGCGCGTCTTTCCGGGAAGCGCATCGCCGAGGACAATCGAGCTTCTTTGGCCAGAGAGAGACCGCCCTATCTCGAATAAATATTTCGCCAACTTTGTAGCCCCCGTGTGAACGGCTTTGCCTTCCAGTCGATAACTTGTTCCATCTCTGACTCACGAACTATGTATGACAGCAGTTTCTTCAATAAGAGAGCAGTATCAATGCGCTGAGAGTAAGACAAGTTAAGCTGGCATGAGAGTCGCGCGTCGATCAACAGCAGAAGCAAGAATCTAGATTTATGGTGACAAGACCACACTAGAGAATAGCACCGTGAAGATTCTCCTTCATTCCATAGCATATTCGGAATGAGCCACAACGATCGAACTATCTCCGGCAGTTTCGCGCCGTTGTTGTGCGAAAAGTCATGGGCCTGCGTATGACATGGCTACTCCTTGAAATCGCCTTTTTTCAGCTGTCCACCTTTTTACTGTAAGCGTCACCACCAATTTTTCACGCATCCCGTAGGGACGGTCGCTGACGCTGCCCTAACAATGTGGGTTCAACCAAAGAACCCGCCTGTACCGCCTTGCGAGGTACGCTTCGTAAACTCCCTTTCAAGGTTTGGCGTCCGGAGGTTGATCCGAGAGTGGCAGTATAACGCTAGAAGTCGCTTTTTGATGGCGAGGTTGGCCACCTTTAATAGGCCGGAGATACCGACTTTAAAATCGTTAATAATCAGTGATGCTCAAATCTGCACCCGTAACGGCGATGCTGTATGGCTGTGCTTCTAAGGGTTGTGATACTAAATACCAGAAGGGATTGATATTTAATCAACTGCGTCAGCTATTGGGGTTTTGATCGGAGTCACTTGCACTGCGCACCTCTGGCAGTTCTGATTGACCCAGGCGAAAACGCCACATTCATCCATGCACGAATCCGCCAGTCTGTTAAGGCAGGATACGCAAAGCTGATGAACCGTTGACGCCTATAAAAAAATCCCGATTAAAGCGAACAGTAAAAAATCTGCCGAACACCTATAAGCCGCAGGCCAATAAAACCGGGTTTGATTACTTAAAAGACATCTGAGCGACCAATTCACTCTTGGTACTAAGAAAACATCAATTACTCGAAAAATTACTCGATTCGTACAGATCGCCCATCGCAACATCAGGGCGAGGTTTCACTTTTTTGTTCCATCAGGGAACTGCCACCCAATATTTCAATCATTCAATGTTAATTCGATGGTGCTTTATTGCCGAGGAAATAAATAATGGACTAACAAAACACCCACCAATAATCTAGCCTGTGTCACACTGGGTAAAACCCCGCCGTTTGGTTTCCGCAATGGCCACACTCCAATGGGTACTTAATTCGTGTGTGTTTTTCTGGTACATGCAGTTTCAGCCGCCCAACGGCGTAATTTGCCTAAAAGAGAAGGAGACGAAGACACTCGGACGTGACGTCCGATCGCGTAGGCGCGATAAACTTGTTCACTGTGGCCGTTTTAAACCTAAGTCCTCATCTAACGAACCAGACACTAAAAGCTTGCCTATCAAGTATCTCCATACTGGCACTCTGGCCGTAATATCGAAATTTAATAACTACTGAAAAACACTAACTTAAAAAGACTGTCGATTAAACTGAGTATATAACGTGTTCTGGATCAATGGCCAAATTTTCGTGGGCGAATGCTTGATAAAATGGCAAACGATTCCGAGTAATGTCATCATCAAAAACAACCAATAAGGTGGTGTAAGACGGTAAACCAATCCACAATGCCAGCAAGGTTTTTAAGTTCTGCGCACTTGCAAGTATTTGAGGTCGCTCGCTAATAGACGGAACAAATTTTCGTACAATAATAAAAAGACACCACTGATTACTGTAACCGCCATCGTCAAATGTGTCTGAGGCAAAACATGCAAGAGCTCAGGTTCCATATATATCACGCGATTCGCTACTTTCTGAGATTCATGAGTAAAATGTCTACAGATCGATCGAGAACTACAGCGCTCACGAATGCTCGTACGCAGTTAGCACTCAAAGTCCAGGACGCCGCGCGCGAGTAGCGGCACCGATGTGGTTCCGCATAATGTCGGCTATAAATCCACTGCTTGCTCCGATACTCCCGATGCAGGTCAGAATCGTGCCTGTGTCATCGCATAATCGCTTCTACATTCTACTTTTCACACAAAACTACAGCCGTACAATAGCTGCATGAACCGCTTCAGGTTCTGTGCAAGATGGCATAAGATCAGGCTCGCTCTCACACATCATCAATCTATCCATCTATACACTCTCTCAAACAACAAATGGTGAAGCCGTATCCGCATTTGACTACGCCGCAAACAACGGTGTATCTCTTAATCTATTCAGCTGGCAATCTGTAGAGTCTGCCAATGGTATCCATACTAGTCACAAAACCATCTAAAGTGCGTCCTCATCACCCAACATTTCGACATATCGCGCTTCTGTCAGGTCAACGACCCCTGTAATTTACGCAATATATCGCGCTTTTGCCTTCTACTTCACAATATCCGTTGGGGTGAAATCCGCCATCAGCGGCTTCTAACAATAGACACTATCCGTGCACGAAGAACGGCATCCCTTTTCTCACGCAGGTTGATTCATTTGGAGCTGTCCACCCAAAGTTTGAGTCATTATTAGCTCTTCCAGCGCGGACACTGCAAACACTCGTCATTCGTATATGAGGCCCTCAACGTCACGGCTGTGCAATGGTCGAGTTATAGCCCCTACCACACGCGACACCAACCGGAAGGAGTCGCGACCAAAATCGGATATTACACACGACTTGCGAGCACGCCCACTCACCACAATGCGCGTGTACTACTACGATACTGTTTGGGTGCTCACAAGGAGAAATAAAAATCCGCGGCGTTTTCGCTCATGAGTTAACTGTCGTGCGCTCCACTGACGCACACGAAAAAGCGACGAGCGCCTAATGATAATTCTGACACCATACCATGAGTAGCGGCCAGAGTACCTGCTAAGTATTGGATTCGTCTTAAGCCCATTGTCCAAGCCGCGCCAAACTTCCCTCGAGCCCTCATATCTGTTGGAGAAGCAATTGCTGGTAATAATAGCATGTGCATTACCCTTTCTGTTAATAATGATTTTCGGAATAAACAGTAATTATGCGATCAAATGTCGCCGATCCCGCGTAGGATCACCATAAAAATCCTGGTGCTCAGCCAAATCCAATAAAATTGTTGTCAAAGAATAGAGGAGTACTGAGCATTCCCATATAAAGCAACTCGCGACGCCAATGAGCAAGAAGAGCGAGAGCACACGCGCGTGCAGACACTAGAGCAACGTTTTCCCTGTTCTAGGCCTGAACACAAATACGAACCCGCTTGAACGCCCCAACCGAGGCCAGGGTATCCCCTGCCGCGAACAATTCCAACGACACCTCAAACAAAACACCCTGATGAGATATGACAAAGAAACTCGAGATCCTAAACGAGTCGCGATGTTCCGCATGCTTTGCGAGATATCACAAATGCCAATATGCGACGGTCGTACACCCGAGAGTGATAGCGACCAATACTACAGAAATACTATCGCGAGAGACAGCATCCCGCGAAATATCCACGAAATCAAAACGTCAGATAATAAAAATCAGTCTTCCGACTGTCCATCGCGCTATTGAAAGCGCATGCCCGCAACCCACACAGATTGCCACAGCTGTATGAGAAGCTCTCAAGTTACAAGCAGCCGAGTATGAGCATCAGGTCGTTCTATAAGACACACAGTGCAGCGAGCGCCAACCAAGTATGAGACTACCAATCACTCTATTGAGCCTGTACATAAAAGGAATACGCCTGTCTGCGGCCTAATAAGCGCTAAATTTCCATGAATGCTAAATGAAACGCGGGAGCCAGACTCAGCACAGGCAAAATCCCTTTAGTCTAACAGACATAGCCAGCGACGCCTTGTCGTTCCCAATCCTTTTCAGTGCGACGCTTATTGGACGATACGAGATTAAGGAGAATCTGGAGAAATTAAACTCTTCAAGTGTCAAACGTGACTATAGAACCTTAGAACACAAAGCCACAATGGCGAACACACTCCGAACAAGACTACAGAGACGCCATTACACCTTCACACCGACGGTATTGGAATACGCGTGCAGACGTCCCAGAACAATAACTGGTATCAGGCACCTACGAATTGTTTTAGGTAATTCGTCCCGCTCTGCTCACGTATGACCTGCACCCATTCGCCTCGCTTAAAGGCGAATTGTGTAACACCATAACATAGATTGAACACAATATATAAGCTGGTAACACCGAAAAGGTGCGCCAACGGATAAAAAACCAGCGAGCGACTATGCATCTATACTTCTACAGCGGCAACGCCATAACCATCAATAATAATCGACGGCGGAATCACTAAACGCGCGACACGTCCCTCGTATCCAGCCTCGACGCAGATGCCATGCGATCGCTGTACGCAGCCGTGCCAAAGCTCACAGTGTCAGGTCAAGGTCACAAACAATCGCATCGGCGCGGAAGGAATGGTGTGCTCTCTGGCTGTGAAAACAAACACCACCGCGTGGCCAAGCGAAAAAATGCCAGGCAGGCCTGGTTATGAGAAATGCTTCACAACTGCAATAATTATTCGAGCATGAACGTTGGCCGCGATCCAAATGCCATAAGCAGCAGAACATGAGCCCTTTAGTGAGAGAATAATCTTGGCCTGAGAGGCTCCGAGCTCGAGGAAAAGTGAGACTCACCCATCCAATACACCAAGTTGTCTAAAAGCGACCACGCAGCTGACCCACTAGCGGTGCTGGCATCCGAAGAGTTTTTGACCACCAATGCAGCGCGGGCGAGCTAAAGTGCGGATGCTGATAGCCCAACTAGCCCGTCGCTGAAAAGCCAGATCGATCTGATATCGTCAGAACAGATTTAACCCAAACACCACCAATGGCGATTAGGTAGAAGAGACACCGGCAAACGCCTGAGGAAAGATAAAAGACGGCATGCAGCCAACGCCAAGCAAATGAAGATCCACATCATATCCATTAGATTTCCTCCAAAGACAGTCGGCGTCTTCTTCACTGTAAGTTGGATATTCTTGCCTCTATCTAAGCACCATAATAGAATGCAGTCCAAAGATCGCAACGTTGAGCCCGGATAAACCTAATTGCAACGTGGCGAGTTGTGTATCAGCACCAGTGAACTAGGACGTAGCCGTAAGAGAACTCTTCTTCTGTAAATGTACCTAGATTTCGGACGAACCATATAAAGAACCAAGCGTAAGACCAGAATCTGAACGCAACCGCCGGAGCAGATCAATACTGAGGATAGTGCTTCCTGGTATTTTTACGAGCATCAGGTTAAGAAGACGATATGTCACTCGGGCATAGTCAGAGTGACATCGAGACATGCCCACCATTCACGAAGGTATTATTTAGCCTAACCCTTAAAATAGGTAGAGGACGCACACAGCTATAGCCTGCAAATCATCTGCAACGGCACAATGAAATACCGACATAAGCGGCCCAAACGATTTGTGCTAACAATAACAAGGTGAATAATGACGAACACAAAAGCAGACAACACGGGCCAGAGCATGGTAATAGTTTTTCTTATTTGGCTCATAGTGTTCACTTTTTTTGAAGAGAATTGAAAGGCAGGTCATGAAACGCGCGCGCCAACCTCCCCTTCGTCAGGGGGCAGGAAGCTTAGAGCTTTGCCTCCACCTCATATCTCAAAAGTGGGGTTAGCACTTGTCCCTCCCTTTATACTAAAGGGCGAGCTTAGCACGTCCCCCCTCCCCTTATGTCTGGAAGGGAGGAGCTAGGGAGGGGTTTGTTCTCTTACATTCCGTCTGGTAACGAGACAAAATAAGCCCAACATCTTTGGAGATTCAGACTGTCCATTCTTCTGTCATGGTTTTACCATGGCTTGCATTCTTTAGCAACCAGAGAAGGGTCTGATACGGTCATGCCGTCTCAACAAGGGTCGCTTATTCTTCTCTGCACGCGCCCGTCGACTTGTGTCCCAACCTGCTGCTTCCTCGTGTTTTGGCGGCATCAAGTAGACTTGCGTGGTTGATGGGGGGCCTTTAAATCCTAAACGGGTCGGCAAAGCACGTGTGGTTCACCACAATAATATTTCGGGATCCAAGCTTGGATATCCGGTAGTTGTAACAAATCCCACGCTTGCCTGGGTCAACACCTGGTAGAAGGTGACCGGTGACATCAGTGCTGTGGATACCCCGTGGCTAAAGCGCTTGAAAGGAATGTCTGTAACTTGAATGTGTGTTGTGTCGTACCATTAAGTCCGCAAGCGTGACGAGACGGGCCTGTAAGCAAACGCATTTTTTGTGACTGCTAAGTCAGGCTATGTATTACCGTTTCGTGCGCTGAGGAAGGCGGGAGCAGGCCAAGCTAGCGGCGTACAGCAACATGCGAGCCGTTTAATCCAGTTGTTGATACCTTCTGGTTAGCGCTTCCCCATAGTTTTTTTGCGCGTCTTTCAAAAGAACGTGCTAAAAAGGAGATAGTGTCATGCTTAAAATAGGGGTTTTCGTTTCTAGAATGCCCTAAGAAACCTTCACCATTTGGAACTTGTCTGTTTTAACAGAGCGAGGAATTTCAGTGTGTTTTAACCAATGAAACACCGGAGTGAACCGTAATATCAAGGTTCACTCTTTGTGTGTCTGAGCTGAGCAGTTAAGCGATTTTGAGTCGGTAGGTCCGTCCTCCCGTAAGGCGTAGGCAGTGACAGTTAATCTGCAAAGCTGGCGAGTCGCAAGTCCAACCAATAAGTAAGGCCGCTGTTAATTTTCAACATAAGTCTCGTTCCTTTTTATCATGTCTGTGTTGTAGTATGTACACAGTATTAAGCCTGTGTGGAAGCTGAGGTTGCTTATTTCGCCTACAGAACCGCGAGATCGTGTGCCAAGAGATAGGCTAGTCACTGGAGCATTAATTAGGCCCGGAGCACTGAGTACGAGTGCAAAATAGGGTTTTGCGTGCGAAATGGCCACTTGCGCGTCCACGCGAGCAGGACCCAAAGACCAGACCCTGAGCACCTCTTTCACCGTACACGGCGTCAAGCCGGAGTATTCAGGTGCTAAGTCCGTAATGCCAATGTCCTTGTGGGTAACCAAAGTGTAGCGGCGTAGTGTGCTTGAAAGCCGTGTGAATTAATCGCTCGATCCGCCAATTATTTGTGTGATAATATGAGAACGCATCGTACAAACGAGTGAATTACCACGGGCTTGAACAACAACAACCGTGCCTCCGGTTACGGTGGGCCAATCGAGGTTTTCATAACATAGTAACGGTTAACACTAGGCGTTCTTCTATTTTTGTAAGCGATAAGACCTCGCGCTTGAGACAAGCATTTTCCAAAACGTAAATAAGAAACCAGCTAATTCAACAAAAGCCACCATGCTCAGCTTACCAGAAGAATGCCTACGATGCTGACGCGCTTACAACTTTCACACCATTTGCTGATATCATCATCATGTAATTAACACTGAACGGGTCCTATAAGACAGACGAAATCGTCAGTGCTGATGTCTATGCGAAGTCCATAAGCTTGCTGGACTATGCCGCAAACTGCCACTAAGACAACAAGCACCAAGTAACCAATACATAAAGGACAAGACCAGCAGGAACTTCACTGCCAGTCCTGCTGGGCGATAGAAGCGAGATAAAATTCCGCCTGCGCCAAACTCCGCAGGCAAAATAAACCACATTACCTTGCATTGCGCACACTTGCGTCTATAGCTGATAATATACCCCGCTAGTCCAGCACGACTCGGTAGATTTTTATGGCGGATTGTCGGAAGCGAGCGTGGCGCAAATCAGAGTCTGCTCTGAAAGTAAAACGGTGACAGAACTTGCTCATTAACGTATATCCTTATTTCTTTGCCACAATTTGGGTTCATTAAGGAAGTAGATCAGCGTTACCTTAAAAGTCTAATCGTGAGTTTTTTTTGGGGTATTTGATTCAAAATTTTTTTTTATCAAGAGGGCGTTGTCGATTATTCTCTCGTGCTAAATGACGAAGTGTGGGTGCCATACAAGGGAAGATTATTCACAAGATAATACAAACGTCAGATCGTTAATCGTGTGAAGGACAACCTCTCCGCAAGAAGCAATGGTTTTAACAGTGAGCTAATGTAATTACGCAAAGATCAAAACAACTGAAATTTTGCTTGGCAAGGCCGAGAGTTGACTTACTTCAGTGGAAACAAGCACAAAAATATGATGCAAAGGGCGAACGTTTTAAAACAGAGCTTTTGATATGTGGCACCACAAGAAGGTACCCTTAACG
>Ga0163217_1100750_pt1 | contig 13399 bp, 20 predicted proteins | sample SynspAceP_FD_185933 | JGI IMG/M metagenome (GOLD analysis project Ga0163217, IMG submission 185933) | Saline lake microbial communities from Ace Lake in Antarctica - Synechococcus sp. Ace-P (PacBio error correction) | ecosystem: Environmental > Aquatic > Non-marine Saline and Alkaline > Saline ...
ACACGCCCAGAGTTCAAGGCCAGAGCTCGCCATGGAGGCGATTCAGTGGCCGCAAGAGACCTCCATGGAGTTGGCCGCTGATCACCTGCGATCCACCCGATCCCACGCTCACCAAGTGGAAGAAGCAAGAATGCTGGGGGCGCCAGCGAATCTGTTCACCGAAGGCAAGAAGAGCAAACGCCAAACGAGGAAGTACAGGCCAGGAGGCGCGGAGCTGTTCCAGCAGATCGGTCCGGCTCCAGATGGAAACTGGAGTGGCTTAAAAAAAAGTCTCAGCCTGCTGTGGATGCCGTGAACTGCGCAAGCTGGTCGACCAACGATCCACCCTGAGATCAGCAATCACCCCGGCAGTGTGAGCTGCTGGGGCTGCCACGATCCACGCTCGAGCTCCGAGATATCCGGGGGGCCCACACCGGGTGCGTGAAATCTGACGCCTGCGGATCAATGGCCAGGATCCGATGCGCTGTATTTGGAGGATCCCTGCCCAGGGGCAGACCGCCGGATGGTGACTACCTGGCCAGAGAAAGGGATCCCGATCAGGCGCGTGACCCGTGTCCGAAAGCCTCAATCGCCCGCATGGGTTTACGGGCCATCTACCAGAAGCCACGCACCACAGTGCCAAGGTGAGCCATCCGGAGCGCTTTCCATGCCTGTGGACAATGCAAGGAGGTCCAAGAAAGTGGATCCAGGTTTGGGCAACGGATATCACCTATATCCCGCTGCGGGAAAGGCTTTTCTCTACTCGTGGCTGTTGTGGATCTGTTTCTCCCAGGCCGTCCTCAGTTGGAAAGCTTCCAACCGCCTTGACACGGAATTCTTGAACTGGAGGCATTTGGAGATTTGCTCCTTACCGGTGGGCGAAAGCCACAGATGTTCCACTCCGATCAGGGGTGTCACAGTTTCACCTCCGGTGACTTCCGTGGCAAGGCTCAAGACAGAGGAGATTAAAAAAACAAGATCAGCTGGTCTGGTAGAGGGACGCTGTTAGACAACATCCTGGTGGAGAAGAACTATGGAGGAACATCAAATATGAGGAGGTGTACCTGCGCGCCTACAGCGAATGGCTGGGAGCGAAATCAGCTTGTCCCGATTCCTGTGGAGGTACTGCCATGTAAGACCTCCATAAGACTCATTGGATAGCAAACTCCAATGAGGTCTACAATCAAATTGACCCTGTCCCCCTCCCAGCCCGAGGTTAACGATGTCAGCGGGCCAGATCTGTCCACTAAAAGCCAACTGCCCCTCATGGCTGGCTGACGAAGCACCTCCCCCCTCCGCTCACAGACTCCAGAGCCAGGCCTTTGGCACACAGACGCCGATCAAGTCACGGTCATCGCCGGGCGCTTGGGCTTGCCATCAGGAAGTTCGGCGTACTGCTGGCCCACAACTGCTGGAGACCTCACGGGCGGAACTGGCTGATCAAAAGCGCCAAGAGGAAGCCGGCGAACTGCCACGATCACACACAGGGCCAGAAGGGCAAGGTTGGTGATCCCCGAGCTGAGCAGGCCGAGACGGCGCACCTCCACCAGCACAGCCGATGTGGTCACATAGATCGAAATCTACGCTCACAACCGGCCGGCAACACGCGGGATCACCACGAGGCACTGATCAGGCAGCACAACCCACCGCCCTTAATTGACCACGGCCACCACGACCGCAACAGCACGATGAAGGAGAGGCGGTGGACAAGGCTCTTGGACGCCGAAGCTCCTGCAGATCGCCATTGAGGGTCAGCAACACCTGAGCTCGCAGGTAGGCCAAATACACCAGAGCCAAAGTAACAAGCACCCGATCACCCAGATCAACCAGCTGATGGCCGAGGATGTCACCGAAAAGAAGCTGCTGGAATTCCACCCGTAGGAACTTCAACCAGGCTCAGCGCCAACCACCGCAAAGGCCAAAAGAAGTGGAATAGACTGATGGTTGAGCAAGGCATCGTGGGCAGGCACGCTGCGCTCCACAGACAAGGTTCAACCAGCAGGGCAAAATCCACCGCAAAAGGGGGATCAAAGCACAGGTGGGGCTTTGAGGCCCCAGGAGGATCCCCAAACTGATGCCCGGAGGGCCGAGTGGCCAAGCGCATCAACTGAAAAAAGACAGCTGACGCCAACACGGCCAAAGCTGCTAATAAGCCTCGAGTTGCGGCCTGTGAGCAGACCGCCGATCAGGCCCCGCTGCAAAATGAACGGCTGCGCAAACAGTACCCAGGGCTTCCCGACCTCAATGCATGAAGGCTGCGCTGCGCTCGTGATGATGCCGGTAGGGCACCAATGTTGGTCCGTAAAGCTCGCTCAGACGCGACGGAACTGAGGGCATGTCTGGCGACCCACTGCAACACAGCCGTCCGTTTCAGACACAGAACTGATTCGCAGCTGCGTCGCAACCATGTCCAGATCGTGGACACAATGCAGACAGTCCAGCCCCTCCTGACGACGAAGCCTCCAGCAACAGCAGCTTGGAACTGTGCCGCGGAGGGTCATCAAGCCGGCCTCAGCCTCATCGAGCACCAGCAACCGACGAGCCGCACCACACAGAAGGAGCAGAGCACCCGCTTGAGTTGCCCCTCCCGGACCAGCTCGCGAGCAACCCGAATCTCCAGATCGCCGGCAGCCAGTACGCACCAGGAGCGGCCGCACCGCCCTCGGCGCCGACGTTTCGCCACCACGCCAAGGCAGGTTGGACCCGGCGATCAAACCCAAAACCACGAACTCCGCCACCGGAGCGGAAACTGCCTTGCAAGGCTGAAGGGCCTGGGGCACGTAGGCGATCTGAGCGCGCACGGAACGGCAAGCTGGCCCAGCGGGCCAAGCCGCTTGGCCGAGGATCTGCACCGTGCCTCCGGTGGGGCGCAGCCGAGCAGCGGCTGCCCACGAAAGTGCTCTTACCAGCGCCGTGGGCCCCACCAGTGGGTATCGCCCGGCTTTCGCTGGGCAACTCAAAAGGACACCCATCAAACGGCAGCAATCCCGTCGCGCCTCACGGTGAGGCCCTTCAACCGTAGCACCGGCTTCAGCCTTCAAGGTTCAGCCACCGAAAGCCGAGAAGCAAAATCGGCCCCAATTGCGGCGCATACAACGGTGGAAGTAGGTACCCGGTTCCCGCGATGGCTTCCTCACTGCCGTTCCAGGGGTAACGCCTGATCTTCACTCCAAGATCCCTGGCCCAGCGCGTTGAAAGGAGCGGTTCCCCTCCTGGGGTTTTTCAGTGAAGCAGGGCCCGCAACTGGTGCGCTCCACGATCTTCTCGCTCACCCGCTGCAGATCGGCGGGGGTGGAATTCATCTCGGGCACGTCCACCAAGTACCTCCGCCTTAAAGGGCGAAGCGCTCGGCGAGTAGGGGGCGAAATCGTGGAAGGCCACGAAGGTCCTTTGCCCTGGAAGGGCTTGAGCTGGCCTGCTAACTCAGTGGTGAAAAACCTTTTCTGAGCTGGGTTGTGTAGGCCTCGCATTGCGGCGAATAAGCACTCAGAACAGCTCGGATCGGCCTTCGTCAGCCCGTCCCGAATGTTTTTCCACCGCTGCAACCGCCCGCAGCGGATGCAAGCCAGATGTGGCGGATCACCTCGCCGTGGGCATGGCCGTGGGCTTGATCGTTCTCCTGGCTTGTGCCTGGCTCCTGCCGCGAATCAATTGTGGCCACCCCGCGGCTGGAGTCGATCACCACCAAGCTGGCTTGGTTACGACGAGGCTCACAAGCTTTGTCGAGGAAAGGCTCCATATCCAGACCGGTTCTCAAAAGCACGCGAGCCTTCGCAGTAGCGCTGCCAAGATCAACCCGGCTTGGCCTGGAAGTCGTGGGCCCGTGTTAGGCGGAATTCAGGCAGTGACTTCAGCGCAATCACCAGCCACCGCCCTTCGTGAACGGGTGATCGGGGAAGTGGTCATCATCCCTTGAAGCCCTTGCCACCGGGAACTGGCGTCATTGCCTGTTGCGGGGCTCCGCAGAAGCACCAGGAACAAAGAGCCAGTCCCCAACAGCCCCGTACGTTCGCAGAGAGGAAAAAGAGAACGCTATCAAGATTCAGGGAGAAAAAAGGAAAACCCAGTCAACAAGGGGCATTCGCAGAAACGACGCCCGCAACCAACCAGAAACCCAAAACCAGAATGAGAATCGTTCCCATAGTAGCGGAGTCCACCTTCCCCGCATGAAGGCGGGTCCCGCTACTTCCAAAAGGGCGTCAGGCACGCTCACGGGAGGTGAGGCGCCACATCACTCAAAGCTCCTCGTCTCCGCCAGCGGCGAGGGCCCTGAACCGTCCAGAGCGCCAGACCACACGGCTTAGCCCTGACCAATACCAGGCGAGCACTTGGAGCAGCGATTCGCGGCTTTCCGTCCACAGCGCCTGCTTGCATCGCGCGAAGCCGTCCACGAATCGTCAACCTGAGCTGTGCAGAAAGCCAGTGCCGTGATCCGACCTGATGCCAGGGGAGGCAGCACGGGCGTTCCAGGACTCGAGGTCCGTCCTTTCTGGAGCGGACCAAAGGACCGGCGGCCATTTGTTCCGCAGACAGCGACGCAGTAGTCCCTGCTGCTCCGCCCTGGGTAAGCCGCGCCAAATCAAATGGCATGAATCTTTCCCCAGTATGAGTCAACCGAACGGCCGAGCAAGGGGTTCGCTGCGATCCCGCCATAAGCACCACGCGCCGGTCTATCAAGCCCGCCACTAGCCAAGGTGATTCGCGCCCCACACCAGTTGGCAACAACGCCGAGCCCGTTCCAGCTGCGTAAGGGGCCCTGCAACTTGCGCTGAGGGCCCAGCGAGCAGCCGGCCCAGATCACACCCCTGCCCCGTGCCCGCAGCAGCTGATCACCCCAATGGACTCGAGCTCAGGGCCAATGACGTGCAAGAGCCTGGAACTGCGCAGCGGCGGCAGCCAAGGCCTGATCGTCGACGGTTCCAGATCCAGATCTCTGCGCCCCCTGCGCCACTGGCCAGCAGCGGGCACCACCCGGCTGCCAGGCCAGTTGATCGATCCCAGCCCCCCCACCGGAGGCACCGACATCGTTGGGGCAGATCACCATCGAGGCGCCAGAGCGAAACAACCCCGCCCTCTCCGGCAGCCGCCAGCCAGTTTGCCACAGCTGGAGAATCCATGGCGTCAGAAGCCCCGACACTGTCCTGCCATCGTTGGCGCCGACCGAAGGAGGGCGACAATCCACGCCCGGCCTGATAAGTCCACCAGGATCAGTCTCTCTCCTCCGGGCGAGGCGCTGGACAGATCCTCGAGCTGGGGCTGCATGGGGCGCCCAGGACCAATCGCCGGTGGAATGCGCCCTCGAACCCTGCGCGCGGCAGTCGCCTGCGTCCCATCTTGAGGCCTTGGGCCATCGGCGAGGCCAGTAGGCGTGAGCGTTCAACCAGTTCTACCGTGGACGCACTCTAAGAAGCCAACCCACTGAGGAGCAGCCAGAGCTGGGTGGCGCAGCACGCCCACCACTTGCATTCTGGCTCCGAAGCATGCTTGCTTCCTCGCGCTGGGAGGCTCGTTGCTGCTCAGGGGTCTGCGCCCGGGAAAGAGTTCCTGCGCGCCGAGGTCATCGGGCAGACGCCCAGAGCCTTGGGGCAAAGGGCAGCAGCATGGGCTCCACAGCATGAATCAATGAGAATCGTTCTCGACGAATCGATTGCATGTCTGGTTCGGTCTGGTCGGGGGCATAGCGGCGCGTTCCTGTCCGCCCCGCCACCCAAGAGGGAGGGCCCCCGGCCATCGTGTGAGGCGGAGTTTCAGCCGCCATCAGGGTGTCAGCGAAAACCCTTTTCAGCTGGTTGGCGCTCTGCCTGCGCTGCCTGGGGAATGTTTCCATTGATACGGCCAAAGCACCAGCCGGCCCTGATCCGCCGCCGGCGGCCAAGTGGCCGCCCGTCGGGCGCAGGCAAGGGCATTGAACCTGCCCTCGCCCTCCAGGCGGCAGGCGCCCGCGGCCAATCCCAGAGGCCTCCACCGTGCATCGGCCGAGGCACTGGCCAGCGGGGGCGGCCGGTGGGCGAGGCCAGGGCGGTGACAACGTTTTCTGATGCCCAGATCCAGGGTTCGGGCTTCCAACCCTGTGAGCTTTTTGTCCTGTTGTCTCCAAGAGAACGACGCTTGTCTCCAAGAGGCCGACGGCCAGCGGGTGGTGCGAATCGGCTGGACCTGATCACTTCCAGGCCAAGGGCCCGCCCATTGCCGGGAAAGCCACTGAAAACTGCCAGGGGCGAACATGGCCCGAACCGCAGGGCCTAACCAGCAGGCGAACGGAAAATCTTTGCCGATGGCCAGCAAATCCGCCATGGGGCGAGAAGGCAGGCGAGGCCCAGCGGAGCCTGCTGGGGTGCGTGCGCCAGTGGCTCATCAGCCGCGGGAGTTGTTGGGACGCCAGATGGCGAAACTTCCTATGACAACTAGCAGCCAGCTGCACCCGTCAGGGCTCCAACCTCAGGGCCTGCAGCTGCCGGGAAGACTGAGCGTGGTCAGGGGCGCCCATGATACGCTTGGCTCATCCCAAGAAGGGGCGCACTGACGACCAGCGGCGACGCGCCAGGCCAGTCCATCGGGTTGCCACAGCGCCGAATCGAGCAACCGGCTCCCCAAGGGCAATGGCTCAAAGGCCATCGGCCGGATACCACTGCCACCAGTTCCCAGAAGCAGGCAGCTCACCGCGGCCTGACCCACCGCCATCAGGAACTGTCCATCGGCAACTGAAGCCAATGGAATCGAGGCTGAACATCGCGATCTCCTTTTAGGCAGCTCCTCAAAGCGGCCCTGAAATCCAAGAACAGCAACTCGCCGCCGGCACTGGATGGCCAGGAAAATTCGCCCATCCCTCGACCAGCTCAGCGTTGTGTCGCTGTTGGAGCTCACCGCAGGCCGCTCGCTCAGCCAGGTCGCTGGTGCGGCATCCGTCCTCAGGCGGACGCAGGCGAGAAATCCGGACCGCAACGCTTCCCGTACGAGATCGCGGCCGATAATGACGAATTCAGTGCGGCGCGTTCACCGTTTCCAGGAACGTCCGAAATCACCGATCAATCAACATGTGCACCGATTGCAAGAATAGCGCGATCTTTTGCCGCTAAGCTGGATCAGGCCCTTCATACGGAAACAGGTCGGGTCCGCGCTCGTGCAGAGCCAGGTCGGAGAGCCACTTGCTCAGTCGTTCCAGATCCTCGGGCGTCCTCAACGAAGGCCACTGACTCACCGCGTCCGTCCGTGTTCATGGGCGTGTTCGTCCACCAGAAACCGGATCCAGACTCAAGGCACGCCTCCAGCTCAAAGGCCCCACACCAAGGATCTTGATCGGAGGTCGGCACATCGCGTTGCTGCTGGTGAGCAGCCGGGCCATCGGGTTGATCGCCCCGCACCCGCCTTGCTCAAGTCGCCTTGGCCGCTGCTGGGATCACCAGATCAGTTTTTGTTTTGAAGCACCAGGACATCGGCAAAAGCCAACTGCTCTGCACTTCCTCAGCCTCCAGTGTTGCTCGACATGGTGCATGATCCACCAAAGTGACTACCAGCATCAAAGCCTGGAGAGCTCATTTCGCGGCAGGTCTTCATCGACGAAGAAGGTCCTGAAATTCACTGGGGCAGGGATCGCAAGACCCGTGGTCTCGATGACTCAGATGATCAAAAACGATCGCTGGCGCTTCATCAGTTGCCAATGATTCGATCAGATTCACCACGAACGTGCAGCAGATGCAGCCGTTATGTCATCTCAACGATTCTCTCATCGGCATCGATCACCAGCCCTGGTTTGTCGATTCCGCACCGTCTGCCCGAACTCGTTGACGATTACCGCCACCCTTGAGGCCATGCTCGTGGGTGAGGATACCGGTTGAGTGCAGCGTGGTTTTTTTAAACCGGCCGCCGAGGTAACCCGTCAAAAAGGTGACAGCAACGCTCGGAGGCTGCGGACGGCACTGGAGAAAGTCACAAGAGCGCAAGGACGACGCGTCCATGGGTGAGATGGGTTTTCGTTCTAGCCAAGAACAGAGCCCTCCTGCTTGTGTTCTGTTCTTCCCCGTTTGAGCGCCTTTGTCTCCGGCCTCCCATGCCTAACCGCAGACATCGCTTCCTCCCTTCGGACCTCTTGAGGCGCTTTCCAGTCCGGCCGGCCCTCGTCGAGCAAGGCAGTTGCTTGCAGCTGCTGTGCGAGGCCGAGCGGGTAAATTGACGGGCAGGAGCTAGCATTCCAACGGCTCCAAGGGCCGGCCAGGAGCGCCAAGGCCTAGCCACCGTCTACCGCGGGCTCAACAATCTGCAATCGTTGTGGGCTGTGCGTTGTCGTCAAGCTGAGCAGCGGTGAAAGCGTGTTAATGCCCCGTGGAGGGGATGAGCATCACCTCATCTGCATCAATGCGCCATAAGCGAGCCGGCTGCCGATCTGTCCGCTGGGTACAGCGGACTGGGGCTGACCACGGTGCTGCTGCAGGGTTTTCCGGCCGCTCCTTTCACGAACGTTTGAGATCCACGGCCTCTGCTCCAGCTGCCATTACACCGGGGTGGCCTGCCATGGCTGAGCTGGTGATTCGCCGGGGCCGGCCCCCAGGCCCTCACCTCTCTGCCTGCCAGCTGCTGCAGAAAAGGCCCCAGTGGCGCCGGCAGCTGCGGGTGCTCGACCCCACGGGAACCTGCTGTCGTGCTGGCAAACAGCCAGAATGCGGCGTTACGAGATCCCCTGGCTGCGCCCCCTCAATCCCACCATACCGCACCCCAACCCCCATGCCCTGCGCCGCTATGCCCAAAGAAAGGCAGCGCAGCCTGGACTTGAAGGTCCCCTATGGCCTCCCCACACAAGCCTCTTTCTGACTTTCTGCCGCAGCGTCCGTGGCCGACCTTCCAGCTCGGTTCACACGTGCAGGCGGCCTCGGTGCAGGCAGATCGCCTGGGACGCAGGCAGGGCCGCATCGCTGAGGTGACCCTAGGACGTTGGCAGTTGTGGCGGCCCATCGGCTGGTGATCGCCAACTGGTTGCGGGCGTGCCTGTTGCTGCCGAGCTGGCTCGACCATTCGCGGCTCCCCATCGCGGCAGAGGCCATGCAACACAGCCAATCGATCGATCTGGCCGCCTGCCAGGGTTGCGCGGGCAGCACATCTTGAATCGTGGGGTGGCGGTCCTGACAGAGCCATCTGGCCTGGTGCCATCAAGCGGGGGGCCAGGGTCACCCTGCTGTGGCCGGCGGGACTGCGGAGCAAAACCTTTCGACGCAGATCCGGGCTGGCTGGGCCCGAACTACCTCAAGACTTTTCGTGCTGAACCGTGCTGGCACCGCGCCGCCAGCAGGTGCTGGAACTCGGCGATGGCGGTTCGAATCAACGCCCCCAGCTCGTTTGCCAAGCTGGCATCAGGCGCGCCAGCAGGCAGCCTGCAACTCCATGAGCACTTGTAGGTGGAGGAGCTTTGCTGGTGTGCAGGCCAGTTGGCAGATTCTTGCCGGATGGAAGTCGGCAGCTGGCCGATCGCATCTGGCTGGCCACCGGCCTCCACCAGGGAGTCAGCCACCACCGCGCTGCTGCGCGCCAGTTACTGAGCAACGTCCCATCGAGCTGATCGATGGATCAGCCGCACTTACAAAGCATTTTGCGCTGGCCAGGCAACCAACGTGCACCTCATGTGGAGGCCTGTCAGCGCTACGGCTTGGTCCCTTGCTGCGCGCAACTTTTCAAAGGGAGAGCGAGAGGGAAGGGAGGACGAGAAAGCTCCAGCGCATTTGCCGCGCGCATGAAGGCCTGATGGACGTCCTTCCAGCGGTCGGCAACAGACAATCTGGCTCAGCAACAGCCCTGGCCACCTCCAATGGACCAGCAAAGCAATCAGGGCCGGCCACCCTGCGGCAATCACAACTGTGAGCATCGTTGCCGCGCTCACCGCGCCCTGGCCTTTTGAATGAAAGACTTCCCAGCTTTCTGTTACCAACGGTGGGCTCCCATTCAAGGCGTTGCCGAGCCGCGTCACCACGCCCCTCTCCAGCGACTGATTTCCGCGTCGACGCCCTGCGTCCCGCTTGAATAAGGCGAGCAGATGCGGCTGGCTGGCGACAGGTGGGCGGGCCATGGGGCCCTGATCCTCGTGTGCGGGCTGAATCTGGGGGGATGCTCGTTTGCCCCTGGGCGCTGCGGATTCCGCCCGCTGCTGCTGCTGGGCCTGGGGTCTGGCCTTCTGCTTCTTGCGCCATGCACGAATGCGGCCATCGCACCGCCTCGCCAGCCGTTCGCTCAATGACGCCGGTGGCCTGGTGGGCGGGGGTGCTGAAGCTTCTACAACGCCGATTTCTACGCCGCTAACCACCAGTGGCATCACCGCTACACCCACCAGCCCGGGCTGGATCCCTGAGCTCGAAGGGGGCAGCCCCCAAGCTCTCGCTGGCCTATTGGCGTTGAGCTCAGCGGGCTGCCCTGGTGGATGGGCAAACTGCGCTCCCACTGGCGCGGGCTGGTGGCGCTACGGACGAACTGCCCCTACATCCCGGCAGACGCGGTGGGGGCTGTGCGCTGGCCTCCCGCACTGGAAGCAGGCGGCGGTCTACGCCGCGGCCGCTGCTGCTCTCGCGCTGGCCGGCAACGCCTGCCTGCCTGGCTCTGGCCTGCTGCGCTGGCCCTGGGGCACCCCTTGCTGCGCTTCGTGTTGCCTCGCTGAGCACGGTGGGCTGCAGCATACCAGCACGATGGGCTGCGCAACAACCCGCACCACCCCACCCTGGCGCGTTGCGCTGGCTGATGTGGAAACATGCCCTCCACAGCGAACACCACTGTTCGCCTCGATCCCCTTCAGCCTGACCCGCGCACACCTGGAATCGCCCACGATCTGGAGCACAACGATCCGGGCTACCTGGCGGTGCACCGAACGTTCCTAGGCCGATCCGTCAACACTGGCGCTGCCAACGGCATGAGCGTGGCACCAGCGGTTCAAGGCAGAGATGCCGCTGTTTGAACTGGGCTCCATGGCGCTCAGCTGCGGCCGGGAACTGCCCGACGCCTCGCCTCGCCTACCGGTCTTCGGGGAGCTCAAGGCCGATTCGCTCCAACCTGGTGCTCTAACCCCAGCTCCTACGGCGCCTGGCCTGAAGCCATCCGACTGGGTGGTGGGGCCGATCCTCGATCCAACGGCGGGTTCTGCGTGCTGCTCGTGAGTCAGTTCGGCAATGGGCGGCTCCAGCAGCCCCAGCACCAGCGCCCTGGGCCTGGCCGAGCAGGCCTGGGTGATTCAGCCATGCCGACAACGTGGCCGCCCAGCAAACGCCCTGATTCAGGAAGGTGTTTCGAAGGTGGAGCGCCCTCGCCCTGATCTAACGGCCTGGTTCGATGGGGCGCAGCAGGCCTACCCTGGGCGGCCCTGGCCCCAGAGCCGGTGGAGCGGATTGCTGCCTTGCGGCCACGCCCGCAACCACGCCACACCGCCTGTTCCGCTCAAGCCTGCGCCAGCCCTCACCGCCGATCCCGCCTGGGATGGAACGCGCTTCAAGGGCCAGGCCCCGCGGAGCAAGGGGCTGCGCACCTTCGCCTGTCTTGCCAGCTGGGGCCGCCAGCCAGGGCCTTCCTACAGGCAGGGCCGGCACAAGCCCTGGGCTACGGCAGCGTTGAGGCGTACGTGGAGCGCAGCTGGCTGCCCGCCTACCGGCCGCCACGATTCCCCACGATCTGCTGGGCGATGCTCGACACCTGGCTGGCCAATGATCTTGGCGGCTGCTGTGGCAGAAGCAGGACAGCAAAACCCAGCGCCGGCATTGAAGCCGAGCCGATTCAATTTGGCGGCGGCCTGGGGCGGATCACGGGCCCGCACCACCGTGATCGCCGGCTCCCACGACCTGTATTTCCCGCCCGCACGACTGCGCCGCAGAAGCCGCCCTGAATTGCTGGCGGCCCGCTTCGAGCGGCTGGAGTCGGGTGCTGGGCAATCACGGCGCATCCGCGCGAGGCGCCAGGCCGAGCAGGCCGTGATCTCGCGCCGCTGTTTGAGAACCTGTTGAGAACTTTTAAGCACCTGTTAACACATGACCGACTGGCCCCCGCTTACGGCCGCCGACACGGCCTCCCGCCATTTTCCTCTTCCTCCTTCTCGGATCTGTTCGGGTGCAGCGCGCCAAGCCTCGTGGCCAGCCAAGCGGCCGCTAACAAGCTGGCCCGTGATGGCGCGGTTTTCGCCGGCTTTGCCGCCTGGCCTGGACATGACCCCGGCGACCGCGGACGTGCTCGCCTGCCGATCCTCCAGCCTGCGGTGCTGCCCTGGCAAGCGAGCAACGCGTGGCCTGGGTGGCCACCGATCTGCATATGTGGAGGGCCAGCCGCGGAGCAGTCGCCGCGCTGGGTGCTGCGCCGTCAGCTGGAGCGGGTGGCGCAGTTGGGCTACAGCTTCCGCACACGGGGGTGGAGGCGGAGTTCCTTCCTGCTGCAGCCCGGCGGTTGAGGCGATCGCCGATGGCCGCGACAGCCAGCGCAAACCCTGCCTACGACCAAACCTGGCGCTGATGCGTCAGTTCGAGCTGACGGCGGCCTGCTCGAAGCGATGGAGGAGCTGGGCTGGGGGGCCGTGTACAGGCCGATCACGAGGATGCCAACGGCCAGTTCGAGATCAACTGGACCTTCGGCAGAGCCTGGTCACGCCGACCGCCACGCCTCTTTCCCGGGTGTGGCGCAGGCGATGGCCGAGCCCCTGTGGGCTGGCAGGTGAAGGCTCGCGCCAAGCCCTCCCCCAGCTCACCGGCAGCGGCGCCCACCCTGCAACACTCGCTCTGGGACACATCCGAAGGCCGCAACCCTCTTTCACGACCCCCGCGGTGAGGCTCGGCTCTCGCCACTGGCGTACCACTTTCTGCCCGCGTGCTGGAGCATGCGCCGGCCCTGTGCGCCATCACCATCCCACAGCCGAGAGCTACTGCGCGGCTCGGGGGCCAGACCGACCAAGTCCGGCGCCACCTGGTCGCCCGGCTGGATCAGTTATGCGGAACACCGCAGCCACATGGGCGCATCCCGATGACCAGCGCCTGGAACTGCGCCTGGCCGATAGCGCCGCCAAACCCCTAACCTGCTGCGCGGCGGTGCTGGCCGCCGGCCTCGACGGCCTGAGCGGCAGCCTCGATCCTGGCCCCGCAACGACGCCAACCTCACAACCGACCCGCCCTGCGCCGGTCGACTCCGCCCCTGCCCTGCCAGATCCCGAAGAAGCCCTGCCGCCCTTCGCCGCAGACACGGTGCTGCGCCAGGCCCTTGGCGACCCTTCCTGCTCAGGCTACGAAAGCCTGAGGCGCCAGCACGGCTGAAGCGGCAGCACGAACGGCCTTGAAGGAGCGGCAAGAAGATGGCTAGAAGGAGTGGCCCAGAAGCAAGCTCCTGTAACAGCCGAACGTGAGATCCCGGGAGTGAGATGAACGGTGCCTACCTGTCATCCCACCGGTGGTCCCTCCCTGTGCTCCCCGATCGATGCCGG
>Ga0163217_1105488_pt1 | contig 13399 bp, 9 predicted proteins | sample SynspAceP_FD_185933 | JGI IMG/M metagenome (GOLD analysis project Ga0163217, IMG submission 185933) | Saline lake microbial communities from Ace Lake in Antarctica - Synechococcus sp. Ace-P (PacBio error correction) | ecosystem: Environmental > Aquatic > Non-marine Saline and Alkaline > Saline ...
AAGAGAAGGGAAAAAAGGGAAAAAAAAAAAAAATTAAAAAAAAAAAAAAAAATTCCAAATTTTTTCCCTTTCAAAAAAATCCCTTTTTTCTGGGTTTTTTTTTTTCTTTGAAAAAATCGGATTCTTTTTTTTTATCGCCTATCTTTGGAAAGAAGTTCTTCGTTAAAAAAAAAAATTTTAATAATATGACGTTTTTTTTCAAATAAAAGAATTCCAAGGAAGAAAGCCTTTAAATGATTTGGGTTGGATCATCGTAAGGCCTCCGGTTGCTGGAGGTTGGGTAATGGCCTCCAAAAATAAAACTTAAATCAGAAAGCTGGGCCCTCACCGTGGCAAGTTAAATAGAAAGCTGGTGGTGAACTTTTGAATCCGGCCAAAGAGGAAGATCGGGAAACGCAAGTTTTGAGGGCCGCCTTTGGGAAATCCGTCCCGCAGAAGGAGCAGTACTGCGAATTCGTCTTTTGGAGATTTTGACGCAGCAATGGCGGATGGGACTCGAGGGAGGAACCTTATAAACCCGAAAAAAATGGAACTCCAATTCGACTGTTTTTAGATTCAAGAATGGTCGGTGGACGCACTAAATCACTGGGGAAGAATCTCCCTTACGAATTTTGGCCCAAATTGATTTCAAAGAGGTGCAATGGATGGCTTGGGTGAAAGTTGGCCCAATCGGCTACGAAGATTGTTCAAGCCCTAAATTAGACAAAGTGGAATAAACTTATTGGGCGTCTTTGCACGGAAAAGAGGGGAATTTACACACCGAAGCCGATGGCTTTTTCCTTCCCCCCCAAAACCCAAGACTTCACGAACTTTTAATAAAAAAAAGGAACAGACAAATCTAGTATACCGATGATCCCCCTCTCGATTATCGAATGGCTGACTCGGCCGATTATAATAACGAGCGAGGTGTTTGCTTTTTCTGTGCCCAATGTTAAACCGAGGCCTTGTCAGGCCCTATGCTGACTTTTTCAGCAGAAACTTGGCCTTTGCATCCGGCAATGAAAAAAAGGTAAAGTAGATCTCCTACACGAATAGCATGGTTACGGAAAAGTTGGACGCAGACGAAAGTGGGGAAAGCTACTGGAAGTAATCCTTTGTGAACAAAAGAGACATGAAGAATACAAGCTGAAATCCAGAGGTCGTAGTACTTGAGCCTCAGCATGTGAATCTCAAGAATCTTGATAATTCAAATAATCAAAAAGCTTTTTCCGGACGGCATCGGCGCAAGTTTCGGGAACACTAGGACGCTATTTACACGACTCGACAGGCGCAGATCGAATGGAAATAAATGCCGATCTTATCAACCGAGAACGATGACAATGAGACTGTGTCGGTGGCTTGCATATGTACACTCCTTGGTGCTAAGACAATAAGAACTAGACCTTTGCTCGTGGCTATCATATCGAATACTGGGGCGGAATGGGCCAACCTTCCTATGGCTCAGGAATGGGAATGAAATACCATGCGGAAAGTATGTAATCGATGAATTTGGCAAACCAAAGTCCAAACGGTTGGCTAATGGCGAGGTCTGAAAAAAGACGTACGCGCGCTTTATGGCTCCACAACTCGGAATGTCCCGGTCGGGGTGAAAGTATTCGCTCAATATGATAATTACTAGCGAAATCGACCCCAAATGTGTCGATAATTCGGAATCCCTGTCTTGAGATTCACTACAACTGGACGGATCAAGGAAAATCCTTTTCAGGCGAAGCATAATGCAAGACACTTTCGAAGAAAATCCTGACTAATTCCGGCGCAACCTTGTTGGGAACAAAACCTGGCGCGGATACCAAATCGGACTTGCTGCTCCTGGACGAATTTATTCACTGAAGTAGGAAACTATCCGAATGGGAAAATGATGCAAAACTCCTTTTAATTCAAAACTCAACAGGTACACACGAATTGTAAGAAATGTATTTGTGGTGATGCTGGAACTTTCGTTTTCTCAAGCCGATTAAGAATCCGAACGTGGACGATTTTTTTGGCTTTGAGCTGGAGAACTTCAGATTTTAATTATTGAGCAATTGAAACAAAAAAAATATCTAAAGCCCATGAACAGAAAGGAAAAATCTAAAACTCTTTTTACAGGCTCGATAAGGCACCGGATTACTTTTGACCAATTGTTACTCCAGACGCACAGAAAAATTCACCTCCACCTGCCGTAGTGGTAACTATTGGAGGGAAGAAAACAGCAGAAGAAATCTCCGTGATCAAAAGCTCATGGCTGAGCATTTCTTCACTGAAGAAAGAAAAAGAAAAAGATGACCATCCCTCGTGGATATCGTGATGCCAAAAAGACTTCGAATCTCCCTGCCGCTTCCCGAAAGTGGGCACGGTGGACTTCATCGATTTTAATGAATGATCGATCCAGCCTTTCTAATCAAACTCCGATTGCGAGGTGATTAATGTGGCTTGACTACGAAGCGGACGAGCGATTTGGGCAAAAACGGCTTCTTGAAATTCAGCCAAGAACAAATCAATGGAGATCATTGATGACGTCGCTTGGCAGATACTGCTAAGCCAGAATTTGTTAAGGTGGTGGTAAAATGGTTTAATCTAAGTTCGTGAAATTTTGCCTGCACTGGCTTTTTTCTCACAGAGGCAGGCTGGAAATACATGGATTCCAAGGAAATAAAGCCAATGTCTGGGACGGGTCCACAAGAAGTAATGGCTTAAGCATGGCTGTTTCAATTGCCTGAGCAACGTTTACGCCTTTTATCTAAAAACCTGAGGATGCAGTCGGGTAGCGCAGAATGGGATCCGAATGGAAACCTGACTTTAATACTGTGTCTAAACAACCTATTAAAACCTTCGGGAAATTTTCATCAGTGTCGGAGGTTTTTTTATTCTTCAACGCCAAGGGCCGCAGAGATTTCGCGAAGGGAACGGCCAAAAGTAGATGCATCCCTTAGATAACGGGTTCGGCCTTCAGCTTGATCCATTGCTTTTAGAAGCAAGATTTAATATATCCTGATACTACACGAACCGAACCTAACTTATCTTCTTTTGCCCGTCAGTTTCTTTTTGATGAATTAAGGATCACAGGTAATGACAACCTTAGATTGTTACATTTTTTTTAGTTTAAAATCAATCTGATTTACTCATGACTAACAATTGTTTACCTATTTTAGAAGGAAATTTCAATATGAAAATCGATTTTAAACTAGAACCGTCCACATACTGGTAAGATTATTCGAAATGTGATTCCAATACTGGCCTTAAAGAAAAAATTATAAACAATTGAAACACTCCTACTTAGCTTTATTCTTATTGGTCTAGTATTGGTTCCTGCTCAAATCTGAGAAAAACACCGAAGCAAGTAGTGACTTCTTATTTCACTAGAAATCATCCGATCGCTTGATCTAGAGATTTTGGGTGACAGCGCTTAATGCAGACGTAAATAATGGATGCTAGCAAATTCTTGTTTTATGATTTTGCCAGCAGTGATTTTGATTACCACAGATCAGAAAGGGAACGATACCTATCTCGTTTTCGCAAAAAGAAGATAACACCCGATGCTTACGGCTTTATGATGGAAGTACCTGGTTTATTTAAGTCTGGCAAAGATTGTGGTAATGGGTATGAGCCGGCATCTTGTCTATATGATTTTGAGGGAAATATGATTCAAAAAATCCAAATCCTGAGTCAATAGGCGGAGCCGGCTTTATGACTATTTCCGGGCAAATCAACAGAAATCTACCCACATTGAATGGTAAAAGAGTTACAAATCCTTTTCCAAGTCAAGTCCGATCAACGAAGAAACCCTTCCCCGGCGAGCAGGAATTTTTACACTTCATTCAGGCGCTTTGAAGATAATTTGATGCAGAAAAAAAGACCTTAACGGACATGGTGCTTTCGAGGAAGGAAGTATATTTTGAAATGGAACTGGCTACTTTGAAAGTGATTATTCACGCAGCATTTGAAAGCCCAAAGACGGCAAACTATACCTCAAGCTTTAGGTGCAAGAGCAGAAGCTTTTTGTTAATGGACCTTTCCCCTGTCGGGGCATCGCTGGATACGAATGGTATCATTCACTATTCCTGGTTTTCAGACTTTGGTCCCAAAAGATTTTCACAGTTTTTCTGAAGGATCGGTAATCATAAAATGGAAGTAACGCCTTCGATCCGAAATATTCAATATACTAGATGGAAAAGTACTGGCACACTATTACCTGGCATAGAATCCAGAAAGATGAAAAAGATGCGAAGTATTAATGAATCAGGGAAAACCTGAGGAAGCTGGGGCCATGTACGAAAAACTGGAAGCTGAAATTAGCGCAGGGTATCTTAAATTTTCGATCAAAAACACTGAAAAACTAAAGGCAATATTCCATTCCCAAAGAGCGTAAACAAAAGGAGGTTTTGCTTCAGGAGGGATACTTTATGGATGGAAAAAACTCAAATAAGAAGAGGAAGAAGATTTTTTAAGAGATTTTATAAGTCAAATTGGTACAGAAATGATCAAAAATCGCATTTTATTTTAGCTGTTTTTAAGTCCTTTTATTCGCATGCGAGAAGAAGCAAGAAAAGTTCTCAAGAAAGTGACGGAAATTCAACGAATGGGAATTAAGTGATTTTTAAGATTCGATTCAGGTTGGATATTTTTAGGGAAATTTCTACAGGAGAAGTTTTTTCTCTTTCGTGATAATGTCGGTGTGCTCTCGATAATAAAAGAAATACACTTTTTTAAGATCGATTATGAAGGGAAATTATTCTTAGCCAAAAAGAAAAAAAAATAAAAAAATAATTCCCCCCAAAAACGAAACCCCCCCCCCCCCAGGACCAGAGTCCTTTCAATTTCTAACAACAGTAGAAATTGAATTCGCTTTGGTGGGATTTTAAACATCTTGAATTTTCATGAACGTCTTTAACTACTTGGACAATGATCTTACCATAGCCAAAAAAATGAAATGCCCTTTTCCTCTACCTCTTTCGATGGCGCTAACAGACCTCCAAGGCTTCAGTTTCTATACCGAAAAATAATTATGTGGTTATCTGGTAGAGATGAAAAGAGCCCCTTATGCAAAGTTTTTTTAAGAGATGAATTTTTTGCTTGAAAAAATTTGAACCCAAAAAACTGGGGAAAGTTCCCTATGCTTAAGATCTCCAACCCACTTCGAAATTTTTTCTACAGATCAACTTTATGACCGCCCCCACGATAAGGTTTCGGATATTCAAAGGTGACATGGCCTCTAGACCCACCTCGCTTTTTCAAAGAGCCCTCTATCCCATGGTCTTTTGACCTAGGCAAAAAGACGGCGCCTTATTGAAAAGTTAGCATTCAATCCTATGAGTTTATCCTAGGAGAAGCGCTTAAAAGACCGAATATGAAATACAACGATTTTTCAACTTGTTGAAAGGGCGCATTCAGGCAGTTTAATGTAGATTGAAAAAATATCTGGTGGTACATTTTTTGGGGAGGGAAATGAATGGGAACAGTTTTTGCGATTGGAGATTACTTCCAAACCCTGACAATTTCAATGAAGTTTTCGATCAGTTGGAACAATTACTTCAAGATTCACACAGCTGAAAATGGCTGGTCGATGAGATTTTTTTAAATTCCCCTAAGAAGGTTTTCGACTATCTTCGAAAATATGGAACTATTGAACAAAACCCTTCTTTGCCCTTAGAAAACGATGAGGTAATTGGGCGAGGAACAAGATTTCATCACTTTTTACAAAACTTCAATGATCAAAAAATTGAAAAACCAACTACTATTTTTCGCTTTATCCTCTTTATAGGATTTTTCCTGCAAACCCAAAAAGAATCCGATCTTCCCGGCCACACCTCTCTCCAGCCCAAAATCCTAGAATTTGAAATTTTTATGATTCCCCTGGTGGTGGATTATTTGGGGGAATTTGATCTCTGATGGATATCCAGTCCTGACGAATCTCATTTTCCTACTTAATCGATCAAAACACCTGATAGTATCTTTGTCGCGGATGCAACTGGTTCGATTCTGATCAGTATAAACAGAAATTGGCTCGAAGGCCCAGAAAACATAAGCTGGAAAATCGATCAGGGGTAAGCAAATTCAATGAATAATGAGACTTATTTGATCCCTAGTAGTCAGGGAATTTAATCCAGTAATTCTGTGCAAGGAAGAGCTTATAAGGATAAATAATACTGACTTTACAGGAATGTCACAATTGCTAATTCCTTCTAATGAAACTCATTTTGGTTGAAGGGGAGTAAAGTTTCAATGAGTCTTTTGGGTCGATATGGAGAATCTTGGTCAGCAAGGTTGACGCCTTCAGCAAAATCAAAGCAAGTTGAAAGTACTTAGACTTTAGAATCTGGAAATTTCAATCTTTCCACTCCTTTCCCTCAAGCTTCCAAATTGGAGGTAGTGCTTACGGAAGAATATGGTCAATCTTGAGCTTAATTCAAATTTGGCACTTTTTGGAGATACAACTTTTCATTAATTTCCGAACCGAGCCGAAAACTATTTGGGATACTCACTGACGAATTTGACACACCAGCCTTCGTGAAAACTATTCCATTTCCATACTTTTCCTTTGAAAAAAATCCCTCTGAAAAAACCATAAGTGGTCCAATTCAACTTTAGAGATTTTTTCTATGGACTATAAATAAGATGATTCCGATGCCTGATGGCTTGTTTTTTCTGATCAAATTTACCTTAGCGGCTACTGATGAGACGCTAACCAAATAATCTCAGATGCAGGACAATTTGATAAAAATGTTCCAGTTAGCAGTGAAAAAACAAGGTGGTTTGGGTTCTTTTGATGAAAAGACATTGTCATTATTGAGAAATCTGAACATTTGGGCATATAAATAAATTTATTTCTAGGATGAAATCTGGTTTTCACTTCAATTTCTCTAAATCCCGAAAAAGATTACTCCGTCATCTACAAAACTCGATTGGTGCAGAAATGAAATATCATTCTTTATATACTTATCAATTGTCACTTTTTTTTTCCTGTCAAGACAAAAAATTACGAAACCAAGCTCGGCTCCCCTTTCCGAAAGCAAAATCTAGAAGTTTGAATCTATGGATTCACTTGTGATAGATTCCCCTCGGAAAAATTCTAATCTAATGGATATTAGTGCCTGAATGGACAGACTTTTCTTACTGATTGGATTCAAAACAAGATTCTACTTTTGTAACCGGGACTCTCAGAGAATATTTTATATCACTTATACAAAAAAAAGGCGAAGGACGCAGAACAATTATACTGAAGCAGATGGGGAAAATGCCAGGTTTTTTTGAACGATAGTGAATACATCCTACCAACTTTCGCAGGAATTTTTTTCCATTTCAAATTTGGACGGGACCTCATAAAAAAGTAACGAGATTTGACTTTACTCCGCATGCGCTTTGACTATCCCAAACAATGATAATTTTATACTGAATGAATCAATTTTTATAGCAATATGTCCAGGACGCGGAGTTGATGAGTTTGGAACCACCGGTAAATAGAATATCAGCAAAAGGCTTATCAAAATGGAGATTTTAAGTTTTGCAAGCTGGCAAGATTTTACCTGCAATTTCGTTTCCCGAATATTCAAATATATAGCAATACAGAGAATCATATTCGGACTTATGAGTTTATAGAAATCTCTCTAAATAGTTGAGGATACTTTGTACTTAAGTTTCAGGAGCGGAACCGAAAAATTTTCGGATAATCCGTTTTACCGATCTTTCAGCAACACCTTCTGTTAAGAAATTCCCCTTCCGAGATTTTTATGAGAAGGATCCGTTAATAAAAATGCCTAAAGGAAAATTTTCAGTTACCACGATCCTTTTCTTGAGCGATCGATTAAAAATGATTTCCGATAAACGCAAAAGCTCTTCTTACTCAATTAATCCAGGCAAGGACTTTCAAAAGAAAGAAGTTCGATAATATCTATTCTAATGCGGGAGGAGAAGATTAGCCCAGGTTTTTAAGACGCTGAAAGTTTTTTAAAATACCCGCAAACATTGGGTTTCTTTTGACGGAACAAATTTTAAGCAGTTCAATCTACAAACCTGAATTTCTTGGAAATATGGACCAAGTATATTTCCCCAAGAAGAAATCTGGTTTTCAGTAAATTTTCGAAAGCTTGAAAAACGACTACTCCGTCATCTACAAAACACGAATTGGTAGCAGAAAAATAACCCATTTTTATCCTAACTTCTTACCCACTAAAAGGCAAACATCCATCGGGTTTGCATGCCTATTGTTTATATTCGTTTTTTATCAAAAAGCAACCCAATGAAAAAAAAATATACCTACCCTTAGTGTTGATGGCTATCAGGATTTGATGCTTTTTGGCTGGTGAATCTCAGAATTCACGCTCAGGACATCAAACCTATCACCGAAAAGCGCTTCCTAGAATCAAGGAAAAAGGCCATTCCCAAAATGCTGTCCTCCACCCCACTCAAGACTTCAAAGCTCCGAAATGTAGGCCCAACCAATATGTCTGGGCGAATTGTGGACAATCGAAGTCGCACAAAATCAGATACATTTTTATGTCGCCGCTGCCTCAGGTGGGAGTCTGGAAAAGACAGAGGACAATGGTCAAATCTTCACTCCGATCTTCGATCATCAAGGCGCACTGGGAATCGCGATATGGCTCTTTCGTTCCATCAATAATGACATCCTCTGGGTAGGAAACCGGTGAGGATAAATTCCAGCCGATCAACTTATGCCGGCCGCAGGAAATCTACAAATCCACTGACGCCTGGCAAAACCTGGGCAGATGAATGGGCTTTAGCCTCATTCCTCAGTCATATCGGCTCGATTCAGATTCATTCCTACCATCGGACGTGGTTTGGGTTGGCTCCATGGGTGGCCTATATTCTAAAAACCAAAGAGGCGTGGGACTCTATAAACTTACAGATGGTGGGAAGTCTTGGAAAAAGGACCCTTTACATGATGGACCACACAGGGATCATCGATATCAAAATCCATCCAACTAAATCCGGATGTTTCTTTTGGCTGCTTAGCTGGGAGCGATTCCGACAGGCCACAAATGATTTCATCGGAAATGGCAAGGGGTCTTCGATTTGGAGATCAGAAAGATGGTGAAATACTTGAAAAAGGCAGTGGAGAGGATTTTTTCAGAAGATGAAGTTTACAGAAGAATCGGCTTTGATTTTAGCAAAGTATCCTGATGTAGTCTATGCCTATCGACAATCAAGCTAAAATCAACAAAAGAACCAGAAGCTTCCAGACAGGCGTGGTGGAAAAGCCAGATGAGAACCTCTACAAATTTGAAGATTTTAAAAGCATGCCCACTGAAGAGGCGCTTGGCTTAGAAGATAAAGATTAGACACATTTCTAAGATCAAATCGATTTGCGACAATCTATAAATGCGAAAGAAATTAAGCGATTGCTGACCACCGGCAAAATTCACTACTGCCGCAACATCGCAATTATAATGGAGAAGCAGCCGTGCCAATGCAGCCGATGTTTGACGGGGACAGTGATCGGAGCAGAGATCTACAGAATCAGAGAATGCCCGGGACGTCCTGGAAAAAAGTTCTGAAATCAGATTACAGGCCCGCCTTTACCAATTCTTTGGTTATTACTTTGGCGGAAATCAGGGTGAAATACAGAAAATGAAAGAATGAGATATTCGTCTGGGAGTTTCCTTTATTGGTTTTCCCGAGATGGGGCAAAAACTTACCTCGAACCGACTCTGTGGGACGTCCTCACTCTGATATCAGTCCATGTGGATCATCAAAAGACAGTAAGCCATATTTTGCTAGGAAACGATGGAGGACTCTACAGAGCTACGGTGGAGGAGCGATTTGGGTCACATGAATACGGGATGCCTTATCTCCCCAGTTTACTCGATCATGACAGACAATGCTAGCCCATAATAATATCTATGGTGGCCAATGCAGGATAATGGAGTTTGGTTTTGGTAATTCGAAAAATGTCCTTCCGATTCCTTGGGAACCACTTATGGGGTGGCGATGGAATGGTTCGTAGCTGTAGATACCGGGACCAACAACATCGTCTAACACCGGATCCTTCATTTGGAATGTTTTCCGAATCACGAAAGACCAACGGACAACGCAAAGTTTGATACTCCAGGTCATGAGATAGAACTGCTCCTAATCGATATAAAATTGGAGAACACCATGCTGAACTGAGTTACCATAATCAGGAACATTGTATACATGGTTTCGCAGTATGTTCTACCAACGTCTCGATCAAGGTAGTACTTGAAGCGCATCTCTGATGATCTTACCAAAACAAGACAAAGCGGAAATGTTCCATTCCGCACACACTTTCCTGTGGTGAGGAATCACCACTGGAGTTATGGTAACGATCTACGCAGGAATCTGCGACAGCGCAATGTCTGGGTCACTCGGAACAATGGACCGGGAACTGGACCACTTAAATGCGGGGCAACTACCTGCGATCGCTGGGTAAAAGTTCTATTGCTCCTTCCAGTCCACCAAGAAGGACTGGTCTATGTGACGCTGAATGATTCAGAATGGACGATTTTGCCACTTATGCATACAAAAGCTCGGATTATGGAAAACCTGGGCGGCGATCCAAGAAATCTCCTGATGAATCAACAAAACATCATTGTCCGAAGACAAAGTGAATCCCTCCATTCCTGTATTTGGGAACAGTCATGGACTCCTAATGTAACCATGGATGGTGGAAATAACTGGAAATCTATTCCAAGGTGAAAAATTTCCAAACGTAGCTATCTACGACATGGTGATTCAAAGCCGAGAAGAATGACCCTTGGTAATCGGAACACCATGGTAGACAGTGTCTATGTCGTGTAGATTTGGGAATCCCATTCCATGATTTGGTCAAAGCCTCAAAAATGGTGGATGGAGAAATAGTTTTTTTGTAACTCATTTAAAAAAAGCCGAATGGAAAATTCCATTCGGCTTTTTATTTTGAAAATCAGTTCTAAATAACTTAAACCAACAGAAGAAGAATAAAATTGGGTTTGATCCGCTGAATGCGGTTTGTAAACCTCCAATATTCTCGTGATTGAGGAAGTGAGCTTTCGTATTTTTGCATCCAAAAATAAAATTGCATATTCAATCCCAAACACAGCCTGAATAGCCTAAGGTCGCATTGTTATAATTGACATTCTGAATCGTATTGGTAGCGTCATTTTAAAGTTTAGATCTATATTAATACTGGCAATTGGTCCCTGCCTGAAATCCTGAAGAATTTTTAAACAACCTCAGGCCCAAGCATAAGCGGAAAATATCCAGTCTATTAAAATCTTGGCTAAAGGTAACTAATTCCTGTTTCCATACCTCCAGGCTGTGGACCATTGAATCTGAAAAGCCCGTTGGTCTTAGTATATAAGCACTTCAGGTTGAAGGAGAGACCCGCCAAAAACCTATTCGTCCAAATAATCCGAACATGATATCCAGTTTGAGCATCGCCGGGATAAAGTTATTTTCTTTGAATTCGACCTTGGTGAAGAAAGTCATTGGGACCCAGTGAGAAATTCTTGGGCCACTAAGACCTGAAAAAATAATTTCCGGCGACAAAGATTGAAGAAGTAATTTTTTTCAATGTAGTTAATTGTTGTTAGAATTTCTTTAACGAAGAATATTCCTAAAAATTTAACAATTCACCTGCCAAAAAAGGATCAGTTTTCCAAAATCTTTGATGGCTTTCGATTTAACTAGATCATACAAATTTCAATAAATCCATGCGCTTTGGAAACCAGTACAATCAAACTTATTTCGGCTGCTATTCTGAAGTTTCAAGATCTCTCAGCGGTAAATCCAATTAAACAGGGATCAAACTACACTTTTTAACTTTCTTTATTTCTGTAAGTAACTCCATGCCGTCCATTTGGTGGCATCATATAATCAGTAAGAATCACATTGAAACCTGAATCGTGTTCTAACACGTTGAGTGGCCTCTAAACCATTCTTCGCAAGTACAACAACAGCTGATTGCTTTTTCTAACAATCTTCTTTTAGAATTAACAGTGAATGGAATCGTCGTCTACAACAAGTACGCGCCATAGAAATTTTTGAGTGCCAAAATAATTGTAGTTGAATGTCAATAAAAAAAAGAAGCAAATCACAAAAAATTGTCGAGTTATATTCAATAAAAAAAGGGGCAAAAAGCCTTTTTTATGAATATATTAAGAGTTAATGCTTGAGGAAGTAACCAAAAAATAACCACCATGTTTAAAAATCAAAAGTATAATCACAATCGACAAACGTACTTAATAAAGAAAAATCAAGCAGCTCTAAATGGTCCTTTGAAAAGCTGGCGGCACCTAAGGATAACTATCCTGCATAATCAGAAATCTTCTGAGCCCACCCGTATACAAGGCAAGCATCAAACAAATCACAATCACGGCAAAAGTTTCCAAAGATAAAATCCATTATCACCAAAGAAACCTACCAAGGATTACTTAAAAGGTAAAGCTAATATCAGCAAAGAAATTACCTTCTATCGCCAGAAAGTGGGAAGGTACCCGAAAGTATCAATTGCCAAGAGATACTACAATCCAGGTAGCTTTCTTTCTACTCCACTTTCGATCATCGATCAAGTTAAGCAACTGGAACCTCAAGCATAGAGATCGTAGAAGTTCAGCGCTGCGACCCATCAAAAAGGATGAAAAATAGTCCACCAATAATATTGCTTCCTGGCATTGCATCAATACTTTTGGAAGCACATCAAATACTAACGCTGGGCCTGCAGCAGATCTTTTGCCTGGTAATACGCGAATAGTGGCCTGTGTGGAACACCATCAATCCGCCATCAAGCAACCGCAGTAATCCATTCCCAGCAATCCAAGCTCCAGATTGTACAAATGTTTAGATTTTTTCCAAATAGGAACCAAAGGTGATATCAATCCCAGCCCACAGACCATGGAGAAAAAGCCTGACCCATGGCCCTGAAGTATTTACCGACCCGTTTGATTTTAGAGAAATCTGGTTTTCAAAATATTAATACTATACCAAGCTTGCGCTCCGCCTCAAGGGTGACGGAAACGGCCTGCAATAGAAAATTATAATGATGAATAGTACGGCATCAGAAAACTTAGAGCAATTTTCGAATACCACCGGAAACCCTCCCAAAACAATGCAGAATATCCATCAGGATAAAGAACCAGTCAATGGAATCACATACATTGGAGTCTTGCCTGAAAAACCTCAAAATCTACAGGGAATATTCCAATTTCCGTGAAAATATAACCAAACAGTCCACCTGCCGATCACTGAATAATAGCTAAAAACAAAAAAAAGCAGACCATCACAACAAAGTACGCCCTGCTAATTGCCAAAACTTAATTTTCCACCAGTATCATACGAATCGCACCGATTGGGGGTTTTTCCCAGATCTCCTTCCAGAGCAATCTACATTGAAAAGCAAAGGCAGACCAAAATCAAAAGGACCAAGATAAGCGAGTAAACAAAAACGAAGGCTCCGCCCCATTTT
>Ga0163217_1040121_pt1 | contig 13398 bp, 9 predicted proteins | sample SynspAceP_FD_185933 | JGI IMG/M metagenome (GOLD analysis project Ga0163217, IMG submission 185933) | Saline lake microbial communities from Ace Lake in Antarctica - Synechococcus sp. Ace-P (PacBio error correction) | ecosystem: Environmental > Aquatic > Non-marine Saline and Alkaline > Saline ...
GCACAAACCTCCACAAAATGATAGAGAGAGGCCATTAGCCGGCGCCGAGGATCAGGGATTAATCTGTGATACGCGCTAACAGTAAGGCAACGTGGCCACAGAGTGAGAATATTTTTATGTGTGCGTAGGGAACAGGTACCCACGGCACGATGGAATGATTGATTTATTGGGCTTAAAATTGCTACGCATGGCAGGAAAGTATTTTGATGGTATTATGCGAGGTATATGGCCTAAGGCGCCGAACAACTGGAGCTTTGCCCCAGCTTTGTTTGACCGGGCGGCAGAGTGAAACCAAACTGCCTCTGACAAGGATATCGCGACATGCAATCCCTTACCTTGCGTCCCGCTCGCCAGCAGCCAGCTTATCCTACATTAAAGTGATTATTTTTTGAGCGACCGGTTTGCTATTGAGCCATTTTGGAGACGTGTTGGACAAACGGGCACATAAAGAGTAGAATTTCACGGGGGACGCAGTGGAGTTTATTGACCGCTTGCCAGCGGTTTGTGGATATTTTTCCCACTGAATCGACCTGCAGAATAAGGCGGTTGAGTAATGGTGAAATTTGCGTACGCGATGCATCACCAAAGGTTTAGCGTTGGATGGGCTGGATAACCACACCACGACAGCACTGGTCAGGCACAGATGTACACAAATTAAACCAGCGAGATAGGCTTATATGTAAAGTAGAGTCAGACGAAATACAATGTCTAAGGGTCGAGAACGCAAACTCTAAGTCGGTTGACTGTTCGATACTGGCAGCCACAGTAATAGTGGAACTTGGGCTTGATGAGACACGGGGCAGATTACTTGATGCATAGAATCACCGCTATTGGTTTGGCGGTGGGTTGCTAATGCATTTCCAAGAGGTATGGATCAAGGGCGGCGTTAATGATCTGAATGTTTAGTTGTACAGCAGTTAAACGCGCTGTACAACGAAATGGAGCTTATGGCTGATTGTTCGGGTGTCTTCGTATTTATGTCCGATTTCCGGACGGCCATGTTTAAGTGCCAGAATGAAGCGGTATGGACCGATAAATAATCAAGAAGTAACACAAGATGGTCTGATAAAATAGTGGTGCAATGCAACGGCCCGTTCAGTGCCCATCGCGGCTGAGCGTAAATTATTATCATTATTGCCAACAAGAATTCACTATGTGACGTCGCAAGAAGGCAATATAGAGATCCTATGGGCGCGTTTATGTCGGGGGTGCACGATTGAATGCGGCGAGGCGACATAATTCAGTTACTTGTGCTTGAGACATTGCGAAAAAAAATGGGGGGTCGATGAGCTTGGTGTTGGAACGCTTGTGAACTGAGCGCGGATCACAGATATTTCTGGCCTTGGCTCAAGTGATCCGGTACTAACTTGATGAGTGAAAGAGCGCTCGTGTGGTGCCGTTGGTTGCATGATCGGTGGTAGACTTACAGGATGCGATGAATTTAATACTCTGACGGAGCGTCTCGGCCACCAAACCGCGGTTATCTCCCTGGGCAGGTAATCTCCAAGATTTACCGCTAGTTGATGGACTTGACTCAAGTATACTTAAATCGGTACCCCCACTTAAAACCATGCCGGACAGAAACTTAAGAATTAATTAATTGCTGCGTGTCAGCGCGTTACACACAAAGGACATAGTAGTATGGGGAAAGTATAAAGTAACAGAGTGGGGACGGGGCATAGGGTGGGTGGGGGTTAGGGAACCAGCCGACGGATCGCTAAGTGTCCCTTCGGTCATAACCACTTGGCCAGAAGTGATTGAGCCACGCTATCAAAAAGACTGTTTTGAAGACTCTAGTCGTCACGCATGGAAACCTTCGTGCAGCGGATTTGAGAGAACAAGGACTCTTGCTGGCACGGACTAGTACTTTCACGCGGTGGCGGTCAACGATTGGCAAAAATGGAAGGGCAGTGAATTGCCGAAGAAATTTTATCCAAATGCCGGGGCTTAGGCGTGCGCGTGCTCTCGGGCCAAGTTAAAGGTTGTCGAGATATCTGGGGGACAGATCAGCAAATTTGCTACCGGGCGGTAGGATTTACTATGGCAATACGCGCGGCACAGAAACGCGTTTGTAAGGTAATCACTTAAGCCACAAAAAATAAAGCTCAGTGATGGGACCCTGGCCAAAGCGATAGACCTACAAAGTTGGTTTAAGGGCTGAGTTTTAGCCGACTTATTTTTTAAAGTTATTAAGCAGCGGCTAGAGGATATACGCCCGCGACTGTTGGCGCAGTGTTAAGGAACGGGACGGGTGAGATTAGTAGGGATGTTTTGAATTAATGGATAGTCATAGGCGGAAGAAGCAATTATTAAAGTTATAGGGGTCGTGGCGGTGGGTGGCGGAAACGCTTATTGAGCACATGGTAAACACTCCTGTATCGCGAAAGCGTGCTGGTAGTTTGTTAGCAATTTAATAGCTTGGATGGCAGACCAGGGTTGTTGCGCCAGGATTCAGGTGTCGCGGCTGCAGCATGTTACCGCCGCGAATTACAAATGGGTTCGGCGTGTAACCAAGCAGAGTTTAGGCGGCAGGGCGAGATCCCAGAACATTGCGGGAGCGCCGAAGGCGGGCGCTGAGAGAGATTGCGTGCGAATACTCACTTCGCCAGATGCTTAGAAGTGCTGATATGGGTAAATTTATCACCGGCAGCATGGGTGGCGGTACTGGTACCCCGGATACCTTGCGCGGTGGGCGCCAGACCGGCGCGCGCGGCTGGCCGGCCACTCGTAAAATAGGCCAGAGGAAATGGGGGTCCCAGCATGGGGACAGGGTTTGCAGTTAGGGTGACCAGTCAACCTGTTCCTTGTTCGGAAGGGACGTTTAAGACAACGTACTGGGAGTTTGGCTAGAAGGGCAGGGTATTCGCCGCGAGTTTATCCATATATGGTTTGACGATCTCCTTGATTACAATCCCCAATGAGAAATTTGCCTCCAAGGTATTAACCTCGCTGGGTGCGCGCAAAGGTACCCACCTATTTAATTCAAGCGCTTACTGCCGGCCATCAGTAGCGGGGTGCAAGCAATAGCACGGAGTATTTATGTGCGGTGTTAGTTTTTGGATCCGTGCATTAGGGCTGGATTAACCGGCTGATGTTTTCGGCCTGGGCAGCACGGTGAAGGGAAAACAGTGGCATTATGTCACCGGGAATATGGCGGGGCACACCAATGCTCAGGGGCATATAATACAGAGGCAGTGGCTAACGTGCCGTTTGATGAAGGAACCTGGCCGGAGGGGGAACTGCTGGGGGAAGAGAAAAGCTTGGCCTCGATGGGCAAGTCCGGGTTACATTGAAGATATTGAATTTAATCAGCGGCGCAAGAGGGATTTTTGGGGTTAATATTCCAACGCCGGTTCAGTCTCGCTCTCTATCTGGGATGGCAGTTTGAACGTAGGGTACTAAGCCGTTAGCGCCTTTACTTCTGAAAATGCAACCACGCGCGCTCACATCACGCTAAACACGGAGCTCACCATCGCCCAATATGGGACAATCACTCAACCACAGAGGGCGCACCACTCCTCGCGACAGGTTTATGATCCCGTGGTGTAGGCTACAAGTACACTTGGCTCGAACAGATTAGCATCACCGATACCTTCACTCTCACGCTCTCGCACCGGCGGCCCACTACGGACGGTGCTGCAACCGAAGGCTCACACAATCCGATCTCTCACGACTTACAAGTACAGCTAGCGCTAGCATCCGATTATTTCTCGCTTCACATAATCACCAGTGGAAAAGTTTACGTTTCTTCTGCGCCCAAGAAGATAAACATGAGAGCAGTAAGCGATTTAGAATATTTTAGATATTCCGGCTTCTTTTGCCGTAAACAAGCCGATTAGAGTACACTGAGAGGGAAGGGAATTTTTAGGTGTAATTAGATGTGTTTCACGGTACTTGTATAACGCCATCTACCCAATCATCCAGCAATCACTACTTGACACTTGACCACCGCAGCACGCGCTAGGCTAGAGGTCCACTTACCTAGCACCAGCTCATCTGTTGACAAGGCTAAGCATTTTTAATACTATAGGCGCAACGGTGCCCATTTTTTATTACGTTTTTTGGGCAATCGATGCAAAACGTTAGATGATTAAACAACGGTACCACCCAAACAATCTGTTCGGCGCGCGAAACTGGCGGTAGGGTTTGGGCATAAAGGTGGAAATCAAGGTCACAATGAACTCTGCACCCGGGGCCAGACAAGCCGGCGAAATCACAAGCTTGGATTCTGCCGGCGGACGGGCTGAGTCCTGTGCGGAGGCGCCTTATTGAGGCGCGAGAGATATCCGGGCGACGGAGATGCAGGTGTTTGGGCGGATACTCGGGTTTGTTTTACTATTGGGGTATCGCAGTCAATGACGGGCCAAGGTGGCGCACCTAACACTACGGGGGGTGAGCATTTAGCCTTCTGCTTTGGCGTGCCGGGGGGGGAATTGTTGGGACTAATGCATTTAACGATTATGTCGTAGTATTTGAAAAGTCGTTCGAACAGCAACATGGGCAATATTTACCGTGAGCGGTTGGCTTTTTGGGCCAGGCGGGCCGACGCTGCGCACATGTTTTGGTTATCATATTTCCCCTGCTGCAAAATGGGGGTCAGACAGGGGTTAGATATGGGTGGGAAAAGGAGTTAAATGCCGGGAAAGGGCGTTTTTTCATCCAAGGGTCCACCCTCAAACCAATTAGGGGTAATAGGACCGCGGACAACTGCGGCTATTGTTTTGACGCGCGGATTTTACCTCTTTATGAGTGGGCATTTCTTAAAGATGGATTTTGACTAGGGAGATTTTGGCGACATATTTTGATGCACCCGCCGCTCGCTACTCAGCCAAATCCCGTCAACATATGGGTGCTTGATTTTGATTCAATGCTCCTTGAACTTGTGCGCTGTACCATCAGGGTCGAGCTCCGCCGGGTGCTCGTACTTTGTTTTAATGAGAGACCCACTTGGAATTTAATGCTTCCTCCATAATCTTGCATTGGTGGAAGTAATGGAAAACGCCGTGGCTTGGGATGAAGCTTTTCTCGCTGTTAACACCAGAGGGTTTACGTTATTAGCCGACGAATTCTTAAAGCATAAAATACTGATGCTATTGGTGATTTAATACTTAGCAGGTCACAGTATTATTGGAGAGTTCGTGGCCTTGATAAAACAGGCGCCGGCTTAAATATTATACAGCTGTTAGGATGCCCGCGCTTTGTTGGAATTGATAAAAAGAGCTTGGATTTGTCAGGGCTGTGCGAAGTGGACTCCTGAGGGCAAATGCTATCCAATTCGCTCGCCTATCACTGGCCAATTCAAACTGTAAGTGTTGATAACACTAAGTGGGCGCAGCTTATGCGGCATTTTTTGGCGTTGTGTTCAGTAATTGTATCTTTTCTGGCGTTTTGACTCTTAGCGGAGCTAGTCTTGTGTTAATTTTCTCAGGCCCAATAAATTATCGCGAGTTCCTACGACCTAAACTCTAGGACAAACTCTTAGATAGCCCAGTTAGTTGGCGTTTTTTAAATCGAAGCATATTGACACCCAAGAATAGGGACGATAACCAGCCTCAAGCTTGGGTAAAGAGGTTATTCACAGAGAACGAACATCATGCGCTTGTTCAAGATAGCGGAAAAAAATCGCTGCTGAAATTTTAGTGTAAACAAAAAACAACATTAATTTTTGCACTAGTTATTAATATGAGGCTTTTTTGGTGAAGTGTTTTCGTATAGGCGCGTGCCGTTACCTGCAAAACTAATAAAATGAAAACATAGGAGCCGCTGCGGCCGAGTGCCGCTGGTACTCAACAACCCAAGCACACAGGGTGAGGAGGGGAGGGGAAAGGAGACACGTTATGCAGGCGTCTTAGCTGCATATACTCTCAGCATCTCTATGGTGATTATTGTTGTTAGGGGTAGCGGCGCACGGAAACTATGACAAACGAACGCAATTGGGATCCCTGGTGCTTGTGGGTGGCAGGCGGCCTTCATATTAATTTAACTAGGTGCAATAATTATAAAATTCGGTGGATTGGGTTTCTGGCAGTTACATACGTGAAAATTTAAGGGCCGGGGCAGGTTTTCTTTGGTTTTCGTTATCTTTCTGTCGGGGCTTGTCCTGACGCCAAGCATAGGTGATGTTCATACGGCAAGTGGTTGCGGTGGCCGAGCGCTTCCGAAGACCGTCCTGATCGTGCTAATTGTTTGACAATTGAGAAAGATTACGAGGGCCGCTATATCACCGCACGTCCCTGGATGGACCCCGGTCAATTTGTGGTGCGCATCTGTTGGTCGGCCGAGCAGCCTTTTCGCGAATACCCAACACGCTGGGATCCTTTACGTGAACGCTTTTAGCGTTCGTCCCTCGGATTTCCTCTTGGATGGGGCGGATGGTTCGGACAACATCATTCACATTGCTCGGAATTTAAAAGACGCCAATGCCGGCAGCGCCACCATAGGCTGACAATCCGGGCCCGCCTTGGCCCTATTCTGCTGCCGCCCTTGACGAGTGGGTGCCCCAGACTGCGTTCTCGGCGCGGTGCTGATCTCAGGCGCGTGCATGATGCGTTTTGGGTATTTTTTGGGCAGGCTTTGGTACGGGTTTGAGTGCTTGTCCACTCCAGGAAGTTTCACCCGAATCTGAGGCGGGTATGGGCGCCTATGCACTTGATGCCTGCTTGTGAACACGCGACCAGTCGGATGAGCCGTGTTCTGTTTCAGAAAGTGGCTTCCGTCTCGATCCGCTGATGTTGTCCGCGTCAGGGTCTTGATCGAGGGGCCCTGCAGGAGGCTTCCTGCGAAGGTCCATACACCGAGGTCTTCGCACCGTTCCGGCAGCGGCGGATTGCTCTCTGTGCTGCCCGACCCTATCGCCGAATGGGGCCCCCCCGATGCGCACCTATGAAGGCCAACGAGGATTTTTGGAACTTGGGCACATGAATTAGGATCACACAACGTCACAACGACTCGACGGCCGCCTCTATAAATAGGTGGGCGATGCAAGGCTCCGGCGCGCTTGCGAAAAACGCAGGAACATTATTTTGGAATAGGGCCGTATACTTGGCTACGCCGTGAAATATAAGTACAGGAAGAGAAACTGATTTGCACTTTCCGGCCCCTGAGACTGTCAGACCATCAGCTTAAACCGATGCGTCGGGTGCGCAACCTTTGACAATCATTTACACGGAAGACCTGTCGGGCCTTTTCTTTAGACACGCTTGGCCCAATACAGTTTATAGTCGAAGCGCCATCACTTTAAGCGTCTTCTATTCAAGGTTACGGCAGACCCCATTTCCCCTTCAGGGACTATTCGTAACATGCGGTGTTTCGTCGACAATTTCCAAGCTTTTTTATCATTTGCTGGATGCGTAGCTTTTTTGGCGGGCGCATTGGACCGCCAATCTCCGGGCCGAACGGGGCGGGCAAGTCGATCGCTTCTGAAAAGCCGCTCTGGGCAGAATCGTGCCGTAATAAGGTTTTCGGGACAGATCCACCGTGTTGGCGTCCCTTTGGCCGAGGCGCGAAAGGCGGGGCACAGGATTTTTGCAATTAATTCGTTGCCGTACAACGCCGCGCTCTTTTTCAGATTGATTCTGGGAGTTCTCTAAGCCGTGCGCGCGTTTTATCGATGTTGTGCGTCCTCACTTTTGGATTTTGGGGCTTTACTCGACTTTTGAATTTGGGTGGTTGGGCCTGGCCACCAAACGTCCGGATTGCGCGCGGCGCACCGCGACCAGCGCGGATGGCCTGTCTTGAGCCGCGTCGGGATGGGAATTTTGCCAACCGCCAGATCGGGCAATTGTCCGGTGGGACAGCAGCATACTTCGCCTGTAGAATTTTTCATCATTGTCACTTTGCGTTAGCTTTTTGCGTTCGAACGAAACGCGGAACCACTATACCTGCCTGGAAACGAGTTCCCGTTTAGACTCCCGGTGAGAATATTTTTGCGGCCATGCGCAAGGACCTATTTGACGGCGCGATTTATCGAGGTGCTGAAATTGCGACTTTTGAAACTTCTTGTTTAGAGGACAAAAGCAGTGTGCTCTGTTTCGGTCCACCGTTCATGTTGATCTGGCGACGTGCCGGAGTATTTCGACCGGGTGGATGACGTGAATGTGGCGCCCAAGGATTGCCCTTAGAAGGCCCCCGTGGCAACGACTGCAGTTTACAACCCAGTTCGCATGCCTTCGCTGCAAGCTGCAGGTATGGGTGGTTTTTATAAACATCGCGCTTATTTTGTTTTGCGACGCGCAGACTAGATGGATCCGGGCTGGGTCAGGCGCAGGCTAGCGCATGTACCGCATTGGGATCGAGGCGTTAACCCTATCGCTGGGGCTATATGCGGCGCTCGTTCGCCGTGGGTTGCCGGGCTTCTGGGCATGCATCGGGCGTCACGGCAGCTTTTTGTTTTTGCGCAAACGCTGCGCTGGTCTCAAGACGCTATTTCGCACGCCAGACACGCCCGTCCCCCATTGAACCCTTGGCACCGGGTGGGTTGGCGCTGGCTTTCCTTATAATGGTGGCGCTTGGATCGGCGTTATGGCACAGGTCGCTGATGCGGCTTGGGCTAGCGCTTGGCTCGCGCGCTCAAGCGCATGGACGGGGCTTCCTTTATGCGTGGAAGCGCTGGTCCAAGCACACGCGCTTGGCCGAGACGCCGCGATTGGTGCGGTCTTGTGGTGTTCCTTCCGGGCTTTTGGTGGTGGTTTCTGTTTAACCGCTGGCGATCCAGACGATGCCTGCGGCGCCGCTCGGCAGGCGCTTGAGGGATCGCATATGTCTGAAGATTATAAATTCATTTTATATTGAGGATGTTCTGTTCTCAGAAGACCAAAAGGTTAACGAGCACCTCACCTTCTTCGGTACATTAGACTGGAATTCAAAATTCAGCAACCCAATGATGCTGGGGACGGTATATTGGCTGGAGTTCCATACAGGTGGTTGCAGAAAATTTCAATCCTTAAATCCGAGCACTCGCGAAACGCACTTCGATACACGGGCAGGGCATCTGCCCATTTTGGCTCGGGCCGGTCCTTAACCCTAATGTTGGTCTGAGGACCTTGAAATGCCATGTTGTTTTCTCTGGCCTTTCGGTAACGTCTTCATCTCGGTGGTGGATGCGGGCAGCAGGGAATATAAACGACTGGCGCTCGCCATCTCGATTGATGGTAATTCATCTTGGCTTGTTCAACTTCAACATTAATATTATCATTCCCCCAACCCAGCCAAAAAGCAGAATGCCTAAATGCTCAACGGGTAGAGATAGTGCACCCTTGCTCACATCTAGCTGATGATGACACAAGTAACGAATTTGCGTACATAGTATCTGTCTCGAACCGCATTCGCCGCGTGCCGGCAATGATCTGCATAAGGCCAAGATCGCAACGAGAAGGTTCGGCCGTGAAATACGATTACCTGATCCGCCGGCGCTGCGGAGAGTCCACTCTGCTGTCCACCCTATTATTATGCAAACGGTGAGTGCCAGTCTGATCCATAGACTCAGATTGTTTGATGGGTACGTTGGGTTGTAATCATCTACCTTTTGCTTCGATTGCCAAAAACGTAATATTAAAATGGCCACACGGTTAAAAGTGTAATTTTGAACAAATGCTTTGGAGCTGTCCAAAATGATATGAGGACTTGTCATAGGTCAACCAACTAATTCTTCAGCATCATTCTGGGGATTATTGGGGTAGATGCATATCAAAGACGACATCTGATTAACCGCCTAAAATTGTTCTCGGGGCTAATTATTAATCCGGGGCTTGGTTTACGGGCAAAAAGCGGGGGAATAGATCTGAAATAGTTACCGTATCGGGCTACTGGGCTCTCCCATGGTTATCTTCTGGGCGGCAGAAGAACGTAGACTATTATCAGACGCTGGTTGCGATTATGCTGGCGAAGGTATCGGGGAGCTGAGCATTATCTTGTAAATCTAAAACTCATTGGTGATTGTGTTCATCAGGACCTGAGGATTCGCTACGATTCGAGGACCTAATGAGAGTTTCGGGTTTTTACTTCCAGTAACCGTGCGCCTGTCTAAGTCCTCACCGGTGACAACGTCTAGATCGTCCGATCCATATCCCATATCATACCGGTACGAATGACCACTGGTTTGCATTTTCAGAAGCAAAGGCCTTAACGGCGATACCTCACGGGTTTCAAACTCAATCAATCAGAGAAACTGGACCCGCAAGTAATATTACACAAAATCCTCCTTGCGCCTTGATAAATCAATATCTTCAAGTAAAGGGACTTGCATATAGCGATCTTGGCCGCTTCCTCGGCACGGTCTTCACCACTAGCACTGGCCAATTCACCATTCATTGCTGTGCCATTTCAGACATAACTGTTTCTACGTCCGCGATCAAACCAGGGCGAGTATTAACTCAGGCAATACCTTGGGTACGGCAACCGGCGTAATGTCATTTGCCGACTAAATGCCTGCAATAAAGGGGTACCTTTGGGTATACCTTTGAGCAATTTCTCATTGGGAATTGTAATCACGAATCAACCATATTTGGATAACTCAGCAATACCCTGCTCAGCAAAACTCAGTACGTTTAGCGTCCTTCAAAAGGAAAAGGTTTAGTCACTACTGCACTGTCCAGTAATGTCGCATTTTCTTGGCTATTTTAGCCACCTCTGGCGGCAAGCGCCGGTACCAGTTACCGCCACCCTGCCTGCGGTTGATAAATCCATAATCAAGCACCTTCTCACAGCATTGCCGATAGTGTCACCATCTTCCTTCAGCCGCTTGGCGTCCAATGTTTTTGGATTCGCCCCCTGCGCCCTAAACTTTGGTTAATCCTCGCACAGTCAATTTGTAAGGGTCACAATTAAGGCCCCGCTCGAAGCTCTTACGCCCACATAGCGACCTGTTGCCATGCAGATCCTAGAATTGGCATAAACTCCACGCCTTCGATAGAGTGTTTTACCATGTGCTCAATAGCGTTGTCCGCCACCACCGCCACGCAGCCAGAGAGAACACTTTAATAAGTGCCTCTCTCTCGCCTATGACTATTCGCTATGTACACTTCAGAACAATTACTATCCTCTCCGGTCTTACATCCAAACCAGTGGCTATAGTTCCCTAAGCCGGTGTTAATTATAAGAAGGTTAAAAAATAAAAGTCGGCAAAAACTGCACCTCTTAAAACCAACTTGTAATTCTTTGCCAGTGGTCCATCACTGCGACTTGTATTTTTTGTGGCTATTTACTTAGCAAAATGAGGGTTTTATGCCTATTGCAGTAAATCCTACCGCCGTAGCAAATTTTGCTATCTCTCTACAATATTCATGACAAACCTTTAATGCCCAGAGGCACGCCACCCTAAACCGGCATTTGAAAAATTTCTTCGCAATTCTACTGCCCTTTTCCCATTTTTTGCCGTGCCGCCGGTAGTACTACCCTGCAGCAATTTGTTCTTCAAATCCGCTATCGGGCTAGCTAGATGAGAGAGTTTTGCATTCGTGCAGATTCACAATCATATTCTTGATAGCGTGGTCACGAAGTCACTTTCTGCCAAAGCTCATGAGCCTCGAGACATTGCTCTGGCTGGTCCAGCCCCACGCTATGCACCTTCTATACTTTCTTCCATACTGGACCGAACCTCAAATGTCCTTTTAGGCGACAGGCCCATAACAAACTTTTAATTTCTTCGGCATGGTTTAGGGTGGGGTAGCCGGGAAATATAATCTTTGGCGCAATTGTACTGGTAAGCTGCTGTTACCTGCGTACAGGAACAGCCGCGTGTGGCTGTTATTCCGCTCGGATCGATTCATAGTCACCAATTAATCCATCGGGTTAACCCCACCTCAGAGCCGATATCTAATCCAGCACCACACCCGGATCTCTTTTTCAATCATCAGTTAGTACCCGGGCATAACTTTGAAGCCAAGGCAGAGAGAGATGTGACGTTCCCGCCAGTTCCAGCGTTCACCACACTTCAGCAAATTCTTTTGCCATGATTCATCCAGCACAAGTAATGGATATCGTGCATCGCTGTACGTCCCGACATACCAATAGGATTTTTTAGCCTTTCTTCCTAACGCGTGCAAGAGTCAATATCTGTGTGGGCCAATATACAATGTCAGGACCTTTAACGCTCCAGCCCGCGATGGGCAACTGGAACAAATCGCGGCTACAATGCACCAACATTCATCATAACATGCGTTGTCTTGCTGTTACTTCTTCTGTATCTGACCTACGTACCATAGCGCGTTCTTCATTCCTGTGCACTTATTCATGGCGCTCGGAAATCGCTAGAGTCTAGCAAAATACCAAGAAGACGACGGCGACAATCAGCACCATAAGCGTCCATGTCCCTCGGTGTATACAGCGGTGTAACTGGACTGTACAGAAGTACACACTTCAGAGTTCATATTAAACCGCCGCCCTTATCCCATACCTTGATGCGACAGTGGCTACCCACGCCAACAATGGCCTGGATACTAATTGTCATCAAAGTAATTCGCCCACCACAGCTTTAACATTAACTGGTGCCTATATCTAAGCCAACGATAAGTTTGGCGTTCTAACGACCTTAGACATTGTATTTTCCTACTGCACTTTAATTAGCTCTCTCGCTGTTTAATTTTTGTCATTTTCTGCAGTCTGGGTGTTTATCCAGCCACAGCTAAACCTGGTGTCGTAACGCAAAATCAACATAGGTCAACGCCTATTCTGCGTCGATTTACAGTGGAAAAATATCCCACAAACGCTGCAAAGCCGTCAATAAACCACTGCGTCCCTAAATTCAACTTTATGCGTTTGCCAAACGTAAATTTCCAAGCAAACCGTTTCGCTCAATAAATAATTCACTAATTTGTAATGCGCACCTCAGTAAAAGGATTGCACTGTCGCGATATCCTTGTTAAGGTCAGTTTGTTCACTGCCGGCCCCGGTCCAAACCAGCTGGGCAAGCTCAGTTGTTCGCGCTTAGCTACCATCAATACCATCAAATACCTTCGCCATGTTGATTAACAATAATCATATTCCCATCGTGCCGCTGGTACCTGTTCTACCACATAATTTTCTAAGCCATTTTGGCCAAGCGTTTGGCGTACTGATGCTCGATAAACCCCGGTAAGCTTCTATCATTTTTGTGAGTTTTGTGCTACATCAATTCAAAAAGCTACCCGGTGAGCTTGTCTACCAAGCCTCAGATTTGTTTATCTTCAATAAACTGGCGCTCCACCCCGAAATAGTAATTTCTTTTAAGGGTGCTTGCTGCTCGTCAATCTAACCACGCTACTAAGCTTCACCAAACCCAACACCCACACTAATAATAAACACAACAGAAACGTCAGACCGATTTATCATTTGTGAGCGCGCCTGAAGGCGCCGGTAATTGGGCCTGCTCTGACAATATGGTTAAATATTACCCATAGACGGTGTTTGCAAATACCGCTACCG
>Ga0163217_1100886_pt1 | contig 13398 bp, 10 predicted proteins | sample SynspAceP_FD_185933 | JGI IMG/M metagenome (GOLD analysis project Ga0163217, IMG submission 185933) | Saline lake microbial communities from Ace Lake in Antarctica - Synechococcus sp. Ace-P (PacBio error correction) | ecosystem: Environmental > Aquatic > Non-marine Saline and Alkaline > Saline ...
TGGAAAAAGGGGAAAGGAAAAGGGGGATCAAAAAATAAGTTCCCCCCCCTGCGGGGCCCAAGAATTACTAAAAAACAAAGGGTTTTCCCTGTTCCCAAAAACCAAAAATCAACTATCGTAGTAGAAAAATTTTAAACTGGTGCTATAAGGAAGCTGTTCCTCCAGAAAATAAAAACCAAAGGGAAAATGGTGCCATCCCTCGCTTTCCAATACAAAATTTCTGGCCGTTGGTTGGGTTGGTAAAAAGCTTGTAAATTAAAGCCGGTTTCTATTAATGGTATATTTGCAATTGTTTCAAAAGCAACCATTTAATAATCCTTGTTGCTATTACGGTATAAGTTTTTTTCCCGCAGGTGCTTAGATTTTGGTAAAGGTTATTTACGGTAATCAATTTATCAAGATTAGGTGAAATAGCCAATATTGAATAACCAACCGGAACCACCGCTCAAATATTAACCGTTTATACCTACCTTATTGGCAGCCCATTACACGAGACATTCAAGAAAGGAAATCATCCTACAATCATGGGGGTTGTTCTAATTATCAGTGGTTTCATTGGATACCACAACACAAGTCCGTCGCCTTATTACCTCTAACATAGTAAACTACCTACTGTTAGGGGCTTTACTAAAATATTCCACTCGTATGAGGGCCTCAGCAATACTATTGGTTAATGCGGATCAGTGTAACCAATTCATAAACGGTAATTGCCTCATCCTTCCATCTGCTTTGGCAATTAGAATGGCGTGTATTATCCCCCATTACAATTGAAATGACAGCTTGCCGAGGTATCTATTGTAAACCGTTTAAGGGCTTCTATGGCATCCTCTTTTTATTCCATTGGATAATATGGGATTTACATCCAAAGAATCCCCGTACAAAATATCTATAGGTTTTCTGCAGGAACGGTGGAAGCTAATGTGTATTTTCCACCACTCATTGGGTAATAATTGATGTCGTCCGTACTGTATTCAAAAAAGGACCTGTTCCCATTAGCGGTTAAATAGTAATTCTGCGTCATTTAAACAAGTTAGTGGACCTGTTCTATCAAGAAGGGCATAAACTTCTGTAGGATCTAATATAGTGGCCTTACAGTTCAATGTCACATCCCCAACCATCGGACACGGTAAATATGTAAATAGATTCCCCGAATTTTAGGTTGTTGAAGGCAGGACTAACTTGTCCACCCTGAGGTAAACACTATAGTGGAGCCAGTTTGGATCAATAAACATTCAACTGATCATTGATATACACCTTCACCACCAGCCATAATTAAATTAGCGGTCAATGCACCTAACTTATCGCCAATAAAACAACCAAAGTTGTGGTTAATGGCGTTATAATCTGCCCCGTAAATAGGTGCTGGTTGTACCAAAGTTTCGGTATCGGTTTTAGGATACGCCATATGCATCGGTATCTGTACGGTGTAAATATTCCCAGCGGAGAGTCCGTTGAATAACCATTAGTTAACATCAAGTGGCGTTGTATCCTCGTGAAGTAGTTTTTGTATTGGTAAGACAATATCATATGGAGCGAATCCACCACGGGTCTACTATTATTTTCACCTTTATCATTGGAACAAGGTAACATTGGCAATTGGATCACAATTGCAGTAAGAGCCCTATCATGGAGAAATTAAATTCTAAACTGTATTGGAATTCTCTAAAACACAATGGGAACATTGGTCTCAGTTTAACCCCTAACGTAGTAATTTCCCGCCAGTTAATCCGTTGATGGTAAGTGGGTTTTGTAGATGTATTGGCCGATCCGTTATTGCTTGTTGCTACCTTCCTGCACCTGTATATACCGTATTAATTATAAGGACCTGAATAGCCGCTTACATTTATTTGCAAGGCACTCATTATTATCCCAAACAGGTTACAGGCGTAATTGCGTAGCGCTTACTTTGATCAAATCCATAAGGAGCATATTTAGAAGCGGTATCCACATAACATCGTTGTGGGTGTCGGTAATCCTAAATGTAAAACTTCCCACAGCGTCAAATTAAAGGTGGCAGTGTTATAGGTTGGGGTACCAGTTTAAGGTTGCAATTAGCATTGCCAACTGGCAACAATTGATAGGTAAATAGATATTGGCGGCAGTTGCCATTATCGTTTTACCGTAATGGTTACTCCCTCCGGCCCAGCGCAAGAGATAGCTGTATCCATGGCTAATGTAAGCGTGTGATTTGTTAAGTCACTAATGTTTACTGTGGTAAAATCCGTACATCCCGTTAATCATCTTTTAATAGTACCGTAAATAGTTCTATCCGATCCATTATCGTTTAATATTAAAGGTATTGGAAGTAAAGAAAATTAACTCCCGTTATACTATGGTATATGGAGCTGTTCCACTTGTACCCACTGCAGTTATAAACAGCTTGTGATGCCTTTGTTTGTTGGCACTACAAGCAAAGCTGGTTGCCGTTGCGGTACAACTACTGGATTAGGTTCGTCTATTATTACGTTTTTGCATAATAAAAGCATCCCCTATCGGAGGTAACCGTCATGTCCGTTGTACCTGCTGCCAGGTCCGAGAACAGGTTGCTGTTCTTGGGTGGTCGGCGGGATTGGTACCGCGTCTATGGTAAAGGTGTATGGCGGGGTTAATCGTTGATGGCATCCAGGATGACCTGTATGGGGAACCGTCGGCACCCCCGTTAACAGGATAACGTCTCTTTGGTATAGGTAAAGGCTACCGGTGGGGTCGGTGTTTCCTAGGAAAACAGGTACCTGTGCGTCACATCCTGATCCTAGAAGTATCGTAGACGAAGGCGTTATAGTTTGCCGGTGCCAGCCGTTGAACACGTTGGAAGCCTGATGGGTTCCTCCGTAAACGCCTGTTCCAATAGCATTCAATAGGTCATACTCATAGTTCCCCTGCACCAGCTCCGGCCGCTTGCGGTGGGATGGTGAATTACCCCGTCATTTAGGGTAGCAGGAAGGCTTGGGCGGTTGCCACTGCCCCCGCTGCGCCCAATGGGGGCAGGATGGGTAATTGGTATCCGTTACGGTAACACCCTTGGCGCCGTAAGGTCACGGATAGGTTCCCGGAGCGGATACGGTAAATATGCGCCGCACTCTGGAATCGTTCCCGAATGCTGTATTTTAATGGGGCCACACCTGTACCTGTTGCCGTAAAAGGTATATGAAGTTTCCCATTGGAGGTACAGCTGGTCGTACTGCGTAAACAGGCCAGGCTAACTGTAGGCATGGGAATCTGCGGCAATGTGCCACATCGATCTTATAGGTACAGTCCCATGGCATATCCTTCACCCAAAACGTCCGCAATTGATGTTGGTGGCAGGGTCCAAGGATTGCACTCGCACTAGCGTTATAATCTCCGGCTACAGGTGAAGCCCGTCCTGTACAAAGGGCATAGGTATACGCCTCCGTTCCCGCCACTGCGGTGACGGTCACCTGAGGCCGCCGATGTTAACAGTTTTGCGTTGATATTCTTGTCACTAATCATGTTTGGTCCGCACTGGGGACCCAATGGTCACCGTAATTGGAGGTAATCGTCACAGAAAGGGGTATCGGTAGCGGTAATTACCACATAGAAGTTTCCTGCGCACATCCTAAAATGGTTCTTGGGTTGGCGGAGGTGTTCGAACCTATAACTGACAGTTAACGCTTGCCCCACTGCTGTCAAAGACCCTGGTAGTCTAATCGGCCAAGGTAGTTGTTGACCTGGATCTCAGTCGAACCTCGGAGTCCCTAACAGGTCACGGGCGTCATGGCCGTTGCCACGAACATCTATAGTGTCGTAAGGAGCAACAGTATATGTGGCTGGGTGTGAAAATAGCATCCGGTCACATTATCGGTCACCCTATAAGTATAGTCCCCCAGGCGCGGTCAATGTAAAGTCGGCCATATAGGCGGCCTGCTCCCGGAGTCTGAGTGAGGAACTTCCCGTAGGCAAAAGTTCAAAGGTAAAGTCGCCCCGACCTCCCGTTACGGCTCACTCTTGCCTCCTCGCCATTGGTAGCAGGTAATGGCGGTCTGTTGACTTACATTACTGCTGTTATGTGGGCCAATGGGTTTATGTTACCCGTATCGGTATCTGTACATCCGTTGCTAATCCCTTACGGTCACTGTAAAGTTTTGGTAACGGCACCGGTATCGTTGATGTTAAAGGTATGGAAGCGCAGAAGTTTTAACTATTCCGTTGATGCTATTACGTATAAGGTGCAGTACCATCCGTTTCCCACAGTGGTGATCACGGCCTGGGCCCAAGGAATTGTCCGGTGCACAACGCAAAGCCTGGTTGCCGTTTTGCGGTTACAACTAACTGGATAGGGTTTCGTTCCTATTAATTACGTTTTGCATAATAAAGCATCCCCTAATCGGGAGGTAACCGTAATGTCGTATGTACCTGCTGCCAGGTCCGAGAACAGGTTGCTGTTCTGGTGGTCGGCGGAATTGGGTCGTCCGCTATGGTAAAGGTGTATGGCGGTTTATCGTTGGAGGCTCCAGGATGACCTGTATGGAACGCGTCGGCACCCCGTTACAGGATACGTCCTCTTTGGTATAGGTAAAGGCTACGGTGTCGGTTGTTCTAGGAAAACAGGTACGCTGTGCGTCACATCCTGATCCAGAAGATCGTAGACGATGGCGGTAAGTTGCCCCGGTGCCGCCACGTGAACACGTGGAAGCCTGATGGGTTCCTCCGTAACACTGTTACCATAGCATTCAATAGGTCATACTCATAGTTCCCTGCCACCAGCTCCGCCGCTTGCGGTGAATGGGTGATTACCCCGTTCATTTAGGGTAAAGGAGGCTGGGCGGTTGCCATGCGCTGGCCCAATGGGGGCTAGGATGGTAATGGTATCCGTTACGGTACACCCGTTGGCGTCACGTAACGGTCACGGTAAATAGGTTCCCGAGCGGATACGGTAAAATATGCCGCTGCCTCTGGAATCCGTTCCAGATGCTGTATTTTAATGGGTGCCACACCTGTACCTGTTGCGGTAAAGGTATATGAATGTTTTCCGTTGGAGGTACACTGGTCTGTAGCATATGCTGGAACCGTATCAGTTGGCAAAGGATCCTCATCTACTACGGTTATGGTAATAAGCAGAGGTACCAACCTTTGGAGTCCCTGAAACGTAAACATCATAAATCCGATGGGTACGATGCAGGTTTCAAAACAGCGCTTGCAGCTTGTTGTGAACAATCCTGTAGGCGAGGTTTGTTGTAGGGAGCAAGGCATAGGTAATACCCCCCGTTCCCGCCACTGGCGGTGGACGGTCACCTGGGCGCCGATGTTACAGTTTTGCGTTGATATTCCTTTTGGTCACTATCAATGTTAGGTCGCAAGAGCTGGGACCCAATGGTCCCACCGTATTGGGAGGTAATCGTCACAGAAAGGGGTATCGGTAGCGGTAATTACCCAACATAGAAGTTCCTGCGGGCCAATCCTAAATGGTTTTCTTGGGTTGGCGGAAGGTGTTCGAACGCTATACCTGCGTAACGCTTGCCCCACATGCTGTCAAAGACCTGGTAGTCGTAATCGCCAAGGTAGTTTGTTGACCTGGATCTGCAGTCGACCATCGGAGTCCCCATAACAGGGTCACGGCGTCATGGCTCGTTGCCACGACATCTAATAGTGTCGTAAGGAGCAACAGTATAAATGGTGCTGTGGTTGAAATAAGCATCCGGTCACATTATCGGGTCACCCCTAAGGTATAGTCCCCAGGCGCGGTCAATGTAAAGTCGGCCGATAGGCGGCTGCTCCCGGAGTCTTGTAGTGCGGCAACTTCCCGTAGGCAAAAGTTCAAAGGTAAAGTCCCCGGCCCACCGGTCAACGGTCACTCTTGCCTCCTGCCTTGGTACAAGGTTAAATGGTGGGTCTGTTTGACTTACATTACTGCTGTTATAGTGGGCAATGGTTTATGGTTACCTGTAATCGGTAAATCTGTAATCCGTGCTATCCTTACGGTCACTGTAAAGTTTTGTACGGACCGGTATCGTTGATGTTAAAGGTTATTGGAAAGTAAAGAAGTTTTACTCCGTTGATGCTATAGACGTATAAAGGTGCAAGTTTCCGGTTGTTGGAATATCTTACAGTTATTACAGCTTGGGCTGCAGAATTATCTGGGGCACAGGCAAACTGGTTGCACTTGCGGTTGGCCACTAATGCACTAAGGCCTCGTTGATCGTAATGGAATATTCAATTTTTACAGAACCCTTGCCGATCTGATTCTTACAAATATAATCGCCCTTGATCTAATCCGGTAAAAAACATTGGAAAACTGTGGGTAACAAAGTTCTTGGAATAGTTTCCCGGTTGCATCCCATAATTGAAAATTGTAGGGCGGATTATCATACCAGGGCCAAGTTAACACCTATACGAACCATCACTAGCACCATTGCAACTAAATCTTTTATCCTCCCAAATGGCTGCAACTCACGGCTGTAGGTACCCTCCAAGGTGATGTCGATAAATGAATCCACAACCTGTTAGCAAGATTGTCATATACATAGGCTCTATAAGTACGCAGGGGTTAGACCAGTAAAAGTTGATGATATTGTTTGGACGGATGATATTGTCCGAAGTATCCCTAAGCTCAACCTATCAATTAAAATAAGGTACCTCCATAAGCATTTAACTTTTAATTTCACCCATCATCCTGTAATAAGGCAATTACATGATGGTGTTACCGTTACTTCCTGCCGACAAGGAAGTTGGGGTATAGATTTTCTATATTTGGGGTATTACCACAACCATTGGAATCCTTATTTTGAACAGTGGTGATTTCCAGAGCTTAATCCGGTAAATCAAAAGTATTTGGAGCACCCACGTGTGAAGGTAACTGCCTGAAATGCACCACCATCCAAACTTTTAGGAAATAGGGGCTGTAACCTGGAGCGTCCAAGGGTGACTTGAAATCGGTAAAATTGCCTTCTGCTAGTAGGACATTGGTCTGGTACAGTAAGAAACTAATTACGGTGGTAGGATTCTTGTCCAAATAGATAAACCGGAACAGAACGTATGCAATTATTGGCATCCTTTACGTAAACTATATATCTTCCGCATTGCGATTGAAAATCCTGAAGGTGTTTGGTTCCCGTCACGTGCTCAGCATCAAGGGGCTGGTTGCGGCAAGCCATTTTGCAGCTGGAAATACGTATGGGTCCTTGTCCCATAACGTGGCATTGAGGCGGTTATGGTACCATTGCATTCAAGGGCAACAATTGCCATTGGTGGAAGTTGCGGATAATTTTCCAAGTAGGCATGGGGATTTGTGTATGAACAAATGGGTCGATGCGTTTTGACACAACCAAGATTGGCTTCCGTCTACTTCCGTAAAGAGTAGGTAATCATTCACCTTGGTATCAAGACGGCCATAGAATCTGAATATGGTGTTCCAGTAAGTCCGGTAAGCACTTCCAGTTAAACCGTGTTGTTGTTGGTTCAAAAGGTATATATCTCCGTAATCTACTTGGGTTGCAGTATATCCATTAATGGTAAAGTCTACGGCTCCGTTTACTGAACCAAAGCAACTAAACATTGGTAGTAGCAATCCCGTAGAAGTCCAGAAGTTTTGAGTTTGTAGCTACTGGAACAGTGGGCTTCCTGATAGTTATTCAACATCCGGTATCCGAGTCCATAAAACTATATGTATAGGTAACCCACGGGTCAGTCCCAGTAAAATGTGGGTTGTAAGGGGGGCGATCCTATATACCGCATCTTGTAGAACCAGTAGGATTTCCTGCAAACCATGCTGTTTCCTGGATAAATGGCAATAAAAAGGTGCCTGTTACCTAAACGTTCCAATTACTTGCTGCTGCCTTCCTACAACATTTCACACACTAGCAGGAAGACATCCCGCCGCTGCTGAGGTAGTTATTAAAACGTCTGGCCCTGTGGTAATAGTGACAGTAAGAAGTGACCTCACAACCGTTATTATCAATTACCCTAACGGTATAATCCCCGTATTTAAACCTGTGAAGGTATGGTCGTTGGTACTTTGATGAAAGGTAATCATAAGGAATCTCGTAAAGGGAATAATCAATGTTGTTTATTCATAAAATATAGGTCGAATGTGCCGTCCACTAGCATCTACCGTTAATAGTACCCATGACATTTGTGGATGCCGAACAGGATAGATTGGTGTGGGTTATATTCGCATTTATGCCGTGGGTTCTGTTATGTTTCAGTCGCCCGTTACAAAACAATTTTTGTCATCGGTCAATGTTATTTCATAACCCCGGAGGTAAACCTGTGGTCTGACTTCCATAATTGGTTCCTGAAAACCAAGTTTCGAACTATTGTAATGGTAATGGAGCAATCCTAACAGCAGTATCCACTGTGATATCCAGAAGATCCAGAGTTATCCTCCATTACACAGCACATGTGTTAGGGTTACGCTCGTAATAACAGGCGTGTCGGCCGCAGTACACGGTTAAACTATAATTACTTTTGGCGTAAATACAACCTTGTGAATCGGTAATTCTAAACGCCTATAGTCCCAGCGGTCGAGGTGTATAAAGGGAATCCACCTGCATAGGCCGAGTAAGACTCCGCCGTTAAAAGCTACTTCCGTAAGTATATCAGGATATCCTCCGTTAAACGCTCACATTGATTTTCTGCATCTGGACTTCCAGAAACAATCCATGTCTTGGTAAAAGTAACAGCATTGGCAGTAAGCTCCGTTTTCAATGGTGAACTGCACTGTATGCGGTAGCATCCATTACTATCCATTACCGTAAAGTCTAAACGGCAGGTGTTAAGTCTACAACGTGGTTTGGAAGTTTGGTATGACCTGCGGTTTAAGCTATAGTAATAAGGAGCCTAGTCCCCACCTGTGCATCACTAAATTGTAGCAAGTCCAGTTGGAGGTATTAACATAAAGTGGAACGCAGCAGTATCAATACTAGGCTACCGATTTGTAGGAGTAACAATATCAAAAATGTATCAGTTACGGTAACAGCCGCCAGCAATCGGTAAACGCTTATCGTATAAGTTCCAATCTGGCTTAGTGCGTTTAAAACAATTGCAGGTTGTGGCCCTATTAACATTTGAATCTGGTTCTGTAAGTTAAATAACTGTAACCTCTCCCATGCCGTCTTGTTGGGTAAATGGTTATCGATCCATCTTGCGCACAGTGTCAATGGGCTCAAACCAAAAGGTTAAAGACCAAAGGAGGCTGCAGGTTTCGTTCACGTAACTGTTTTTGCAGTATCGGTAACAGTTGGTGGTATCGTCGGTAACGGTAATAAGTTAATATCAACCGGCAAAAGACCACTAAGTTCAAAGGGTTGGTAGTTTATTACCACTCTGTGCGGCCTATGGCCGTTGGTCTGTTACGGTAAAGCTAAATTACCGGTAATTCCGGTTAAGTTGTATTGTATAGGCGCCCATCGGCACTTCCCTGAACAGGATACGTTCTGTGTCAATGACCAAGTACCATTTATATCTTGGTACAGGGTTAAGGGTATAAAGTTTTTCGTCGTAAGAGCATCCTTTGGCATCCGTTAACCGCTAAAAGAGTAGGTGTTTGGTGTAAAGCCCTGTATACTTCTGTGGCATGGTGGCTTTATTGAGGTCCGCTGGGGCAATTGATTTCATAAGTGATTGCCTCCACTTCCTCTGTACTGTAAGGGTTTGTCCCGAAGTGTCTCGCTGGACAAGTTTGCCTGCCGTAAGGCAGCTGAAGTGATATGTCTGTGGGCGGTGTCAAGTGGAATCAATGGTGAATAGCCCTTGTTGCGGTACAGACCATTGTCATCTTTTTTACGATAAGCGTAATAAATTTCCGTCTTTAAGAACCTGTAAAGTTGTTTGGCTCCAAAATTGATGCCCGTTCATACTATAATGAGTATAATGGGGAAATGTATCCGCATCTACCGTTCTGGGCCTCCACACTTGCATCCTGTAACGAGGTTATAGTCGTTCTTGATGATCGAGGCATCGGAAAGTGATTGCAGCGGGCTCACCATACGGTAATCGAATTGGTTACAGTCACAGTTCCTTTGCGTCCTGAACAGTATAGCAAATATAGTTCCTGCGTAATAGAGTCCGGAATAAGTAGTATTCGTTTGCTAAGATCCACCTCCATCTAAAAATTGACTCGGTATGTGTGCAGCTCCAAAATTAGTGGTTCGATATGATTTCTACAATACCATCAACTACCTCCATTACAGCTTCACGTCGGTTTACCGATTCGCAGCCTGTGGGTTGCCTTGGTCAGGTTCTACTAGTGATATCCTGTTTGGTTTGGGACAAGTACAAGCTCTTCGGTTTTCTGTAATTTCTGAAACATAAGTTCCTGGCTGGTGTGCTGCGGTGTAATTTAAACATTGTCACTCGGCACCTAAAGCTGTTTGATGGCGCCGTAGGCGGGCAGCATCAATTTTTACCCTGGTAAACTAGTAATGCTGGGTAGACCTCCATTATGGTCAAATAGCAATTATCGCCCTCCGAGAAGCGGTACAATCCAAGTTCTTTGTTGACAGAGCTTGATACAGCCTAAGCTGTGGCGCAATAGAGTTATACATATTTTGTTGGTACATTACAAGCCGTAGGCATCGCGACTGGTCCAACGGAAATAATGCTCCAGGAAGGCAAAGAATTGTTAAAATACGTTGCCGGGTTTTTGTGCTGGTCGCGGGCTGTTAAGGCTATAGGTATAGGGCGCAATACCCCTGCATAAGCGGTTGCCGGTAAGGCTAACTCCGTGTTCCCGGGGTACGTACAATAGGTCCCGTGTTGCCGCTAAGGTAGCTGGTTAGGACTTTGCGAGGCGTAACAATATCAGGGTATCCGGATACGGTACATCCGCCGGAGCGCGATCGGTAACACTTATGGTGAATAACGGTTTCCTAATTTGTTGAGTCCGTTTTAAAAACATTGCCAGATTTGTGGCCCTATAATGTTGCTTATCGGGTTTCCTGTTAAGGATTGAAACTGTTACCTCCCATCCGTCTGTTGCGGGGTAATGGTTACCGTGATCCATCAGCGGCACAGGTCAATGGGTGCTCACGCAAAGGGTAATAGGCCAAATGGTGCGCATGGTTTCGTCAGGTTACTGGGGTTGCGCGTATCGGGAACAATTAGTGTAATCGTCCCTGTAACGGTAATGGGTAGTAGGATTCTCACCGCGGCCAATAGACCACTAAAGTTCCTAATGGGTTCGGTAGCTTATTGCGCGCTCTGTGCCGGCCTATGGCCGTTGGTGGCCTGTTACGGTAAAGCTATAATTGCCGGTAAAATCCAGTTACTGTTGTATTGTATATGGCGCCCTCTGGCACTTCCTTGAGACAGGAAAAACATTTTGGGACAAATGTGCCCAATACATCAATTTTTTATACAGGGTTTACCGGATAATGTTTCATTTGTAAGAGCAACCTTTTGAATCTTGTTAAATTCTGACGTATTAGGTATCTGAGCAAGAATTATTGAATAATGCCTGATTTAAATTTGTTTGCATACGGAAGAAGCAGCTTGGTGCTAATGATTTTCAATAAGTTATAGCTCCGCTTCGCCATCGCAAGTATAGTACTTTGAAAGTCTCGGACGGACAGTTTGCCCGCGTACTGTTAAAAGTAATATGCGTTGGTGGATCTAAAGCTGGAACATTTACCGGTAATGGTAAGCCAAAGTACACCAACCTGGGCATCTTTTACAGTAAATTAAGTGTAATCCTCCATCGTTAAGGTCCTGTAAAGGGTATCACCTGCTAACAAAATTTAACTCATCATACTATAGGTTATTGATCCAGGTGTTCCCCCCCAGTTATATTTTGTGCTGTATGCTAGGCTGTTTTGTAAACAGGTATACCGGGGCTGTGTTAGATACGGCGTCCGCCTGAATAGTCAATTGGGAGCTGTTAGGGTTGCGTCTGCCGAATTAGACAAGTACACGCTTTACTGGTCCCTGTAGCGATAATAATTAATAAGTGCCTGAACCAAGTCCAGGAGTAAGGTAGGGTGCTTGATTACTGAGTCCACCTACCATTGAAGTTAACCTGGTAAGGACGCAGTTCCAAAGGTAGGATCATTACAGATTTGAACACTGCCGTTGGCTGCACTAATATCACATTTGGATCTGTAATATCATTTGGTTGCAAGCGGAATGGGTGATTGGGTCTATTACATTTACAGTTGTTTGTGCCTGATACCAACCTCTCATTATCCGTTTATTAGGAAGGTGAAGCTGCCGTCTACTGCCTGTTGTAGTAGAGAAAATGGTATTTCCTACAATAAGCCGTACTTGCAACCACCATTTAATTTGAGTTAGCTTAAAAGGTGTATATCCGCCATTTTATGGTATATCGATTATCGCCTCCGGGGAAGGCAGAAGAAACACATCCAATTTCTTGGTATGGTATTGGACCTGTTCCCAATTGTGGCTCATGGTTTAGGTATTGTCCGTAACATTACAGGCCATAAGAGTCATCCCGTACCACATACGGAATTAAGCGCCAGGGGCAAAGGTTATTAAATATATTGCCGTTTGTGCCGTGCGGCCGTTAAGGCTAAGGTATAGCTGGGTGCAATTCGCCAGCTGGCGGTAGCGGGTAAGGCTAACGCCGGTTTCCCAGGAACATAACAGTGACGGTTGGTTTGGTAGCCGCCAAAGTTGCCGTAGGGGTGCTTGTAGGGGCCCGATCATGTGTTAAAGGTAAATCACTCGTTACATATACATTTCCGCCTGTATGCGTAACCCTGATAGTATAGGTTCCAATTTGGTTAAAACTAGAAAAGACATTGCTTCCCTTTTGGCCCAAAACGTAAACATTATACCGGTTTGTTCAATTTCATAAGAATATCCTCCCCATTCCGCCCCTGTGGCGGTGAAATGGTAACCAGAAGCATCAGCGGCAGCAGGTCAACGGGCTCACAGAAAAAAGTGTAGATGGCCAAAAGAAGCTGCGGGCCTCACTACCGACCATGCAGTATCGGTTAACACATTTGTAGTTTCATCAGTGACTACCATTTGTGTAATTCCCTGCTGAACAGTCCGGTTAAATTATAGTGGTTTGCAGACTGTCCCGTAATGGCCAGTAGCGCCATTTACAGAATAGCTATAGGTATGCTAAAATCGTTTATTTCAAGTCTATGGCTCCTTTCTGGAACTTCCTTTACAAAGTACATTTGTTTACCAAGGTTCCTACTGCTTGGATTTGATTTAACAGGAAGTGTATTGTATAGGTTTCATCTAAGAACAACCCTTTACATCCGTGACCCTATAAAAGGTATAGGTTGTCTAAGGCCGGGCTAGACATGTTATTTAATAAAAAATAAAATATAAAAAAAGTGTGCTTGATGTTTAAAAAAAAACCCGAGAAGCCGTCTGTATTTTTTTTTTGCACGCTGAAATGGCTGCTTTGTGGGGCAATGATTCAATAGTCAAGTGGAGAGGGATCTTACTCAATTTACCCCATTTACTGCG
>Ga0163217_1046626_pt1 | contig 13397 bp, 18 predicted proteins | sample SynspAceP_FD_185933 | JGI IMG/M metagenome (GOLD analysis project Ga0163217, IMG submission 185933) | Saline lake microbial communities from Ace Lake in Antarctica - Synechococcus sp. Ace-P (PacBio error correction) | ecosystem: Environmental > Aquatic > Non-marine Saline and Alkaline > Saline ...
GCACCCCAAAAAAAGAAAAAGAGAGAATTAACATAACCCAAATCCTTCGGAAAGCGAACCAATCGGATTTTGAAAAAAGCCCCGCCCAAGACCGAACAAGGGTTTTTTTTGGGCAAAAATTGTCCCTGTTGTAAAATAACCCCCTGAAAAAAAAAATTCCGATGCAGGTTTTTGGACCCGTTTTTGCGCGGCGCGGTGACAAGCGGTGGGTCATGGGGCCTTGGCCAAAAAAATGATCAATGCCCAATGGCAAAAAAATGAATAGCCGGGCAATCTTGCAGATAGCGCCCGGCCCATTTCGGCCCTGTTCAAAACCCGCAAATCGAAATTTGTCCGGGAATCGGCCCTCCTTTGGATCAATCTTTTTGCATGCTTCTTGAAACCAAGGGAAATATGGGCAATAGCCAAAAAGCGCTGCGAAAATCGGCCTCAAAGGGCGATGCATTTTGACAAGGGTGTTCACGCAGACGAATCTGTCCGGACCTGCAAGTGGCAGACCCGTAAAAGCGCATCAACGTTGATTTGACCCAATGCCGATCTGGCGCAGACGCTGTACGAACCTTTTTTTTGGGTTTTGCCTCAAAGCTTTGCGGCCGTTGATGGCGCCTGAAACATCTGGTGAAAATCCTGAAAAACGCCGATGCTGGCGCGCGTTAACGGGCCCAAGTGCAGCAATCCGACATACAATCTCCGCAATTGGCGTCGGACTGGGAATCGATCTCAATGGCTGATTTTTCGGTGTCCCGGTCTCGAATTGGAAGGGTTGCAGCCGATCAGCTCTGCAGATCCGGCCATGTCCTGGCTGTTTCAGAAAGGGCTTGGAGATCCACCGCCCCAATGTGCAGGCTTTTCAGCCGAGGCTTGAAATTGGCAACTGCCTGGGACAAGAGCTGAATTTCCTTGGCTGAAGATAAGCCAAGATATCCCTGATCGGCGCATATTTCAGCGTGTGTCTGTGTGTGAACCAACCGCAGAAACCAGCAAAGCCGGGTCACAAAAGGGAATATGGATATGAACGGAGAACCGGAATCGCTCGCAGGCAGAAATTCAGCGCAGCCATGCCGTTTCAATCAGTACCGGTCCGGCCTCCAGGCTTGAAACTGAGGTGCCCGTTGGATAGCCTGGTGTAACGGGGAACCGATGCTTTATGGGTGTTCAGAAACGGCTTTAATGGTCAATAAAAGCGAGGGCTGTTTCACTTTAAGCTGAATGCTCTTTCACTGGGGCGCCGGGTCCCTTTGCCAGCAGAGGCAACAAGTCCCTGCTCAAATGCAAATATGTCTGCGCAAGCCTTCATAAGAAGCCGCGCAGCATGTAAGAGAAGTTTGGTCGGATATTGGCGATGGTCGCTCGTCAGTTTCCTCCAGCGCATCAACTGATCTCATCGCATCACTTTCATTTCCCGGCAATGTTCTGCGTGAAGCCTGCCAGAAACGGGTTCCAAGTTCTTCCTGTGTAATGTCCGTTCTTTCAGCAATCTGGGGAACAGATATTGCCTGCTTCAAAACGTATCGCAGCCTGTACAAATCGGTTGGAATGTTTCTGGCTTTGCCAGCATGCAATTGTTGCGGCTGACATTGTGAGGCAGTAGAAGTCTGCTATGTCCTCCAACAGGGCGCAACAGGCCGAGGCTGGCCTTTTTGAAAATGGCGGTCCCAGTTTCAGCCGAATGTCTGTCGCAGACACCTGTTTTGAATGTTGCCCTCACCAACTGTCTGGGACTTTTTTGGTGTCTGCACCATTTTTATTCCCAACCACGGTTTGCGGCATACCGCTGCCCTTCCAAAGTTCATTCAAACTGAGGGCAGACTGCAGTGAGACAAGCACAGTGACCCTTGATCCAGATCAATGCAGGAGTTGCCGGGGCTTCTGCAAAATCAAGCATCAGTATTGTGGGCAACGCTTGCAGAAACTCCTGAATGTTTGAATTCGTCCCAAGAGGTAAAAATCAATGGCCGATATGCAACACCCGCCATTGTGTGCGGATTGGCCACGCTTTATAGTTCATGGCCGTCGGGTTTGGCCAGGATGAATCATTTTCGCCGCCCCATATGTGGGTCTGGGTTCTGGCATGGGTCCCTGTCCCAACAAATTGTGCTTATGGCCGGGTGCAATTTGCCCATCCGGCAAAGTAATTCGCCAAAATGAAATTGATCAGAAAAGTGGCCTATATGGGATGATGTCATCCGCTATGGGGTGATTTCGCAACGACGTTTTTGGGGCGTGTTGGCTTTTTGGTGGCGTGGATTGCAGCATCGCAATTTGGCCTGGCCCGGTTTTTGAATATTGAGCCATGGCTGAACTTTGGCCGTTGCGGCCTGTGCACACATCTGCGGTGGTTTTTTTTGCGTTTTTGGTGGCATGCACTGATCTGTACTGGCGTTTAATTGGTGCAGCGTCACATGCCCGCGCACGGTGTGGGGCGGAAATATCGCCTGGTTCGTGTTCTGGGGCTATCATTGTTCATCGTCATGGCAGCAACCGGCTATTTGCTGGGCATCAAACCCAGTCCAAAGGAATATGCCGAGCCGGAATGGTATGGATTGTGGCTGACGGGGTCTGGGTCGCCGTTTTTGCTGGGTTCTCGCACGTCTTGTCAACGCAAGGAGCCGCACATTTATGTGCCAACTGGTTCTTCCTGTCCTTCATTGTCACGGTCGCGCATGCTGCATCTGTTTCAAATGGATTGCCATGCCGGTGTCTTTTGCTGGGTTCCAAAAGCTATTCCGCCTTTTCGGCGTTCAAGGATGCGCTGACCCAGTGGTGGTATGGCCATAATGCAGTGGGCTTTTTCTGAACGGCCGGCTTTTTGGGATGATGTATTACTTCGTGCCCCAAACAGGCCAATCGGCCGTCTCATTCCTATCCTGCTGTCGGATCAATCCATTTTGGGGTCTGATCTTTCCTCTATATCTGGCGGGCCTCACCATTTGCATTACAAACCGCATTGCCGATTGGGCGCAAACACTGGTATGGTGGTTCTCCAATCATGCTGTGGATGCCTCCTGGGGTGGGTATGATCAACGTCTGATGACCCTTTCCCGTGCCTGGGACAAGGTGCGACGATCCGAATTTTTGCGGATGATGGGTTAATCCTCACTGGCGTTTTTAACGGCATGTCGACCTTTGAGGGTCCGATGAATGTCTTCAAAATTCGGTCAAACTCCCTGTCCCTGCACTATACGGATTGGACCATTGTCACGTGGCATTCCGGTGCGCTGGTTGGAACGGCCAAATGAATCACAAATTTGGTGCGCTGTATTTACCTTGTGCCCTAAATTGTGGGGCCGCAACACGCTTTATTCCCTGCGTATGGTCCAACTGGCATTTCTGGCTCGCGACTCTTGGCATTGTTGTCTATGCAAGCCGTGGATGTGGGTCCCTCCGGGATTACTCAGGTTTGATGTGGCGCGAATATGATTCACAGGGTTACCTGGTCTACTCTTTCGCGGAGAGTATTGCGGCCATGCATCCCCTATTATGGATGCGCGTATTTGGCGGCGTTTCCTGTATCTGACCGGGTTGGCTGATCATGGCTTTCCAAATATCTTCATAGAGATTAACGGCAAGCTGCGGGACGAGGTGCCTTTGGGGCGCTAATTTCTCCTGTCTGGTGAACTCAAGCCGCCGCCCGGCCGAATAGGAGATAGAACATGTCAATTTTTTTTTGAAGCAAACAATAAAAAGTCCCTTGAGAGAAATGCTAAGTCTCCTGCTGTTGGTCGGATCGCTTCTGGGGTCCACTATTGGCGTATCGTTTGAGAATTGCACTCTTTCTATCTGGAAAAGCACCGTCGAAAAAAGTGGAGGCATGCGGCCCACACACCACTGGAAACTAGCCGGACGTTAACATCTATCTGCGGAAGGCTGTTTATACCTGCCACAGTCAGATGATCCGACCTTTCCGTGATGAAGTGGAGCGCTACGAATTGCTCTCTGGCGGCTGAACGATGTAATGACCATGCCGTTCCAGTGGGGCTCCAAACGGACCGGCCCCAGATTTGGCCCGTTGTCCCGGTGGCCGCTATTCCAATGAGTGGCATGTGCAGCATCTGTGAAACCCACAATCGGTTGTTTCCAGAATCCATCATGCATCCTTAACGCCTTTCTGGAAGAAAACCCGGCTGAAACTTCGAGAACCCCTTCGGCGCATCTGTCGCCAACCGCCGGTGGGCGTGCCCTATAGTGATGAGATGATCGAAAAATGCGGCCAAGGGGATTTGGCCGATCAAGGCTGAATCCCGAATGCGGATACCGATGGTCTTATTGAGCGTTAAATCCAAAAGCGGTTCTGGGTGACTTTTGACGAACACGCCGGCGCGGCTGAGTGAGATGGAATGCCCTTGTGTCTTATCTGCAGATGCTTGGAACGCTGGTGGATTTTTCGGCCTATGAGCCGGAAGAAGAACGAGCGATAGGAGGCGATCATGGAATCAACTATCAGTCCATGGCGGACATTCGCAGAACAAGTTGGGGACCTGGCTCTACATGTTTTGTGATTTTTGTAAATCGCAAGTGCTGTGGACCTTCAAGGCCCCGGGCTCAAAAAACACAGCGAAGATGCGGCCCGCATCCTTTTAAAGAGGACTTAGAAGCATGGCCGAAACAATGAAATTGACGAGTTCTCTGGTGTTGAGACAACGGGCCCATGACTGGGACGGTATCAAGGAGTTGAACCACCCTTGCCGGCGCTGGTGGCTGTGGACTCTTCTATGCCACGTTGTTTTGTATCGCTAACACGATCCCTATCCGGCCTGGCCCCGTATTACGGGCGCCTCCAAAGGGTCCTGTTTGGGCTGGTCCAGCCGGGCCCAATGTCAGTGCAGATATTGCCGCTGTTGAGCATCCCGCCTGTCTTTGCGGAAAGAAAAAATCCTCACCATGGAACTGGCCGAGATTGAGGCAGAAATAACGGATCTGCTGCAATTTGCCATTGCAGCGGTAGTTCCGGCTTTCAGGTCCAATTGCTCGCAATGCCTACGGGGCGGGAAGCTGCCGGTGTGGCGGTATCCCACCTTCTGGATGGATGACTGGATCTGGGCGGTGATGTGGAGCCAGATTTTAATCTGACGGCTGCAGCACGGTATTCGCTAAGAAATGCAGACGAAAGGATACGCGGTTTCTGACATGGCCCGCCTTTTGGGGCAGACGAAAATCCTGGAGCGCAGCGAAATTAATTGGTGATGCGGCCTGGTATGTGGCGGCCAAAATCTCCGGTCAGGAAAGCGATGGCTGAAGCAGCTCTTCCGAGGGCCAGACAGTCTATGAGGATAATTGCGCGCCTGCCAATTGGTGACAATGGCGAAGGTGACTATGAACCTTGGTGCACCGCAACCTCAAATGATGCCATCTGGCTTATGCGGCCTCTCATGCGGAAATCGTTGCCCAGATAGCCCCAGCCACAACAAGGTGGGAAATTGCCGGGTTGGGCTGGCCGTTTTGAGCGAAGCCGACAACCAACATCTGGCTGTTTATGTTTCACAGCTGGCGGTGGTGAATAGGCCAAATTTCAAAAATCTGTTATCATGCATCCCGGGCAATGCCTTTCGGGATGCATGATGCTTTTTGGAGGCTTTGTTTTTGAATGGGTTTTTGCGGTGTTTCAGCTTGATGTGGAAATCAGGCCTGAAATCGGCGCAAAGGCGCATAGGTTTGAAACACCCCAGTTGGCAGAGAATCACATGAGCAATATTGGAACACTAAGACACCCTCAGAACCTCAAGGAACTCTATGTCCGGCGCGCAAAAAATCTTTCCCAGCGCGCCCACAGTGATTTTCGGCGCTGAAAAATGGAATCAATGCATGATCGTGCACTTTGGCGATCCTATTATGTGACGCCCTGGCTTGCGGCTGGGACCGTGGGCCCACGCGCCGGATCAGGCGTTCTGGTGGACGTCGCCAAATCGGCGGTTCTATTTTTCTCAATCGAAGAGATCTGGCCCCAGGAATTTTACTTGTTCGCCCGGCATGCCGGTGATGGCCTGGCATGGCTGTTTCTGGTCACGTCCTGTCGTTGGCAGGGCCTGGGTGCGGCTATACCTGCCCGCAAAAACGTCTGGACCGATTCTGTTTTCTTGTTGGTTGAGCGTTTCATGGAAAGGGGATCGTAATCCCGCAGAAATGTGGATGCCGCACCCTATACTTTTGAACAAGCTTCGCAAGCGGTGATAAAACATGCCAATCTGGCTGTTTGGAATTGCTGTTGCTCGGGCGGTGCCTGGATTTTTCTATTTTGCCGATGCACCGAACTTTGCCTGGGTGGAGCTGTTTTACCGGTGAAAGCCGCGTTTGTGGCCTGTGCAACGGTCCGGAAGTGCTGACCGCTACCAAACTACACATTTGCGGCCATAAATGCGTGAGCAGGTCTGCAATTATTGTGCCTCCTGGCACGCATTCAGGCAGCGATCTTGACGAAGATCGCTTGTTGTCACCTATAATGACTGGCGCGGTGAGCCAACGCACACATGGCCGCAGAAGGGCTTGCTGCTTGCGGGCGTCCGATGGGTGATTGTGTCGATTGCAACGCCTGTGTCGTGGTGTGTCCTGCTGGTATGATATTCGTGAAGGTCAGCAGATGGAGTGATTACCTGCGCGTTGTGCATTGATGCCTGCGACGATATTAATGGGCAAGCTTGGCCGGGAAAAAAGCCTGAACTCTCCTATTCGACCCTGAAGCGATTAACACACCAATATGGCGTTGGCCACGGATCCGGTAGCCAACTCGATCAAATCCGGAACAGGATGTGATAAAAACGGATTCATTGAGGGCCTTCGTCATTTGACTGGCGCATCTTCCGCGGCCCCGCACGCTTTTGTATTTCTCGATCTTGGCCAATGATCGGCGTTGGCCTTGTTGACCGCACTTGTGTTGCGCGACCGGCTGGGCGTGAACGTGCAACACTGACCGCAATCCCGATTTTTGTCCCAGTATAGCGATGGTGGCATTCGCAAATGGCTTAACGGTCAAGATTTTGAACATGTGCAGGAACCGCGGGTCATTCTTTCTGTCCCCTTGAGCGGGCTCTCCGGGCTACCATGTCCATCAACGGTCTGGACCAGCCGGAATGGGGTGCCTTTGCTGTGCCGGTCGAGCCGGACCAACTCCGTGCCCTGCGCGTTTTTTTGTTCGTTCAGCCTGCTTCTATAAACGAGGGCGGGGTCCACCCAGTTCATTTGAATTGCTGAGGACAAGCAGTCCAATGAGATTGGATATCTATGAAGCCCGTATTTGAACACCGGAGGTCAAGTGATGATGTCCCCTGAAAACGCGTTTTTTAATCGCAGAGGAATTTAAACCGGCTGGCACATGTTCGGTGTATGGCGCCTAGTTTTTTCGGAACCATCATTTCCGTCAACAAATGTTTTGGCCTAATTCGGCAGGATCTTACATGGACCGGACTGGTGGTCAAGAATACCTTATGTGGAAAGTCAGCACTTCAATGCCAAATCGGCTGAATCATCAGCGTCAGGCTGAGCTGGGCTGCATGCGGAGACCAATTACGCTGAAGTGTGTTTTCTCTTGCGCTGGAACAGATGTTGCCGGTGACCCTGTTCAGCCAAAGCGAAGTGACTGTGGTCTTGGTCCGCCCGGTGCAGAAGGCGATGTCGCAGTCTGCAAAATGCAACCGTCGAATGCCGGTGGCACCAAGGTTTGAAACAGAATCTGGGGACCGGTATCTGGGAGGAGCTCAATTGATTGTCCTCCAATATGGTATCGTGGCCTGGAGCCGGATCATTCGTTTTGAAAGTAGAAAGCTGATCGGACATGGGTTGTTGTGGCACGCATGAGAAACCTGGTGTCGCTGAAAAGCGGGTGCAAGAACTTGGCGCAGCATGATGCGCTGCTTCACGCCGGTGCGCCTTGCCAAAAAGGCGGTTTCAAAATTCACACTTTCGTGGCCATCCATCCATTGTGGCGGTTGCAATTTCCAAAATAGAACGAAAGCCCTTGTCGCCCGTTGCCGGGTGTGGATACTGCGCGGGGAATTTGACCTTGAAAACGCTCAGTGGATGGTGGTGGGTACGCAACGCGGACATCATCCGGTTCTGAAGATGCCTCTGACAGCGTCTTGCTTTCCAGCTGTCCCCAATCGGACCTTTGGTGATGCGAGCGGAACGCGGTACAGGCGATAAAAAAGCTTGCCCTCTTTGGGTTATTGAATGACCCATGCTGTTGCCCGGATTCCGCCCAGCCCAGGTCAACATCCCGGAGACTGATAGAAGTCGCCTTTTCTCCGAGAGATAATCGGATACCGGACCGTGGCAGATTGGTCCCCGACCGCGAGCGCGCGAACCTAGGGAATTTTCTGCAGATCTGAATTGCGGCAGAATCATTCCGTGGTGATTTTTTCGGAACAAGTTAATTCCTTTCGCTCGGCCTTGGCGCTTTGCGTGGGGGCATTTGAATAATGGATGTGCCGATTTTCGCTGCCGTTCTGCTGGCGCTTTGCATGAGCCTGTTGAGAACATTAACGGGGTGTGCGGATGCCTTATTCGATGCGGCGGTCACCCTGTTGTTCCTTCCTGGTTGATCGTGCGCCTACTGATCAGAATATGCGGGCGGGCCGCGCAAAATCCGTTGTCAGTCTCAGTCCCGTCCTGTCCGCCAAGGGGCGACCCGTATCCAAGGAGGATGCAAGCTGGTCCTTGTGCCGCTTGGATGCATTGTGCACCGATATGAACTGCGGTCTTTCCCGGGGACGGGCCGCAAATTCCGGTAGACGGAACTATTTTGCGGGGTCGGCAGCGACCCTGGAATCGATCTCTGTCACAGGTGAGAGCGCTTTGGTGCCTGCCGGAGCCCGGTGATGAAAGTTGAAGCCGTACGCTGATATGTCACCGGATCGCTGGATTGCTGGTACGAAAAACCGGCGGATCAAATCCTTCCTGTCTGAAGTCATGGAAAATGCTGAAAGCTGCCGAGAATGGCCGCGGCGGCTTTTGTGCGCTTGCAGACAGAAGTGGCAACGTATTTATGCGCCGGCGGTGCAAATCTCTGGCGCTTGCTGCTTTATAGGCCTGGCTTTGAATCATCTCTGGGTGGCGACTGCACCGGGCGCTGACGATTGCCATGCGGTTCTTGATTGTTGACCTGTCCCGTGCCTTTGGGTCTGGCTGGTGGCGTGGTGCATGTGGTGGGCGCAACGCCGGCTCTTCCAAAACGGTAATTTTGATGTGATGGATCCGCGCTGAACGACTTGCCGATATTGATCATGTCGTGTTCGACAAGACCGGCACTCTGACTATGGGAGATGCGCAGTGTGACGCCCATTTGCGAAGATGGGCGCGCAGGACCGAGCCCGCATTAAAAACTCTGGCCAGCAATTTCGTTCTTCCATTTCGGCTCAAAGGCGATTGCTCATCTGCTGCGGCGAATGCGCCGGAATCTTTGGCACCGAAGACCGTGGTGGAAAAACCGGGCTTTGGTGTGGAAGCCCAGTTTGACGGAACACTTATGCGTCTTGGCCGTTCGGCATTGGTGGCGGAGATTAGCAACGCCAAATGAATGAAGCACCACAGGGTTACCCAACTCAGCTTTGCATCGCAGACGCCGAGCCGCTGGTTTGCGCTTGAGAAAACCATGCGTACAGGGCAAGAGGAAGCGCTGGGTGCTTTTGCGACAGCAAAAAACATATCCAGCGAGATTCTGTCTGGTGATAGTGTGGCCCGCCGTTCGGCGGATTGCAGACCAGCTTGGAATTGACCATTTTGCGTACGATGAGAACACCCGCGTCTCCAAATTTGCCCGCATCAAATGATTGCAGGCTTCTGGGCGCAAGTGCTGATGGTTTTGCGATGCATAAATGAACGCCCCCATGCCTGCGGCCAGGACATGCCTCGATAGCGCCTGCCCAGCGCATCGGAATATTGGCCCGCCAGCTGCCGATTTGTGTTTTACGCCGAGACAGTCTCCCAAGCTGTTCCATTTGCCATTGGCATTGGGCGCGGCGTGCCGCCGTCTGGTTCGGGGTAATTTTGCGTTGGCAATCATTAATAATTGCATTGCCGTGGCCGCTGTGCGATGGCAGGGTATGTGACACCTTGGTGGCCGCTATTGCCATGTCGGCCTTCTTCAATCGTTGTTGTGGCCAAATATCTCAGATTGTTGGGGGACAAGGGTCTGCGTGCCGCAAACCGGTGCTCTTATCCGCAACAGTCCCGCGATGGATGGTCACAAAAACGCTTGAGGCATCTGCCATGAAATCTCTATAATTCCTCGATTCCAAGTAGCGCTTGGCCTTGCCTGCTGGGTCCTGGCGCGTTTTTGTGAGCCTTCGACAGGCAGTATGATGACCCGAAAGGGCTCAGAACGTATTTTGCAGATGATGATGATCCTCTTTAAGGCCCTCTTCAAAACCGCTTGACATCTGTGTCGCTATCCCATAAATTGAAATCGTTTTTGATTGGCTGTTTTCAGCATTTATTACGTCGCTCCGCCATATTGCCCCAGATTTGGCTTGACTCAATTCCTCATATTTATAATTAAGATTCTAAATATTGGAATTTTGAATGTCGATAGCGTCCGAACGAATCATCAGTTGTGCTGGAGGTGTCTGTCGGACACTTCAAGCGAAGATTCTTGACCTCGGAGCTTGTAATGCGCGCTGGATATGCCGCCCCTCGACCTTGGTATCGACTGTTGAGTGATCTTGGAAGCGTCGGGGGGCATGGTCTATCGCTCGCGGCGACCGGCCATTCACCCAATTTCTCGTTTGAGAACGGCACATATCGTTTTGATTCGATTTTCCTTCCCAGCGCGGCTGAGGAACCTGTCAGGACCATTTCCCTAAACTGTTTTCTGCAGCGGAGAATCATTTTGCTGCACGGTCAGAATCTGCGCTGGCATTTTGCGCGAGGAATCACGCCGCAAATGGCATTGCGGCTGCGTGCCATCCGGGCTTCTGCGCTCCAACCTATGAGCTGATTCCATCACCCGTGTGGCTTTTGGCAATCGCTGGCCGGATAGAAGCAGTTTGAAGCCCAATGGATTCTGGCAGGTTTTTTTTGATGGTCGGTGTTTGCTTGGACGAAAGTGTCCTCAAGTGGCGCGAGAGCGTCTGGTGAGCCGCACCGTGACGAAACGTTGCAATATGAATTTGCAAGGGCAATTGCCAAAGGCCGTGCCGCCGTTTCTGCGTGCCGATCAACGACGCCAATGGCGATCTTCTGTGGTCTTCTGACAGTTGCCGAAGCCGCGACCCCGATTTGCGAAATGAAGACCACATCTAACAGAAATTCGGACAGTTCTTTTCGAGGCAAAGACCGCTGCCTGAGAACCTGCCGGCGATACTGGCAAATGCAGAACAAGGCGAACGGTTCGCCGGCTAAGGTTTGAACTCAAACGAGTTCGGGCCGAGCCACATCACCTGGGAGGATATTATGAAAAAAAACCCTTATTCAATGCTGCCGCCATTGTGGCGACGGCCTTCATGGCTGCACCTCAAATGGCAATGCCGAGGCTGGTTCTTTCTAAATCGGTTCACGTGGCTATTGGTCAAATGGTTGAGCCGAATATTGAAGGCGTTCAAAGAAAACCCCGGGCATGTCGGGTTGATTGGCTCAAGGTTTCCGATGTTCCAGGCCGATTCCCGCAAGCTTTATTCACCGCCTTACTGCAAAAGCCGACGCCGGACGTGTTGCCATTGATGTCATCTGGGCTGGCGGAATTTGCTCAGCGTGGCTGGCTGGAGTTCCGCTGAACAAGCACTTTACAGCCTGACGACGCGCCTTCATCAGTCCTTCCTGTCGCTGCACGGTTGATGGTTCGGTCTATGCCGCACCGCTTTTATGTTGATGGCACGCAATCTGTTCTATCGAACCGATTTGCTCGAAAAATATAAACCTCGCGCCACCACAGACCTGGGAGAGCTGATTGCAGCGTCAAAAACCGTCATGGAAGCGAGGAATAACCCGCAGCTTTGAACGGTTATTTTTGTCTCCAATGTGGGCCCAGAAATCGAAGCCTGTTCATGAACTGGCTGTCCTTCAACAGGCGGTAAATGGTGCCAGCTTCTTTGATGCCGATGGCATGTTGCTGTGGATTCGCCTGAAGCCATTGCGGCGACACCAGCCATGGTCGATATTCCTGCACCACCACATGAAATGCACCACAATCGATCCTGAATATGCGTCCTGATGATGCGCGCACCTTGTCCAGCAGGGACGTGCCGTGTTTTTTGAATGGTTGCCAGGATTTTGTACATGCTCCACTGAGCGCTGCGATAAGCCCGTTGCCGGCAAGTTTTGAACTCAAGCGTAATCCTTACTTCGAAAGGTCATGCAGATGGAACATTCCACTTGTCCCTGGGTTGGCCTGGTTGCTGGCTGTAAATGCCCAATTCCGAGAACAAGGAAAAAGGCTGAGCTGATCATGACATTCACCGCCCTATGAACCGCCAATTGACAGCGGCGCTTGACGCAAACCGGTGCGCCTGGCCGATCTGATGTCTATACGGATGAAAAGCCTGGCCAATGCGGTAGTTCTGGCTAAGCTGTGGCCAAATTATGAGTTGGTGTTTGTGCTCCTTCCGCGCAAGACCGGTAAATCTGTATCCGCGTGTGGTCGGAAGTCATGCAGCTTGAAATCACCAAAAATGCTCTGCCATCAAACGCAAAAACGCCTGAAGAGGCACGGGGTGATGCGGCTAAGACAGGTTCAAGGGAAATCCTGGGTCAATAAGTCCCGGAATAGAAAAATCAGAAGACAGGGTGGTTTCTGCTGTCTGTCCTTCTGATCCCAAAACACCCGGACAATATTCCCGTGTCACCTCTTCCACTGGCACTGAATTCCCAAGTCCGGGGCGACTCTTTTTTCATCTTCTTTAGCGTACGGAGCCTTTCATGAAACGCCGCAATAGCCCTCGATCATCGACGGCAAAAATGAAGGCATGTCATTCGTGCGCCAAACGGTTTTGCTGATTGCAATTATTCTGATCTAGTCCGGATTATCCAATCGGTTGTTCTGAGTTTGGCCATCCCAGCCTTGATGGGTCTGAAACCCTATAAGAAATTTGTTGTTTTCGCTCAATTACCAAAGCTGATGGGCGATGAGCGGTGTTCTGGAAACTCAATGGCTGTGACCATTTACTTTCACAGCAATTCTCCATTCCGCTGGAGCTGATGCTGGGCATCGGGTTGGCCGTTCTGTTGAATGAAAGCTTCCGTGGCAAAGGAATTTGGCGCGTCCTGGCGGTGCTGTCTTCCATGGCATGCCCACCCGCGCTCACACGCTGGAATGTGGCGCTGATGTATATATGGGATTTATGGGCTCCTTTTAATGCGTTGCCCTGCAGTCCGTCGCATTGTTGACCGGCCCAATCAATTTTTCTGGCGATGAATGGCTTGCCAATGTTCCTCCATGGTTGTTTTGCCGTTTGAAAAACAAGTTTTCCTTCATA
>Ga0163217_1090252_pt1 | contig 13397 bp, 5 predicted proteins | sample SynspAceP_FD_185933 | JGI IMG/M metagenome (GOLD analysis project Ga0163217, IMG submission 185933) | Saline lake microbial communities from Ace Lake in Antarctica - Synechococcus sp. Ace-P (PacBio error correction) | ecosystem: Environmental > Aquatic > Non-marine Saline and Alkaline > Saline ...
AGAGAGAGATATAACTGGCTACTTGCTGGCAATCCTTTTGCCCGAAAAAGCACATGAGGTCCGAATGGATATTTAACAGTTTTTGATTTACGACCAGTTCCTACTTCCGTTTGAAAAATGCCCCCCTTGGGACGGAAAAAGCTCCCTTTCGAGTTTTTTTGTTTCCCAAGGATTCCCCAAAGAAAAAAGCGGAAGTTCGGGAGAAATTTTTCCGGGTAATATTCTTTGGATGCTTTGGTGGTAATATACCTAAAACATCCCACATTTTTTTCTGTTCCTTAAACTTCTCTAAATCAACCTCTAAAGTGTGTTTTTGGAATAGGTTATCAAAGTCAGCAGGAAATTATTGGAATTGAGTAGGGTTTTGACAAAAATAGAAACTAATGGTTAAGAATCGCAGGATTGATTTGGAAGCCTCGAATTAGCTGAAGATGACCTTTCATGTAAGGCACCCATAAGTTAGGCCACAAAAACCCAATTGATTTTTAAATCTGTTTTTGGATTGCCCCCTGAAAGCCAAGATTTTTTTGCCTCCAATTTTTCCTTTTATGTTAGCTGTACCAAAAGGGTGGGATAGTCCATATGGGTAAATAGGGGCAAAAGTATATTAATAATTCAATAATTTTTCAAGAGTTTTTTTTGCTTTTTTTTGTTACATTGGTAACAATTTATTTATCACCCTATAATTAAATCCGATAAATTATGTCCCAAACTACGAAATCCTCTAATGTTGCCAAGTGAGCAATCAATCCTTTTTCTTGAAACTTCCCAAGTTGGCCAAACTTCCTTAGAGGCATTACCTCAAAGCGATGCAAGAGCGTGGAATGGAGATCAGAATTTTGGTTTCCTCGAATTTTGGCTTTAATCACGAGCGGAAGAATAGATTGCACGAAAGTAGTAAAGACTGTCTTGGGGAATCATATTCCAGTAGGAGACGAAGAAAAACCAATTAGTTATCAAAAGGTGGCTTCAATTCCGAATGCTAAGCCTTCAGGTTTACTTTATCGATAATGAGGACTAATTTCCACAGAAAAGCATGTATTTCCATGAACAAGCAGAAGAAGTTTCTTAATGAGGACAATGACGAGCGTTGCAATCTTTTTTCTGTAAAGGAGTAATCGAGACGGTTTAAAAATTGGGGTTGGGCCTCCGGATTATCGTGCATTGCAACGATTGGATGAAAGTTTAATTCCGATGTATTTGAAACCACTTATAAAGGAGTGAGCCGTATTAAAGATAACTAAATCCAGTGTTCGCAAGTTTTTAACCAACAGAATTTTCCTACCTTTGGCCGAATGATTTGTTAAACAAGGTTAAGATGGTCGACTATTGATGACGCTATTTTAGCACCTTTGATGAGCAAAGCTTACATAAGGATTTATCAAGAATGGGCATGGCATATGCGACTTGGTGGTCAAAGGCGGTGAAGGTTTTCCGCAAGAATTAAACCAACTAATCGAGGGGTCTCTCAAAAGACAAAAAGTTTGAAATCAGCATTGAAACAGAAGCAGAAGAACAAGCTCACGAGGAGCTATTTGACATATATTACTACCCTCCCGGTAAGTTTACCTTATGGGCGATTTCTGGTCCATTTCAATTCTTAATTATTCCTGTAAGCGATCCTGCTACAGTAGGTTTAGAACTAGCTCCTGGAAACAACCAAAATGGGGTGTTTTTCCAGGAGTTTGAATTACCTGCTAAAGTGGTTTTTTTGTTTGGATTCCTTTTGAAAACACAACTAATCCTGTTAAGAAGAGGAATACTTTTTTAGCAGGTCATGAAGCAGATGCTTTTCTTTGGGATTACGGAAGCAAGTCCTTATTCTAGGGTTATCAATTTAAGCCAATCCTGCTAACTCGCCCTAACCAACGAGGCGTTTTTATGATTAGTGCGAACTTTCTCAATTGATGTAATTAGTGTAAAATGGAAGTTGAACTTGGATTAAAAGAAATTCTATTCAGTTCATAGATTAGAAGAGCCGATACTTGATAGCTGCCTACTATAATTTTGATAAGCTTTCGGTTTTTAACCATTACCTCTATTGCCTCGGGGGAGATTTTGTTTTGGGGACGTCAAAGACACGACAAATTTCAAATTAAGTCGCTCCTGATTTTGCGTTTGAAATGTTGACCTGTTAGTGAAAAGGAAAAAGTTTTTAAAGATCTTTCACATTTCGTGATTATTTAAACCTGGAATAGCGATTAAATCAAGAACAGGTGATAATACCACAATCGGTTTCCAGCCAAGGGCAAAATACGGGCTTTACTTTCTATTATCATTTTGCTGGAGATTACTGTTCCTACCTCCTATAGGAATTACAACTAGCTCTTCTACGGGTTCGTGGAAATTGAAGAGTAATCGACTGGGAACCCCAACTCAAAAAGTTGTTACTATGGTGTCGGCATAATGAATGTAGGAGAATTAAAGTAGGTGTAAAAATTCAAACCTCGGAATGGTTTTAAAAATAGATACTAGTCCCTTTCGATCAATTTTTAGATACGTTGGCTGGGGGTAACTTTTAATCAAGTTGAGTTTGAAATAGGGGAAATAGAAAGCTACCCTGAAAACTCAGAATCGCACTGTTTCAGGAAATATCTTTTATTTGAACGCAACCAGTCAAATAAATTTATCCGCAGAAGTACGGATAAAATCCAATTACAGTTCAATCTCAGGGGCAACCAACAGTAGAGTTTAGATGCCGAATGGAAATCCTATTCACTCTATTCGGGCACCGTCACGACTGACTTTTAATAATAATCAGGTGTTTACAAAGTGGATATATCATCCTAAACAAATGCAATCATAAGAAACACTCTGAATTAGAGAGATTGGCTTTTTCTATGGTGGACTTGTTGTTAATGGTTCAGAGAAATGATGATTTTAAAAAAATCCCTTCCGCCAATTTGTTGTTGAATAAGAATAAAGTGAAGTTAAAACTCATTTACTCGAAAAATCAGGTAATACAAACAAAATTACAAATTGTTCTCCACCCGCTTTCCTAACTTAATGGAAGTGGGTTTTTTTTTTGTTTGTATGAATCCTGTTCTTTGCAAAAGTAAAATCACAAGTCAAAAAAATTTTTCAATAATGTGTGGAAATCGTAGCGTAACGTTGGTCAGCAAAGAAGCCTTAACCCAATTACAATCAAAGGGTTAAAGAGATCTAGAATACAGGGGCTATGATAGTGCCGGTGGTCGGCATTGTTAGATCCTAATGGATTGAGTATTTAATAAAAAAGAAGGGAAAGTTTCTGAATTGGAAAAACATCTTGAATCCCTCAACAAATTTGACTTCTAAAATAAGGAATAGGACATGCGTTGGGCGACTCACGGCGAGCCTAATCGATGGTCCATGCGCATCCCTCACTACATTCTTCTTCAGAGAAATTGCGATGATTCAACAATGGAATCATTGAAAACTAGAGGTTCTTAAATAGACTTAGAGCAGAAAGGTTATACGTTTTCAGTCCTCAAACTGACACATGAGGTTTTCATCAAGTTTATCGAAGAATATTCAAATTGAAATAACCACTGTAGTCTGAGAAGCGCTTCGACTAGGCAACTTCATAAAGTAGTAAAGGTGCGTATGCCATAGTCTTGATCAACAAAGAAGAAGCCAGATACTTTGATCGCCGCCAGAAAGGAATCTCCCACTTGTGATTGGAGTTGGAGAAGATGAGTTTTTTTTGGCCTCAGATGCTACACCCGATCATCGAATACACCAAAAAGTGATTTACCTTGACACTATGAAGATTGCGGTCATCCGTAACAAACCGTCTTCAGTAAACAATTGAAAAACGTAAGAGACGCAGTCCATATCAATCAAATGGAAATGGAACTGTGAAGCCATCGAAAAAGGCGGATACGAGCACTTCAATGCTCAAGGAAATCTAAGAGCAAACCTAAATCCATTGCAGATTGTCTACGCGGACGCTTAGATTGCTAATCAAGGCAGATTGGTTCTTGAGGTCTTCCGTGATTACAATGAAATAAATTTCAAAAATGCAGAGCGGATCATCATCACTGCATGCGGAACTTCCTGGCATGCAGGGTTAGTAGCAGAAATAACTTCATTCGAAGAGTTGCCAGAGTACCGGTAGAGGTTGAATAATGCTTCGGAGTTCAGATCATCGTAATCCAGTGTTAAGTGAAAAAGATTTTATCATCGCGATCCTCTCATCGGAGAAACAGCGAATACACTAGCTGCCATTGAACTAGCGAAGTCAAAAGGAGGCGACTAATTTTTGGGGAGTTTGTAATGTGTTGGTTTTTCATCATTCCCCGTGCTACTCACGCAGGATCATATACTCATGCTGGTCGCAGAGATCAGGAGTAGCTTCTACCAAAGCATTTACGGCGCAGATCTCTGTGCTTCGATGATGGCCCTTGAAGCTGGAATACCAAAAGAGGCACCCTTCCAGAAAAAGCCAGATACATTCAACTTTTAACATGAGCTTGAAGCCATACTGGAAGGTTGAAAAAGCATTACAAAGTAATGAAGGCCATCAAATACATCGCAAGTCAATACAAGGATGTTTAGAAATGCACTTTACCTCGAAGAGGTATAGATTTCCCGGTAAGCTTTAGAAGGAGCTTTGAAGCTGAAAGAGATTTCGTAATATCCATGCTGAAGATATCCTGCCCGAGATGAAGCATGGCCCAATTTGCCATTGATCGACGAGGAGATGCCAGTTTTGTTTTTATTCGCGAACTAAAGATAGTTCGTACGAAAAATAGTAAGCAATATCGCAAGAAGTTAAAGCTAGAAAGGGATAGTAATTGCTGTAGTTAACGGAAGGGGATACCCAAGTAAAAGCCTTAGCGGATCACGTCATCGAGGTCCCAGCGACACACGAGGCCTTTCTCACCTCTAGTGGCAGTAAGTGCCGCTCCAGTGCTTCATACCATATCGCAAGTGATGCGAAGGTTCAAATGTAGATCAGCCAAGGAATTTGGCTAAGTCAAGTTACAGTAAGAATAAATTAAGAGAGGGCGATCAAAATGATCGCCTTTTTTTAACTTAACAAAAGCTCCGGGAAAGTCCAGGATTTAAGTCCTGCAAGGTCAGCAAGCACAAGAATTCCCATGGTTTTTCGAAATCGCAGCCACAGACTGGATTGTAATCGAGTGTACGGCTCCAAATCTGATTCGTTCAGGATCAATACATCATTAATAGGTAATTTTACAATCCTCGCCTTGGAATGCTGAAAGACCCATAAACAGTAACAAGGGAAAAGGACAATTTTTTCAAACGGGGAATTTTTTTAATCTACTAATGAACGCAAGTAATCATATGGCAGTTTAGAAAAGCCCCAAAAAATAAAATTCCTATTTTTGTAAATGCAGAAAAGAAAACTATGCTGGACAAAATTACAAAACTATTAAAGAGCGATTTGAGGAGTAGGTCAATTGATCGTAATGCCGGAGTCTATGGCAGACATGAAGCAAGTAATGCCAAACTGACCAAGAATATAAAGACCTTGAAAAGGTTGTAAAATCTATGATGAAAGTATGATTTAGTGATTCAAAATCTGGCCAATTCAAAAGAAATTTTGGATACGGAAAAGGGATGATGAATTTCCGGAAATGGCAAAGCTGAATTAGACGAGCTCAGAACCGCCGAAAATTGAATTGGGAGGCAGGAACTAAAGCAACTTTTAATTCCCAAGGACCCCAATGAGCTCTAAAGAATTTGTATTCTAGAAATTCGTGGAGGTGCAGGAGGGGATGAGGCTTGAATTATGCGGGTGATTTTATTTCGAATGTATCAACGCTTTTGCGAAGTGCAGGGATGGAAATTGAACCGGCTCGATTTGACATTTGGTACAGCTGGTTGCTACAAAGAATATTTCCCAATAATCTGGGGCTGATTCTACAAATGATGAAATATGAGTCAGGCGTGCATCGAGTCCAGCGGTTTTGCCTGCTACAGAGTCTCCAAGGAAAGAGTTCATACCTCCGCGGCTTCAGTAGCTGGTGCTTCAGAAAATGATGAAGTAGAAGGTCAATATCGACATGAACGATGTGAGAAAAGATACGTTTGCTCCTCGGGGTCCGGGAGGTCAGTCAGTGAATACAACCTATTCCTGCAGTGCGAATTGACTCACAATCCTTCTGGGCTTGTTGGTAACCTGCCAAGAATGAAAGAAATCTCAAGATCAAAACTTTGAAAAGGCACTGAAAGTACTAAGATCCAGAACTCTATGAAATCGAGCTTGCTCGGCATAAATGATGCGTAGGCGCGCAGCGAAAATCCATGTGGGAAGTGGAGATCGTTCGATAAAATCCGGACATATAATTATCCTCATCCGCGAGTGACCGAATCATACGAAATCAATAAAACAGTTTTACAACCTGCCGAAGTAATGAATTGGTCCCAGATCGGTGAATTCCCCATCCTTCTTTAACGTTTTTGCAGAGAATCTGGAAAAAATGCAGACCAGCCGGAAATCGAAAAATTAGGACTTGAATTTGCGGAGTAACTCGCAAGGTCCCATATTTTTAATTAATTTACCCCATTATCTTGAACACTAACACTATACGTTTATGATTATCACAGAGAAACGAGAAATAAATTTGGTGAGCTGGAGCGAGCTCGCATTTCATCGCTTCTATCCTCTGCTATAATCCAAAAATCGCGATGAAATCTTCGGGATAGCTATCCTGCAACCATATACCATTCATGATGCACGTCATTGGATCGAACACAATCAGAAATTTCAATCCTCCGCAAAAAATTTCGCTATAGAAATTGACGGGAAATTAAGCGGCTCCGTCGGGTGGATCGCGGCAAAAGATGAGCTCCGAACTAAATAATGGAGAGGGATTTTGGGTGGCTGAACCATTCTGGGGAAAAAAGGTATTGCGACTGAAGCGGTGAAGCTTTATTCCAATTAACATTTTTTCAAAAAATTCGATGTCCAGCGTTTAAATTCTCGCAAGTCTTATGACTTCAATGGCCAGTCGATGAGTGTACTAGAAAAAAGGCTATGGGTTTATTCCAGAAGCTATTTTGAAAAAGGCATTTATTAAAAAATGGTGTTGTCCGGAGATATTTCCAATATGTAAAAGATCCGAGGGGAAAAGTAATTCCCTTTCTTTCTATTGATTCACGATCACTTTATTTGGTCTCAGCTATTTTTGTTGTTGAAGCTGGATAATGAAAAGGCCTTTACCAGATTCTCAAACTAATTCTTTCTTGAGTCCTTCCCAATTCCACACGAAGAAACTAACTTGTCCAAAGGAGTTGATGAGTTGTACCAGATTCCCAGAATCGTAGCGTCCTTTAATTCTAATAGACTCGTCATCGTGATGGGATTTGGATAGTCTTTACGCCTGTTTTCCAATTGCTCAGGAAGGCTAGTAAATAATATTAACATTCACAGCGAGGGTTCTGAGCTGGACCATTATTGCAATTCCATTCTAGGAGTGACTTTTGGAGTTTGGATTCCCCTTCGGTGAGCCCAATTCACTTCCACGCAGATTAGATCCTTGTCTGCTGGATCACACCTCTCAGATAATTTCGCATTGGAAATTTACCTCAGGCCTGAATAGGAATTTCAATAAGTTTGAATACCTAGGCGACCAATCGCCCTTCCTTGAATTGTCCCGGTTGGTGCAGGTGCAGAAGTTTATATAATAGGTTGGAACTATTAAGGCAGACTTGCCACAGGTGTTTTCTGAATCACTCCAAGCTTGCTGAACACCACTGCTTCGTCCACTTTAACTTACTATTTTGGACTTCCCTGACCAGAGAATGAATCTCCCCTCCCGCAATTGACCATGTATAAGTAACAAGCAGAGATCTCCGGTAGTGAGTAGGAATAAGGGGACTATACAGGCTTTTTCCTTCTCCAGAAATTTGGATTTATGGGAGGAATTTGATTTACACCTACGGAAATGAATGAAAAGTTTCGCCAGCTCCCACAGAAAAATTTCCGCGACTTACAAATACTCCATTATCTCCTAATGCTGGTCCATAGGACTTCAATTTCTTCAGTGCCTTGGCCTGAATTGAATTGCCCTCCTCTAACTCGCCAAACTATTGAAGAGCCCAGGTTGCCGGATTATCTTTGAATGTTTGTATTTTTGCCACATAAGGCAACTAGTTTTGAGGGCCCGAAATCTCACTTAGATCACTCGGAGGGACACAGACATAATTTAGGATCGTTTCCATCATCTCCTACCGCATAAGCGACGCCGTTGGAAATTCCTGCACTGACGCTGGTAAGATTCCTTAGTGTCCCGCTCGGGTACTTCTCCCCAGGTTTCATCGCCCAATTATTGGTCACTAAAGTTTTCCTTTGGTCTCCGACAATGAAGCCTACGGAAGCATCCCCAAATCCACCGAATTCAAATTTTTCCGTTTTCGGTTGTTTCTATCCTTCGCCAAGTCTTCCTTTGTCTTCTGATTTTAAAGATTCAACCTCCCTTTGTTTCCCCAATAAATGGCTTTGTAGCGGAATTACTTTTGCGAAGGGCATTGAGATTTTCTGGCAGTGAGTTTTTGGGAAGATTTTCCCAGATATTCCCCACCATTTGAACCAACTGATCTGACCATTATCTCCCATTGAAAGCCTAACCTGAAAATCGAAAAAATGTCAACAATCTCTGCAGATTTTCACTGGAGTTGGTTTGCACACTGCTGTTCCAAGTCACTCCGGAGTCAAAAGATCGAGCGATGTAACCGTTGTTACCTACGAATGTATGCTACAGAAAGGTGGCGAAAGGTAAAGCCATTAATGGTTTGTGAGGTTTGGGCAGGAACGGCACCCAGCTTGTCCCCCAGTATTGCCTGTTCGGTAACATTTTGCCAGATTCTCCGAAAAACGAGCCAATCCCGTATTTCAAAAATCAATACTGACATTTTAATCGGCTCGGGAATCGGTCGAACCGGATTAAAGTAAGGGCTGAATTACTGGTAACAAAAGTTTCGCCTCTCTCACCAGAAATTGAATCCAATCGATCTGTTTTAAAAAATCTGTCGGCAGTGAGATTATTTCGAATTCCCAAAAGGCTTGAAGATAGCTTGAGCCTGAATTAGTTAGAGCTGATTAAATTTTCCGGCAGGGGCAACAGCAAAAAAAACCTGCGTGGTAAGTTGGCTTAAATGCTAATCTGTAAGTGCACCAGGAGTAGTGGGTGCCCAAAATTAATTTTGAAAAACTCGTTTCCCTCGAATTTGTTGATCGAATGGCCGGTAGCGGATTCTCCCCAACGATATTGATATCCTGGCATCCAAAGTTTTGAGATTGCAACTTTCTTGATGGGTAACTAACTGTCGAATTCAATTTCGACCAAATTCACTCCTCCATCAAATCGTTTTTTAGAACTGTCCCTAAGTTCACCGGCAGCATAACCAAGTCTTTGAATTTTGAAAAAAACTAATCCTTTCAAATCCCACAGTTTTTGCCTGAGTTAAGTGTAAGTCCAAGAATTGCCAGCATTGGCTAGTCCTAGGATTTCTCCCCTGATCCCGCAGCGGATAAAATGCAGAATCTGAAGAGGTGAAATAGAGATCAATTTAAAGATTCTGTGGTGCCTGAATTGATGGCTAAGACGCAAGTTTGCGCCACCTATTCAATGAACTCAGGAGGATTGCCTGAATCACCACAACTACGAAAGTCCTGCTTTCCGAGAAAAAAGGACACCACTGTTTAGCCCTGCTGAAGTATTGGAAAATCCGCCTTTAGTCCAAGAGTCACCTCCATTTGGAAATGAAGTAGATTCATGCCGTTTTCGCGCCGACAGCTACTTCCCGTCGTAGCATTTAGAAATCTACATCCCTTAGCTTGCCTTCAAAAACGTAAAGGGTATTTCCTCCCAAGATAATTTCCTCCATTGACTGCGGAGAATCGATTCGCTCCCCTACAATAAAAAACCTAGATTTTCATATGATACCATTAATGATTCGAAAGTCCAGACTCCCAGCTTCTGCATTCTAAGTCCAAGTCTGCGCGAAGCCCGCCAGACTTAGAAAAAAACCAAAAAAAAGTAGAAATGAAAATTTACGCAATTTCGCGATGAATTCAAGAATTCGAACAAGGCTATATGATCTTGTTACTTTGCCAAAGCCCATAAGTTAGTCCCGATAAATTTCCAGATATTAGAATTCTAATTCCTTATGTGGGCGATGATTTGTAGCTTAATAAAGAATAAAGTCTTTAAATAATCATGAAAAAAATAACATTATCCTATGCGTTTTGATCCTTGTCGCCACGCATGCGGACCTTCAAGAAGAGTATCGCAAGGAGTATTTGAATGCGGGTCAATGAGAAATGGAGGTGAAAAAAGTATCAATATAAAAGATTTTTGAGAATTATCGAAGAAGCGATGGTCGGGTGACTCGATTAGTACAGAGGCTCAAAAACCAGTTTTATATCAAAATCTTCAAAAAGCAGTGGCAGAAAAAGGGGTTGATGAGCTGTTGAATATTGCAATGTGAATGTGCGACTAACTATTCTAGATGAGGTGCTGATAAGTAAATGGGGAAATCAAAGCATTCGAAGGGTGTCCAATCCTTTCGAAATCCTACCGATAACCAAATAAAGATGAAGTTCCACTTTTTGGAAGCATATGAATACAATGCGGAAAAATGGCATTAGCAGTGAGCCCAAACCTTCAAAAAGATCGACAACGTAATGCTATCTCCTACACGAAAGCCATTGTGATCCCCCAATGGATTTTGTTTTTGAGTTTTGTCAATGGAGACCCAACTCTGTCTTGATAAAAAAACCCTAGAAAAAATCAGTGATTCTACTCTACCCGAATGATCTGGCAGAGTCATAAAGTCGGAGATTTACGAAGGGATGTGGGCACTCCGAATACCAAAAAAAGCCGTAGTCAACCGATTTAAAAAATCCCTCAGAAGTTTTTTCTGCTAAAAAATTGCCTAGTCTTTATCTGGAAATCTCATAGAACCCAATGCCTGCCCTCAAATCGCTTTTCTTTTTGCTTTTCACAATTTCCCGACATTTTCATATGGGCATTTGGAATTTCCAATACGCTCAATTTTGAAGCCTATACTCAGAAAATTCCAGGGACCACAAGTCACCTTGTACATGACACCAATTCCAAGCTGCAGTTTTTGAGATGGGGAATATAATTCTGCTTTTCCCGATGAAAAAAACCAGCTCATAACGTCACATTAGATGGCATTCTGGATAGCACCTCATGAGGTTTGACTTGGATCCTTCGAGCTTTTCTTAGATAAAAATTACGAAATTGGCGATTTCGAAGAAACGCAATCGGAGAACGAGTTGATGGTCTGTCTTGCCACCTATTTACCCTAACTTGGATATGACTTTTGGGAATGGGAAAAGAGGAAAAGCCAGCAAATTGGAATGACTCAATATGGAGCGATTCAATATTGCCATTGGTTGTTCTTAAAAAACTGGGATTTTCTATCGACTCCCAACTGAAGCAGAAATGGGGAATATGCCTGCAAAAGCTGGTTTCAAATACCTTATACTTTTTGGGGAATGACCCCCAAAAGCATTAAGTGATTATGCATGGACTGACGAAATGCGAATGAATCCACTCAAAAAGTGGGCACCGAAAAAGTCCCAAGTCCTTGGGGAATTAATATGACCATTTATGGAAATGTACTAGAATGGAAACCTATGGATCAATACGATAGTGATTTTTATAAAAGATCAGTCCGAGAAAAACCCAGTGAATCCTGTCTGAAAGCTGTTCCAAGAAGTGTTCGGGGCGGAAGTTTTGCCAGCTTAGCAACTGAAATTCAGCTCAGCTTAAGCGATTCCTGAGCAGCGCCAGACTGGGAAAGCGAATTGATCCCCAAATTCAAAAAGCCCCCCCCCCCCCCCAATTTTTTTTGGGGTTTGGGGGGGGGTTTTTTTTTCCCCCCCCCCCCCCCCCCTTTTGGGAAAAAAAAAAAGGCTCCATTTTTGGTTTGAGGCTCGTGCGACCATTGGACCCTCCCGCACCAGAAAGAAAATTAATGCCTATTATACCAAAAGCCAATAACTGATTATTAAACCTAAAATGACCCGATTATGAAAATCCTAAATTCAAGAAGAATGAAGACTTCATCAAAAACCGGCGCGCTAGTGACCGGAGGAAGTCTTAGCATCTTCCTTTTTGTGGTTCCTGGAGCTTACAGGCCGCACCGCGAATGAGCCCCTGGGGAAAAAAAAACCCTTTTTTTTTTTTTTTGCCCAGTTATTGGCTGTGGTGGTAGAGGAAACCGGAGCGGTATTCAAGCGATGAAACTGGCCACCCAATCAAGCTGGTTTGCGATGGCAGACGCCTTCCGAGGATCGACTAGACAATTAGTCGCATAATTGATCAATGGAAATATGGAGCTTCTAAAGTGTCAGTACAAGAGGAGATGAAATTTGACAGGTTTTGAAGGATATAACAGCCGCAATAGCGGCAGCCGGATGTGGTGATTTTGGGGCCACACTCCTGGTTTCCGTCGATGCACTTCGAGGAAGCAGTAAAGCAGGGGAAGCAGATTTTAATGGAAAAAACCCCAGTGCGACTGACGGCCCGCTGGAATCCGAAGAAGTGCTCAAAGCAGCTGAAGAAAGCAAAGCAAAAAAAAGCTAAATGTGGTCGTGGGATTACAGCGACATTATCAGAATAAAACTTCGTGAGAACGAATCAAAACGAAATATCATGATGGAGCTATTGGAGATATCACAGGAGGACAAGTGGTATTGAATGATGGGTGGCGTATGGGTTCGAGAGCGTCAACCCCGGCCAGACCGAAATGGAATATCAGATGCGGAATTGGTATTTATTTCAACTGGCTTTGCGGTGATCATACACCGAGCAAACAATGTCCATAATATTTGATGTGGCCATATTGGGTAAAAAAAAGGCTATCCGGTCAAAGCAGAAGGTACCGGAGGAAGACAGGTTTCGTACGAGTAAAGAGACTGGGGAAATTTTCCGATCCACCACGGGTGTCTTTACCTATGCGCGAATGGTTTCTGTGATTCACAGTGAGTGCAGACACTTTCCTGGAGCCGCCAACCGAGTAAGACGAGTCTTTTCAAGGTACCAAAGGGAAAGTCTATATGAGTGGAGGTAACCATGGGGTTTTGACTGACTGGAAGGAAATGAGCTCCTTATAAACCATCCACGGAATAACCAACCTAAATCCTTACCAGCAAGAGCACGAAATGAGCTGTGGGGCTGTTTTGATGAAAAAGGTGAGTATAAGTTTGCTGATGCTGAAAATGCCGCGAGAGTACAATGACTTCCAATCATGGGGCCCGATATGCGACTTTTCCGGTAAGCCCCATTGACTTGGGATTGAGCGATGAACGGTTCTGTGGATTCTATTCCCTGAGCGCTTAGCTTGGGATGCGATGCCTAAATTACTACCGGTGCAGATGGCTATTATCCAAACATGCCCTGTCCGTAAAC